>Ga0055584_100000154_pt1 | contig 64721 bp, 56 predicted proteins | sample OSDHelmetaG_FD_58716 | JGI IMG/M metagenome (GOLD analysis project Ga0055584, IMG submission 58716) | Pelagic marine sediment microbial communities from the LTER site Helgoland, North Sea, for post-phytoplankton bloom and carbon turnover... | ecosystem: Environmental > Aquatic > Marine >... | reverse complement strand
TTTATTGCGGTTAGTATTTCTAAATGGATCCTCTCTAACACCTGTTAACTCCTATCTTTAATTTTATGATGAATTATATTCATTGATTAATGAAATGATATCATTTTTATTCATCAAATAAGTTGTTTACAATGAGAATAGGAATAAATAAATCCGACAATAGGTTCACTTGATTTTTGCCAGAACTAATCTGGTGGGACATACTACAGTTGCTGTTTTACTGAAACACCTAACAACTGAGTCTGCATTTTCCCTTGAATTGATAGCAAGGCCTTTATCGATCTTAAAATTAGAAATAATAATAGAAGTAATAGTTAATGAATATCATTGAATTTATAACAAATAATATATCTCCCTTTTTGGCATTAGTTGCCACAGGCGTCTTTGCAGGAATTTTAGCCGGCATGTTAGGTGTTGGTGGTGGTATTGTCATTGTTCCTGTGCTTTTTTTCTTGTTTCAAAGTTTTGGCGTATCACCCGAAAGTGCGATGCTAATTGCAACAGCAACCTCTCTGGCCACTATAGTGCCAACATCTATTAGCTCCATTCGTTCTCATCACAAAAAAGGGAATGTAGACTTTAACCTTCTCAAACAATGGGCTGCATTTATTCTTTTAGGTGTATTATTTGGTAGTTGGTTAGTGACTCGTGTTGAAGGAAGTATGCTTACACTTTTGTTCGGAGTAATAGCCGTTTTATCAGCATTAAACATGCTTTTCAGGACTGGAAAATCAGCGCTGTATCAAAAACTGCCTGGTAAAACAGGGCAAACAGTTATGGGTGCGTCTATTGGTTTTTTCAGCTCTATGGTAGGTATAGGTGGCGGAACTATTTCGGTTCCACTACTTACCCTGTATAACTACCCTGCCCACAAGGCTATTGGTACAGCTGCAGCAATAGGATTAATTATTTCATTACCAGGAGCACTTACAATGTTAATATTGGGTAGCACACCAACTGATGCGCCTGCGGGAACATTTGGTTTGGTTAATGTATTTAGTTTCGCTTGTATTGTTCCACTAACCGTATTATTCGCACCAGTAGGAGCATCATTAGCAGCAAAGTTAGATGCGGTAAAACTGAAAAAAATCTTTGCTTTCGTACTATTATTTACTGGTTTACGTATGTTGGCACAACTTTTTCTATAGCCTTTTTCTTTTTTTCTTCACATTTTTGTCTTCAGTTGAAGTGATCCGTTTGGCAATGGGAATTAAAACCCATTGCCTTTTCGTATTCCCTTACCCTATTACTTTTTAAAAAGAACCTTACTCGATAGTATGTTGCTTAATTGTTTATGGCTGTTATCAGTTTAGCTAATGGCTAGTCACTGTTAGATAGTTACCCTAGAAGAGACTGCTCTCTTCTGACTATTTCTGCACCAGCACTTAACGCATTTAATTTCCCCCTTGCTACATGACGAGATAGAGGAGCCATGCCACAGTTTGTACACGGATAAAGTTTATCTGCATCTACATATTTAAGCGCTTCTCTTAAGGTGTTAGCAACTTCTTCTGGGGTTTCAATAATATCAGTTGCCACATCAATAGCCCCAACCATTACTTTTTTACCTCGAATAAGCTCAAGTAGCTCCATTGGAACATGAGAGTTATGACATTCTAGCGAGATTATATCGATATTTGATTTCTGTAGTTTAGGAAAAGCTTCTTCATATTGTCGCCACTCAGACCCCAACGTTTTTTTCCAATCAGTATTGGCCTTAATACCATAGCCATAGCAAATATGTACGGCTGTTTCGCATTTAAGTCCTTCAATTGCTCTCTCTAAACAAGTAATCCCCCAATCATTAACCTCGTCAAAAAACACATTAAATGCAGGCTCATCAAATTGAATAATATCAACCCCTGCGGCCTCTAATTCTTTGGCCTCTTGATTAAGAATTTTAGCAAATTCCCAAGCAAGTTTTTCGCGACTTTGATAATGGTCATCATACAATGTATCGATCATCGTCATAGGGCCTGGCAAAGCCCATTTAATTGGTTGATTAGTTTGCTGACGTAAAAGTTTGGCATCTTCAACAAAAACAGGCTTTTGACGAGAAACAGGACCAACAACGCTAGGAACACTTGCATCATAGCGATCACGAATTTTAACTGTCTTACGTTTCTCAAAATCTACACCGTTAAGGTGTTCAATAAACGTCGTAACAAAATGCTGTCGGGTTTGCTCGCCATCACTGACAATATCGATACCTGCTTGCTGCTGATCTTGCAATGACAAACGTAAAGCATCTTGTTTACCTTCAATGAGCTCATTACCTTGTAATTTCCATGGTGACCAAAGGGTTTCTGGCTCTGCAAGCCATGATGGTTTAGGCAAGCTCCCTGCTGTTGAAGTAGGTAGTATTGTATTGCTAATAAATGTTTTCATAATAAATAATGCCGTATATTTAGGGTTAACTTTAGAACGTAATTTTAATCTGGTTATAAAATGTAATTATTGAGCGTAATTAGCCGACCACTGTGTAAGCACAGTTTGGTGTGGTTTAATAAAATGCTCTTCAGTAAATTTTCCTTGCTCACTAGCTAACTGGCTGCGTTCTTCTCGATCATAAACAATTTGAGTTAACGAATGATCTAGGTTCTTTAAATTGGGTTGATAGACCTTTCCTGCTGTAGCATTTGCATTATAAATCTCAGGTCGATAAATTTTTTGAAATGTTTCCATCGTACAAATGGTACTTATAATCTCAAGGTTAGTGTAATCATTAAGCAAGTCACCAAAGAAATAAAATGCCAAAGGCGCAACACTATTTGGGGGCATGAAGTAGCGGATCTGTAAGCCCATTTTTTTGAAATATTGCTCAGTTAAAGAAGATTCATTGGGTAGATATTCAACACCTAATACCGGGTGCTGGTTTTCAGTACGATGGTAGGTCTTGTTTTCTGAAACACTGATACAAATAACAGGTGGCTTATTAAAATTTTGTTTATAAAGATTTGAATTCACAAAATACTGAAAAAGCTTACCATGTAGTTCGCCAAAGTTTTCCGGAATACAAAATTTTGACTGGTTTCTATTATGATCTTGAAGCAAGACACTAAAATCATAATCCCGTACATAAGAGGAAAAATTATTTCCCACAATACCTTCGGTGCGTTTGTTAGTTTTATGATCGAGAATATTCGTTTTCAATATCTCAATCGATGGGAAAGTATCCCCACTGCCTTTAATATCCATATCAACAGAAATAATTTCAAGCTCGACAGAATAGCGATCTCCCTTAGTATTATCCCAATGAGCTAAAGCATTAAAACGATTGTCGATCATTTTTAAGGTGTTGCGCAAGTTTGCTTGGCGATAGTTTCCTCTCGCCAAATTAGCAAAGTTTGTCGTGATACGTGTATTGTCTGAGGGCTGATAACTTTCATCAAGAGAAGTGCTCTTAATAGTAAATGTAAAATCTTTATTCATGATTATTAGTATCCAATTTATGTTATAAAAGCTTAATTTTTAGCTGTGTTTTTGGGGTTTTCAATATCGTTATTTGATTTTATCTATCAATGAACATCACAATATTTTTCGGTTTATATCTAAAGGCTTCATTGAAAACCAAGTACTATATTGCCTAAAACTAAAAGCAGTGTGTGTTTTATACTTGGTTCATTACATGAATAAAATTGATTTTATTTCATCAATACATGAACTATATTCATATATGTTGTTAGCCGTCAGTTTTAGCCCATTCCTGCCCTTCTTTCGGGTTATAAAATTTTACGGAAAATTTAACCGAATGATTTCGTTAATGCGTTATCTTCTGGAGTGAATGGCTACTCGCACTTGCAATAAAATGAATAAATGCATGAATGATAAAATCTACTTTGATGACTACTTAAATTTTTTAAGGTTTAAGAGTAGTTGAGTGGTTTCACTTCTATGATGGGCTTAAAAATCATTTATCTGGCGTTATTAAATTCAAGCATGGAACAACCATTCTCTCAATTGAATGCCTTGCCTAAATGATTTTTAGTTCCCACTGAAGTTCCGCACTTTGAATGGTAACGGGTATATAAAGCATGCTAAAATGCATGTAATAATTTATATTGCTATTTACATTAGCAAAACCACAACTAAAGGAAAAACTCAAGTATGTCAAACACTAGTAACACTATTGATATCGACAGTATGATTGAAACCCTTGGTAAACAAGCTAAGGCAGCTGCAAATGTACTTGCAAGTGCAACTACCGAACAGAAAAATTTAGCACTAACGAGTGCTGCAAACGCTTTGCGTGAAAACACAACAGTATTGCTTGAAGCTAATGCACGAGATGTTTTAAGCGTGGTTAATGCCGGTAAAGCCGACTCATTTATAGACCGCCTCAAATTGACTTCTGAAAGAATTGAAGACATGGCTGTTGCTTTAGAAAATATTGCTAAACTTGACGATCCTGTTGGTCGAGTTTTGGCGCAATTTGACCGACCAAACGGCCTTAAGATCACACGAGTATCAACTCCTATTGGCGTTATTGGCATGATCTACGAATCACGTCCGAACGTTGGTGCTGACGCAGGTGGTTTATGTTTAAAATCAGGCAACACAGTTATTTTACGTGGAGGCTCTGAAAGCCTTAACTCTACACGTATTATAGTTGATTGCATGGCTACAGGCTTACGCGCAGCAAATTTACCTGCTACCTGTATACAACTAATTGACACTGATGATCGCGCTGCCGTTGCAGCTTTACTTAAATGTGCTGATTATGTCGATCTAGTTATTCCTCGCGGTGGTCGCGGCTTAGTAGAGTTAGTTAGAAACCAAGCTCAAGTGCCGACATTACTTCATTTAGATGGAAACAATCATATTTATGTTGATAAAGAGGCTGATTTAGCAAAAGCACTAAGTATTATCAACAATGCTAAATTACGTAGAACTGGTGTTTGTGGTGCTACTGAAAGCCTAGTAATAGATCAAGCAATTGCCAGCGACTTTTTACCTCAACTCGTTAACACATTAGAAAATTGTGAAATTCGTGGCGATAAAGCTGCTCAAGCCTGTGACGAAAGTATTAAAGCCGCTACCGACGCCGATTGGGACACAGAATACTTAGACGCTATTATATCGGTTAAAATAGTATCAGGGCTTGAAGAAGCACTAACGTTTATTAGCAAACATTCATCAAAACATACTGATGCCATTATTACCGAGAATGATGAAACAGCAGAAATATTCATGCAAACTGTAGATTCAGCTGTCGTAATGCATAATGCTTCAACTCAGTTTTCTGATGGTGGAGAATTTGGTATGGGCGCTGAAATAGGTATTGCAACAGGTAAAATTCATGCTCGTGGGCCTGTTGGCTTAGAACAATTAACTATTTTTAAATACCGTGTAGCTGGCCAAGGACAAATTCGCAGCTAAGGTTATTTATAATAGATAATAATAGCAATTAGGGTTATGTTTGGTTAATTCAATGCCTTAATTGCTAGTAAATCAATACCATAAATAGCAGTAAAACTACTATTAATGAAAGTAATCTTTTTTCTTTTGAAATGCTTCACGAAAATAATCGATCAATAGTTTAAGCTTTTTATCAGGTTGTCTACTTCTAGGGTAGACAGCATAAATACCTAAGTCTTTACCTGATTTGTCTGCGAGTAAACGAATTAAATTTTTAGATAATAGGTCCTGATAAACAAGCGCTTTAGGTAAATAAGCAATACCAAAGTGCGCCAATGCAGCTTTTCTTAATGAATCTAAATTATTAGAGCGAAATCGCCCATTTACTTGTACATTATAATCATTTTCTTCACCTTTAAATACCCACTGGTCTGATCCAGTTCCCTCATAACTATAAATCAAACAGCTATGATCACTTAACTCATTAGGGGTTTGAGGTGTACCCATATTTTTTAAATATTCTGGGCTTGCACATACCACCCAGTCAGAATCAATTAAACGGCGAGCAATCAGTGAAGAATCTTCAAGGTGTGCCGTTCTAATAGCTAAGTCATAACCCTGCTCAATAATATCAACCGACTTGTTATCAATTGTCAGTTCAACATTTACATTAGGGTAGTCATGACAAAAATTCGCTAATGCGCTACTTAATACTAACCGAGCTGACACAACCGGCATGGTTAATTTAATTCTACCTCGAATTTCTTCACCATAACCAGTAACCGCATCTTCTGCCTCTTGAAAAGCCAACTTAGCCAGCCTAGCTTTACCATAAAATGTAGTTCCCGCATCAGTTAAGCTGAGCTTTCGAGTGGTGCGATAAAGTAGCTGCGCATTTAACTCTTTTTCTAATCGCGCAATTCGTTTACTAACCACAGAATTGGTTAAATTCAATTTATCCGCTACTTTGGTAAATGATCCCTCCTCTACCACCATAACGAACAAAATAAAGTCATCAGCTTTCGCAACCACAATAATTACCTTTTGATTAGGCCATAAAAAGAAAAAAACAATTTCATTTATAACAATATATCCAAAGTAGGAAAAAATGTACACTACTATCTCACGATTGTATGTGCAGTATTACCCTTCATACGACCAATAAAATAGACGATAAAATTAAAAAATAAAATAACAAATTAGAGAGAAGCAAGAATGAATGAATGGATTTTAGGTTTATTGGCATTATTACCAATAGCCATTTCAGCGATATTACTATTGGGCCTTCAATGGCCAGCAAAACGAGCAATGCCAGTGACGTTGACAGTTACAGTGGTACTAGCATTGTTTGTTTGGGAAATGTCTTTAGGCCGTGTTTCTGCTTCCATAATTCAGGGATTAATGGTTACAGTATCTGTACTTTGGATTATTTTTGGTGCTATTTTTCTACTTAATACGCTTAAACATACCGGTGCTATTCAAGTAATCAGACAGGGGTTTACTCAAGTATCACCTGATCGCCGTATACAAGCCATTATTATCGCTTGGTGTTTTGGTACGTTTATCGAGGGCGCTTCTGGCTTCGGAACACCTGCAGCAATTGCAGCACCATTACTTGTAGCAATAGGTTTCCCTGCACTGGGCGCTGTGCTTATGGGTATGATGATTCAAAGTACGCCAGTATCATTTGGTGCCATCGGTACACCCATTGTAATTGGTGTAACGAATGGTTTGAATAATGAAGCCATAAATACCGAATTACTAGCGCATGGCAGTAATTGGGATATGTATTTACAACTGATCACAAGTGAAGTTGCTATCATTCACGCGATTGTAGGCACATTCATGCCTGTATTAATGGCGATGATGTTAACGCGTTTTTTTGGTGCAAATAAAAGTTGGCGCGAAGGCTTAGAAGTACTTCCTTTTGCTTTATTTGCTGGTTTAGCTTTTACGATTCCTTATGCATTAACAGGCATATTCTTAGGTCCAGAATTCCCTGCGCTTATTGGTGGCATGGTCAGTATGGTTATTGTAATTACCGCATCGAAAAAAGGGTTGTTTATGCCCAAAACTAATTGGGATTTTCAACCATCATCAACTTGGCCAAAAAGCTGGATTGGTACGTTAGAAATTAAAGAAGAAAAAATACCTTCAAATAAATTATCTACTGTTTCAGCATGGGTTCCTTACGTACTTGTGTCTACTTTACTTGTCTGTTCTCGTGTATTTCCTGACTTCAAGTCTGCCCTTGTTAGTATTGGTTTTTCTTGGTCGAATATTTTAGGTGAATCAGGTATTAGTTCAAGTATCAGCCCGTTATATTTACCGGGTGGTTTATTAGTTATTGCTGCTATTTTTGCTGCTATTTTACACTGTCGTGGTAAACAAAGTTTAGTTGCTTTAGCTAAAGCCAGTAAAGAGTCTACCAAAACGGTTATCGGAGCAGGTTTTGTATTAATGTTTACCATTCCTATGGTACGAATTTTCATTAATTCTGGCGTTAACTTGACAGATATACCAAGCATGCCAGTTGCTAGTGCTGAACTTTTCTCTGCCATATTTGGTGCAGGTTACCCTTTAATTAGCCCATTAATTGGGTCATTAGGTGCTTTCATTGCGGGTTCAAATACCGTATCGAATATGATGTTTAGCCAATTCCAATTTGAAGCGGCAAATACGCTAGGTATTTCTTCTGCATTGATGGTTGCTACTCAAGCAGTTGGCGCTGCTGCAGGTAATATGATCGCTATTCATAACGTTGTTGCCGCATCTGCAACGGTTGGTTTATTAGGACAAGAAGGAGTAACATTGAGAAAAACAATTATTCCAACAGCATATTACGTAATTGTTAGTGGCATTATTGCACTTATTGCCGTGTACTTACTCAATATTACAGATCCACTTTTAGGGTAAACTTCAAAATAATAATAAGGTAATTATAGTTATGAACGACAATTTTTTAATCAAAATTCAAGAAATTTTATCGAAACACCAAATTATTAACGACATTACTCGAAGAAGAGCATTTGGTACTGATGCAAGTTTTTATCAACTAATACCGGAGTTAATATTAGTTATTGAAACTGAAGATCAAATGCAATCAGTAATTCATTTGGCAAATAATTGTAATGTCCCAATAACATTTAGAGCAGCAGGTACGAGTCTGTCAGGGCAAGCAATTACTGATTCTGTGCTAATCATGTTGTCAACAGACTGGAATAGTTTCGAAATTGAAAAAGAGGGTTTACGTATTCGTTTACAACCCGGCATTATTGGTGCTGAAGCTAATCACCACTTATTACCTTATCAACGTAAATTAGGACCGGATCCTGCTTCAATTAATACCTGTAAAATAGGTGGAATTGCTGCTAATAATGCATCAGGAATGTGTTGTGGGGTCAGTAAAAATAGTTATTATAGCCTTGCTGAAATGACTTTAATTCTTGCTGACGGCACAATAATAGACAGCAGTAACAAATACAGTGTTAATAATTTTAGAAACACTCATAGGTCATTACTTGTTGAACTAGATAAATTAGCTAAAGAAGTAAAAACTGATAAGGAATTAAGTGCGTTAATCACCCATAAATACCGATTAAAAAATACTACTGGCTACGCGATTAATGCTTTAGTTGATTTTACAGACCCGCTTGATATTTTGCTCCATTTAATGATTGGCTCAGAAGGCACCTTAGGTTTTATTTCCAATATTACGTATAACACTGTGCCTGAATATAAGCATAAAGCCAGTGCTTTATACTCTTTTTCTTCTGCTAAACAAGCTTGTTTATTGGTCACTGCATTAAGTTCAAGCCCTGTTGAGGCGGTAGAGTTAATGGACCAACGAGCTATTAATTCAGTAAAAGGTAAAGACGGTTTACCTGACCGTTTTTGTCAGTTACCAGATGATACAACTGCACTACTTATTGAAACAAGAGCAGAATCAGCACAAGAATTAAGTAACAACATTGCAGTAATTGAAGCATTAATTGCCTCTTATACGCCTATCGAAGCAATAGACTTTACTACCGATACAACATTATGCACTCAACTTTGGGCTATTCGAAAAGCAACCTTTCCTGCGGTGGGTGCCGTAAGAGAAACGGGAACTACCGTTATTATTGAAGACGTTTCTTTCCCAATAGATAAACTTGCTGAAGGTATTGTTAGGTTACATAAACTGTTTGAGCAATTTAACTATAGCGAAGCGATTATTTTTGGTCATGCGTTAGCCGGTAACTTACATTTTGTATTTACTCAATCGTTTGATGATGAAAAAGAAATACAACGATACGATCAGTTTATGCAGCAAGTTACTAACCTAGTTGCCGTTGAGTTTAAAGGCTCACTTAAAGCCGAGCACGGAACTGGACGAAATATGGCCCCGTTTGTCGAATTAGAATGGGGAGAAAAAGCGTATCAAGTAATGAAACGACTAAAGGGAATAATTGATCCTAAAAATACGCTCAATCCTGGCGTTATTCTTAATGAAGACAAACAAGCACACATTAAAAATTTAAAATTAATGCCACATGCAGACCCTATTGTAGATAAATGCATTGAATGTGGATTTTGCGAACCAGTTTGCCCTTCAAAACAATTAAGTTTAACACCAAGACAACGCATAGTGTTATGGCGACGTATTCAGCAATTAAACAATACAAAAGTATTAACACAACCTGAAAAAAATGAATTAAGTGAACTTAAGAAAAACTACCAATATTTAGGTATTGATAGTTGTGCCGCTACTGGCTTATGTGCAGAGCGATGCCCTGTCGGTATTAATACTGGTAATTTAATTCGTAAGCTTCGTAGTGAAAATTTAGGTAGTACGGGTCAATTGATAGCCAAATGGTCAGCTAATCATTTTGCTGGTATTAGCAGTTCTGCCGCGGTTGCATTCAAAGTTAATGGTATTGCAACCAAACTACTTGGCGATAAAACCGTAGATAAAATTGGTATTGCCTTGCACAATATTAGTGGTAAACACCTACCTCTTTGGCATTCTAAATGGCCAACAAAAGCAACAATGCCAAAGAGAAAAGATACAGAAAATATTACCCTAGAAACTAATAACAATGAAAAACCTCACCGTAAACAAATAATTTTCTTTGCAAGTTGTGCTAGCCGAACCATGGGACCTAGTACTAGCAATAAAGATCAACGAAGCCTTACAGAAGTTTCTATTGCTGTTTTTGAAAAAGCGGGCATTGACATTATTTATCCAGAATCGATTAGCGAACTTTGCTGTGGTTTGCCTTTTCATAGTAAAGGAGCATTTGATATAGCTGAACAAAAGGGTCTACAGCTAATACAGCGATTATCGAAAATAAGTAACAATGGTCAAATACCCATCGTATTTGATACCAGCCCATGTAATCTACGTATCAAAGAACTAGGCACTGAATTACCTATTTATGAGCTGACTAACTTTTGTGCTCAGTTTGTAATGGATCATCTCACCATCACTCCCAAAACAACGCCTGTTGCTTTGCATATTACCTGTAGTAGTCGAAAGGCTGGAATAGGTGAAAGTTTGCGGAAAATAGCGAATACCTGTGCTACTGAAGTAATTGAGCCATTAGGAATAGAGTGTTGTGGCTTTGCCGGTGATAAAGGGTTTACCATGCCAGAACTTAACCAAAGCGCCCTGTCATCGCTTAAGACTCAAATACTTGATCCAAAAACAAAAGGTTATAGCAATAGCAGAACTTGCGAAATTGGATTATCTAAAAATAGCGGAATTGATTATCAATCATTAATTTACTTATTAGATGAAGTAAGCGTATAGCGGAACGAATAATTGAGCAAAAATGAAACATATAATTAATTTTTTTATTTCATTAAATTAGTTATTAATACCTATTGTATAACACAATTGACAAGTAAAGATTAATTCTGAACCGTAAATTGTAATGGTTCAGAATTAATTAAATACTCTATTTTAATATCAAAGCATTAAGTCATTCAAAACATAGAGTTTAATTATAATAATATCTATCAAAACACCATAAAACCTTACAAAACATATGGTTAATCTATTGTTAGAATAAATAAAGTAAGATCGTTTTGATCCTATTATTATTTTTTACTCACATTGCTGCCATGCAGCATAAAGATGTTGACGCCACTATTTTATCATCTTATACTGCTTTATAAATTTTGACTTAATTGCTAATTAGCACTGTAACTATAGGAAGCTTTATTATGTTTACAACAATACCAAAACAATTCTCTGTTGTTATGAAACCTTACAGTAAACTTCTTGAAATCAATGCTAAATCTGTTGAAGAATTAATTAATCTACAAAAAGTATTTCTGACTGCTGTGAGTTGGGAAGTTGCTGCGCAAACCAAAACATTATCAACACAAACAGACTTAGGCAAAGCAATTGACGACCAACAATATTATAGCGACCAATTACAAGAAAAAGTGTCAACATCTGCACAAGACGCATACAAAGTAGTCACTCAAAGTTCTGAGCAAGTAGCTAACTTTGTTGAAGACACTATGTCAGAAGTAGCCAACCTTTCTAAATAAGTAAATATTATTTTAGCCCTACTTCTAACCGTCTATACTTTCATTAATAGTATTACCTAGCCTTATTTTAGATAAACTTAATCTTCGATTCTAGGTTTCTATTCTTATCTTCAGCCTCCCCCTTTATACTAAAAGTAATACTTCACCATTAAACTAATCAGAATTAATGGGTATAATACTAAATTGATAACATGTGATCTTGTAAGGCGTAGAAAAATAGATCAGGGCAAGGCGATTGATTGCGAAATACCAAGCAATCGGAATTGACAGCAGTGTAGCCATAGCCTATTTTCTTCTCACAAGTGAGCAATAACTTAGTACAATTAATATAATCAATCTGTAGAGGTACTATCAATGAATAATGAATTATTTACACCATTATTGGCTTATATATTATGGGTAGTAATACTTTATCTATTATTAACTGTTATGCGTGCGCCAAGCATTTGGGGTGTTGGTTTAAAAAACGCTGCAGATAACCCTTTTGAGATCATTGAAACTAAAGCAAAAGCTAACCTTTCAAATCAATTTGAATGGCCTGTTTTATTTTATGTTATTTGTCTTATTTTAATTGCGCGTCCTGAATTCTATCAACAATCTTACTTATGGGCGGCTTGGGTGTTTGTTATTGGTCGTGTTATGCACAGTTTTGTTCAAATATTTACGTCTAATATTCGTCTTAGGGGAAGTGTATTTAATATCAACTTTCTCGCGGTATTATATATGTGGGGTTATTTTGGCTTAGATGTATTAAATCAATAACACAGGTTTATCTAGTACCCAGTATTAATCAAATATTAACCCAGTTATCATTAACCCTTTAGTCGTTTTTACTTTTTAGTCATTGGTTACATAAACAATAAAGGACAGGATATTTTGTGAATTTAAATCAAATAACACTACCCGTGATTGATATGCGCATATCTACAAAATTTTATCGTGACTTAGGTTTTACGCAAATAGTAGATACGCCATATTACGCACGTTTTGAATGCCCTGAAGGAAATTCAACTTTTTCATTATTGTTACAAGATAAACAATCAGAATCGGGTACTGTTATTTACTTTGAGCATGAAAAACTAGACGACTTAGTCAATACATTAAAAGCTAAAGGATTTTTTTTTGACCAAGAAGCAACTGATCAAAGTTACCTTTGGCGTGAAGCAATATTACATGATCCATCAGGTAATAAAATCAAGCTTTATTGGGCAGGTAAAAATCGTATAAACCCACCTTGGCGTGTTAGCCTACGTAGCTAGTTGAGTACATTTCACAAATGATTTACCAGGTATAGCTAGTGTCATGAGCATTATTATAGTGACAGACATTTTTGGTATAACACCGGCTTTAATCAAGTTAAGTGACAAATTAAACGCTAAATCTATTGTTGATCCCTACAACGGAATAAACATGGATTTCAAAAGTGAGCTTGAAGCCTATTCTTACTTTACAGAAAATGTAGGGCTTGATAACTATTTAGCAGAATTAATTAAAGTAGTCGATGAAACAACTAATAATAGCGCTTTGCTCGGTTTTAGTATTGGCGCTTCGATTATTTGGAGATTATCTGAAAAACTGTCTGAGCAAGCATTTAAAAAATCATCTGAAACTTTACCTTCATCTAAAGTAAAATATGCTATTTGTTATTATGGATCTCAGATAAGGCATTTTACTACAATCAATCCACACTTTCCTGTAGAGTTGATTTTTCCTAAAACAGAACAACACTTTGATCTGTTAAAGTTACAACAGTCACTATCGAATAAACCAAATGTTACAATTACCAACACTAATTTTTATCATGGGTTCATGAATACTCACTCAAGTAATTATAATGCTTCGGGTTATTATGCGCACCTAGATTGGCTTTGCGCACGTTTGGATAACTAAACTAGTGTAAATTAACCCGACAATTTATCAAGATAGTATTGGTAATACATAATGTTAATATCATTAAAATATATAGCAATTCTTTAAAATTACCCCCGTGCTAATAATTATAAAGTGAAAGGTAAAGGCCGCTCAGGAACAACATTTTTCATCACGATAGTCGAAATTAATCGTTGAACGCCAGGTACATCCATTAATTTTTCGTCATAAAACCGTTGATATGCAGGGAGATCATCAGCAACAATGTGAAGTAAAAAGTCAGGCTCACCAAAAAGTCTTTGGGCTTGAACAATTTCAGGTATACCAACAATAGCATTTTCAAATTCTTCAACAGCCTTTTTATCCCCTTCTTTAATCGTCACAAAAACGATAGCAGAAAAACCAAGCCCAACAATGCGTGGATCTAATATTGCTTTGTATCCTTTAATCGCACCAGATTCCTCTAAAGCACGCACTCTTCGATGGCAAGGTGAAAGACTCAACCCTACTCGTTCAGCTAGCTCTGTAAAAGATAATCGTCCATCAAGTTGTAATTCTGTAAGAATTTTCTTATCTATTCTATCCATTTAGAAGATCCTTCTAATAATTAGACTAAATCAGCCTATATTTGAGAGCACATTCTAATCACAATAACATATTATTTCAAAATAAATTAACGCAGAGCAAAGCTTTCCGATCAAGACAATTAATTAAGGTGAAGTAAATGACATTAAGTATGGTAGGCGCATTTTGGGTTGTCTCTTTTCTGTTTGTAATAACACCTGGCGTTGATTGGGCTTACGCAATTTCGGCCGGAACAAGAGGAAAAGTAGTAATACCTGCAGTATCAGGCATGTTGTTAGGACATCTAACGGCAACAATTTTAGTTGCAGCAGGTATAGGTGCACTTGTAGCAAGTCAGCCAATAACGCTTACAATAATAGTAATAATAGGTGCAATATATCTTCTCTGGATGGGAGGAAATTTAATACTTAAGCCTTCTACACCTAATACAAATGAAGATAAAACTTCTGGAACATGGATAAGTTGGCTAACAAAAGGAACATTTGTAAGTGGTTTAAACCCTAAAGTGTTTTTGTTATACCTTGCCTTATTACCGCAATTTATCGACCCAACAGCATCATGGTCTATATCATCTCAAATCGTTATTTTAGGATTAGTTCACATATTTAGTTCAGCTGTTATTTACCTTCTTGTTGGTTTCAGCGCGCAAGCTGTGTTGCAATCTCGTCCTGCTGTGGCTCAAATAATAAGTCGATTCTCAGGTATATTCATGATTTTTATCGCGATATTTTTACTTAGCGACCAAGTACTTTCTTAATCTCACTAATAAATACGGATGAAATAACGCCCTGCAAGGCGCAGCTATATATCTGTGGGATGGTTTACAGAATAGAGCAATATGCTCTACAAATTTGCCATTTTCCCGTTCGAACAATAGTGCAGTAGCAGTCTATGATGAAATAACCCGCGCTTTACTTTTAGCTCTTTTTTTTCTTTGTTCTTTTTTACTTGCTAAAACGACTGTATTAATAAACTCTGCTGATTTTTTGGTGGGATTATAAGCGATTTTAACAATTTTACCGTTATATTCGATAATATCGCCGTTTCTAATTTTTTTACGCTTTTGAACAACAACTTCATTATTTACTAAAACATTACCTTCACTGATCATGGTTTTAGCTTCGCCGCCACCGCCAACCATATTCGCTATTTTGAGTAATTTATAAAGCTCTATCGGTTCAACACAAATGTCGATAATTGGATGTTCAGACATGAAATACGCCTAATGATTTTAAATAATAATATTGTTTAATTCTAACATATATAAAGATACTTTATATGCTCTAACGAATGTATATTTTGATAAAAAAAAGTAAAAGCAATTATAAAATTTTTAATTTAAACGATAATTATTCTATAAAACAAGAGTTCAAATTAGATAAAGAAAAAATGAACAACGAACGCATGAGTAGATACCTGCTGTAGAAGTACCTTTTATTATTACATTAAAAATAACGTAAAAAAAACACTATATACGGAAGAAACCCATTCGGTTTTAGCACCTTCCTCTAATTAACTAAATAAATGATGATTTGTATTAGCTTGGTTTCCAAAAATTGATTTCCATATCAATTCTGTGCATGTCATTTCCCCAGCCATCCTTAATGAAGCTAGTTTCTATCGCTCCAAACTTTTTGAAAAAACATGCTGATAGATGACTTGCTGCAATATCAATCCCTACGGACTCTATTTCATGAGCATACTGTTTAACATATAACATTAACTTGGTCCCTACTCCTTTTCCTTTTTCATTTGGGCAAACCATGATCCAAGTAATTCGGCTTCTATTTGAACTTTTTAACTCACTAATGCCAGAAGCGGCAACTACCTTTTCTTTAGAAATAAGAACCTTGTATGTATCAGCTAAATTCAATAAATAATTTGAATAGTCTTCCCGCTCATTTTCAGCAAAAAACGATGGACAGTTTTTATCAAAAAGTTTCAGGCAATCTTCAAATATTTCTTCACTGTAATCTTCAAATTTCATGTTTCTAACTCTGAGTTAACGACTAGCTTTAGGAAATTATGAAAGTGTTCAATTAGCCTGTTCTGCAACCATTAGGTATTAGTATTTCAAGCATAACTATACATGGCAACTGTTTATCTTCATAGCCAATATAAAAAAGCATACCCTGAGAGGCTTCTTCTGCCATTTTCCTATCAGGTAAGTTAAGAACAAATAATGCCTACTTACCTTCTATTTCAAACGGATCTTCGCACTCCTTCTTTATTCCCGCAAGGATAGTTCACTTATGCTCGCCAAAATCAACAGATAGCTTTAATTTAACGATAAATCCATACAAATATACCAGCGTATATGAGTATAAAAACATTTGAACCAATGGCTATTAATAAGGGTGACCAATTCCAAGTTTTTCCTTCCCATATCACTAATGCAACTGTTACAGAGGTAGCAATAAGGCTAATAAGCAACATTGTTTGGAAAACATTATGCTGTGATGGCAATTTCTTAATGAATTGTTTAATGCCATCGTTAATGCAATCATGAATGCGGCTAATACAGTCTAATTAAAATCTGTAGGGTTGAGGATAATCAAAACACCCATAAAAACAGCGCCTATAAGCCAAATATGACCTCTAACAATATGCCATTTCAGTTATGCCCCGTTAGCAAATGAAGCAGCTAAATATATTATGAGAATAATGCTTATTGATAGCGTGTTGATGAATATAAAAAATCAAACCACAATCTTCGTTCAAGTACATAAACACGAATTAATTACAGGAAACAATTACTATTTCATCTATAAAAACAACAATACAAATAATAATGATGTGCTTATTTTAGAAGCTTGGTTAATCGAACAATGTAGAAATTAAGATCTGCTAATACCGTCTAAAGATATTAAAAATATAACCCAATGAATAACCGTATGAACCCCATGTGCTCAAAGCTCCTATGACGGGCTGCTTAATTTAAATAAAGTCGTTATTACTTTAGAATGCAATCATAGCTAAGTACTTCCCTCATACATTATTTTATCCACTGCTCCAATAATGCACTAGCTACCACTTTTTGGGAATAATCTGAATTTACAACAACAACCATTAATTTGATCGCCTCTTTATCTCTATTAAGTGCCTTTAGCGTTAGCGCTAAATGGTATTTTACTGCCAAATTTGAGTTATTGATAGCTAACGCTTTTCTAAACAGAGGTAATGCTTTATTAAACTCTTCTGTATGATAATAAACCCATCCTAGCGTATCTAATGAATCAGGCTGGTTATCAACAAGTGCCAATGATTTTTTAACCAACACTTTAGCTCGTTGGTAATCAGATAGGTTCAAAGCTACATAACCAGCATTATTTAATATTGCCGGATTATTAGGGTATAGTCTCACTAATTTTTGATATACCTCCTCTGCTTTAGACCATTTTAATTCTTCGATATAAAGTTCGGCTATTGCCGTATTTAGTAATAAACTATTTGGACTTTCATTTAATGACTTAGTTAACACATCAACAGCTTTATTGATTCGCATTGTCGCTCTATAGACTAAATTCAAACCCACAACACTACTGTCGTTACTTGCCGCTTCAATACGTTTATTATAGTACTTCTCAGCTAAATCATACTGTTTGGTACGTAAATAAGCATTAGCTAACACTTCTACTAGTTGGTCAGATAAGTGATGACTAGCTTCAAACGCTTTAATTAATTTTATTGCGCTAGCAGTATCATTTTCAGCATTATAAAGCACTGCTAAGTCTATGATTATTTTTTCATTGTTTTCATCCCAAGCTCTCGCTTTTTTGTAGGCCGAAATTGCTTCTGGTACTTGAGAAAAACGTTGATAAACATTAGCGATCAACAGATATATTTTCCCTTTATCGCCGTCTTGTTTTATCGCTGTTTTATAAGCATTCACAGCTGAAGTCACATCTGAATTCATCGTTTGTAAACTTGCCAATATAAGATAAAGTTCAACAGTTTTCCTTTGATTTAACAAATAAGTATTTAGCGTTTCTATGGCCACTATCAACTGTTTATTGCCTACATAACTTACAAGTAATATTTTTAGTAGTTCTTCATTTTTATTATTTAGCTTAAATTGTTCTTCTAGTAAAAAAACGCTAGCAGCTGAGTTATTATTACGGTTATATAGTTTAGCTAGGGTTGTAATTAAATAAATATCATTGCCTGATATTATCAATGCTTCTTTTAAGCGATTAATAGCAGCATCTACGTTACCATTTGTATAATCGAGCTTAGCTAAGCTAACGACAGATTTTGTATGATTAGGTTCAATTATTAATGCTTGTTCAAATTGCTTTATTGCCTTATCTATGTCACCTGATATTTGGTAAACATAACCAAGATGGTGCTGAATATTTGCATTTCTGTGCATATTTACAGCTAATTTTTTCGCAACACTAAGTCCTTTTTCTATTTCTCCTGACTTAATGTAAGACTCAACTAACAATAAACCAACCATTGTTGGGTTATATTGCCCTGCAGAGGCCGTTAATAAATGATCAATTGCTTTCTCAGGCTGACCTGTCGCTAAATAACTTTGGGCCAGTTGAGTGTCTGCAATTCCTAAATCAGGTTTCAGTTCCTTAACTTTTGCAAGGTGAATATAAGCTTTATCATACTGCTTTAGCTCTAGATAAGTCATACCCAGCATAGATAATATTTTAGGGTTATTAGGCTCTAAAAAATCAGCTCGACGTAACAACATTTTAGCTTGTATTGGCTTTTTTTCTATTAACTCTATAGTAGCGGCAAGTGTTAATGCGTTAATGTTGTTTTCATCTACAAATAAATAGGCATCTACATATTGTCTTGCTGCTTCATATTTTTGTTGATGAAATAAAATAATACTGGCCAAATAATAATACGAAGGGTTTGAACGAAGTACATCCTCACTCAAATGATCTAAAACTTGTGAAACTTTATTTATTGGATTTTCTAGAACGGCATTTTTATTTTTTCTCACCTGTACCATTGCTTTGAGGAATTCAGCTTTAGGTTCATTTGGTATTTGTTCTAATACACTATCTGCGTATTGTTCTGCTATGTCAAACTGTTGTAATTCTATGTTAATGGTGCTTGCAAATATGAGTGACTGGATATTCTTTTTATCAATTAGTAAAGCTTTGTTAATGGCATTAAGTGCAAGTTCATTATTGCCTAAACTTTGCTGAATACTCGCCTTTAAATTCCACGCTTTTATCGGGGGAATATATCCAGCCAATACTTCATCAACCAACTTATCCGCCTGACGATATTTAAAATAGTTAACCAAAATTTGTGCTAAACCTAATTTTGCATCTATATTTTTAGCATTAAAAGCTAATGCGGTGTGGTAATCATTTTGTGACAGTTTTAATTGTCTTAGACCCAAATGCGCATCACCACGAAGTACATAGATTTTTGCTGCTAATTTATCGTTATTAGTGTGTTCAGGTAGGTAATCTAAAGTTTTATTATATTGACCTTGCATAATGTAGGATTCTGCAAACAATAACTGTAGCTGCTTCTTATCTGCCCCTAAAGTAAGCGCTTTGGATAACGCTACATCTGCTGCACTAGCGCTGCCATTAGCAAGTAATATTTCTGCCATTAAAATATGAGACGCTAAGTGCTCTGGTGATGTTTTTAATATATTTCTTACATCTATCAGCGCTTCACTATATTTATTGTTATTTAAAGCACTACGCGCTGCTTCATAAAGCTTGTCTTCCTGTGAAGCAATTACAGAAAAAGAAATAAGTAGTAAAAATATATACAAATAAGCTTTCAAGCATCTACCCAAAATTGTAGGAGAACATTAGATATTGATTATGTCAAAATTGATAGAACAAATACAATTAAGTATTAATAACCTATGTATTGTGTCCAGAAATTTTACACTATTGATTTATAAAATGAATAAAACTTTGTTACTACAATATTAACAGTGACTTATAGTTAAGGTACGTTTTTTGCTTTAAACCAATGATAATGTAGGATTATGCAAAGTGCATAATTAAATTTCTTATTTTCCAGAGAGAATATTATGCTTTCAAAAAACATCCTTTTAAAAATTTTATTGTTATCGGTTTCTCTTTTTGTGAGCTATGCCGCTAATGCAGAACTAACCCAAGTTTCTGTATTGATAACAGAAACAAGCAACGATTGTGGAAATAATAAGTATTTTGATGATCCCAATGATGGTATTAATGGGTTTGATAGTTGTCGCATTTTTGTTGAAAATGGCAATGAACTTGCTTACTTATCTGATGTTATTGTTAAATTTGGTGGAAACGATGAAGGTTTCGACAATTCACATGATATTAGCAGTAACTATACTGGTCAGGTTCAGGCTACCGATTTTGATTTGACAGCTAATAGTTCTAATACATCAGGTTCATGGGTTTATAATGATAACAAATTTAAATATCCTGACATTCGTTTTTGGACAGCAAAAGCGGGAAACGACTTTTTATTGTTTTGGCAAGTTCAATCAGCTGAAATTCCTGAAAATTGTATAACGGGTACTAATAGCTTCAATTTATCTTATGCCTGTATGAATTTAGCTGAATCAGTTACTACAGGTTCTTGGACAACACCAGCTAATAATGGTGGGAATATGGCTGCTTTATCTCATATCACATTCTTTGGTGGGCTTTGCTCAGAAGATGACTTAAACTTTGATTCAAGTTGTGGAACAACAACGACAAGTGTACCTGAACCATCATCTATCGCATTATTTGCTTTAGCCTTAATTGGTATTACTTCCCGACGTAAAAAATTTATTTCATAATTTGGCTTCGATAAAGCTAAGTATCTTCAAAAATATTATTCAGATACTGTCTGGTATTTTTGTTTGTAATCCATATTAAACTTTATTTCTTTAGCAAATTGGGGGGTTATCTTAGTCTTAAATCCTTATTTAGTGAGTTAATTAAATGCTACCAATGATAAGCGATAACTAAAATTTGTAAGGTCCTCTTTCGTATTTTAGTGGCCCTTAGTTAAGATTACTCTAACTCGCAATTTCAGACTATTTTATGCTCTACCTTGCCGTAAATAATTCAAAGGTGTAAGGCAGGAAACCCGACATTAAATACATTAACATCAATAAATTTTTGACCTGTTTTTAGTACACAAAGGGGTTGACCTATCTTCATATTGATAGACAAGAAAGCCACTTACTGATATTAGCTATAGTTTGAACCTGTACATGCCACATCTATGTTGAATAGAGCAGTTAACTAATTATCGCTGACTTTAATAGTTGAAAAACTATTAAAGTCAGCATTGCCATGACACCTATCTATTATCACACTTCCTCTAATCCCTGGACAGAGCCTCAATAGGGTTCAGTTTTGCCGCATTACGGGCCGGAAGATACCCAAATAGAATACCTATTAATGTCGAGCAGGCAAAAGCGGCAATGATAGATGTACTAGAATATATCATTTGAAATTCACTACCTGTGTAAGTAAAAATTACCCCGACCAAATAAGCTAGCCCTATACCTAGTGCGCCACCACAGAAGCAGACCAATACGGCTTCAATCAAAAATTGACGTAAAATATCCATCTGCCTGGCGCCAACGGCTATGCGTATACCTATTTCCTTCGTGCGCTCAGTTACTGAAACCAACATGATATTCATGACGCCAATCCCACCAACTAACAAAGAAATGAACGCAATAGCAGAAATGAGTAACGTCATGGTTTCAGATGTTTTTTCTATACTTTTTCGTATGGTGTCAGTGTTGATAGTGAAAAAATCCACCGTGTCATGCCGCATGGTCAATAACTTAATAATTCCTTGTTCTGCCATCTCACTTGATACATTTTCGTCAACCCTTACGGTGATGTCATTGACATAATCTTGCCTGAATATTCGACCAGATACGGTGGTATAAGGTAACCAAACATTCAATTCATCACTATTGCCAGACATACTTTCAATTGGCTTGGTCACGCCAATAACGCGTACGGGAAGTCGGCCTAGAAAAATGACATTTCCAAGTGCATTACTGTCGGCAAAAAGTGCTTGTTCGGTATTCACGTCAATTACCGCAACTTGTTCTAGTGCATCGATGCTGTCTTCGCCAAAGTATTGTCCTTTTGCTAAGTCATAACCCCGTACACGGAAATACTCAGTGCCAACACCTTGAACAGAGCCGGTAACGGTTTCACTGGAATAACGAATAGCGACATTCGCTCTAACTGTTGGCGTAGCGCTATCGACAAATGATAATGTTTTAAGCGCCTTGGCATCCTCAGCCGTGAGTGAATGCACGCGACCAGAGCGACGGTCTCCACGACCTGTTCCAGGTTTTATCTCTATGGTATTGGTACCCATTGAAGCAATATTATCCATGATTTGTTGCTGCGATCCGGCGCCTAGTGCGACTACTGACACCACTGAAGCAATACCAATGATGATCCCCAGCATGGTAAGGAATGTACGCAAACGGTTATTGGACATGGCAATAATAGCCATTTTCAAGGCTTCAAAATAACGCGACCAGTTAATACTCTCGCGAACTTTGTTCTTAACTTTTTTATTAGCACTTTCAGGTACTTTACCTTCAACTACTTTGCCTTCATTAGCGACTCTATAAGTTTCTTGTTCAATGTTGCTAAGGTTATTGCGATTAGCTTTATCGCTAATAATTTCTCCATCTTTTATCTCAATAACGCGATCAGCAAACTCTGCGATATTAGGATCGTGTGTTACCAAAATAATTGTATGACCATCGCCGTGCAACTCCTGAAGCAACTTCATCATCTCATCGCCACTGGTGCTATCTAATGCTCCAGTTGGCTCATCGGCAAGAATAACATCGCCACCATTGACTAAAGCTCTGGCGACACTAACGCGTTGCTGCTGACCACCACTTAGTTGGTTTGGTTTATGATCTAAACGATCGCCCAAGCCAAGACGTGTAAGCAGTTGCTTCGCTTTTTCTTGTCGAGAGTGTTTATCTTCATTGGCATACAATGCTGGTACTTCCACATTACCCAGTGCACTTAAATCACTTAAGAGATGATAACGCTGAAAAATAAAACCAAAGTATTCACGTCGTAATGCAGCAAGTTCATCTTCTCCCATAGTGGAAGTATCTTGGCCATTGATGAAATAACTGCCTTTGTTTGGTTTATCCAGACAGCCAAGAATGTTCATTAGTGTCGACTTTCCTGAGCCAGATGCACCGATAATAGCGATCATTTCTCCGCGATTAATCTGCAAGTTAATATTTTTTAAAACCGTAAGTTCATTATCCCCTGCAGTAAAACTACGGCTCACATCGACAAGTTTTATCAGTGCATTAGTCATAATTTATAATCCCCTACCTGCGCCCGGTCCACCTTGTCCACGGGTACTGCCGCCTGCTAATCCCGCCATTGAGCTGGCTATAGCGTTAGAGGAAGCCGTTCCGTCAAGACCTGAAGACTGACTAATCACTATCTCATCACCTTCGTTCAGCCCTGATAATATCTGTGCGTATATTTTATTATTAATGCCAACGTCAACATTTCGATATTCAGCTTGATTGCCATTTTTCACTAGCACCTGATAAGAAGCCTTTAAGCCAGATCTTTTAACTAACACCTGTGATGGCACCAGTAAGGCGTCTTCTGCTTTTTCAAGAATAATAGAAACTTGTGTCGTCATGCCAAAGCGCAATAACTTATCTGGGTTTTCAACATCAAACAGCGCATTGTAATAAATCGCTTCATCGTCACCAATTTTCAACGAACTATCGTCACCGCTAAGTAATGTTGGGCCTGGCTCAATGGCGCGTAAAACACCGTAATATTTCTTACCTGTCGCACCCAAAATAGTGAAATAAACTTTTTGCCCTGCACTCACGTTTATAATATCGGCTTCTGAAACCTGTGCCTTAATGGTCATGACATCAAGTTGTGCTAGTTCAATAATACTCGGCGTACCTTGATTGTTATTGACTGTTTGCCCCTCTTCCACCGAAACATAGATGACTGTTCCGTCGATAGGCGACTCAATAAGGGTGTAACCTAAATTAACCTGAGCGTTATCGACACTGATAATAGATTTCTCTTTCTCAGCAATTAATTGATCTAGCTCTGCTCGATAAACTGCCAGTACAGATTCAGCAGTGTCATAGTCCGATTGTGAACTCGCACTAGTCGCCAGCATCTTTTTGCTTCGCGTAAACTCAGCTGTCGCCACTTTAATTTGAGCTTGTTTTGCCCGTAACTGAGCATCAATGCTCTTGAGTAAAGCTTCGGCTTCTTTTAAAGCATTTTGTTGGGTCAAATTATCGATTTGAGCAATAAAATCACCTTGCTTAATTTCATCGCCCAACTGAACACCAATTTTTTCAATCAGCCCTGAAATTTGAGCACCGACACTAACCAATTTAGACGGATATAACACACCGTTTGTTAGTACCACACTCTCAATATTACCTCGCTTAACAATATCCGTGATAAATACCGTTTGTACCTGCTGTGACAAGCTGTATTTGTAGCCTGCACCGGCGATGATAACGGCGATAAAAAGGACTAATAACAAGGTCTTTTTAATGTTTTTTTTCATGGGACTCTCTCAATTTCTGTACAGATATATTTTATAATGGTGCTTAACTAAAGCTTCAAAGCTAGTTGTCTTTGAGAAGTACTAGAGTAAGCGTCTTCATCGGTTGTACTTTTAGCTTGCTCACACAATGGTAATGTTGACGGTGGATGCCTTTTTTCTTCTTGATGATTACCTTGCTGATTATCTTGTTGACTGCCTTGCTCCAAGCGAGGTTTTGCTCGCGATTGGCAACTGCGCTCAAAACTGACGGTTAAAGCGTCAGAAGCTAAGACAAAACCATGCATACTTGCTCGTAAAGTTTCTGCTGATACATGTTTTGACTCAGGTAGCATTAACATTTCTGAAAGTGCATACAGATGAAAAGTGTAGTTTTTTAAGCCTGGGCCTTTTGAACAAGGTGGTGCATATTCATTATTATCATTGACTACATTGCTACCAAACGTACCGACTGGCTGCTTGTTTTCCCCGTTAGAACTAATATCCGAGCTAACATCCGAGCTAGCACCCGATGCAATACCAGAGACATTCGCTGGAATATTGTAAACACTCCAATACCAACGTAACCCTTCAGGTTTTTTGGTTATAGCTTCTTTGTGCAGCAAAGGAAGTGGATTTTTATTAGGTCTATGCTCCATAGGCATATGATCCATAATCAGCACCAAAGACTTCGTATCATCAGGTACACCTTGCCAATTCAATGGCGGCGAAATACCGTCACCTTCACAGGTAAATTGAACGGGTAGTAATTGATTATCTAAAAACGCAGGGCTGAAAAGTTTAAGGGCTTCATCTGTTGTATCGGCTTTAGCTGCCGTCGACATTAGTAGTATCAAGCTTGCTATTGATACAACAGGAATAAGGGAAGCAATATTTTTGATTTTCATGACCAATCTCTTTAGCAATTAAGGTAACCATTTATGAGTTACCCTAATTCTAACGATTAGCCATTGGCTATGGATGACAATGTTGTCATTTAACTTGTCATTTCAAACTTATTATTTAGCTATCGGCAACGACAATCGCAGAGTAAATAGCTCTTTATCGCTCGCTTCAATAATGAGGTCGCCATCATGTGCTCGGGCAATTTCTCGCGCTAGACTTAGGCCAAGGCCGCTGCCCGACAGTCCTTGCATGTGTTCAGGCTCGCCACGATAAAAACGTTCGAATAATTTAACTCTCACGGCATCTGACATAGGCAGACAAAAGTTACTGATAAGCACGTCTATTTGACCGCCGTTTTGTTTAGCTTGAATAGTGACTCCTTTCTCATGCAGGCTGTAGCGCATCACGTTAACCAGCACATTATTTAGCAGCTGTCTTAGTAATACAGCATCACCTTGGATGATTAAGGCTTGTTCAATCGCACAATGCAGTACCAATTCATCCGACAACAGCTCCATATCAGCAGTTAATTCATCTAATAAGTCGGTTATATTTATCGCTTCGAGATGCAGCGCCATCGAGCCAGCATCCGCCTGCGACAACAGTAACAATTTTCGTGTAATGGCCGACAGATGTCCCACTTCATCAAGAATGGCATTGAGATCTAATTGCTCGACGTTTTCATTGATAACGGCTTGTTCAAGCTTGCCTCTTAACACCGTCAATGGCGTTTTAAGTTCATGAGCAGCATCAGCCGTAAAGCGAGAGATTTGTTGAAAACTATCTTCAAGTCTTTCTAACATCGTATTGTATGCAGCAATTAATATTTTAAACTCTTGATCTGCTTTATGCTCGGGCAAGCGGTGGCTAAGGTCTTTTTTTGTCACCATATTCATTGATTTTTGTAAGCGGTTTATCGGTCGTATAATATTACTCGTAATAAACCATGCACCAAGGACACAAAGTAATAAAGAAAAAGGGATCACAACGATAAGTGCCTCTCGTAAGGTACTTTTTAGTTGGTTAGTAGTTGCGGAAACGTCAACAGCAATAAAGCTTTGTGCTTGGGCGGTATGATAAAAACTTGCTCGCCATTGGCTTTTATTATGTTCAAAGAAAACAAGATGACAAAGCACCGTTGCCCCATTTCTATCCGCTGAGGTAAATTGCTCTTCACTCTTACTGTTTAATGTACTTATTACTGCTTGAACGTCTACACCATCAGATTGCGTCAATACACCAGACTCATTCGATTCAACGAATAACATCAGTTGATTCGCAGAGTTAATGCGCAACTTTTGTGTTAAATCATTAATAAGCCAGTCATCAGCATTAGCATTAGCATTAGCTACGTTACTTGCCACGGGTAATGTGCTCAACGGATTATTTCCACGACGTTCTTTACGCAAATAAAAGTCCATTATGCGCTTTTCTTCCATACAAAGACGGGCATCAAGTTGCTCAAGTTCCACTTTCATAATACGTGACCAACTTAAGCTAACAATAACCACGAGAACAGCACTTACCGTTAAGATAGATATAGAAAAAATACGCGTACGAAACTTCATTTTATCACCTTAACGTGGGCTTAAACGGTAACCCGTACCACGAACTGACTCAATGGCACCAACCATTTTCCCTGCACTTTCCAGTGAGGTAAGTTTACGGCGAATACGTTTAATGCACACATCGACAACATTAGTGCAGGGGTCAAAATCATAGCCCCAAACATGCTCCAATAATTGTCCGCGTGTTAAGACTTTATTTGGCGAGTGCATTAAGTATTCCAACAGGCTAAATTCACGACTAGTGAGCTCGACAGATTGCCCCTGACAATTGATGCTTCGGTTAATGCAATCAAGTTGCAACGAACCTACTTCAATGACATGTTGTTGTGTGCCGGCATGTCGTCTAAGTAATGCCTGGATACGAGCATTGAGCTCTTCTACATAAAAAGGTTTTGCTAAGTAATCGTCAGCGCCCATTTCTAGGCCCTGAACACGATCACCAAGTTCATTACGAGCGGTAAGCAGAATTACAGGCGTATCGATACCCATTTGACGAATAGAGCGAAGAATATCTAAGCCATCGTGCCCCGGAAGCATAATATCGAGAATAATAATATCGAAAGTATTTTTACTCGCGCTCTCATAGCCCTGATTACCATCAGCACAATGGGTAACCGTGTAATTTTTTGTTCGCATGCCTTCACAGATAAAGTCAGCAATTTTCTGTTCGTCTTCAACAAGCAATATCTTCATTAAGTTATATCCTTAAGCAACTAATGAAAGTATCTCACCTGAGGCATCGATATCGCAACAAATATGACAACATTGTCATTTTAGAGTTAGTAATCAAATTAAGGAAAGGGATATCCAGTTAATTTAGCTGCTTAGATAGCTCCATCAGGTTAAGTTACAGCTGACGCGTTTCATATTGAGCCGATCAGATAGGTATAGACCTAAAATAATCATTCTACTTTTATAAGCAATATGTTAGCTTATCAAACATGCCAAAAACATTATTTTTCAATAATTATTTCAATTTTCCTAGCCTTTCTAAGGTGTGGATGAGTCCTGTCCGTATCTTTCCCAATTAAGGACGATTAAGCGCTCTTTACCTTAGTCGTCCTAACTCAAAATTACTTTTTATATATAACAAAACCTTTTTTAAGTGTTTTGTTAATTTTATGCGCTTAACATTATAAATTCGATATGTTGGGCGTATTTATACCCCTTAATTTATTTAGAATTGAGTATATTTATATGCAATCAAATTTTTGGAACTACCTCTTTGAAACGATAGAAATAATTGAAGCGATGGATGAAAATAACATTGTTGATCAAGTGGCTACGCGTTTAGAAACAATTACTTTTTTATACGAAAGAAAATTTGATCCTGCAAATTCATTTGAGGAATACGTCGCCCTTAAGTTCATTGAGACAATATCTCAAGTAATTAAGAAGACTTAAATACAGGCTTAACCGTAACGATAATGTCTAAATACTTCACAAAACAAGTGCTAGCAAAAGCAATTAAGTATTACTTTAAAACAGAGAATAATCACTCAACCAGTACAAAGGAGAATACCCAATGAGTAAACCAAAGATCACTATCAGCAATATAGATTGCGATACTATTTATGATTTGCTTGAAAAAGAGCCCCATGATTCTAAACATTCTTTATTAATTGAAGAATTAGGTAGAGCAGATATTGTTAACAAAAATGTTTTACCAAACAATGTTGTGAAAATGAATTCTACTGTTGAATTTACAGTACTTGCCAACCAAGATGTATTTTCTTTAAAGCTTGTGTATCCTGAAGATATAAAAGGAGAAGGTACAATTTCTATATTGTCTCCTATCGGAAGTGCGCTAATTGGCTTATCGATTGGGCAAGAAATAGAATGGCCGCTTAATAATAACAAAAAAACGGTTGTGCATATAAACGCCATAGCCTAATTTTTAGTGCTGAGTCAGTACAAAGCCAGTATAGCTTTAAGCTGTTACTTCTAAGCCAAGGCACCTATAGCTCTAACCATAAGTCAGTTTATGATAGTGTTTATTTACACTATCATAAACTATTTAAAACCAATCATCTTCGCTCTCTAGCACATCAATAAGCTGCTGTTTAAAATTAGTAATATTTACATCTTTTTCAGTATACCTGATCAAATATACTGGATAAGAAAATTGTGGAGAATCTGGCGTTAATTCCAGAATACCTTGTTGTAGATACCGGTTAATTACTCGGGTACGGAAATAACCGCTTCCGCCACTTTTAAGCATCACTTGTAACGCTACAGGGCCTAAACTGATCGATATGTTACTTCTGGCCAACTCAGGTAAGGCAGCATCGTGAAGCCTTTTGAATTTATCTCCCCAATTGACATACAGGTAAGGCGTATGCTTTTTAACTGATTGAACTCGAACGAGCTTTTCATCTAGCAAATGCTCCACAACAATACGAGAGCTATATTCAGGTTGATGAACAAGCGCAATATCTAGTCCTCCAGACCTAACTTTTTCACACATTTGTTTATTATCACCCACCTCAATGGTTATTGCTAATTCTGAAGCAGCTTCATTTAAGTGGGTTAATAATGCCGCTGCTATAGGGTTCCATAGTGTTAAATCTACACCTATCGCCAAACTATCTTTCGCTGTGTGGGGCAATGGCAAGTCTCTTTTAGCCGCATCCCACGTTTGAACTATTTGTGCTGCGTAAGATTTAAAGTGTTCTCCGTTTTTTGTTAAAGACGCACCACTTTTATTACGCGTAAATAAAGTACATTTCAGGGCTTTTTCTAACGACTTTATTCGAGCAGTTATGGTTGTTTGTGTCACATTTAGTTCTTCTGCGGCTGCACCAAAAGTATTCAACTCACAAATCGAAAGAAATGTTTTAGCTAATATATAATCCATCCCTCTACCTTTACATCAAAATAATGAATAATAAATCGATATATTATTCATTATACACAGCTACTTGGTTTGGTATATTATTTTTTGCATTAAAAAGGTGCCAAAGACCAATATTGGTGCATGGCATTTTTTATTCATTTAAGGTGAAACAGTTGTATGAAAATATTAGACGTACCTAAGCTTGTAAACATTGCTAATTTATTGATGTTGACGACAGCATCAATTACAGCGATAGCAATATACCTTGTCTATGCCTTCGATGGACAACTAACAATAGTTCAACTGATTATTGGTCATATTACTATTATGATTATGCCTGCCTTATTTAAACTCTCTTATGTACTTAGATTAGCTAGCTTGAAAAGTATGGGGATAACTGAATGATAAATACTTCGTTAATCAAGGAAGTTAAATTATTGCTAGGCATCCCGACAATAGCACCAACGTTTAAAGAAATAATTGTTTCATCGTTAACTGCACTACTGGCAACAATTTGTATTATGTTTATCTCAAAGGAACTACTAAGCTATTTTAATGTATCTACCAATAGTTATATTTTAATTCCTATTGCCGCCACTTCTGTCCTCATTTTTGTAGTGCCTCACGGGGCATTGTCTCAACCATGGCAAGTAATTATTGGTAATTTAGTTAGTGCAGCGGTAGGTGTGACTTGTTATCAATATTTCGGTAATAATATAGCCATAGCGGCGGCTTTATCTGTTTCAATTTCTATCATGGCCATGTCAATTTTTAGGTGTCTACACCCACCAGGAGGCGCGACTGCATTAGGGGCTGTTTTAGGTGGAGACACTATTTACCAACTAGGTTATAGCTACATATTCATTCCAACATTGTTAAATTGCCTCATTATTATTGTAACGGCAATAGTTCTGAACTATCCATTTCACTGGCGCCGTTATCCGTCTCACTTATATTATAAGAAAAACCAAAACGCGACTATTTCACCGGGTACCAGAGCAAATGAAGTAACGGTTGAGGATTTTATGAAGGCTGTAAGTGAGCATGGCTCACTGATTGACATTACTGATGAAGCATGGAATGAAATTTTTGAAAAAGCTAAACGACATGCTGAATTTGATAACGTACATCCACATAACATTGAATTGGGCCATAATTATAGTAACGGAAAAATAGGCAAGCAATGGGAAATCAGAGAAGTATTAGCAATAGAGAATAAAAGTACCCTAAAATACATTATCTTAACAGGTGACAAAATGTCCTTATCAGGCTCATGCTCTGTAAATGATTTTATTAGTTGGTCTAAATTTAAAGTCAGACAAAATGACATAGGTATATGGGAAAGGACAACTTAATATATCAACCTACGCCCCAAAGCAGTCATTGGGCTGGTGGCGTATTAACTAGAAATAGTTAGTTTTTTGTCTATACTAATTTTGTTGTTCAAATAAACAGCAGTTATTGATGTCATTTTTAAATTTATAACTTAAAGATGTAATAATAAAACAAGTAGGGAACTATTATTATGAAAAAACATTCACACTCTTTATTGCTCTTTGCTTAACTCCTTTAGTCACTTCAACACAATAAATAATTACAAGTCTAAATCAGCTATAAATGTCACTTTGAAATAGAAGCTAGTATCAAAGACAGAGCGGCATTATATATTTAATTTTATCTAGTATATTGGTTTGTAGTGACCACATAATTTAATACTAAAGAACTTAAGTTGTTGTTCAATAAATATATTTATGTAAAACTGAAAAAGCCATGTAATTATTAATTAAGTAACAGCGATTAACTGCGGTACTTTCAAGGTTTATAAAAATAAATCACAATATCATTCAAGTTTTCTAATAAAGCGTAACAACGCTTTAATGAAAATTATTTATGCAAAATAGTACTCATCTACGGAGTTTAATTTGGACAAAATAAATATAAGCATTATCAGGACTTTATTTGAAAACTCTCGAATTACTATTTCAGAGTTAGCTAAACTTGTTCATCTTTCCGCACCGGCAGTTAAAGAGCGTATTGAAAAATTAGAAGACCAAAAAGCTATTTTAGGTTATAGCCTACAAACTAATTCGGAAGCACTCGGTTACGCTATAACAGGTTTTGTGCAAGCCAATATCCTTACGGGTAAGGAAGCGGCATTCCAAAAAGCAGTAACAGCAAGTTCTGCCATTACTGAGTGTTACAATGTTACCGGAGAGAAAGCCTATATATTTCGTGTGTCTGTTCATACAATGTCTGAATTAGATGCATTATTAGAGTCTTTTTCAAATCTGTGTAAAACAGAGACATCATTGATTTTATCTGAAACTCTTTCTCCACGTTTACCTAAAACATTCAAGTAATGAGTGGATAACTTATTGCGCTAATCTCATATGTTAGCCTTCTCTTCTTAAAATAAAAAATCAATCAGCCTGTACGTTCTCATTACAAATAAGTTTATGTCATTCCTCTTATTTTTGGATTAAAAAGCATCAAACTTTGATTGTGCATGATTTTATGCTCAATACCTTTTATTCATAAGTTTTTACCGCCAACTACATTACTTTCCCTCTGCTTGTTATGCCGTCTCTTCAGTATAATTAATCCATACTATTTATCTGCTTTCTTGTTTAAGCAGTTTTAAAAATCGCTTTACTTCTTATTCACAAACTATCGTTTTCGAGGGTTTTGATAAGTAAAAGCATGATGGCAATGAACAGCTGACAATAGAAAAGGAAAAGTGATGACAACTGTGATAAATCTCGAAGATATTAAATCAATAATTAAAGACGTAGATCTTGTTAATGCTATGGAAGAAGGGTTTATTCAATATAGTAATGGCAATACTGTGGTTCCTCCTGTTGGCGAATTGCTTTTTGAGCGTCCTAACGGTGATGCTCATATCAAGTATGGTTATATCAAAAATGATGATTTTTATGTCATTAAAATAGCCTCTGGCTTCTATCAAAATCCGGAATTAGGCCTTTCTTCTTGTCAGGGAATGATGTTGCTATTCGACCAAAAAACTGGTGTGCCTAAAGCTATCCTGCTTGATGAAGGTTATTTAACTGATTTACGAACCGCTGCTGCTGGTGCATTGGCCGCTAAATATTTTGCCGCCAAAAATATTAAAGCGATTGGTATTATTGGTACAGGTATACAAGCGAAATTACAGTTGAAATACCTTAAAGAAATCACCGAATGCAAAAAAGTATGGTTGTGGGGACGTAATAAGAAAAACGTACAAGCATATGCTCAAGAGCTAGCCTGCGAATACGAAATCCATATCGCGTCAACCCCACAAGAAGTTGCATTGCACTGTAATTTGATTGTAACCACTACACCAAGTGAAACAGCATTGTTAAACGCTGATGATATTCAAGCTGGCACTCACATCACAGCCGTTGGCTCAGACACTTCAAATAAACAAGAACTTGCTAGTGCATTATTGCACAAAGCTGATTTAGTGATCGCAGACAGTATTCCTCAAAGCCAAAGTCGAGGTGAAGTTTATCGAGCAGTTAAAGACGGTGCAATTAACGCTGAAAAAGTCATTGAGTTAGGGGCAGCTATTCAACAGGCAGAATCCCACCGAACTAATGAACAGCAAATTACTATTGCTGACTTAACTGGCGTTGCCGTGCAAGACATTATGATAGCAACCGCAGTTTATAAAAACTTCTTATTAGACAATCAATCGTAATCTTACAAACAGTAAAAATATAGGAATAAACAATATGTTAGAATATGTAAGTAATACTGGCGGTGGTAAACCTGTAGATTTTGAAACGGCAATCTTAGATGGCTTTGCTATCGATGGTGGCCTCTATGTCCCAACAGCTTTACCTCAAGTTACTCCTCAGCAGTTAGAACAATGGAAATCACTAAGTTATATCGAGTTAGCTTTTGAAATACTTTCGTTATTTATTGATCGCTCTATTATGTCGGCAGAAGAATTAAAGCAGGTATTAAACACAGCTTATGCTGATTTTGAACATGAAGAAATTATTCCAATACATCAATTAACATCTCGAAAAGATACCTATGTCATGGAGCTATTCCATGGGCCCACTATATCCTTTAAAGATGTAGGTTTGGCTTTTCTGGTTAATTTAGTCAATTTCTTTTTACAACGTAAAAACGAACGTTTGTCTTTGGTTGTCGCTACAACGGGTGATACTGGCCCAGCTACCGCTTATTTTAGTGCCGGAAAGTCGAATCTTGACGCTTGGATTTTATATCCAAAAGACAAAATCACTGAAGAGCAAGAACGCCAAATGACCTGCTTACCTCACGCTAACATTCATCCTGTGGGAGTTGCTAATTGCCTTGAAGGTAGTGATGATTTAGATGCGGTGATTGCTAAGCTATATGCCAATAAAGCTTTTAAAGACAAGGTTAAACTTGGCAGCGTAAACTCAATAAATTGGGGACGGATAATGATGCAAACCGTTCACTATTTCTATGGTTACTTTCAGGTGATTGATAAGCCAGGTGAAAAAATTAATATGTCAGTACCATCAGGTGGTTTTGGCAATTTATGTGCCGGTGCGTTAGCTCGAAAAATGGGCCTTCCTATCAGTAAGCTCATTGTGGCTAATAACGAAAATGCTTGTTTACATCGTATTTTTTCAGAAGGTAAATTCTCTAAAGAGGATCATATTGAAACACCTTCATCAGCTATCGATATTCTTATCCCTTTTAATTTTTGGCGTTATCTGTATTTTTGTGTTGATCAAGACGCAGGTAAAATTAAAGCTTGGCTCAATGAATTTCAAACAACAGGTACCGTGGCATTCGATGAGCAAACCGTTAAAAATTATAGCAATGGTTTTTTATCTCACAGTGCTAAAGATCAAGAAACACTTGACCTAATAGCGCAAATTTATCATGAAGAAGCGTATTTATTAGACCCTCATGCGGCAGTAAGTGTTTGTGCTACTGATATTTTCAAAGATAAATTAAGTGGTGAAAAAACAATTTGTTTGGCCACAGCACACCCATCTAAATTCCCAGAAGCAATTCGAGATGCCTTAAAAACTCAACACTTGCCTATGGCTGCGCAACATCAAAGTATTGAAGCACAAAAAACACAATGTGAAAAAGTGTATTTATGTGATAACAAACACTTAGAGTCAGCATTAATACAAGCAATGGAAGCTAACTGGGATTTGGTGAACAAATGATTGATAACAAACGTTTAACAGACAAAAGTGTACTTGATATTTTATCCCCTTACGGCATTTTATCTATCGACTCTTTTAAATTATTAAGTGGTGGATCAGAAAATTCTAACTATCTAATTAAAACACCGAGTGGAGATTATGTAATAACTATTTCTGAGCAAAAATCATTAGATGATGCGAATGAATTAGCGAGTTTACTTGAGTACTTGGAAGCTAATAACTTTTCCAGTTCAAAAATTGTAAAAACAACGGCTAAAGAAGCTATTACCTTGTGGAACTCAAAACCTGTGATGGTAAAAGAATATCTAGATGGTGACATAGTTGATGATTTATCTTTGCCCTTGTTGACCTCTTTAGGTGAGCAATTAGCTGTATTGCACTTATTACCGGCACCTGATTACTTACCAAAAACGTTAAGTTATGGCGTAGAGAAATATGACGAAGTAAAAATTTATGCTCCCGAAAGTGATTTTTTTAAATGGTTAAAAGAGACACAAGCCTATATTGAAAGCTTTATAAGTGAGGAATTACCTTACGCAATGATTCACAGTGATATATTTTCAGATAACATTATTGTTAGTAAAGATAGGAAAATGGCAACGATTATGGACTTTGAAGAAGCGACTTATTATTACCGCGTATTTGACCTTGGAATGATGATTGTTGGGACTTGTTGTGATGCAGGTCGGGTGTCATTAGATAAGGCAAAATCACTTTTAAGCGGCTATCAAAAACATATCACATTAACAGCCAGCGAAGCGAAAGCACTCCAAGCATTTACTGCTTATGGTGCCACAGCCACTGCTTTTTGGCGTCATCAAAATTTCAATTATGTGAATGTAGATGAAACAATGAAAGATCACTATCAGGCCATGCAAAACATAGCGATTGATGTGTTAAAAATACCAAGTGACGAATTTAAGAAAGAATTGGCTATTTAATTGAAATAAATTTAGGTGTAACAAATAAGTTGACTAAAAGACTATTGCTCGCCTAAATTTAAATTTTCTATATTGATAGCTTAGTCCTCACTCATAATGAACAAGAAAAAGAAAAAGAAAAAATAATCATGTTTTTATCTTTCGGGAATGTCTGGCTTCGTATCTTTGTTAACATCACTACCCTAAGTAGTGGGCTCCGCATACAAGTTACTACTAAACAAAGCCATACAAACGCTAGCACAAAAAAATAGTTATTTAGGCTAAGTAATGATTCGCTAAAATTGTGTAGCGAAACGTAGCCAATTTACTTGTCCTTGTTGATTTTCTTGCATGTGCCTTGCAAAGTCACCCCACTTAAAATATAGTTACCATGATAACTATATTTTAAGTGGGGGATATTTATGAATGAACATACGTTTATTTTTGCCAAGATAACACCAAAACCAGAATACTTTGAGGTATCAAAAGAAGCTATTACAGAAATCATATCACTGACTCGAAATGAATCTGGGTGCTTAGAGTTCACACTACATGAAGATGGAGCGGGTAGTTTATGCTTATACGAAGAATGGGTTGATGACAATGCTTTGAAACTTCACCATGAAATGGATTACACAAAAGCTGTTTTTGAAGCTTATATTGATTGGTTGGCAACTCCCCCTGAAATTTCTAAACTTAACAAACTGGCCTAAAGGTAAATATGTTTTTCCTAAAAGAACTTCCAACCAAAGCAATGCTTGATAAATACACATGTGATTTAACAAGTAATGAGAAGAATTCAATAACTGAAGCTCTGAGCATAATGCGACAAGCAAGCCTTTTAGTCAGAAATATAGAAACCTATTTTTCTGTTCATGATCTTTCGCAACTAAGGTTTTTAATACTAATTGTTATTGATCGTGAGCCCGATAGAACCAGCCTCTATGCGCATGAAATAGCATCACGTTTAGACGTATCACGACCAGTATTGACAAGGACGTTAAAAAGGTTGATTGAAGATGGTTTACTGACTTCAAGTAATGATGAAATCGATAAAAGAGCAAAGCAAATTACACTTACTAAAAAAGGGATTGCGTGCTTATCTGAGGTTCTTCCGGGATATTTCAATGAAATAAATAAATTAATGGGATAAATTTTCTGTTTAATTGCCTTATATGCACGCTCTACTGGTTTTCAATTGGTTAGGTTTATGTCAAGAGATTCCAATAGTCTTATCGCTTCAGAACGAGAAAATGTTGCATTTTTAATTACGTTATTGTTTATATTTATATCATAATTTTCAGCTTCACTAAAATTAGCACCTGTAAGGTTTGTATTGTGAAATATACTGTGAGTTAAATCCGTACAAGAAAAGCTTGCACCACTAAAGTTGGCTTCTCTAAAATCCACATCATGAGCTCGACAATCTTCAATGATTATTTTTGCTAAATTCATCCCATAAAATGATGATGAGTTCATCATACATCTTGTGAATTTAAGTGGTATTCCAAGTGTTAAACCACGCCAATAAGCTTTAACCCAATTAACACCAATAATCTTACAATCGACAAAAACAACATCTAAAAATTTACTATTATTCACATCTAAAATACTAAGATTACAATCTGTAAATTTACATTCAGTGAACTCACAATTCAAAAATGTAGCTTCACTAAAATCGCAAGACTGAAAATGACAGCCATAAAATTCTTTGCCTGATATTTCTTTTTGAGAATAATTTTTTTCACAGAATGTCTGACCATTAAATTTTATTTTATCGAAAGTCGTCATTAAATCTCCAAAAATGTAAATGTAAAATGTACTATGATGTAAACCAACACCTCATTCAGAGGCTTAAAACAGAGGCTTAAAACAGAGGCTTAAAGTGGTTAGTTAAAATATACACGGAGTGAAAAAATCCAACGCTATTGTTTCCGTTTAAAACTCTTGTAAGCTTTATTTAACGCTATAAAGCCTTTCATAACCCGTACGGTTTTATGTTTAATCTGCAATGCCTTGTTGAGTAAGCGTATTGAGATCAGCTAATGCTTGTTCGGCATCCTTAACGGCAATAAAAACATGATCATGATAATAAGCTGCCACAACATTTGCGCTAATATTTGATTGCGTTAATTTAGTAGAAACCGCTGCGGTTAAACCGACAGCATCAAGGCTAGAATGTACATTTAATGTAATACATTTAAAGACACCAGAGTATGAAATATTAAACTCATCTGCTTTTTCTTTCGTCAATATAACGGTTAATCCTTCCTTTTCTTGAAAGGTGCTTATGGGGTTTAGCAAAAACACTTGTTCATAATCATATGTCTCAAGCGTACCAAACACATACTCATTATCGACTAAAACAGGCGTCATAGACGCGATTAATTTTGTTAAGTTTTTTTCACCAGACATATATATTTCCTCAGTTTATTAAAAATATTAGTTAAGAAGTTTTAAACCTACCACACCAATGATAATCAAACAAAAGCAAAGCAATTATTGAATTGAAAGGGGTTGTTTAAAAAAATAATGGTTTATGATCGAAATTGATGACGCACCTATAGCTAACCAAACAAGATATGCTTGGCTAACAGGAATACCTTTGCAATTGTAAACAACACTAAGCTGAGCGTTATTGAAAAAACAGCGAATATTACATAGGGGATATTTGTAAAAGGTTCTGATTTTTGAATACCAACTAACCAGCTAGCTTCTAAGGTTCCTGCGAGGAATAAAATGAACCAATACATATAAATACTCTATTAAATTTAGAGGTCGTCCCCTGAAAAATAGAGCGGTGAGGTCGTCCTCACATCGATGCTGATTTAACTCACGAGTACTGTAGCAAATAAAATTAAAATTGTGAAATTGATTCAATCTACTTATGACTATGATGACATTGTTAGGCTCAAATATTTCTATGCTAAACCTTATAACAAACATTAGAACAACAAGTGTCAAAATTGAATAGAATAACGTCTACTAGCTATTAGCCCATTTTAGTAAGGTAGCAAATTACGCTGCCTATTCAGACGACAGTAATTAAGATAAAAGTATAATTTGTTTCATTTCACTAATTTTGATGTAAAGATAGGCAGTAATAATTAAACCTATAATTCATCTAGCCTTTCAATTTTATTTAGTCTGTCCCCATACAACACTGTTAATTATTACCAAAATTTAACCTGTGATTAAGTAAGATATTGAATACGTTATTAGGTAACACTAAGGAATAAAATGAATTCATTTATAAATAAATTATTGTTCTTTTTTCTTGTTTTATTTTCTCTAAGTAGCCATGCAAATAATGCTGAAAAAGTTGCAGTTCAACTTTTTGAAGAAGCCGTTTTATCACCTTCAGTACCCGGAATTAATGTTGCCGTTGCAGACACAACAGGTATTGTGTGGGCTAAAGGTTTTGGCTTGGCAAATATTGAACTGAATGTACCAATGTCCCCTGCTATCAAAATGCGTATTGGTAGCGTAGCAAAAGTAATTACCACTGCAGCGTTAATGCGATTATATGATAAAGGCTTAATTGATTTTGATAGTGATATTCGTCATTACGTACCTGAATGGCCAAAAAAACATAAAAAAATAAATTTAGCTCAACTGACTAACCACACTTCGGGTATTCGTCATTATAAACATAATGAATTTTTTAATAACCGTCATTATGAATCATCAGTTGAAGCTTTAAACATTTTTAAGCAAGACGAGTTATTGTTTAACCCTGGCTCAAAATACAGCTATTCAACCTACGCATGGACTTTAGTGAGTGCTGCAATGGAAAGTGCTGCAGGTGATATATCCTTTAAAAAATTAATAAGTGAGCAAGTTCTCAAACCATTAAAATTAACAGAAACTACCTTTGATGACAGTGACACTATTATACCCAATAGACAGAGTTCCTATGTATTTTCTAAAGGTGAATTATTAAATACTCCTGAAGTGTCAACTAGCTATAAATATGCTGGGGGAGGATTTTTAGCCACGCCATCTGACGTTGTAAAATTTGCAATGGCACATACTAATCAACACTATTTAAATTCATCAACCTTAAACAAGATGTTCACTACCCATAAGTTACCAGACGGTTCAAATAACTCTTTTGGTATAGGTTGGAGTATTGGATTTGAACGCTATATTCATTATGCAGAAAAAGATAAAAAACATGGGGCTGAGTTTATTGCACTTATGCAAAAACATTCAAAATCAGTTATGCACTCTGGTAGTAGTATGGGTGCAAAAACTATGATGATTTTATGTTTAGAGCATAATCACTCTGTTACCGTGGTTAAAAATGTAACCCGCGAAAAGTCGGCTAACGTTTTTAATTTAGCATTAAAAACGTTAGACCTATTTACACCTACAATGTAATTTAACTTTTATTTAGTTTATTTAGTTTATTAATGTAAGCGTTAACCTACTGTTTACTGGCGATTTAGCACGTCAGTAAACAATGAAAACACTTTCGCTGGATCAGTTTTTTGACAGACTTTAAGCGCCGGATAGTTAGCGTCTTTAACTAATTTACCCGCCCATTGCGCGTCAAGGTGTTGGCGTGATTTTCCGTCCCAGCGTTGCTTAGGAAAATCAAGTTGTGATGTAGGTAACCATGGTTTATCTGTTGCTTTATATTCAACACGATATGATCCCATTTCTCCTTCACATAAACCGGGCTCAACCGCTACTATCGCAGCTAAAGTATCCCAAAAATAGTATTCTCCTGAATCAATAAACCAATCATTTTCGTCTAACACTTTATCCCAAAATTCAGATGCAGGTGTATTCACCGCTTTTTTGAAACTACGGGCAAAAGTTGATGTTAAGCGGACGGTATTTGTCACATCTAAACCCACTAACTCTATTGATAACCCCGAAGCGAAAACAATATCAGCGGCTAAAGGGTCGACAAAAATATTCCACTCAGCACTCACATTAGGGTGACCGTCGGTAAAATTGGGTACAATAATATTACCTGGAGCATCCACATTTCCGCCCATAATAATAACACGAGAAACACCCTGTTTATCTTCCGGATATTTCTGTATCCATTGGGCAATATTGGTTAATGTACCGGTAGCAACAATGATTACAGGTTCGTCTGCTTCGTTAATTGCTTGGTGAATAACTTCTATTGCATGGGTGGATAATGACTTGCGTTTACTTGGCTTAATGGCAACACCTGATAAGGTGTCTGAATCTTTTCGCCATGCTTCTGGAAATACAGCGTAACCATCTAAAGGTTCATCATCTCCGCAGGCAACTAAAACTGAATCTTGGCTGTATTTTGATAAATCAAGTAATGCATTGGCGTTGCTAAGACCCGGTGAACAGTGACTTTCGCCACTTGACGCAACAGTAATAGCCACTACATCTGTTTCAGGGTGTTGAAGTAAAAATAATAAGGCAGCCCAATCGTCTATTGCCATATCGTTATCAAAAATTACCGGCTTAGCGAAAACTATTGAGGTTAAACATAAAGCAATTGAAAAAATTAATGCTTTCATTAATGTGTCCCCTGCTTAGCTAAAATATTTTTAACGAGAGTATGATTAATGGCAGTATTCTTTTTCATAAAATTCTTATCTGTCATTTCGTTCTGTTCTGCTTTGTTTTCATTTAATTCTTTATGCATTTGACTACTTATTTTTTGTTGATTTAAATTATTGCGGTAACGACTAAAATAATGGCTTTAGTCTTTATTTAAAAAGGCTTGTGTTGTTTGCTCAGTAAAAAAATGACGTGTGACTCCTAATAGTTCTTCAGTGATAGTTTGATCAGTATTTAGCTTACTCCCGTCTTTAGCTAAAACATTATAGATATGATTTGCATTTTTAATTAGATATAAAGAGGCTTTAGCTTGTTTAGCTCCTTTTACTAAAGAAAGAGAATTTTGCCACGGCACTGTTTTATCTGCTTCACCCGCGACAGCTAACAACGAACCTTGATAACTAACCATTTGAGTCAGGCTTGTATTATCACGTATTTGTGTAAACCATTTGTCACTAAAGTTAAGTGCTTGAGCTAACCATGGGTATTTTATTGCGGCGAAGCCATTCTCTTTTGCTTCTTGCTGATAGTCGTCAAAAAATGGCTTAAAACTACTGATGCCATTACCTGCCACAGTTGACCAAGTGACCATTGATTTTACCGGGAGTTTAGGATTTATTGCTGCTAACTGGGCAATTAATCCTCCTTGGCTAAAACCAAGTAAATGAATAGCGTTATGTTGAATTTTTTTTTGCTGCTGTATAAATTGATATACTGATAAAACATCATTTACCGCGCTTTCAAGATCATACAATTGGTAATCTACAGGGCTTTCTCCTGAGCCTGCAAAATCAAAACGAATAGAGGCGATATTATGCTCAGCCAGTTGTGTTGCCATTCGTTGATATAAGTTACCTACTTCATTTTTGTTTGATGCAGTACCATGCAACATGATAACAATAGATAATGGTTGTTGTGTTTTTGATTCAGGCAAAGTGAGTATTGCTGGAATTTGATAACGATTACCTTTAATCGATACTTGTTGAACTGATACTTTTTGATCTATTACTGCATTAGCAGGTACCGCAAACGTTGTATAAATAAACGTTAGCATTAGTATTACCGATGCTAATGGTTGGCGGTATTTTAATTTTGTCATGTAACTGCAACCTTGTGTTTTATATGTAAACGTTAACTTATTATTGTATTTATCATTAAGTTTATTCTTTAACTAACTTTCATAATAACGCTTGGCTAACATGAAAGCTGATTCTCTATGCTTTAATAATAATTCGTCTAAATCTGAACCCTCTATTGCTCCATTTTTAACTCGCCATTCACCGGCAACCATGACATAGTCAGCTTTATGAGCACCACATAAAATAAGCGCGGCAAGCGGATCGCCATAACCACTAAAGCGCGCTTCATCTAAATTAAATAATGCCAAGTCTGCTTGTTGACCGACTTTAATTGCGCCTATATCTGTTCGCCCTAAACAGTTAGCAGAGCCTTGGGTTGCCCAACGCAACGCATCTTTATGTGAAATATTTTCAGCTCCGTCTTGTAGACGTTGTAATAAAAAAGCCATACGAACTTCTTGTATCATGTTTGAACCATCGTTTGAAGCTGAGCCATCAACCCCTATTCCAACGGGACAGCCGGCTTTTTCTAATGCGGAAGCTTGGCAAATACCTGAAGACAAAATCATATTTGACGAAGGACAATGACTAATACCAACACCATTTTTTCCTAAACGTTTAACTTCTTCCTCATTAAAATGAATGCCATGTGCCAACCAAGTTTTGTTATTTAACCAGCCAACACTTTCAAGATAATCTAACGGTCTTAAACCAAAGAGTTTCTCACAAAAGTGTGTTTCATCATGGGTTTCAGCTAGGTGTGTGTGTAAATGAACATTATATTGTTGTGCTAATTTTGACGAAGCTTTCATTACCTCGGGAGTTACTGAAAAGGGTGAACAAGGTGCTAATGCAATGCGTATCATTGCGCCTTCTTTTGGATCATGAAACTGCTTTATTACCCGTTCACTGTCGTCAATGATCGCTTCTTCAGTTTGAATAGTACTACGAGGAGGCAACCCCCCTTCATCTTCACCTAAGCACATTGACCCTCTAGTGATTGTCATTCGCATACCCAAATCATTAGCTGCTTCAACTTGCAAATCAACCGCTGATTCTAACCCTTTAGGGAATAAATAATGATGATCAGCCGCCGTTGTACAACCTGATAACAAAAGCTCTGCTAACGCTAAACGACTTGAATAAAAAACATTGTCAGGACGAAGTTTTGCCCAAACAGGATATAGGCTTTTTAACCATGGAAATAACGGTTTGTTTAAAGCACTCGGAAATGCACGCGTAAGTGTTTGGTAGAAGTGGTGGTGTACATTAATTAAACCGGGCGTAATAACATGTTTTGACGCATCAAATATCGAATCTACCGGCATAGATGGTTTTTGGTTCATATCAAGTAATTCAATAATAACATTACCTTTTACAACAATTCCCCCACGACAAGACTCTTGTGCATAAACAGCTAAAGGATTTTTTAACCAAATAGTTTTTGTTATTGATATCATCTAATTAATACGCTCTAAAGTTAGCTACAGGTTTATTAAAAATCACACTCAGACCTTTAAGCATAACATTTTCGTAATAAACTAACTGTTAGTTATGGTTGATAAAAATTCACCTAAAGAGTTAATTTTTATCAGGTATTAATCCTATAAACTCATGCTAGTTTATCAATAGCCATACAAGCTTTATAGCTAATTTTCTGCTTTATATGTTTTAGTCAACTAATAGAAGAAACAACATGATAAAAGACCGCAATCAGTCTGACATATTATTTGGCTTAAATGATAAACCTAGCATACCTTTATGTATTAACGGTGCAATTCAACACATCATGGCTTGTTTCATTGGCGTTATTACCCCTTCTTTACTTATTGGTTCTATTCTTGGTTTAGAAGAAGAAATTCCTTATTTAGTGAGCATGTCACTTTTTATTTCGGGTATAGCTACCTTCATTCAAGCTAAAAAGTTTGGTCCTGTTGGTTGTGGTCTTATTGCTGTATCAGGTACTAGCTTTGCCTTTTTAAATGCACTAATCATTACAGGGTTAAGTGTTAAAAATAGAGGAGGAAGTAATGAAGAAATATTATCAATAATGCTAGGGATTTGTTTCTTTGGCGCTTTTATAGAAATAATACTAAGCCAATTTATTGATAAAATTAAAAAAGTAATTACACCACTCACTTCAGGCATTGTAATTACTACTATTGGTATTAGTTTGATTAAGGTGGGGGTAACTGATTTTGCTGGTGGTTTTGGCAGTGATAATTTTGGTAACACCACTAATTTAGGTATTGGTACTTTTGTACTTGTTATTATTATCGCTTTAAATATTTCTTCAAACCCTTGGCTACGTTTGTCGTCTATTATGATTGGGATGATATCGGGCTCAATTTTGGCTATGAGCTTAGGAATGATGAATTTTGACAATATTGCGAGCTTACCGTTATTTAGCGCACCTATTCCTTTTAAGTATGGCTTTAATTTTGACTTGGAATTATTCGCTCCCGTTGCACTAATTTATTTTCTAACCGCACTTGAAACCTCAGGTGACCTTACCGCCAACAGTCTGTTTTGTAATTTACCTATTAAAGGTGATAGTTATTTTAAACGTATAAAAGGTGGCATATTAGCCGATGGCATCAACTCGTTAATTGCCGCAGTATTCAACACTTTTCCTAATACAACCTTTGGCCAAAACAATGCTGTAATTAAAATGACAGGCATTGCGAGTCGCCATGTTGCTTATTACATATCCTTCTTTTTAATCATATTAGGTTTATTCCCTGTTATTGGTGGTGTTTTTCAAGCTATTCCAAAGCCAGTATTAGGCGGAGCAACTTTGATACTTTTTTCTACTATAGCGGTTGCAGGTATAAAAATATTAGCAAGTGAAGAAATAGATAGACGAAAAAGTTTAATTATTGCCACTTCTTTAGGTGTCGGTTTAGGTGTATTAGTTGTACCTGAAGCACTTCAACAATTACCTGAAGCGATTAAAAATGTTTTATCTTCGTCTGTGACAACGGCTGGTTTTACTGCAATTTTTATGACCATTTTATTACCTGATCCAAAAAATATTGAGCCACAAAATATTGAGAAAAACCTTTCTGAAAGCAAGACTTCTGAGACTAAACTTTCTTAAACTAAGCTTTCTTAAACTAAGCTTTCTTAAACTAAGCTTTCTAAGTTATAAATCACTGAATAAAAAGTAATATTTAAGCAAAAAATGATATCACCAACATAAGTGATACATACAAAAATCATCAATAACCTCGCTAATTACAACACTAATAATAACTTACTGGGTAACATGAAATGGAGAATAACTTTGAATATATTTAAGAAGAGCAAATTAACACTCGCATTAGCATCAGTTATAACCGCGTCTTTAACGCTGCCAAGTTACGCAGAAGAAACCGATGATATTGAAAAAATATCGGTTGTTGGTCTTAAGGATGTAAACACAATTATGCCGCCCGAGTCGAGCAGTATTTTTGGTTTTGATAAGTCTTTAGTTGAAACCCCGCGTGCGGTCACTGAAATAAGCTCTGATCTCATTGAAGCTTATGGTTTACGTAGTGTTGATGATTTAGTACGTATGACCCCCGGAGCCTTTACCAGTTCATTTTTTGGTATTCAGGGGGCAATGGATATTCGTGGTGAATCAGCAGACAATTATTTTAGAGGTTTTAGACGTATTGCTAATCCAGGTGCATTCAAAACCAATATTCGTGGTGCTAAACAATTAGAAGTGATGCGTGGGCCTGTAAGCCCTCTTTATGGTACCGGTAGTGTGGGTGGTCAACTTAATTATTCACCAAAATCAGCTAAATCTGATCGCACTAAATATATTGATTCCGTTACGGGTAGAGTCGATTTAACTTTAGGCAGTTATGATCAAAAAATATTAGCGGCTGAAGTAGGTACCCCGTTTACTCTTGGTGATAAACAAGGAGGTATTTATGTGTTTGCTGAAGTGGAAGACTCTGGCTCTTTTTATAATAACTATGAACCCACAAATGAAATGCTACAGGTTGCGGTAGATTTAAATTTAAGTGACAACACAACAATGGAGTTTGGTTTTCAAGCACAAACCTCAGACAGTATTCAAGTACCTGGCTGGAATCGTGTAACCCAAGACTTAATTGACAATGGTACGTACATTACAGGTGCAGGTCCCATCAGAAATTCTGATAATCCTATTGGTATTGATAGGTTACTGCCACAAGAATCTGGCTTTGTTAGCCCTTTTGCTCCTTACTTTATCAATTCATCGTTCTCAGGCGTTGGATCCTTTTGTAGCCCCGGAACCGCTGATGATAATAACTTTACCTACAATAATTTGTTGCTCTCTTGCCCTGGCGCTCCTAACTTTATTGATGGGTACGCGTTAACAGATCCCGGTACTACGCAAATAGATCATAAAACAACCTTTATTGATAACCTTGATTATGCAGATTCTACCGCCTTTACTGCTTATTTAGATTTTACAACTTATTTAGATAATGGCATGGAATGGAAAAACCAAATTTATTATGACTACATGGATCACACTAAATACCAAAGTTGGGGTTTCACTGCCGATTATCCTGGAGCAAGTGCTACTGAGTTTAGATCAACCTTAAAGTTTGATACTGAAGGCGATAGTTATACTGCTCAACACATTATGGGGGCAAGCCTTCGAAATGAAGATCTTGATTATAATCATGCTTTTTACGATGAAACCTTTGATTTTAGGGATATTACTGTAGGAGCAACAGCAAACGACAGGATTGATTGGGCTGTTGAAAACCCTTACGAAGATGCCACTATTCTTTACGATGAAGAGGGTAATCCAACCGGCATAGAAGGCACTGTTCGAAGAAACTATAACGAAGAACAAGAATCTGTTGTTAATAATTTAGGGATATTTTATTTAGCTGATATTAATTTTGAAAAACTCTCAATATTACTCGGTGCTAGATACGATTATTATGATGTTAAATCTGAAGACAAAGCTATTTCTTTATTAGGAATTCCTTTTGGTGATGGTGAAGAGCATACCGATACACAATCAGCATTAAGTTATAACATCAGCTTATCTTATCGAAGCGAATCTGGCCTTATCCCCTACTTTACTTATGCAAAATCTAATTCGTTAACAACTAACCAACTGGGTGGCATTATACCTAGCAGTGTTGATGATGGTGATTACTTGTCAGATTCTGACTTAGTTGAACTGGGATTAAAATATACAAGTGCTGACGATACAGTTTACGCTGCGGTTTCAATTTACGATCAAGAAAAAACAGATAGAATTGGTCAAACTCAAGCGTTAGTTGCTGTGTCAAGTAAAGGGATTGAATTTGAAGCCCGTGCATTGTTAAACGAAAACTTTTCTATTACAGCAACAGCTACCCATATCGAAACAACTGAAGTGAGTGATGATGCATTAGCCATTATAAATGGTGCTGACTTTGCCATTCAAAACGGCTTAGAACCTTATGAAGTCTATGGTGGTCGTATCGCTGGTGATCGTTCTACCTTTATTGGTACAGGTGTAAAACTTGACCGTGGGGGCTTACCTGATAATTCAGTCAGTTTATATCTTAACTATGTTAAAGAAATTGGTGACGGTAAAATTACCAGTAGTACCGGTTTTGGTTGGGCTGATGAAACATACACTGACGTACTTGAAACCGTTCTTTTACCAAGCTATATGGTATGGACAGCATCGCTTGGTTACGTGGCTGAAAACTATGAAATAAGATTTGCTATTAATAACTTGTTTGACGAAGAATACTATACTTCTGCTGATTTATTTGACTCAGTTGTTGTTAAACCTTCTGAAGGAAGAACAGGCTCAGTTATGATTAGCTATAAGTTTTAATTGAAATATTAAAGCACTTAAACCTAAAGTACTGAAATGCTGAAATGCTGAAATGCTGAAAAAGTAAAAGTAAAAAGCCAGCAATTTGCTGGCTTTTTCATATAATTAATAAACGTTAGGCTTTATTTTATTAATGACCTAGAAATATAAACTTCACAATGAACAAAGCCGTGAGCGCCCAAACACCGTTTGATATTTGATTCGCTTTACCCGCCCCGACTTTAAGTACCGTATAAGTAATAAAACCAAAAGCAATACCGTTAGATATAGAGAACGTGAAAGCCATCATTACCGTTGTACAGACAGCAGGAGCATATTCAGTTAAATCATCCCAATCAAGTCCTTTTAATGAATTCATCATCAACATAGCAACATAGATAAGCGCACCATCAACAGCGAAGCCAGGTAGCATTTGAGCAAGTGGTAAAAAGAACACGCCTGCTGCAAATAACAAACCAATGAATACTGCGGTTAATCCCGTACGACCACCTACCGAAACACCCGCAGCTGACTCAACATATGAAGTAACCGGTGGGCAACCAAATGCTGTGCCAATAACAGATGAAAGTGAATCAGCTTTTAAAGATTTACTTAAACCCTGAATTTTACCATTTTTATCCTGTAAGTTAGCGCGTTCGGCAATGCCCATTAACGTGCCTGCGGTATCAAAAATATTTACGAATAAAAAAGTAACAATGACCGGAATTAAAGCAACTTCAAAAGCGCCAACAATATCAGCTTTCCATAAAATAGGTTCAAGAGCTGAAAATTCAGGTAACGCCACCAAACCGTTATAGCTAACAAAACCTGATGCAGGAGCAAATGATTTAGCCGCTTCAGCCACAACAAAAAAATCAGTTGGTAAAACCCAAGACATAATAAAAGCAATAAGGGTAGTTGCTGCTATACCAATAAGAACACCGCCAAAAATATTACGATAACTCAGAACAGCAATCAGTAGAAAACTTAAAAAACCAAGGGCGGGTGCTTCAGGGCCCGTTAAACCAAAACCAAAATGAGTAAAGTCGGCAATAGCAACAATATTATCGGGATCGGCAACAACAATACCGGTAAAACGTAAGCCAATAAAACCTAGAAATAAACCAACCCCTGCAGTCATCGCAAGTCGAAGACTCATGGGAATACTATCAAGCATCCATTCTCTTAGTTTGGTCACACTCATTAGTACAAATAGCACACCTGAAAGAAACACTGCCCCGAGGGCAACTTCCCAACTGTATCCCATAGAGCCAACGACAGAGAAGGTGAAAAAAGCATTTAAACCCATCCCTGGCGCAAGACCAACAGGCCAATTTGCGTACATTCCCATTACAATACTGGCTATAGCAGCCCCTAAACAAGTTGCGAGGAATAATCCATCAAAAGGCATGCCCGATTTAGACATAATGATTGGGTTTAAAAACATAATATACGACATGGTTACAAAAGTAGTGAGACCCGCGATAAACTCTGTTTTTAATGATGTGTTATGGGCAGATAACTTAAACCAACGTTCTAAAAAACCCATACTATTTACTTCTTTGTCATCAGTATTACTAACTTGTTCCATAACTACGATTCTCTCTTTATTTGTAAATAAGACCAGTGTTTATGTGCTTGAAATGTGTTGTGCTGTTATTGATGCTTGATGACAGAAAAACTATAGTTAAATAAATGGTGTCAGCTAAAAAAGTATATTTTCTTTTATTAAATTAGCTATTTTAGCTAATACCACAACCTTTAAGAATTATTTGAGTTAATGAAACTGCAACAGATTCGTAATCATCATCACTCATTTTATCTTTATCTAATGCAGCAACCACCTGCACATTAAAATCAGCGTAATGCTGCGATGAACTCCAAATTAGAAATAATAAATGATGAGGGTTAACGCTATCAATCAACCCTCTATTAATCCAAGATTCGATTACCTCAACTTTACTACTTAACCATACTTTAAAGTCACTATTTAAATACTCGTATAGTACAGGAGCGCCATGAATTAACTCGCTAGCAAATATTCGAGAACCGTCGGGGTCATCTCTTGAGTACATTACCTTGGCTCGAATATAATTACTAAGTGCTTCTTTTGGCTCATTATCAGCATCTAAAGTATCGTAATCTCTATTCCATACGGTGATGATATTACTAAGTAATTGCTGATATAAATCAGTTTTATCCTTAAAATAGTAATGAATATTTGCACGAGGAATATTCGCACGTTCTGCCATGCGTTTAATTGAAGCGCCTTTAAAACCATGAGTAACAAACTCTTGTTTGGCTGCCTTTAAAATAATAGCTTTTTTTCTTTGTCGAATATTACCTTCGGCTGGTTTCCCTTTTGTCACAAAAAACTCCTGTTAAATAAAATTTAATAGCCTTACAACTCTCAGCCATGCTGTTAATTAAGCGAGTTATTAAATAATAAAAGTTACCTCATATCAACCAAGATAGTCATGTTATTTTTCGCTTTCTTGTTTTAACCAAATAGCTATTAAAGTTCGCTCGGTATCAGTCATTTGGGTTTTATTCATAAAAGGCATATCTTTCGCATCGATAGCACGGGCTTTAATGCGCGGTGCCCATTGCTTAATTGCGCTAATATCATTAAAAACAATACCTGCTTGGGCGGTTTTAAAAACATTATCCGTATTATTATTTGAATGACATGCACTACAACGTTTTTCAATTATTTGAACCACTTGTTCATCACTCACGGTTTGTTGCTTTTGAGCTTCACTTAGTTCGACTGTTTTAGGTGCAATAAGCAATGCTAACGCAATAGTTGCAACAACAGCTCCAACTAAAATCAATGGTTTTTGCTTACCAAAATGACGTAATACAAAATACTGGCGTACTGTTGCAGTAATTAAAATAATGGCAATTAACACTAACCAATTAGCACTGTGGTTGTATGTCATAGGATAATGATTTGAGATCATAATAAAGATGATAGGTAACGTGGTATAAGTATTATGTGTTGAACGTACCTTAGCGTTTAAGCCATAAGCAGGATCAGGTGCTGTGCCCTCTTCAACCGCTTTAACTAAAGCACGTTGTGATGGCATAATACCGAAAAACACATTACCCGCCATAATAGTGCCAATAATAGCCCCCATATGCATGTAAGCACCGCGAGCACTAAAGATTTGCGTTAAACCATAAGAAAAAGCCGTTGCTACTGCAATGAGAATCAAGCCTAAAACAATGCCATGATTTCTTAATTTAGTACGTACTAAGGTTTCATAAATACCCACACCAAAAACAATAGAGCCAATGCCTAATGCGACAGCTTGCAGTTGTGTTAAGTCTGCTACTCGTTTATCAATTAAATAAGACTCAGCACCAACATAAAACATTAATGACAATAATAAAAAGCCCGTAAGCCAAGTTGTGTAAGCTTCCCATTTAAACCAATGTAAGGTTGTAGGCATTTGGGGTGGTGCAAGTTTATATTTTGCTACTTCATAAAAACCACCTCCGTGAATAGCCCATAAATCTCCCCCAATACCTTTCTCTGCTTTTTCTGTTGGGGGTGTTTCTAAATGGTTGTCTAACCAAACAAAATAAAACGATGCGCCTACCCAAGCAATACCTGTAATAAGATGGGCAAACCTGATAATTAAATTTAGCCATTCATTAATATACGGATCCATATTTTTCCTCTGCTTTATATTTTCGCTTCGTAATCTTTCAGGACAAATTAGTAAGTGAAGCGTTCATTCATTTCTATTTCACAATTAACGTAAATACGATTTACATCCTATTTTTACTATTAAACTTTTTCACCCATAATATAAGTGGCTTTAACATGGCGTTCGTCACCTAACATACTTAAAATAAAAAGCTTTTCAGACAAATTTTTACAATGACTCATACGTCTATCCATCAATGGTGTTGCATGATAGTCAAGTACAATAAAATCAGCTTCTGCACCTTTAGTGAAGTTACCAATAGTCCCTTCCAGATCTAACGCAATTGCACCGCCTAATGTCGCTAAATAAAACGATTTAAATGGGCTGAGTTTGTCACCGCGTAACTGCTGAGTTTTATAACCTTCATTAATTGTACTCAACATAGAAAATGTAGTTCCTGCGCCTATATCAGAGCCCAAACCAACATTTACATCATACTCTTGAGCTTGTTTTAGGTTAAACAAACCACTACCTAAAAACAGGTTTGAGCTTGGACAGAAAGCAATAGCTGAGTCCGTTTCACCTAAACGCTTACATTCACTACCATGTAAATGTACGCCATGAGCAAAAACACTACGACGACCTAGCAACTTACTTTGATCATATACATCTAAATAGCCATCGCTGGCAGGAAAAAGTTCTTTAACCCATGCAATTTCAGCTTTATTTTCACTTAAGTGAGTGTGTAAATATACACCAGGGTTCTCAGCAAGTAATTGCCCTGCTTTGTCTAGCTGTTCACTTGAACAAGTTGGCGCAAACCTTGGGGTAATTGCATATTGTAATCGGTCAGTGTTATGCCATTTTTCAATCAGTGCTTTGCTGTCGTCATAACCACTTTGTGCGGTATCTGACAAATAATCTGGGCAGTTAGTATCCATTAGTACTTTGCCACAAATCATGCGAAGTTTTTTCTGCTGAGCAACCGTAAAAAACGCTTCAACCGATTCTTTATGGACCGTACCAAAAACTAATGCGGTTGTTGTACCTGCTTGAAGTAACTGCTCTAAAAAGAACTCTGCTACCGATTTACCGTGTTCAAAATCAGAAAATTGACGTTCAAATGGAAATGTATAATTCTCTAACCATTCCAATAATTGTTCGCCGTATGAAGCTATCATTTCTGTTTGTGGGTAATGCACGTGTGTATCAATAAAACCGGGCATAATTAAGCCCTTTTTATAATGTGTTACGTCAACACCTTTATCTAGCGTAGGTAACAATTCAGCTGCTTCACCTATTTGTTCAACCAGTCCATTTTTAATAATTAACAGCCCATCTTCAATGTATTGGTAACTGTCTTCTAATGCTACTTTTGCTGGATCTGCTATAAAGTGCAGTAATTCACCACGAAATGCTTTTAACATATTCTGTCGCCTTGTTCTTTATCTAGTCTATTTAAATTTGTAGGAGAGTTACTGTTATTCAATTTATTTTTCAGTACTGTGAAGCACGTTAACTTGTTGCAATAACTAACGAACCATCTAACTCAAGTACATCACAGTTATCCCCCTCACCGCCTCTGTCAACTACTAGAAAATCGCTTTCGCTGCCCAGAGCTAAACAAAAGTGATGCCAGGTACCTTTGTGATAATTAACCCCTTGATTTGAGTTAGCGATAAAGACTTCAATCGCATTAACATCAAACTCACCTGCCGGTGCCACAACCACTAAATAAGCGTTTGTCCCCATTGGAATAAACGCCTGACTACCATGCGGATGTCTTTCCATCATTTTTATCGCAATCGGCTGAGTTAATGGCATTGAACGAAAAATATTGATCAATGTGTGCCCTTTGTTGTCATTTACATCAACTTTCGCTAAATCATGATAACGTTGGGTAAACCCATCATTTATAGGAAAACTATTTGCGCTAGAGTTCGCCTCAATAACATCACCAAAATCTGTAAAATTATCGTTTGTTAAAATTTTTGGCGTGAGTATTTTTATATCAGTCATAGGTATAGTTGGCTTTTTAACTTCCACGGTAAGTTGAATAACCAAAAGCGGTTAATAACAAGGGAATATGATAATGGCTTTCACTGCTAACAGACGTGTCATGAAAAGAAGAGTCAAGTTCAAAGACGATATCTACAAAGGGATAAAAACCCAGTTCTCCCTTTGCTTCAAAATAAGTTTTTGTCGCAAAATGCATACGGTAAACACCTGCAGAAAGTACGACATCATCGGCTAACAATCCTATAATTCGACCATCAGCGTTCGTTACGCCTGATGCTAATTCTTGCCAACCATCACTAGTTTGGGCAGATAACGTAATGGGTAAACCTTGCGCTGGCATTCCGCGGGTAGTATCTAATACATGTGTTGTTATTTGGCTCATAATAACTTCTCTAATCTCAAGTGGAAAATCTTACGCTGTTCTTCAGCAGCATTCGCTAATTCTGTTGCTCTATCGTTAGGTAAACGTTCAAGCAATAAGGTAAGCATTTGAGCTGCACTTTTTCCTGTGGCGCAAACAATAAAAATAAAACCAAATTTTTCAAGGTAATCTACATTGCCTTTAGCTAACTCAACTAGCACTTGTTCACTTGCTTGGCTCACTGAACTTTGCTCACCGCTTGCTAGCGCTTTGGTATTAGCATATTTCGCTCGCAGTGTAGCTACATTACCAATTTGAGGATGGCCTTCAAACGCTTCTAGGTAATCGTCCTCACCTAAATGTTGCCAAGCTACATCAGCTTTTTCAGTCATTGCTAGCTTATTGCTAAAAGGTCTAGCGTTAACCATCGCATTAACCCATTTTGACGCGGTACAACATTGCATAAATGCATGAGTTGCTTGTTCATTAGTTAAGGCATTTAACTTTTCTAAGTTCATATATGTTCTCTTAACATTCATCTTTTGCGTGTGTTTTTCCAAAAACACGCATACGAGAGATACCACCATCCGGAAAAATATTTAAGCGTACATGTGTAAATGTTTCTTCACTATTTACAATAATCTCTTTAATAAACAAGTGTTCACGGTGTGCATATAGCTTACTTTTAGCCATTATCGGTTGCCAATTAGCGTCTTGTTGACCATGACTAAAATCGTCATTAGTTGAAACAATACCTTCCAGTGTAAAAGTATCAGGAAAATTTCCTTTAAAGTGACAGGTATCAATAATCAATTTTTCTATACTGCCACGTCTTGCTAGTTTCACAATAGACCAGTCTGGACCAGGATCACGACGACGCTTAGTTTCCCAACCATCACCCATATCTTTACCACGACCGGGCATAATGAGGTTGTTTTTATCACTAAAAAACATATCGCTTACTAACAATGCTTTACCGCCATTTTTAATATAGGCTAAGTCAATTAACTCACCATCAATAAAATTATTCCAATTAACAACAGCTTCACCGTATACTCTAATACGAGCAACACCTCCATCAGGAAACATATTTAAGCGAATATGAGTCCAAGCTGTATCATTATTAGTTGCATTATTAATAACAAAAATATTTTGGCTGTGTGCTGCTACTGGCGCTTGCGCTAAAACGGTATGCCATACCGTATCTGCATTAGGCTCAACCTCGCTTACACAAGCTTCTACCGAAACACTTTCAGGCGCATTACCACGAAAGTAATTAGTATCAATATCAAAGCCACGAATAACACCTTGAATACCAAGACGAATAACACACCAATCAAACTCTCTGCCATTATCACGGCCATAACTGCGTCGCGACTCCCAACCGTCCATCCATTTTCCACGGTCGGTAAATTTATCATCAATAAATATTCCTCGACCCGGCTTAATTAAATTTTCCATTCCAGCAAAAAAGTCATCACTACAAAATAAGGTTTCGCCACCAACACGTTGACTGGCTAAATCGATACAATGAGTTTTTAACTGGTTTTCTAATTCAAGCTTTTCACCGCTAAGTTTATTTTGTGCTTGAGTATCTATGTTTAGCATCATGGATTGTTATTCCTACTTCAAAATGATTATCGTTAAACTAAGGTATTTTGTTCTCAATTTTAGCAACTGCTACTGATTGAATAATCAAAACCCTGATTTCTACAGTAACCGTTTATTACTATAGTGTTTGTTTTTTTCTGTAAATAATGTTTATTATCAATGCAATAAATGTAATAAGCCTGCTTTACAGATTTCCCTTTAATAAAGGACGTCCTATAGGCGTATGAATAAATTTGTCTTGCTGGTATACATGATAACCACGTACAAACGTATGCTGTACTTGCCCTGTTACCTTTCTACCCGCATAAGGCGTTATGTTATGTCGGTGTTTAATCATTTCATTAGTAATAATGAATTCAAAGTCAGGATCAAATACTAAGAAATCAGCATGATTACCTACTTTGATAGCCCCTTTTATTGAATCTAACCCAGCAAACTTAGCGGTTTCAGTTGACATTAAACGCGTAATATCCACTAAGGTAAATCCACGGTTTTTTGCTTCTGTCCATATTAACGAAATACCAAACTGTAAAGCTGAAATACCACCCCATGCTTTTTCAATATCACCGGTATCAATATGTTTTAATTCAGGCGTACAAGGTGAATGGTCAGACACAATAAAACTTAACCGACCATCAGTAATCGCTTGCCATAAATGTTCACGATTTTGGTTTTCACGAATTGGTGGGCAGCATTTGAATAACGTTTTTCCATCTGGAATATCTTCAGACGCAATAGTTAAATAATGTGGGCAGGTTTCTGCGGTAAAACGTAACCCTTCACTTTTCGCTTGCGCAATTGTATCCAAGGCTTCATCACTAGATAAATGCACTATATGCACTTTACAGTTATCTCCTTTGCCTTTTGATTCACGTGCCATGTCTACCATTAATGATATCGCATCGTTTTCCCAACTTTTAGGTCGTGATTCAAGAAAGCTATTGTATTTCTTGGTGATTTCAACATCATTGTAACTACCGCAATCTAGCTCGGCATGAATCAAATAAGGGACGTCATGTTTTGCTAAAATTGGCATAGCAGCACGAATATCTTTAGCAGTAACATTAGGGAACTCTTCAATACCCGAGTCAATCAAAAATGATTTAACACCTAAAACACCGGCATGAAGTAGTTCATCTAGGTCATCAATATTTTGTGGGATTACACCGCCCCAAAAACCACAATCAACCCAAAGCTTATCGTCAACCGCATTTAGTTTTTCTTGAAAAGCCGCTTTCGTCGTCGTAACAGGAATACAGTTTAATGGCATATCTACAAGAGCAGTAATACCACCTGCAGCCGCCGCTTGTGTCGCGGTATTAAAGCCTTCCCACTCTGTGCGGCCCGGTTCATTAATATGTACATGTGAATCAACAAGGCCTGGCATAATTACGTGACTATTATGATCTTGTACTGGACAAGACAATACTTGCCCATGAGGGTGAATAGCGTAAATCAGTTCATCTTTTACTTCGACACAAGCAGCGATCATTTCACCGTTGATAATGACATTTTTACTTTGCAGGGCAAAATGAGACACCTTGCTTCTCCTATTACTATTGTTTTATTGGTAAGCTTTAACTTAACTATCAGACGTCAGTAATTGCTTAAATTCTTTCCAATGAATACCCTGTTGTGATGTTGGGCGTGATTTTTGTGCATTATGCTGATCTTTATCTACATTAATTGACTCTTCAGCCAATTTTTCTTTAGCAGCGCTTTGCTCAGTTTGATAAGCATTGATAATTTGTGCTGAAACGGATACAGCTACTTCTATAGGTAATTTTCCGCCAACTTGCGATAAACCAATAGGACAATTCATACGTGCAACTTGTGCTTGGTCAATATCTCGATGTTTATACCGCTGTTGAAAACGGCGCCATTTAGTCTCTGATGCAATAAGCCCTAAATAACTAAAATCGCCTCGCTTTAAAATAGCTTGTGATATTTCAAAATCCATTTGATGGTTATGTGTCATTACAATGTAATAACTATTTTTAGGCATACTAGCCACTTCAATTTCAGGGGTTTCGCTGACTAACTTATGCACATTATGATAAACGTTTACATTCGTTGGAAACTGTTCATCACGACTATCAACCCAAGTCACTTGGCAAGGTAATTGCGCTAAAACAGGGATTAAAGCTTTACCCACATGACCCGCACCAAATAGCATAATATTGATGCCCACTGCGGCAAAACATTCAAACAATACGCTGGCGTTGCCCCCACAACATTGACCTAAATTAGTCCCTAATTGAAAATGTTCTAAATGTTGCGAGTTGTTACCTTGTAGATTTGCTGTCGCCAACATTTTTTGTGCATGTTTAATCGTTTTATGTTCAAGATGACCACCACCAATCGTGTCGTATATTTCATTTTGACTGATCACCATTTTAGTACCGCTATTTCTTGGCGTTGAGCCAGATACACCTACTAATGTCACTAAAACGTAAGCCTGGCCTTGTTTGCTCAATTGGTAGGCGGCACTGTTCCAGTTTTGCTTATTCCAATTATCTTGGTTAGTCATCGTCATGTTCAATCTCTTACCTAAGCTATTTACACAGTTTCATTCAATTGTGCTTTAATTGATTCAACTGCCCAAAGTACTCGCTCTGGTGTTGCGGGAGTATCCAGTTGTGGACTTATTTTATAATCAGAAAGACTTGAAATAGCATCTTTTAATGCAGACCATACAGACATACCTAGCATAAATGGCGGTTCACCCACTGCTTTTGAATTATAAATAGTGTGCTCACGGTTTGCATTGTCTGGCACTAAAGCAACACGAAAATCTTCAGGTGCATCATTTATCGCGGGTATTTTGTATGTGGCAGGGTTATTTGATAGTAAACGCCCTTGTTCATTCCACACTAGCTCTTCAGTGGTTAGCCAACCCATCCCTTGAACAAATGCCCCCTCAATTTGCCCTATATCAATAGCTGGGTTAATTGAATGACCTACGTCTTGTAATATATCGGTACGTAATGTTTTGTATTCACCAGTTAAAGTATCAATGATCACTTCAGATACTGACGCACCCGTCGCATAGTAAAAAAAAGGTCGACCCTTTCCTGTTGCACGGTCAAAGTGAATTTTAGGTGTTTTATAAAAACCTGTAGAAGATAAAGAAACACGTGCTATATAAGCTATTTGAGCAAACTCAGCAAAACTAAACACCTGTTCACCTACAACAATAGTATTATTTTCAAATGTGATTTGTTCAGCGTTGACTTGATATTTTTCACAAGCAAAATCGATTAAGCGTTGTTTAATCGTTTTAGCGGCGGCTTCTGCAGCTTTACCATTTAAATCAGTCCCTGAAGAAGCAGCTGTTGGGGACGAATTAGGTACCTTGTCAGTTCGGGCTGATGAAATAGCCACCGTATCGACATCAACTTGAAATTCTTGTGCAACAATTTGTGCTACTTTGGTGTTTAACCCTTGGCCCATTTCAGTACCACCATGGCTTAAATGAATAGTGCCATCGGTATATACATGAACTAATGCGCCCGCTTGGTTTAAATGCTGAACGGTAAATGAAATACCAAATTTAACGGGTGTTAACGCAATACCTTTTTTTAAGATAGTACTACTGACATTAAAGTCACTGATCGCTTTTCGTCGAGCTTGGTAATCAGAGCTTTCTTCTAAGGTGTCAATCAATGTTGATAACGTATTATGTTCAACCGTTTGATGATAATGGGTTACATTTCTACCTTCATCACCATATAAATTTACTTTTCTAATCGCTAATGGATCTTTATTTAAGTAACGGGCAATTTCATCCATTACCATTTCAATCGTCATCATACCTTGAGGGCCACCAAAACCACGATAAGCAGTATGAGAAACGGTATTAAGCTTACAGCGGTTACCGGTAACCGTTGCTTGATCTAAAAAGTAAGCATTGTCTGAATGGAACATTGCTCTATCGACAATCGCATCAGATAAATCTGGTGAATAACCACAGTTACCATTAACCTCAATGTTAATACCTTTTATTTGGCCATTATGGTCAAAACCCACCGTATAATTATTTTCAAAGGGATGACGTTTACCTGTCATGACCATATCGTCCAGTCGCGCTAATTTAAATTTAACAGACTTCTTTGTTACATTAGCCAATAGTGCGGCAATACAAGCCCAAGGGGCTGCTTGTGTCTCTTTACCACCAAACCCACCACCCATGCGGCGCATATCAACTAATACTTGATTTAATGGAATAGCTAATACTTCTGCAACAAGTTTTTGTACTTCACTAGGGTGTTGTGACGACGTGTAAATTTCCATCCCCCCATCTTCAGTTGGTACCGCTGTAGAGACTTGGCCTTCAAGGTACATATGCTCTTGACCACCTACCACTATTTCACCTGAAAGCTGGTGCTCAGCTACGGCAATAGCAGATTCAGAATCACCTCGTTTCATCGTAAATGGGGGGCGAACAAAACTCTGTTTTGCTAATGCCTCTTTGACAGTTAATACTGCTTCAAGTACTTGATATTCAACTTTTGCTAACTTAACCGCTTTACGGGCAAGGTCAAAACTAGTGGCAGCAACAGCAAAAAGTGGTTGACCAATATACTCTACTTTACCAATAGCCAGTACCGGATCACCTGGAAACACCGGGCCAATGTCGGTATGGCCTGGCACATCTTCAACGGTAATTACCGCTATAACACCTTCAGCCTCTTTCACGGCTGATAAATCCATTGAAATAATATTAGCGTGCGCAACTGTAGATTGACCTACCGCTGCGTGTAATTCGCCACGTATTGACGCACGATCATCAACATATATCGCTTCACCTGCAACTTGTTTGTCTGCACTTTCATGCTTTTTAGAGCGACCTACGCCACCTAAGCCAACATTATTCTGTCCGTTAACAACACTTTTATCGGTATTTTTATCGGCTCTCTTTATATCAATAAGGCTACGCATAATTTACCACTCGTGTTTCAATAACTTGTTTTGTATTCGTGTTTTGCAGCTCTAAGTAGCATTTTTCAATCAGGTTTTGAGCTACTTTCATGCGATACTTGTCAGATGCTCGAACATCAGACATCGGTTTAAAGTCGCTTGCTAATGCAGTTTTTGCTAAAGCCACCGACGCTTTGCTTAAACTATTGCCTTTCAACATAGCTTCAGCTTCAGGTGCACGTTTAGGAATAGCCGCCATACCACCAAATGCTAAACGAACATCAATGACTTTTTGATCTTTTTCTTCGATAAAAAATGCAGCTAATACCGCTGAGATATCGTCATCTATACGTTTAGATATTTTATAAAGTTTTAAAGTTTGACCTATTGTGGGTTTAGGTATTTGTATTGATTTGATAAATTCAGACGGCTTAAGCACAGTTTTTTTGTAATCAATAAAATAATCTTCTACTAAAATAGTGCGTTCATTACCATTAACATGCAAAGTCATTGTTGCACCAAGTGCAATAAGTGCCGGAGGCATATCACCAATAGGTGACGCATTACCAATATTACCGCCTAACGTCCCAGTATTACGTACTTGCTTTGAACCAATACGTTCAATCATTGCACCTAAATCAGGATAATAATGGTGCAAAGTATCAATAAATTTACTGTAGGGTAATGCTGAGCCAATAACAATTTCAGTCTTAGTTTCTTCAAGAGTTGTTAACTCTTCAACATTGCCTAGATAAACTAATTTATTGATGGTGGCTAAATTTTGAGTAACCGACAGGGCTAAATCGGTTCCTCCTACCACTAATGTTGCTTTAGGCTGATTGACTAATTCAATCGCTAATTCATCAATGTTTTTGGGTGCGATAAAATGATGACCATTTCCTGTTAACGTAGGCGTAGGTAATTTTTTAAATTCGGTAAGTGTTGTAAGTGTTTTTTGGTAATGCTGAGCAAAAGAATCTTCGTCACTGTCTTCACTTGAGGTAATAGCCGCTTCAATGATTGAACGGTATCCTGTACATCGACATAAATTACCCGCCAACGCTTCAAGAACTTCAGCACGATTGGGTGTTTTGTTCTGTTTATGTAATGCAAAAGATGACATAACAAAACCTGGCGTACAAAAACCACATTGTGATCCATGATTATCAACAATGGTTTGTTGAGCATGGTGTAACTTAGCCCCAACTTTTAAATCTTCAACGGTAATTAACTGTTTACCATGTAAGTGACCCACGAAAGTAATACATGAATTAACTGATTTATAAAGCAATTGACCTTCGTTATCATTGTCTAATTCGGTTAGGACAACAGTACAAGCGCCACAGTCACCTGAGGCACACCCTTCTTTAGTACCTGATTTAAATTGTATTTCGCGTAGGTACTGAAGCACCGTTAAGTTCGGGTCAATATTCTCTATTGTCACAACGTCGTTGTTTAATAAGAAACGAACTGTACTCATTGTCATAATATGTTCCGTAATTAATCATATAAAATGTTGCCTACTCAATTTCCAATAAACTTCGACTAAACTTTAGATAAATTATAGTTAAGTAATAGTCAAATTACCTGTTTCAAGGCTATTGAAGCAGCTTGCTTTTAAATATAACAGAATAAAAACCTGACACAAGTGTCCACTTTGATTAATTTAGTTTTCAAAAATATATTTAGTTCAGTTATTAAATATCCTAAAGTGACTCAAAATTTTTAACTTATGTAGTCTACTGAACTAATAGCCCTTTCACGGATGTTATGTATAGAATAAAGGAACATCTAGGTTTACATAAATGAAAGTTATTCACTCCATGAGTGAAAATAAATCAAGCATAAAACCTGACACTCGTGATAAATTATTGCCAATTATCTATTATGAACAAAACTATTGTTCTTTCACTTACGTTTTAAGATACCTGCATTACTTAGAACAACTAAATGACAACTAAAGGACAACCATGCATTCATCATTGAAATATTTTACAGGCCTACTATTAATTCTTGGTCAATTATTACTTTGTCAAACAAGCTCAGGTAAATCACTTTCTGCACTAACTCACTCTAGTGAAAATTGGTTTAATGATTTTAAAAATAAAGCAACAGATAAAGAGCTTTATCAATTTTTATATAACATGCCTAAAGGTGGTGATCTTCATCATCATTCTAGTGGGAGTAATTTTCCCCGTTGGTGGTATGAACTAGCCACAAACAGTAAACTTAATGGTGGTTATCGTTATTACACCAAAACAACCTTAGATTTATGCCAAAACTATGGTCGAAATGCTTTCAGCTTTAACTCACCTACGTTAGCTTTTATCAATATTAGTGCTCAAACATATAATAAGTTAAGTGCTTGTGAAAAAAGTAATTACACGGAGCTCTCCTCACTAACGCCAGCAGAAAAAAACGCATGGCAAGAAAGCCTATGGTTAGATAAAAGCTATGAAGGACGTGATGAATTTTTTCAAGCACACTGGCAGCGTTTAAATGAACTAGCTAACAATCCTTATATTGCTGCCGAATTACTTGTTCGTAATATGAAAGCATTTGCCGCCGAAGGTGTTATTTACCTTGAGAGCCAATTCAATGTTTCTAAGTTTGCAACCCCAACAGGAGAAGTTAAAACACAAGAACAAGCGTTGTCTATTCTTAAAAAGCGTTTAGCAAAAGCTGATGCAAAGCAAACAGGCGTTTCTGTAAAATTAATATTTCAATTATTACGATTCTTACCAAATGCAGAACAACAACTAACTAAAATTTATGAGTTTGTAGATCAACATCGAGATATTTATGTGGGTATTAACATGGTGGGTAGAGAAGACAACGGTAAAGGTCACCCTCTAAGGTTCTTATCAACATTACGTCAATTAAGACAAAAATATCCTGCGATATCGCTCACCATTCATGCCGGAGAAGTTGACGAACCCAATTTTCATATAAGAGATACGTTACTATTAGGTGCTGATAGAATAGGACACGGCATTAATTTATTAGGCGACCCGCAAACAGTATTACTAATGCGCCATAATCATTATTTAATTGAAATTAATTTAGTTAGTAACTTGTTATTAGAATACGTAAATGATTTTAAGCAACATCCTTTCCCTGAATATTTACGTACCGGTATACCTGTCGCTTTATCGACAGATGACCGTGGTATGTTCCATTCAAATTTGACAGATGAGTTTTTTATTGCGGTAAAAACATTTAATTTATCATGGCAAGAAGTGGTAGAGCTTAGCGAAAACTCTCTCGCTTATAGCTTTTTGAATTCTCAAGATAAAGAACAATTACTTAAGAAATTCGATCACAATATAAATTCATTCCAACAAAAATTTAAAAATTATGACTTAAAAAGTTTAAACAAAGCACCCGTTATAAATCAGTTTATTGGTCGCCATTA
>Ga0055584_100000153_pt1 | contig 64728 bp, 67 predicted proteins | sample OSDHelmetaG_FD_58716 | JGI IMG/M metagenome (GOLD analysis project Ga0055584, IMG submission 58716) | Pelagic marine sediment microbial communities from the LTER site Helgoland, North Sea, for post-phytoplankton bloom and carbon turnover... | ecosystem: Environmental > Aquatic > Marine >... | reverse complement strand
TACAGCAGCACAAATGCCACCACCGAAGATAGTTTGCATTTTAGCTTCACCACCAACTGATAGAGTAATCGGAGAACCTGAGGCAGCTGGGGCATCGGCTGCAATTGCTAAACCGGAGTATAAAGTACCCATCAATACCATTGCGGTTCCTGTAATCTTTTTATTCATTTTATTTCCTTGTCAATTATACAAATTAAGAATTTGTTATATTTATATTTATTTAATATTATACTTTTGTTACAATTAAATAAATTTACTGTGTTAAGAATAAGTCTAACAGTTCTTTAGTCAACATTTTAATGGCAATAAATAAATTATTGTACATTGTGTGACTATTTTAACACATTTGTTAACTTTTTGTTAATAAAAGCTTTATTGCTATCTTTTTTAAGTACAAAATAAAATTTATATTTGTACTTTTAAGTATTTTAATACTAAAACATTATATTATGTTTTTTTATGTTAAGTAAGTTTAAATATGATTTATGTAAAAAATTACTTCCTAAATATCATTGCACCAATTTTAGTTATGGTTCTTCTATCATTACCTTTAAGCTCTTGCTCATCAACTATGCCAAATTGGATGGACGCCGAAGCTTCGAAAAAAAGACTAGAAGAAAACAAGAATAAAGGCAAAGTACAAGGAAAAGTACAAGATACCCTTAAACTCTTTGGTGGTGAAAGTAACGATGATGCTGGTGCAAAGATAGGTGTTAACGCCCTCCTGTGGAGAGCAACGTTAGATACGATATCATTTATGCCATTAGATAACGCAGATCCTTTTGGGGGTATTATTACAACAGAATGGTATATTGATCCAAGCAATCAAAATGAAAGATTTAAAATAACAGTATACATCCTGGATACACGATTGCGTGCTGATGCTGTAAAAGTAAGTATATTTCGCCAAATAAAAGAAAACGGTGAATGGGTCAATACAAGTGTAAATAAAGACACAGCACAAAAACTTGAAAATCAAATTCTAACTTCTGCGCGTATAATGAGACAAAGTCGTGTTAATTAAAAACATTAAAATATGGGCTTATTAAATGGAACGGTACAATGCCCAAGAAGTAGAACCCCTTTGGCAAAAGAAATGGGTAGAAAAAGGTATTTTTAAATCAGAAGAAAATACTAATAAGTCAAAATATTATGTTTTAGAGATGTTTCCTTATCCCTCTGGTAAAATTCATATGGGACATGTAAGAAACTACACTATGGGAGATGTAATAGCTCGATATAAAAGAGCTTCAGGATTTAATGTATTGCACCCAATGGGATGGGATGCATTTGGGATGCCTGCAGAAAATGCAGCAATGCAAAGAAATACTCATCCAGCAATATGGACTTACGAAAATATTAACAATATGCGTAGTCAACTAAAATTACTTGGCCTATCAATAGATTGGGAACGAGAAATAGCAACTTGTGATCCTAAATATTATGTCCACGAACAAAAGCTTTTTCTTGATTTTTTAAAAAAAGATTTGGTAGTCAGAAAAAATTCTAAAGTCAACTGGGATCCCGTAGACAAAACTGTGCTTGCAAATGAACAAGTTATAGATGGTTTAGGGTGGAGATCTGGAGCTCTCGTTGAAACCAAGGAATTAACACAATGGTTTTTTAATATTACTAAATTTGCTGACGATCTATTATTAAAATTAGACGATCTAAAAAGATGGCCTGATAAAGTAAAGATAATGCAAGATCGTTGGATCGGAAAATCAACCGGTGTTAAATTACATTTTGAAATAAAACACAAAACACAAAACATTATTGACAAAACCCTCGAGGTATTTACTACCAGACCTGATACCTTATTTGGAGCTAGTTTTTGCGCTATATCACCTGACCACCCAATAGCAAACGTGTTATCTAAAGAAAACTTAGAAATAAAAAAATTTATAAACACATGCCAAAAACAGGGCACCACGCTTGCTAATATTGCTAAGGCTGAAAAAATTGGTTTTAAAACTGGCATTACAGTTAACCATCCATTTATTAAAAATAAAGAGTTGGATGTGTATATAGCAAACTTTGTTCTAATGGAGTATGGAACTGGTGCCATATTTGGTTGCCCAGCTCATGATCAAAGAGATCTTGATTTTGCTAATAAATATCAATTAGAAGTTATACCTGTGGTGTTGCCATCAAATCAGGATTCAAAGAGTTATAAGATTATCAATGAAGCTTTTACCGGCGATGGAACAATGATAAATTCTGATTTTCTTAATAATTTAAGTATTGCAGATGCAAAAAATTTAGCTGCAGACACACTCGAAAAAATAAAAATAAACGGACAAGCACAGGGTGAAAAAACTATTACTTTTAGGCTTAGAGACTGGGGAATTTCAAGACAAAGATATTGGGGTTGCCCAATTCCCATTATACATTGTAAAAAATGTGGCGTTGTTGAGGTGCCAAGGAATAAACTACCTGTTACTTTACCAGAAGATGTAAGTTTTGATGTCCCTGGAAATCCGCTAGACAGACATCCTACCTGGAAACATGTCAGTTGTCCAAAATGCAATAGCCCTGCAGAACGAGAGACTGATACATTTGATACATTTGTCGATTCATCTTGGTATTATGCTAGATTTTGTTCTCCTCACTCTGAGGAAGTATTAGACTCAAAAGCTGTCGATTATTGGCTCCCTGTAGACCAATACATTGGTGGAGTTGAGCACGCAATTTTACATTTATTATATTCACGATTTTTTATGAGAAGTATGAAAATAACTGGTCACGTAAAAATAGACGAACCCTTTGACGGATTATTTACTCAAGGCATGGTAACCCATGAAACATATAAAAATACGAAAGGCGAATGGCTATTCCCTGAAGAAGTTAAAATTGAAAACAATACAGCAACACATATTGATACAGGAGAAGAGATTATCATTGGGCCTATTGAATCAATGTCAAAATCTAAAAAAAATATTATTGACCCAAATGCAATAGTGTCCATGTATGGAGCTGATACTGCTAGATGGTTTATTCTATCAGATACCCCGCCCGAAAGAGATATACAATGGACAGATAACGGAGTAGAGGCTGCTAATAAATTTATTCAAAAAGCTTGGAAAATAATTTATGAAGGCGAAAAATATGTGTGTAAAAAAGAAGAAGGAATACCATTAAATTTTACTGATGAGGCAATGAAAATTAGAAAGGTCACACATAAAATAATATCAGAAATAACTGAGGCTCTGGATAATTTAAGATTTAACAGAGCCGTGGCATATATTTATGAACTAAGTAATTCTCTTACAACAATTATTACAGATAAACCAAAAAATATTGATACAAGCATGGCATGGGCACTAAGAGAAAGTCTAGAAGCATATTGCAAGCTTTTTGGACCAATGGCTCCACATTTAGCAGAATCATGTTGGAATCACCTTGGTCACACCAACCTTCTTGCAGAACAACCATGGCCAACATATGAAAAAAAGCTTATAATTAATGAAACTTCAGTAATTATTGTACAAATCAATGGTAAAAAAAGAGGCGAAATAGAAATATCAATTGATGCCGAACAAAAAGAAGTTGAACAAAAAGCATTTAATGTAGAGAATGTTATTAGAGCAATTAACGATAACACAATTAAAAAGGTTATCTACGTACCAGGGAAGATTTTAAATGTCGTTGTCTAATAAAAATACACATATCATGTTAGTTCTAGTGTTTCTTTTCTCCTCTGGATGTTCTTTTAAACCATTGTACAGTGATCATAATCAAATCAGTAATAATACTATACTAAAAGAAATATATATACCTCCAGCTGATAAAAGAATAAATCAAATTATTAGAAATGAGTTAATTGAATTTATTTCCAGTGATGTTAATAACATAAATAGTGCCCTGCATTTAAATTTTCAGACAACCTTGGATAAAAAAGATTTATTATTAAATTCTAAAGGTAAAGCAAATCATTCACAAATTACAATTACAGTAGATTATCAAATATTTAAAGTTGGAGAGTATAGAGAACTATTATATTCTAATAAAATTATAGTTAGTAATAGTTACGCCAATTGGCAATCAGAATTTAATAACTCGAGATCAGAAATAAAAACAAATAATATCATTGCAAAAGAGATTGCAAAAAAAATTAGTAACCAAATAAACCTACATTTTATTAAATAAAAAATATAAAGGGTAATTCTTTGGTAGCACTAAAAAATCAGCAAATAGAAGTTTTTTTAAATAATCCTGATCAGAGCGTTAAAGCTATTCTCATATATGGATCAGACAGAGGGTTAATTCTTGAAAGATCAAAAATTACATTATCAAAATATACAAACGACCCTAACGATCCTTTTTTAGTTTCTAAGCTAGACGACAGAACCATACAAGATAGACCTGAATCCTTAGCAGATGAGCTGTTGAGTATTAATTTCAATAATTCAAGAAAAGTAGTTTATCTTAATATTGATAATCCTCTTCCAGCAAAATTAATAAAAGATATTTTTGAGATATCTTATGATTCAATTTTAATTATCTCTACAAACGAACTAAAGCCAGTTTCACCACTGCGAAAAGCATTTGAAAAAAACACCCACGCAGTAACTATCCCTTGCTATTTAAATGCTGAATTTAAAATATCTCAAATTATAGATAAAAAATTAATTCAATATAATAATCGAATTACAAAAGAAGCCAAAGATCTCTTGACTGGTTTATTAGGAAACGATCATCAAGGTACTTTGAATGAAATTGATAAGCTTTGTACATTAGTTGGAGAAAACAATGAAATTAATATAACAGACATTAAAAAAACTATTTATGATTCATCCCAATCAAATATTGATGAACTGATTGATATAATCTTTGAAAAAAAAATTAAACACATTAATAACCTTTATAATAAGTCACTTGAAAACAATATAAATGCAATACAAGTTCTCATATCGGCCCAAAGACACGCTAGCAAATTATTGCATATATTGAATATTATTAATATTGAGAAGAAATCGGTTTCTCAAGCGATATCTGAATATAAACCAGTGATTTTTTTTCAAAGAAGAGATAGCATTATCAAGCAAATAAATAAATGGAGCCAAAATTCCATCATGAAAACAATTAAAATACTCTCAGAAACAGAAGAAGATTCTAGAAATTTTCCTACGTTATCCGATATAGTTATCGAAAGAGGTCTTATGAAGATATCAACTTTAAAAAATAAATAATTACTTTCCTAATAACCTTTTCCTTATCAGATCTAGCTGATCTAAATCTAAATACTTAATAACTACTTTACCTGAATTATTAGAATTATTATTAATTTTAACATTAAAACCTAAATCTGTTGTTATATTTTTTTCTAAATCTCTAATCTCTACATCATCTTTATTATGAGTACTTACATCAATAACTTTTAGTTTATCTGTTTGATTATTTATAGATGATTTTACTAAATTTTCTGTTTGTCTTACGCTTAATCCTTTTTTTACAATCAGATCCGCCAATACTTCAGCATTCATAGTAGACAATAAAGCGCGAGCATGACCTGCAGTTAGTTCACCATTAGACAGATATTCAATTACCTTTACAGGCAAGTTCATCAATCTTAGAGTATTTGCTACATAACTCCTGCTTTTACCAATAACTTTAGCTAAGTCATCTTGAGTGTAAGAAAAAGTATCTATTAAATTCTTATATCCGGTTGCTTCTTCAATTGGTGATAGATTAGACCTTTGAACATTTTCAATGATTGCAATTTCTAATGCGTCAACATCAGATAGTGTTTTTATAATAACTGGAATTTGATCTAATTTTGCTATTTGTGCTGCTCGCCACCTTCTTTCACCAGCAACAACTTCATATGTATTTTGAGAACCGTCAATTACCCTTACAATAATTGGCTGAAGAATTCCTTTTTCTTTTATAGAGTTTGATAAATCGATCAATTCACTTTCATGAAATACTCTTCGTGGATTTTGTGTATTTGCTTGAATATATTCTATGGGAATAATGTCTAACGCAGTCTGTGCCTCTGCCTTATCAGGTATGCTCATATTTTTTGATGAGTCACCAATTAAAGATGCCAACCCCCTACCTAACCTATTAGAATGATTTTCACTTTCGTTTATTCTTTTTTTAATACTATCATCGTTAATCATAAGCGTTACTTTCTTAGGTTTTTTCAGTTAATTATTATATTTCATATTTTTATCTCTGCTTAACACCTCACTCGCAAGTTTTATATAAGCTTTAGATCCTGAACATTTGTGGTCATATATTAATACAGGTTTACCGTACGAAGGGGCTTCTGATACCCTAACATTTCTTGGAATTACTGTCTTGTAAACCTTATCACTCATATATTCTCTTACATCCTTTTCAACTTGACCTGATAAGTTATTCCTCTCATCAAACATTGTTAGAACAATACCGTGTATTACTAAATTTTCATTAAGTGTTTTTCTTATGTGATCTACTGTTTCAAGAAGTTGGCCCAATCCTTCTAAGGCAAAAAATTCACATTGGAGTGGAACCATGACAGCATCTGATGCTACTAACGCATTAATTGTCAGTAAGTTTAGTGAAGGGGGGCAATCTATGAGTATGTAATGATAATTATCTTCAGTAGTTGTAGCTTCTAATAACATATTTTGTATTGCATCTTTAAGCTTGAATGATCTATTTTTATCACTTGCTAAAGTAGCCTCAATACCCAATAAATCTAAGGTTGAAGGAACTAAATATAAATCATTTACAGTAGTTTTTACTGTTGCCTTTCCTATAGACATCTGATCAACCAGTACGTCATATGATGAAAATTCTCTTGATTCTTTATTTATACCGAGTCCAGTAGATGCGTTTCCCTGAGGATCTAAGTCTATTATTAGGACTTTGTATCCTTTTTCCGTTATTGCACATCCTAAATTTATAGCAGTCGTTGTTTTTCCTACGCCACCTTTTTGGTTGGCAAAGACTAAGACTCTTGGTTTACCAATAGGCCTTTCAACATTTTTTATTTTTTTACCAATAAAACCAAACATTTATTTTGACCTAATTATTAATATTGAGGAATCCGTATCAACTATACTCTGCTCTATATCTACATTCATATTTAAATATATAGAAGAATTGGTCAATTCTCTTTTTACATCTTTTCCTTTTTGTAGCAATAAAATAGTTTTTTTCCACACAAAAGGATAGCACAAATCCATTAGCTTACTTAATGGAGCAAGTGCCCTTGCAGTAATAATGTCAGCTTTTAAGTTATTATTTATATGCAAACTTTCAATTCTATCTTCATGTATTATAATTTGAACGTTACAATGAGTTGCCGCTGTCTGTAAAAAAGCACATTTTTTATGATTAGATTCAATCAAATGAAAATTAATACTAGGGTCATCATAATAAATCGCTAATATCAATCCAGGTATTCCTGCTCCAGAACCTAAGTCAATATAATTCTTGATGTCCAAAGGTATAAATTTCAATAACTGAAGTGAATCAGCTATATGTCTACCCCAAATATCTTCAGTTGTAGAAGGTCCTATTAAATTAACCTTAGATTGCCATTTTTGTAACAAATCAACATATATATCAAATTTATCTAATGTTTCACGTGAAACATTGAAATATTTTTCTACAGTGTCTCTGTTCCATGTATTCATATATTTAATATACAATTCATGCTTGTTTAATCTTACGAGAAGATCTGGATTTTAAATGTGCTAGTATTGCGAGAACTGTAGCTGGATTTATTCCCTCTAATCTTGCAGCCTGACCTATTGATGCAGGTTTCAATTTAGTTAACTTTTCGCATGCCTCATTTGGCAAACCATTAATATCTCTGTAATTAATATTATCTGGTATCAATAAACTTTCATCTTTTTTAAAGGACATGATATCTGCGTCTTGTCTGTCAAGATAACCAGCATAGAGAGCATCTGCTTCTAATTGCTCCGCTACATCTTTTTTAATATCATTTAATTCAGGCCATATCTTTGATAATACCCCTATATCTATCTCTAAATAAGCTAAAAGGTCTAAAACATTTCTTTTAACCCCATCCTGATTAATTTTTAAACCATATGACGTTAATTTTGATGGAGTTATAATTAAACTTTTAGCTAAATTTCTTGCATTCTCTAGGTTAATCATTTTTTTATCAAACAAATCTTTTCGATGCTTCTCAATACATCCTATTTTAATTCCCAAAGGAGTTAATCTCTGATCTGCGTTATCTGAACGGAGAGTTAGCCTATATTCTGCTCTTGATGTAAACATTCTATATGGCTCTGTGACACCTTTTGTTATCAAATCATCTATCATAACGCCTATATATGCATCAGACCTATCTAATACAAATGCGCTACTGCTAGATGCTTTGTTTGCCGCATTAATCCCTGCCACTAGGCCTTGAGCAGCTGCCTCCTCATACCCTGTTGTTCCATTTATTTGACCAGCAAGAAATAGATTTCCTAACTTCTTGGTTTCCAAAGTAATACTTAGCTCTCTTGGGTCTACATAATCATATTCAATTGCGTACCCCGGTCTTTGTATAATTGCACTTTCTAATCCAGGTATAGATGCGATTATTTTTCTTTGTACCTCTTCAGATAAAGATGTAGAAATACCATTTGGATAGACTGTATTTGAATTTAATCCTTCCGGTTCCAAAAATATTTGGTGGCCATCTCTTTCCCCAAACCGTACAACTTTATCTTCAATAGAAGGACAATATCTTGGGCCCTTTGAATCTATTTGACCAGAATATATAGGTGCGTCTGTTAAATTATCTAGAATAATCTTATGTGTTTCTTTGGTAGTTCTTGTAATATAACAAGAAACCTGACGAAGATTTGTTTTATTACTTAAAAATGACATAAACGTTTTATCTTCATCACCTTTTTGCTCTTCAAGTTCTTTCCAATTTATTGAATTTGCATCTATTCTTGGAGGGGTACCAGTTTTAAGTCTACCTAGGGCAAAACCAATTTTTCTAAATCTTTTTGAAAGATGCAAGTCTGGTGAATCACCAACACGTCCTGCTGGATACTTTGTTTTACCAATATGAATTAATCCATTAAGAAAAGTGCCAGTTGTTATTACAGTAGAAACTGAATTAATCTGAGAACCGTTGGAAATAACTATACCTTTACATATTTTATTTTCAACGATTAGGTCAACGCAGGTATCAGAAATTATATCAAGATTATTATAATGACTTAATTTATCTTGCATTTCTTTTTTATATATATCTCTGTCAGCTTGAATTCTTGGAGCCCTAACTGCAGGTCCTTTCCTACGATTAAGCAACCTGTATTGTATAGCTGCTTTATCAGCAATTACGCCTATAACACCATCTAATGCATCTATTTCACGCACTAAATGGCTTTTGCCTAATCCTCCTATTGCTGGATTACAAGACATAACTCCAATAGTATCAAATTTATGTGTAACCAGTAATGTAGCTGCACCAACCCTAGCAGATGCGGCTGCAGCCTCACATCCCGCGTGACCTCCACCGACCACTATCACATCATATTGTTTATTTTTATGCATTATTATATTTCAATACCTTATATAAGATCGATATAATTATTTTCATTTTATTTACCAATACAAAAATCTGAAAATATTACGTCTAATAAATCTTCAACATCAACTCTACCTGTTATCTTCCCTAATGCATTACATGCGCTTCTTAATTCTTCAGCAATTATCTCAATGCTACCAAGATCTATATGAATAACATTTGTTAATGAATTACTTATTTTAATTAAAGAATCCCTATGCCTTCCTCTAGTAATAAAAGAACCTTCTGTTGCACAACCATTTAAAGCATTTATACCAATTAAATCAATTAGTTCCTCTATACCTGAATTATCTTTCACTGAAATACAAAGACCCTCTCTTTCTATAATACTTATATCAGATTTAGTCGAAACTTCTATAATATTCTTATCAGAGCTATACGGATATGCTATATTTTCTTTTAAACTTGAGTCTTTTAACCATAATATTAAATCTGATTCAGCTATTCTAGCTTTTGCCCTATCGATTCCCTGCTGTTCAATGTTAGAATCGCTATCTCTAATACCAGCCGTATCACTTATGATAATAGGACAACCATTTATATCTAAATAAACATCAATGATATCTCTTGTTGTTCCTGGCTCTGAAGAAACGATCGCAACATCTCTATTAGATAGTAAGTTTAATAAACTAGACTTTCCCGTATTAGGAGCTCCCGCTAGAACCACTCTATAGCCATCTCTGAGTCTTTCTCCTTTTTTACCATCTGCTAGGTGCCTATTTATCTGATCTAATATAATACCTACAGATAACATTTCTTTTTCTAAAAGATTTTTAGGCAAGTCTTCCTCAATGAAATCTATATTTGCTTCTATATAAGATAGACTTTTAATTAACATTGTTCTCCAATTATCATATAATTTAAAAAGAGACCCCTCCATCTGTGAAAGCGCTTGCTTCCTCTGTAATTCTGTATCCGCATTAATTAAATCAGCCAGTCCTTCAACAGATGTAAGATCAAGCTTTCCATTCATAAAGGATCTTTTTGTAAATTCACCAGGTTCAGCAAAGCTTAATCCATTGAATCTTGCTAAAATATCAAAAATTTTATCAATAACAGCTCTACCGCCGTGCACAAATAACTCAACTGTGTCCTCTCCCGTAAAGCTATTTGGCCCTGGAAACCAAATTGAAATTGCTTTATCAACAATTTCACCATTATCAGGGTCAATTAATTTTATAATCTTTGCAATTCTAGGATAACTTGTTGTTCCACCTAGTTTTTTTATAACTTCCGATGCTTTATTACCAGATACTCTAATAACAGAAATACCTGCTTTACCTTCAGCACTAGAAAGTGCGTATATTGTTGAATTATAATTTTCCTTCTGCATAATGAATAACTCTGATAATAAGTACTGAATGAATCAGTTTTCTAAAAATAAAAATAATCTCACAAATACGCTAAGTCCATACCTAAAACAACACAGCAATAATCCTGTAAATTGGTTTCCGTGGGTAGATGAAGCATTTAATATAGCACAAAAAGATGATATTCCAATCTTATTATCAATTGGTTACTCGTCATGTCATTGGTGCCATGTTATGGCCCATGAATCATTTGAAAATCATGAAATTGCTGATCTAATGAATAATCTTTATGTTAATATCAAGGTTGACAGAGAAGAAAGGCCCGATATTGACAATATATACATGTCAGCACTGCATTCTATTGGAGAACAAGGAGGGTGGCCCCTAACAATGTTTTTAACTCCAACAGGTGAACCATTTTGGGGAGGCACTTATTTTCCTCCAGTACCAAAATACGGCAGACCATCCTTCCCATCTATTTTAAAAGAAATATCACGTATCTATTGTGATGAAAAAGATAAAGTGCTGAGTAATGCTAATGCGATCAAAGAACATATATCATTACTTGAATTTAAAAAAGAGCAAAATACAGAAAATAAATTTAATATAAATCATTTTATCAAAGCTTTCGAAAGCATTACAAAACAATTAGACTATGAATATGGTGGACTGCATAGCTCACAAAAATTTCCCAATGTTGAAATTATTAAATTAATTCAAAATAATGCAATTTCAACGAATAATAAAAAATTGTTAAGTTTTATTGATCTAACTTTAAAAAATATGTGCCAAGGTGGAATATATGATCACCTAGAAGGTGGTTTCTCAAGATATACAGTCGATCAAAAATGGCTAATACCTCATTTTGAAAAAATGTTATATGATAATTCACAAATTATTGAAGTCCTGTCGTATGCATGTCAATATAACAAAAACCATCTTTATAAAGAAAGAGTATATCAAACAATAGATTGGCTATTAAATAATCTTTACAATAAAAATGGTGGTTTCTTCTCAAGCATTGATGCAGATTCAGAAAATATTGAAGGTAAGTATTATGTTTGGAATACAAGTGAACTAAAGAATATATTAGGAAATGAGTATACGCTTTTTCAAGAAATTTATAATGTAAGTGAAAAGGGAAACTGGGAAGGTTTAAATATATTAAATAGATTAGATGAAATAAATCTAATGTCAGAAGAAACCGAAGTAAAAATTAAAAAAATTAGAGAAAAATTATTACAAGTAAGAAAAAAGAGAATTAAACCACAAATTGACGATAAAATCCTAGTAGATTGGAATGGTATAACTATAAATAGTTTAGCAATTGCAAGTATGGTATTTAAAGAAAAAAGTTGGCTTGAAGTAGCAGAAAAAACATATGATTTAGTAACAAAGAATATGTCAGATAGTTTTCACCTTAAACATATCTTATCAGAGGATGCTACTTATAATGCATTTGCATCAGACTATGGTCATATGTGCAATGCCGCTATCACCTTATATGAAATAACAAATGAAATTAAGTATCTTAAAAATGCTAAAGAATGGATAAAAATACTAAACGATGAGTTTATTCATAAAAATGGAGGTTATTATTTATCATCTAAAAATAATGATTTAATCATAAGACCATATACAGAAAATGACGAAGCCATACCAAATTATAATTCTACAATTGTACGTGTAATGATAAAGCTCTATTACATTACAAAAGATAACTTTTATCTAGAAAAATCTAGAAAAATAGTACAGTCAAATATTGAAAATATAACAAAAAATCCCTTTTATCATGCATCATTCTTAAATAATTTTAATTTATTAGAAAATAATATCACATTAACATTTAATATTATTAATGCAAAAAGAGAGTTATTAAATAATTCTTGGGCAAACTATTCCTTTAATACTATAAGAATATTTGAAGAAAATGTACCTGCTATAAACATAGAAAATGCTAAAACGTATGCTATAGTATGTAATAATAATTGTTCATTGCCTATAGACAACGATACTAGCCTAGAGAATGAAATTAAAAGAAGAATACTAAGAAATTAATAATACATAGAAACGGAATAAAAATGAAAAAAATAATTATTGAAAATTTTGGTGGCACTGACACATTAAAATTGAAAGATGTTGAGATTAATAATCCTAAAAAAAATGAAGTGATGATTGCACATAAAGCAATTGGAGTTAATTATATCGATATTTATCAGAGGTCTGGAACTTATCCAATCAATTTACCATCTGGATTAGGTCTTGAAGCAGCTGGTATTGTTGAATCTATTGGAGAGGATGTTAAAAATATAAAAATAGGAGACAGAGTCTGTTACTGTAATGGTCCACTTGGTGCATATGCTACTCATAATAATGTTCCAGAACAGCTAGTTTTAAAACTACCAGAAGAAATAAGCTTTTCTAGTGCTGCGGGTAGTTTATTAAAAGGCCTAACAACTTATTTTCTGCTTAACGAAGTATTCAAAGTTAAAAAAGAACACACGATATTATTTCATGCAGTAGCGGGTGGGGTGGGTTCAATTGCTGTTCCCTGGGCAAAGGCGATTGGTGCAAAAATAATAGGCACTGTTGGAAGCGATGAAAAAAAGATATACGCAGAAAAAAAAGGTTGTGATCATGTAATAAACTATAATAAGGAGTCTTTTAAGGAAAAGGTTTTAGAGATAACTAATAACGATGGCGTTCCTGTTGCATATGATTCTATTGGGAAAGTAACAGCCACTGACTCTCTTGATTGTTTATCAAAAAGAGGTCTATTGGTAAGTTTTGGTAACGCCTCTGGTATTGTTGATCCAATTAATATATTAGATTTAATGAAAAAAGGATCATTATATGTAACAAGGCCTACTCTTTTTGATTATGTTAAAACAAGAGAAGAACTGCTAAACGCATCAGGTGAATTTTTTAAGATGTTAATAGATAAAAAAATAACCATTGATATAAATCAAGAATTTAACTTGTCAGAAGTTGCAAAAGCTCATGAATCTATTGCAAGTCGTAACACAAAAGGAATGACAATATTAATGCCTTGAATATTAAGTATTCATAGAATCGAAAAATTCGTCATTGTCTTTTGTATTGTTTAATTTATCAATTAAAAATTCAATGGCGTCTGTAGTGCCCATTGGATTTAAAATTCTTCTTAAAACAAACATTTTCTTAAGAGTTGAATCGTCTGTTAATAATTCTTCTTTTCTAGTGCCTGATCTTAGAATATCCATTGAAGGAAATACACGTTTATCAGATACTTTACGATCTAATATAATTTCAGAGTTGCCTGTTCCTTTAAATTCCTCGAATATAACTTCATCCATTCTACTACCTGTATCAATTAATGCAGTTGAAATGATAGTCAAAGAACCACCTTCTTCAATATTTCGAGCAGCACCAAAAAATCTTTTTGGTCTTTGCAGTGCATTAGCATCAACACCACCAGTTAAAACTTTTCCGGAAGAGGGAACAACCGTATTATATGCCCTGCCTAATCGCGTTATCGAATCTAGTAGTATTACTACATCTCGGCCGTGCTCAACCAATCTTTTTGCTTTTTCTATAACCATCTCAGCAACCTGAACATGCCTAGAGGCTGGCTCATCAAATGTTGAGGATATAACTTCACCTTTAACAGAACGTTGCATATCTGTAACTTCTTCTGGTCTTTCATCTATTAATAAAACTATGACATAACACTCTGGATGGTTAGTTGTTATTGAATGAGCTATGTTTTGCAATAAAACAGTTTTACCAGTTCTGGGTGGCGCAACTATTAAGCCTCTTTGTCCTTTACCTAAAGGCGCAACTATATCGATTATTCTAGCACTTTGATCTTTAATAGTAGGATCATCAACTTCCATCTTTAATCGTTCGTCAGGATACAAAGGAGTTAAATTTTCAAAATTTATTTTATGTCTTGCCTTTTCTGGGTTTTCAAAATTTATTGTATTTACCTTAAGAAGAGCAAAATATCTTTCGCCATCTTTTGGACCTCTTATTTCCCCTTCAATAGTATCTCCAGTTCTTAATGTAAACCGACGAATTTGACTTGGGCTAACGTATATATCATCTGGACCAGGCAAGTAATTAGCATCTGGAGATCGAACGAAACCAAAACCATCTTGCAAGACTTCGACAACACCACTACCTATAATTGTTATATTTTTTTCTGCTAAACTTTTCAGTATAGCAAACATTAACTCTTGTTTACGTAAGGTGCTTGCGTTTTCAATTTTTTGCTCTTCGGCAAAGGCAAGTAATTGTGCTGGTTTTTTATCTTTTAACGTTTGAAGTTTAACTTCTTTGTTATTTTCAATATCTGTTGGTTTGTTCATATTTGTTGGTTTATTTATGGTATAATTGGAGAAATTTTTGAAATTTGAAAGAATTTATAAAATACAAGTATCATATATTTTAAAAAATAACAATTTATATTAAAATTTTTTTAAAAAGGTTTTACAATAACTAACAATACAATAATTACCATTAGTATTGTAGGTATTTCATTTAAGTATTTAAAATACTTTGGTGAATTTATGTTTTTGTTATTATTAAACAATCTTAATTTTTTTAATAAAATACCATGACAGGCTGATAAAATTATTACCATTAAAAATTTTATGTGAAACCATACGTCCGAAGAAAAATTAATTACATCAAAATAAAAAATTAAAATTAACCCAAAAAACCAGGAAGCTATCATAGCTGGGGTCATAATATAGTATGCTAAACGATATTCCATGGTTTTAAAAATTTCAGAAGTTTCGCTATCAGGTTTAACTTTCGCATGATAGACAAAAATTCTTGGTAAATACAGCATAGCGGATAACCAGGATATTACTGAAATTATGTGAAATGATTTTATATATAAATATGGATTATCAAACATTATATTCTTTTATATTTTCTTACTATATCAACAAATTCTAGAACATTATTTACAGGAGTATCTTTTAAAACACCGTGACCAAGACCCATTATAAATGAATAATCACCAAATGTATCTAATGTTTTAATAATATCTTTTTTCATCGTATCTCCACCTATTCTAAGAACTTCGGGAGAAATATTACCTTGTATTACAGTTAATTTTTGTAGCGTATTTTTACAATATAACATATCAAGATCGGGATCTACAGCAACTGCATCAACAGATGTCTTTTTAATATAATCCTCGTAAAGATAACCACAATTCTTCGGAAATCCAATTATCTTTATATGAGGATACTTTGTTTTAATATTTTGTACAATTTTATGTGTGGGTATAATAACCCAATCATTAAAATCATTTTCATTTAAAACACCAGACCAAGTATCAAATATTTTAATTATATCAGCACCTGCTTCAATTTGCATAATTAAATATTCAGATGAAATTTCAACTAATAAATTTATCATTTCCATAAAATATTCATAGTTATCATGTGCCCATTGGATACATTTTTCATAAGATGTAGTGGTTCCACCATTTATTATATAAGTGGCAACAGTCCATGGAGCACCACAAAAACCAATTAATGACTTATTTTTTTCTAATTTTTTTCTTGTTAAAGAAACTGTTTCACCAATTTTTAGTAAAGGTGAATTTTTTATTTTTTGATATTTGATAATTTGTTTTTGATTAATTAAACAATTTTCAATTACAGGACCTTTTTTTTCATTAAAATGAAGGTTAAAGCCAAGATTTTCAACAATTAACAAAATATCTGCGAAAATTATAGCAGCATCAAAATCAAATCTATCGATTGGTTGTAGTGTAACTTCTGAAGCAAGTTTAGGGGAGTAACATAGATTTAAAAAACTACCGGCCTCAGATCTAACTTTCCTATATTCAGGTAAATATCTACCAGCCTGTCTCATTAACCATATAGGCGGAGGGGTGATTTTTTCACCAGATATAACTTTATTAAGTATAGTCATTTCAGTAATATATTAATATTATAATTGTTGTTGTTGTTACTCTGTGCATTACGGTTATTATTTTTTATTAATACTTTTATCAGATTATAATAGCAGTAATTATTTCTATTAATAATAATTATACATATTGTTAATAAATTTTATAAATTATACTTATACTAACATGTTTTTATTAGTTTATTAGTATATTTATTTATTATTGTTATTGTTAATAAAGTTGTTAATAGGTGTGTGAAATTATTATTAATATACACAACAATTACCCTGTTGATAAAGATATTAACAGGACATCTAATGTGGAAAAAAAAACTAAGAAGTAGGATAGTTTTAATTAAAATATGAAATATCACGGTTTATACATGAAATTACAAAGTTATTAACAATGGAAAAAAAAATAAATTCTAGTTTTCATATTCATTTAGTCAGCGATTCAACGGGAGAAACTCTGAACGTTGTTTCAAAGGCTGTGATTGTTCAATATAGGAATATAGAGTCAATAGAACATGTTTATCCCTTAGTTAGAAGTATAAAACAATTAGATAATGTTATAAAAAATATAGAAAAAGAACCAGGTATTGTTTTTTTTACACTTTCAAATCTTGACCTTAGAAGAAAACTAGAAGTTATTTGTAAAAAACTAAACTTACCAATAGTTGCTCCATTAGATAAAGTACACGAAGTATTAAATTCATATATTGACGCAGAATGGTCTCCTAAAGTTGGAGCTCAACATGTTTTGGATACAGAATATTTTAAAAGAATTGAAGCTATGAATTATACCATGGCTAATGATGACGGTCGAATGACGGGTAATTTAAGTGAAGCCGATATAATCCTAGTAGGTGTTAGTAGAACATCAAAAACACCTACTAGTATATATTTAGCAAATCATGGAATGAAAACAGCTAATGTACCTTTTGTTTTAGATATTCCTTTACCAGATGATTTGGAAAAATTAAAAGACCCGTTGATTGTAGGTTTAATAGCTAGTCCGGAAAGAATTGTACAAATTAGAAAAAATAGACTGGAATCTCTTAATGCTGGTCGTGATTCTTCTTATGTTGATAAAGATGTTGTTTCAAGGGAAATAATTCTTGCAAAGAGATTGTTTGCAAGAAATAATTGGCCTGTAATAGATGTAACTAGAAGATCTATAGAAGAAACAGCTGCTGCAATCATGAACTATCAAAGATCCAGAAATAGTGAAAAAAATGATAAATCATAAAATTATTTTAGCATCAAAAAGTTCTATACGAATAAATATTTTAAAAAATGCAGGCCTTCATTTCGATTCAGTGGATTCAATGATAGATGAGCGTCAAATACAAAAAAAATATCAAGAAAATATACAATTTCGAGTTAAAGATCTTGCTCTTACGCTTGCTGAAGAAAAAGCAATGAAAGTGTCAGAGAAGTACCCAGAACAATTAATTATTGGATGTGATCAAATATTAGAATGTGATAATGAAATTTTTCATAAACCACGCGACACAAGTAATGCTCTAACTGATTTGAAGAAATTAAAAGGAAAAAAACATAATTTAATTACTTCAAACGTGTGTGTTTTAAATTCAAGGAAAATCTGGCAACACACTGAAATTAGTAAGATGTATATGAGAGATTTTACGGATGAATTTATTGGATCATATGCTACTTCAATGAAAAATAAAATTAATAAAGTTGTAGCAGGCTACGAAATAGAAGGTTTGGGGATTCAGTTATTTAAAAAAATTGACGGCGATTTTTTTTCAATTCAAGGGATATCTTTGTTTCAATTATTAAAGTTCTTAAGGCAGGCGGGGTATATTAAAAAATGATTGTAATAGGTTTAACGGGATCTATAGGTATGGGAAAGACAACGGTTGCAAAATTATTTGCGGACTTGTCAGTACCAGTTTTCAACTCAGATGATGCTGTTAATTTGATATATAATCAAAATCCAGAAGTTTTAAAGTTTATAAAAGATAATTTTTCTGAGTATGAGAAAGATAACATTTGTAAAAAAAGAATCGCTGAAATTGTATTTAAAGATAAAAGAAAATTAGAAATTTTAGAAAGTTTTATACATCCTTTGGTCAGGAGTCAGCAAATTAATTTTATCAATGAGTCAATAAAAAATAAAAATCCATTAATTCTTATAGAAATACCTTTATTATTCGAAGTAGGTATACATGATTTTATAGATGTAGTTATAGTAATAACAGCACCTTTTGAAATACAAAGTAAAAGAGTATTACAACGCAAAGACATGAATAAAGAAAAATTTTTAAATATTTTAAATAGACAAATATCAGATGAAGAAAAATGTGCAAAAGCAGACTATGTTATTAATAATTTAGAAATAGAGACAACAAAAAAACAAGTTATTAATATCTATAATACAATTCTAGGTAATATAAAGTAGGAATTTATGAGAGAAATAGTACTCGATACAGAAACAACTGGATTGGATCCAAAAAATGGAGATAAAGTTGTAGAGATAGCATGTGTTGAATTAATTAATCATATTCCTACCGGTAAATGTTATCAAACATATATAAATCCAAAGCGTGATATGCCAGAAGGTGCATTCAAGGTGCACGGATTAACAGAACAATTCTTATCGGATAAACCTATTTTTGGAGATATCGTTGAGGATTTTTTATTTTTTATTGAGGACTCAATTTTATTAATTCATAATGCTAAGTTTGATATGAATTTTTTGAATCATGAACTAACTTTAATAGGATTAGAGAAATTAAAGTTTAATCGTGTGATAGATACCCTACAATTAGCAAGAGAGAAGCACCCGGGGTCACCAAATAGTCTTGATGCCTTATGTAGGCGATATAGTATTGATAACAATAAAAGAGATTATCATGATGCACGTTTAGATTGTGAATTACTTGCTGAAGTTTATATGGAATTAATTGGTGGTCGTCAGCACGGGCTTTTGCTTGATAAAGAAACTGAAGAAGGCATTCAAAAAATTGATATTATAAAAAATAAAAGAGAAAAAGAATTACCAGAAAGGTTAAGTTCAAAGGATTTACAGGAACATAAATTATATATTAAATCAATGCATAATAAGCCGCTTTGGGATATTTATAATTAATTTAGCTGTTAAGATGACTAGGAATATTATTTTTATACAATTCTAAAAAATCTATTGGTTCAATATACAAAGGGGGAAAGCCACCATCTCTTACTAAATCAGCTAAAATTCTTCTTGCAAAAGGAAAAATCATTTTTGCACCATCAACGAGAACAATAAAAGACTTTTGGTTTTCATCAACGTTTACTAACTCTATAACTCCTGCGTAAACAAGTTCTGCTATGAAAACAATTTCATCTTTTTTTTTGGCTTGTGCATTAATTGTTAATTCTATTTCAAATATATTTTTTGCATCATCAATTGATATAGCATTTACATTAACACCAACACTGATAGTTGGGTTTCCTATTAGATGAGGAAGAATATTGGGTGTTTTGGGATTTTCAAAAGATAAATCTTTAATATACTGACTTAAACATTTAAAACTACTTTGAACTTTTTCCATGCTACTTCTATATTTTATTTTAATTTTTTAATTTTATCATATTCATCATCTTCGTCAACAATTGTGTAGTCTATATCAATAAAATTTGCATCTTGCTTTCTCTTTTTTGCTTTTATAATTTTTGCTAATAAATATTTTCTAATGATTTTTATTAGTAATATAAAACCAATAATATCAGTAAAAAAACCAGGCAAAAATAATAAAAAACCTGATATAGGGAGAAATAGAACCTCTAAAAACTCTATTAATTTTTCTTGGTTATTTGTATTTTTTTTATTTAAACTAGTTATTATTTCAATAAATTGTTTTTTTATTAAAAAAAAACCAAGAAGTCCTGTTATTATTATAAGAAATAATGTTACTGAAAAACCTATTGAGTCACTAATAGTCTTAAATAACTCTACTTCGAAATATATAATTGATAGTATTAACGTAAGAAAAATAAACAATTTCATATTTTAAGCTTTATATAATATTTATAGATAGTAGCATATTATAGATTATTCTGAATTGTCGATATATAATTAATATACTTAATTTTAAAAAAGAGATAAGTGATGATTGAAAATTTAATTCTTTTGATAGTTGTAATAGTAATTTTTATAGCTTTATTTAATAATTTAGGGCGACGCACGGGTCACGAAAAAAAAAGAACTAATGTATATGATTTTAATAATAAAAAACATGAAAGCATAGATATACATAACGAGAAAACAATTTTAGAAGCTCCAATTCCTAATGAAAAAGAAAATAAAATAACAAAAAATTCATTATTAGAAGATCAAATTGCAAAAATATCAAAATTTGATAATGATTTTAGTGTAAATACATTTTGTGATGGGACAAAAATCGCATATGAAATGGTTCTGATAGCTTATTCAGAAGAAGATTATAATGTATTGAATAATTTACTTAGAGAAGATGTTAAAATCACATTTACTGATGCAATAGAAAGAAGAAAAAGTAAGAATGAATTATTAGAATATACATTAATTAGAGTATTATCTAGTGAGATTTTATCTATTGAATTGAGATCAAGTATTGCACAGATAACAGTAAAATTAGTTGGTGAAATTGGTTCTTTGTTAAAACACGAAGTCGTAAATGAAAATAATTTAGATAAAATACAAGAATATAAGAAAACAGAAGTCTGGATTTTTGAAAAAGATATGAAATCTAAAAACCCTAATTGGAAAGTGATAGATATAAAATCTTCCCACTAAAGATAAAAATTTTTTAAATAAAATAATGATGCATAATTTGAAAAAACACTTTAAAAGAATTTCTTTTAAAGAAATTAATGGTTGGGATCATGATAGTCATATTGAAGCTTATGAAGCTTTGAAAAGAGGGATAATTTTTCAGTATAGACATTCTCCTAAATCTAAAAAGATATCTAGTTTATTAGATAAAATACATAATTCAAAAAATCCAAAATATTTTTTTGAACAAAATTATATCCCTTATAAATTTTTTGATTACGATAAAATAACTAGTTTATTTACTGGATATTATGAGCCATATTTAGAAGCATCACATACTAGATCTGAAGAATATTATATACCATTATACGCACCACCAAAAAATTTAATTAAATGTGAAAATATTAAGATAAAAAGTAATATGATTACTGGATATACCCATTTATTACAAATTGATAACAAATTTATTATTCCCCCGACGAGAGAAATGATTAATAATTTTACTCTTGAAAAAACTGATGTTTTAGCTTGGTTAAAAGATCCTATAGAAGCGTATTTTATGCACATACAAGGATCAGGTAAATTAATATTTACAGATGGAACTTCTAAAATATTTACCTATGCAGCTAAAAATGGATTTCCATATACTTCGATTGGTAAGGTTTTAGTATCTCTTGGTTTTATTGAAGAACAAGAGATATCAATGGATGCTATAAAAAATTGGTTTAAAAATAATTCAAATAAAATGAATGATATTTTAAATAAAAATAAATCGTATATTTTTTTTAAACAACATGTAAATGAAAATAATGACTATCATGCTATTGGACAAACCGGTATAGAATTAACTCCTGAAAGATCACTGGCTGTTGATTTGTCTATTTATGATATTAATACACCAATTTGGCTTGAAACAATAACTCCTTCAAAGAAAATAAGTTGTATAGAAAAATTTCAAAGGTTGATGATTGCTCAAGATACAGGATCGGCAATAAAGGGATTTATAAGAGGTGATATATTTTTTGGATCTGGTTATGACGCGGGTCAAATAGCTGGTAAAATGAAAGAAAAAGGTAATATAATAATATTTCTATTAAAAGATGAAGTTGATTTCTATGGTTAAAAAATTAAAAGAAGAAGATTTAAATTTATGGAAAGAAATTACTTCCTCAATTCAGCCTTTGAAAGTTAATAAAAAACCTCATGAGGATAGTAAAAAAGATCTATTTCAACCTAATGAAAAAAATATATTATCCAGTCATAATTCTAATAAAAATTTAAAGAAAATAACCGAACATTCTAATCAATTAAAAGTAAAACAAAATATTCAATATACAGGTATTGACAGAAGAACAAACCAAAGAATGACAAGAGGAAATGTAGAAATAGGGGCAACTCTTGATTTACATGGATTCAATCAAATAGAAGCGTATGATTTGTTATATAATTTTATTGTAAAATCATACCAAGATCATTTAAAGTTAGTGCTTGTAGTAACAGGTAAGGGTCGAATAGATAATAATAAGGAATTTAATGCAGTCGGTGTCCTGAAGACCAAGCTACCGATTTGGTTAAAAGAACAAAATTTTTTTAATATGGTAAATGGTTTCAGGTTTTCTCACCAGAAGCATGGTGGGTCTGGTGCTTACTATGTGTTGTTAAAAAGCAAATAAAATTTTTCTATAGAATGAATTTTGATAAATCTGTATTTTTAGATAAATTACCAATATGTTTATCTACATACTCTGCATTTATTATCACTACTTCTCCATCCATATCCGTGGCTTTAAAACTTACTTCATCTAACACCCGCTCTATTATTGTATGTAATCTTCTCGCCCCAATATTTTCAACAGATGAATTAACCTCAGCTGCTATACTTGCAATTTCATTAATACCATCATCAGTAAATTCAAGAATGACATTTTCTGTTCCAAGTAATGCAACATATTGTTTTATTAGGCTGGCTTCTGTATCCTTTAAAATTTTTACAAAATCATCTTTACTTAATGCAGTAAGCTCAACTCTAATTGGTAATCTTCCTTGTAATTCCGGTAATAAATCTGATGGTTTAGCCAAATGAAAAGCCCCTGAGGTTATGAAGAGTATATGATCAGTTTTAATAGATCCATGCTTTGTCGGCACCGTTGTACCCTCGATTAAAGGAAGCAAATCACGTTGCACACCCTCTCTACTGATATCAGCGCCTTGTCTTCCTTCACGAGCGCATATTTTATCAATTTCATCTATAAAAACGATTCCATGATTTTCAACATTTTTTATTGCTTCTTGTGCTATTTTTTCATCATCCAATAATTTGTCGGCTTCTTCTTCAATCAAGATTTCATAACTATTCTTAACTGTCATTTTCTTGCTTGAAAATTTATCTCCTAAAGCTTTTCCTAACATATCATTTAGATTCAACATCCCCATTTGTGCTCCAGGCATTCCTGGAATTTCAAAACTAGAAGTGTTATTGCGGTTATCTTTAATTTTAACATTAATCTCTTTATTGTCTAACTCACCTGATCTTAATTTTTTCCTAAAATTTTCACGTGTTGCTTTTGTAGATGATTCTCCAACCAGAGCATCCAAAACTCTTTCTTCGGCTGCTAAATGAGCTTTTGCTTCAACTTCTTTTTTTCTTTTCTCTCGAATCATAACAATGCCAATTTCCATTAAATCACGTATTATATGTTCTACATCTCTACCTACATATCCAACTTCAGTATATTTAGTGGCTTCAACTTTAACAAATGGCGCTTGTGCTAATTTTGCTAATCTTCTAGATATTTCAGTTTTTCCAACACCTGTTGGCCCAATCATTAGTATATTTTTTGGCAGTACCTCATCTTTTATTGTTCCAGTGAGCTGTTGTCTTCTCCACTGGTTCCTTAAAGCAATAGCACAGGATCGTTTAGCTTCATTTTGTCCAATAATATATTTATCTAATTCTGAAACGATTTCTCTTGGTGAAAAGTCGGCCATTTATTCTCCTTCTTAAGAAATTAATGAATTTGTATTTAATTGATTTCTATACTTTCTATAGTAATGCTAGAATTTGTGAAAACACATATTTCAGAGGCAACTTTCATAGACTTGGTTACTATTTCAATAGCATCATAATCACTATCAATTAAAGCTCTTGCCGCAGCAAGTGCATAATTACCACCAGAACCTATAGCAATTACTCCATTTTCTGGTTCTAAAACATCTCCATTACCTGTTAAAACAAAACCCACATCTTTATCTGCAACTAACATCATTGCTTCTAATCTGCGCATATATTTATCCATTCTCCAATCTTTTGCTAGCTCTACCGCAGCTCTTGTTAGTTGCGTTGGATATTGTTCAAGTTTAACCTCCAATCTATCAAATAAAGTTAAAGCATCTGCTGTTGCTCCAGCAAATCCAGCAATAACATTGCCCTCAACCCCTAATCTTCTAACTTTCTTTGCGTTAGTTTTGATAACTGTATTTCCAAAGCTAACCTGCCCATCTCCTGCAATGGCTACAAGATTATTTTTTCTGACCATTAGGATAGTAGTTCCAAGCCAGGTATCAGAAGAATGATCAATCATAATTTCCTCAATAGTTTATTAATTAGAATATTTTTAATATAAATACTTAATCAAGTATATTATAATTGAGTATTTATTAGTACTTTTAATATATTATGTTAATAATTTTAGTTTACAAGAGTAATGAAATTTCCTGAGAGTAAAAAAAATGACAAAAATTGAACCTAGAATTGCTCATATAGAACGCAATACTATTGAAACAAAAATATCTTGTGATATTAATTTAGATGGATCTGGTAATGCTAATATAAATACGGGTATTGGATTTTTAGACCATATGCTTGAACAAATTGCTAAACATGGTTTGTTTGATATAAATATAATTGCAAATGGTGACCTGCATATTGATATGCACCATACAACAGAAGATGTGGGTATAGTTTTGGGTCAAGCTTTTAAAAAAGCATTAGATAATAAAATAGGAATAGTAAGATTTTCTGATGTTTTAATGCCAATGGATGAAACATTAACTCGTATTGCCTTGGATATATCTGGAAGACCTTTCTTAAAGTGGAATGTAAAATTTAGACCATCAAAAGTTGGAAATATGGATACGGAATTATTTCAAGAATGGTTTCATGCTTTTGCTCATAATGCAGGTATTACATTGCATATAGAAAATTTATATGGTTTGAATGCACACCATGTTATTGAATCTTGTTTTAAGGGTTTAGCTAAAGTTTTAAAAACCGCAGTATCTCTCGACCTTCGCGCACCTGATCGATTACCTTCAACAAAAGGCATATTATAAATAATTTAAAATAGGATTGTTATGGAAATATATACAGTCTATCAAAAAAAAATACTAAATGAGAATAATATATTATTAGAAGATGATATTGTTTTTATAAAAGATCAGGTATCAATTATAGCTTTTTTTTCACCAATATTATGGTGTTTATGTAATAAAAACTTATTTCTAATTCCTTTATATTTATTAATATTATTAATGGCAGTACAGTTAGATAATTATTTTCCAATTAATGTTAGTGCATTAATTATAATATTATTTCATCTAATATGGTCATTTGAATCTAGTCAAATAAAGAGATGGTTATATGTAATTAGAGGTTATAATTTTATTAAAAGTATAAGTTCAAGTAATATCTTTAATGCACAATTGAAGTTTATTAATAGTGTTGGTAATTTAGAAAAGAAAAAAATTACACTAGATAGAATAAATCAATCTGATATAAATAATATAAAGCAAACAAACCCAATAATGAACTTATTCCCTTTTAACAAATAATAAAAAATTAGAAATAATATATGGAAAAAATAGGTATAATCGACTTTGGTTCAGGTAATCTTCATTCTGTGTTAAAGGCATTTGAGTTGGTAGCTAGTAAGTCCAATAAAGGTTTTAAAGTTGAAATAGTACAAAATTCTGATGATTTATTAGACTGTGATAGAATTGTGCTTCCAGGCGTGGGTTCATTTGCAGATTGCAAAGCTGGATTAGAAAAAATAGATTGTTTAATACAATCATTAAATGACCTAGTTGTTAATAAAGGGAGGCCATTTTTAGGCATCTGTGTAGGTATGCAATTACTTGCAGACCAAGGTTTAGAAAATAACCTTACAAAAGGTTTTGGTTGGATAGAAGGCTCTGTTGAATTAATAAATTTAAAATCAAAAATTTTAAAAATTCCCCATATGGGTTGGAATACTTTGCACATAGAAAATAATCATAAAATTATAAAAAATATAGATCTTGGAGAAAATGGATTACATGCTTATTTTGTTCATTCTTATAATTTTTATTTAAAAAAAGAAGAGAACCTAATAACCACTAGTAACCATGAAATTAATTTAACCTCTATGATAGCAAGAGATAATATTATAGGAATGCAATTTCATCCTGAAAAAAGTCAGAAATTAGGTTTAAAATTAATTAATAACTTTATTGAATGGTCACCTTGATATGATACTTTATCCAGCAATTGATATAAAAAATAATGAGTGTGTTAGGCTTAAACTAGGACAGATGGATCAATCTACGATTTATAATAGAAATCCAACTGACCAGGCTATTGTTTTTCAAGAATTAGGTTTTGATTGGTTACATATTGTTGATTTAGATGCTGCTGTATCAAGTAGTAAGATAAATATTGACACAATTTTGGAAATTGTTAACAAAACAAAAATGTCAATACAGTTAGGCGGTGGAATCAGAGACCTCAAAACTATTGAATTTTGGTTAAATGCAGGTGTTGATAGTGTCATTTTAGGAACTGTAGCAGTTAATAAACCAGATTTGGTAATAGAAGCTGCGAAAAATTTCACTAATTCTATTTCTATCGCCCTAGATTCTAGAGATGGATATATTTCTATCGAGGGATGGGAAAAACCAACAAATATTAGAGTTGAAGATTTAGCAAAAAAATATTGTGATATAGGAATAAGGTCTATAATACATACAGATATTAATAGAGACGGTATTCTTAAAGGGCTTAATATAGACGAGTCTAGAAGTCTAGCAAGTAGTATCTCAATACCTGTGGTTGTTAGTGGAGGATTAAAATCTATTGAGGATATTAACAAGTTAATGCTTCCTGAAAATAAAATATTTATGGGAGCTATTATGGGAAGAGCTTTATATGATAAAAAAATAGATCCGAAAGAAGCTTTGAATTTAGTTAAGAATATAAAGAAAGATAAGTAGTGTTAAAATCTAGAATAATTCCTTGCTTGGATGTAGATAAGGGAAGAGTTGTAAAAGGTGTTAATTTTTTGGATCTACAAGATGCCGGTGATCCTGTAGAAATTGCCAAGATATACGATTTGCAGGGCGCTGACGAGCTTTGTTTTCTGGATATTACTGCATCTCACGAAGATAGAGGAATTATATTTGATATAATAACAAGAACAGCAGAGCAATGTTTTATGCCACTCACAGTTGGAGGTGGTGTAAGAACTATTGAGGACATAAGAAAGTTATTACTATCTGGTGCAGATAAGGTATCAATTAATACTGCAGCTATAAATAACCCTTTATTCGTAAAAGAAGCTGCAGATAAATTTGGTTCACAGTGTATCGTGGTAGCTCTGGATGCTAAAAAAGAAAACAAAAAGTATGGAAATTGTACATGGGAGATTTATACTCATGGTGGGAGAAATAGAACAGGTCTTGATGTTATTCAGTTTGCAAAGAAAATGGTCGAATATGGAGCTGGCGAGATATTGTTAACATCTATGGACAAAGATGGAACAAGATCAGGTTTTGATGTTGATTTAACAAATGAAATGTCAACAAATGTTACAATACCAGTTATTGCCAGTGGAGGTGTTGGAAATCTTGTACATTTAGCGGCAGGTATAATAGACGGAAAAGCTGATGCCGTCTTAGCAGCTTCTATATTTCATTTTGGTGAATACACAATACTTGAAGCGAAAGAATATATGAGAAACCAAGGCATTAAAATTAGGATTGATTGATATGAGTTTTTTACAAAAAATAATTTTTGATATATTGTAAGTAGATGATAGGATTTTATTTATGCAAAGCATAGAGAATATTAATATGAATATAGATTATATAGTTAAACTTTCTCAAATTATAAAAGAAAGAAAGAAAGTTAATATTGAAACTTCCTACACGTCTAAATTATTGTCTGACCCAGATTTAATTTCAAGGAAAATTGGTGAAGAGTCTGTAGAGCTGATTATTTCATCGTTAAATAAAGATATACCAAATATAATAATGGAATCTGCAGATCTTTTATATCATTTATTGGTATTGCTGGAATCGCATGACCTATCTTTAGAAGATATTTCTCTTGAGTTGTTAAAAAGAGATGGTATTTCAGGTATTGAAGAAAAAAAATCAAGAAAAATTAAATAAAATAAGACTTTTATAATAATTTATATGTTTTTTATATTATGACAAAACAAGACCATATATATTCACCTTATACAATTTTTGCTAAAGAAGATTGGGCAAAATTAAGAGCTGATACAAAATTACCACTTAACCAGAATGATATAGAAAACCTAAGGGGATTAAATGAGCCAATGTCAATTACAGAGGTTGAGAAAGTTTATTTACCTTTATCTAGGTTATTAAATCTTTATGTAGCTGCTACACAGGGCTTATTTGCTGCTACTAAATCTTTTTTGGGAAACGATAGTCATAAAGTTCCATTTATAATAGGTATAGGAGGATCTGTTGCTGTAGGAAAGAGTACAACAGCAAGAATTCTTCAAGCTTTATTAGCTAGATGGTCCAATCACCCAAAGGTTGCCTTAGTTAATACTGATGGATTTTTAATGCCAAACTATGAATTACAAAAATTAAATTTAATGGAAAAAAAAGGTTTTCCGGAAAGTTATAATTTACCAAACTTATTAAAATTTATGACTGATATTAAAGCCGGTAAGGAGAATGTAAGGGCACCTATATATTCTCATTTAATCTATGATGTTGTTCACGATGAGTATATAAACGTAGATAGACCTGACATTCTAATAGTTGAAGGTTTAAATGTATTGCAGCCAGCTCCTCTTCCTAAGGAAGGAGAGTTAATTCCATATGTTTCTGATTTCTTTGATTTTTCAATATATGTCGATTCAGAGGAAGATAACATTTGTAGATGGTATGTTGATCGTTTTTTAGAATTAAAAAATACTGCGTTTATTGATAAACAATCATATTTTCATAAATATTCATCTTATACTGATATTGAATCAAGAAAAATTGCTGAGGATCTTTGGAAAAATATTAACTATAAAAATTTAAGAAATAATATTTTACCAACTAGGCAAAGAGCTGATCTAATTCTTAAAAAAAGCTCTGATCATAGTGTGGAGAAAGTTCTTTTAAGAAAGATATAAATTTAATAAATATTCTTAATTAAATTAATTAAATTTTTATTTGGTTTTGCGCCAATAACTTTAACAATTTCTGATCCACATAAATTTCCTAAATGTGCGCACTCCCTAGCGTTTAAATTCATATCTATTCCTTTTAGAAACCCTGATGCATATAAATCACCAGCGCCAGTGGTATCAATTGTTTCTTTATGTAAAGCTGCTTTTACATGGTTTATACATTTACCTTCAATTACATAAGAGCCATTTGACCCATCTGTAATAATTATTTTATTTATATAATCAGATAATTCTAGGCTTTTGTTTAGCATTACGTTTTTATTAGTGGTTTCTAGTAGCGCTAATAATTCACTTTTGTTCCCAAATAAGTAAGTGATAGAATTCTCTTTAATTAATTTCATGATTTCTTCACGATATATATCTACGCAAATATTGTCTGATAAAGATAGTGCTACATAGCCGTTATTTTTTTTGCTTTCTTTAATTATTTTATTAATTATTTTTTTTCCAGATTTTAAATACCATAAATAGCCTTCAATAAACACACCCTTTATATTTTTAAACATATCAATAGTTATATCTTTATCTGATAGCATACTTGATGCTCCTAGATAGGTATTCATTGTTCTTTCTTTATCAGGAGTTATTGATATTATAGATCTGCCAGTTACTAAACTATCATCAGTACTTATAAATTCTTTTTTAATATTATAATTATTTAGATCTTTTTTGAAATAATTGCCAAGTATATCTTTGCCGACTTTACCTATAAAAGAAACTTCACAACCAAGAGATGATAATCCAGTAGCTGTGTTGCTAGCACTTCCACCACATGATTTTTTATTATTTTCTAGAATAGATATCAGTGTGTCAGATTGGTTTTTTGTTATCATGTGCATAGAACCTTTTTCCATGCCTCTATCCAATAAAAATTTATCATTAACTTCTGAAAGAATATCAACAATAGCATTCCCAATGCAAAGCACATTCATTTTAATCGCCTTATTTTAATATATTTTTATCATCGTACCCACAATAATCTATTACAGGACATTTCCAACATTCTGGTTTTCTTGCTTTACAGATATATCGGCCAAGTAGAATTAACCAATTATGAGCATTCATTAAATATTGACTAGGAACTATTTTATAAAAAGCCTGCTCAACTTTAAGTGGAGTTTCTCCTATAGCAAATTTTGTTCTATTACCAACTCTAAAAATATGAGTATCAACAGCAATAGTTGGTATGTTAAATACAATATTTAATACAACATTTGCTGTTTTTCTTCCAACTCCGGGGAGTTTTTGGAGATTTTCTAGAGTGTCTGGAATTACACCATTATATTCAGCTATTATGATTTTACATAAGGCTATGATATTTTTTGCTTTTGTTTTGTATAATCCAATTGATTTAATATATTGAATTAAATTATCTTCTCCTAATTTTATAAATTTTTCGGGCGTATCAATATTTATAAATAATTCTTTTGTTGCTTTATTCACCCCAATATCAGTTGATTGAGCTGATAATAAAACAGCAATTAAGAGAGTAAAATCATTTTTATAAGACAAATCTGTCTTTGGATTTGGATTATTAATTTTTAGTATATGAAAAAATTTATCGATATTATTTTTCATTAAAGACATATTATTTTTAGCAAAATCTTTTGGTGAGTAATTCCGTTTTTTTTATTATTTTACAATTATTATCTAGTTCATATACTATCGGAGTTCCAGTTGCTATTTCAACGTCAATAATTTCCTTCTCATTTAACTCTTCTAAATTCATGATTATGGATCTTAGAGAGTTGCCATGAGCTGATATAATCACATTGTGTTCTTTTTTTAATTCTGGAACTATGTTGGTTTCGAAATAAGGCACCGCTCTTTCGTAAGTATCTTTTAGGCTTTCTCCGTCCTCTGGAGCAACATTATAGGAACGTCTCCATATTTTTACTTGTTCCTCACCCCATTTTTTTCTTGCCTCGTCTTTGTTAAGACCGGTTAATTTTCCATAATCTCTTTCATTTAACGCAATATTTTTTTCGACTTTTATATTCTCTAATTTTAGAATTTTTAAGATAATTTCAAGAGTCTTTTGAGCTCTAATTAAATTACTTGTAAACCCAAAGTGTATATCTAATTCTAAATTTTGAATTGCAAAAGCAGCTAACTTTGCTTCAATCATTCCTTCTTGGGATAAATTTACATCTTTCCATCCTGTGAACTGATTTAATTTATTCCATTCACTTTGACCGTGTCTTAATAATATTAATTTACTCATATTTTTCCTGATTTTTTATTTTAAGTCTAACACATCAATCATTGAATATAGACCTGGTTTTTTATCTTTTGCCCATAATGCTGCAACTAAGGCTCCTTGTGCAAATATACCTCTATCAGATGCTGAATGTGATAATTTAATAGTCTCTCCGTCTCCAGAAAAGATAACATCATGTTCACCAACAATACTACCACCCCTAAGAGTTGCAAAGCCGATTGAGTTAATTTCCCTCTCTCCGGTAATACTGTTTCTGTTATATACAGCATTTTTATTAAAATCAATTTTTCTTCCCTTTGCAGCCGACTTTCCTAGCAATAATGCCGTACCAGACGGTGCATCTATCTTATTTTTGTGATGCATTTCAATAATTTCTATATCAAAATCTTTATTTAGAGTTTGCGCTGCTCTTCTAGTAAGTTCTGATAATAGATTAACGCCTAAACTCATATTTCCAGATTGTACTATTTTTGCATGCATAGCTGAAAGGGCAACTTTTTCATGTTGATCGTTTGTAAACCCTGTGGTTCCTATTACGTGAACTATTCTCGTCTGGGCTGCTATGATACTATTTTCGATGGAGGTTGATGGATTAGTAAAATCAATAATACCATCAGCTTCTTTTACTAAATACAAAATATCTGATGAAATTTTAATTCCTGTATTTTTAATACCAACAAGTTCGCCTATGTCTTGATTTATATATTCTGATTCAGGATTTTCTGTAGCGCCAACTATAGTAAACTTATCACTACTAAGAGCTTTTTTTATAAGCTCCCTTCCCATTCTTCCAGAAGCACCAGCTATTATAATTTTCATTTTAGTTACCGTTATTATTTAATATTTTAATAGTATGATATATGAATTAAAATTCATACTTCAAAATTATTGTTTATTAACACCACCCCAAAATTCTTTTATTTTTTCAAAAAAACCATGACTTTCAGGATTATTCTCCTTGCTTGATAGGTTTTCAAATTCTTTTAGAAGCTCTTTCTGTTTTTTTGATAAGTTTAACGGCGTTTCAACTGTTATCTGGAGATACATGTCACCAAATCTTTTTTGTCGTAATATCGGCATACCTTTTCCACGAAGTCTAAATTGTTTTGTATTTTGTGAACCTTCTGGAATAGTAACTCTAGTTTTACCTCCATCAACAGTCGGTATTTCTATTTGTCCACCAAGTGCTGCAGTTGGCATAGATACTGGTATATTACAAAAAATATCAGCTCCATCTCTTTGAAAAAAACTATGAGATTTTAGCGATACAAATATATATAAATCTCCTGAAGAACCCCCCCTGATTCCAGCCTCTCCTTGGCCAGATAAACGTATTCTGTTGCCATCTTCGATCCCTGCTGGGATTTCTACAGATAATTTTTTTGGTTTCTGTGTTCTTCCCTGTCCATTGCATGATTCACAAGGATTTACAATTATACGACCTTGTCCTTGGCAAGAACTACATGTGCGTTCAACCGTGAAAAAACCCTGACTTGCTCTTACTTTTCCAGATCCGTGACATTGAGGGCAATCAATAGGACTTGTACCTTTTTGGCTTCCACTGCCACTACACTTGTTACAAGAAGCACTCATTGTTACATTAATTGTATCAGATTTTCCTTTAAAAGCATCTTCAAGTGTAATTTCCATATTATATCGTAAATCTGATCCTCTACCTGTGTTTCCTTGTCTATTTTGATTATTTGATCCAGCATCACCAAAAAAATCATTAAATATATCAGAAAATGAAGAGCTAAAATTGCTATCAAATCCAGCTCCACCTCTTGATGTATTGTTATTTTCAAAAGCTGAATGTCCATACCTGTCGTAAGCCGCTCGGCTTTCAGGATCCTTTAAACGATCATAAGCTTCAGAGATCTCCTTAAACTTATTCTCTGCTTCGCTGTCACCAGGATTATGATCAGGGTGATATTTTTTTGCTAATTTTCTAAAAGCTGATTTTAAATTTTTATCATCACAACTTTTATTTACTTCTAATGTTTCATAGTAGTCACGTTTTGCCATGATTTAAACTATACCTAATAACTTTTTAATATTAATAAATAACAATTTTAATGATAAAAGATTAAATAAAAATAAAATTACTCTTCATCTTTATTATCTTTGATTTCTTCAAAATCAGCATCCATTACATCATCTCCATCAAAAGATTCGTTGTTTTCATCAAGAGTACTCTCTGAATCATTTTGTTGTTCTTTGTACATAGCTTCTCCAAGTTTCATTGAAGCTTGAGTTAATGTTTCAGTACTTTGGGATATTTCAACTACATTTTCTGATAGTATAGATTTTTTAAGTTCGTCTATAGCATCTACAATTACACTTTTATCTGATTCAGATACTTTATCACTATACTCTTCTAATGTTTTTTCTGTACTATGAATAAGTGCTTCAGCTTGGTTTTTAGCTTCAATAAGTTCTCGTTGTAATTTATCTTCCTCAGCGTGACTTTCAGCGTCTGCAACCATCTTTTCAATATCTTCATCCGATAAACCACCAGAAGCTTGTATTTTTATAGATTGTTCTTTATTTGTTGCCTTATCTTCTGCTTTCACATTCACTATACCATTTGCATCAATATCAAAAGTAACCTCTATTTGAGGTATTCCTCTTGGCGCAGGCGCTATTCCAACTAAGTCAAAGTTACCTAATAATTTATTACTGGTAGCCATCTCTCTTTCGCCTTGAAAAACTCGAATAGTAACAGCCGCTTGGCTATCTTCAGCAGTAGAAAATGTTTGACTCTTTTTTGTTGGAATTGTTGTATTTCTATCAATTAGGCGAGTAAAAACACCACCTAAAGTTTCAATACCAAGAGAAAGTGGAGTAACATCTAGCAAAAGAACATCTTTTACATCACCTTGTAAAACCCCCGCTTGGATTGCAGCACCAATAGCTACCACTTCATCAGGATTTACACCACGGTGTGGTTCTTTGCCAAAAAATGTACTAACCATTTCTTGTACTTTTGGCATTCTTGACATCCCACCAACTAGCACCACTTCATTAATCTCTCCTGGTTTTAGACCAGCATCTTTAATTGCCTTTTCACACGGAATCATTGTTCTTTCAATTAAATCAGCAACTAAATTTTCAAATTTTGCTCTAGTAAGTTTTATGTTTAGATGTTTAGGTCCAGATTGATCTGCTGTAATAAAAGGTAAATTGATCTCAGTCTGTGTTGTTGAAGACAATTCAATCTTTGCTTTTTCTGAAGCTTCCTTTAATCTTTGCAGAGCAAGTTTATCCTTCAATAAATCAATACCTTGATCTTTTTTAAATTCTTCTGCTAAATAAGATACTAATCTTAGGTCAAAATCTTCCCCACCTAAGAAGGTATCCCCGTTTGTTGATTTTACTTCAAATACACCATCACCAATTTCTAGTATGGAAATATCGAATGTTCCACCGCCTAAATCATATACTGCAATAATTTCCCCATTTTTTTTATCAAGACCATACGCAAGTGCGGCAGCTGTAGGCTCATTGATTATGCGTAAAACCTCTAACCCTGCTATTTTTCCAGCATCCTTTGTCGCTTGTCTTTGGGCATCATTGAAGTAAGCAGGTACTGTTATTACCGCTTGTGTTACATCCTCACCAAGATATGATTCTGCCGTCTCTTTCATTTTTTGAAGGATAAAAGCAGATATTTGAGAAGGTGAATATTTTTGTGATCGTGCTTCAACCCATGCATCACCATTGTCTGCTTTTGCTATTGAGTATGAGACTAGATCTTTATCTTTCTTTACTAGAGGATCATTAAATTTTCTTCCCATAAGTCTTTTAACTGCATAAAGTGTATTTTCAGGGTTTGTTACAGATTGTCTTTTAGCTGGGAGCCCAATAATTCTATCAGAATCTTCTGTAAAAGCGACCATTGATGGCGTAGTACGCGCACCTTCAGAATTCTCAATTACTTTTGGCTCTTTGCCCTCCATAACAGCAACACATGAATTAGTTGTGCCAAGATCTATACCAATTACTTTAACCATTAAAAAACCCTTTCATTAAGCTTAATAAATATTATTTTGCTTATTTTATATATAAAAATTTAAAATTAAAAAATAATCCCTATGATTTATATAATAGATATTTTTTAACCTGCAAGTGCTTATATAAGTTTTTTATACTCTCATAGGCATTAAAACGTATAAAGTAGCCTCGTCGGCAGGATCTCTGATTAGGCTTGGAGCTCCAGATTCTGAAAAAAAGAATTTAGTTGTATCACTTATAAGCTGAGATGTTATATCTAATAAATATTTAGAATTAAACCCTATTTCAATTGGTTCACTATTATATATGACAGGTATTTCTTCTATGGCAGTTCCAGAATCTGGACTTGTAACAGATAAAGTTAATAAGTTTTCGCCTATAGATAATTTAATAGCTCTCCCTCTATCGCTAGAGATTGTGGAAACTCTATCAACGGCATCAGCAAAAAATTTAGTTTCGACTATCATTACTTTATCATTTTGAAATGGAATTACTCTTTTATAATCAGGAAATTTTCCATCAATTAATTTAGATGTAAGCTGGATATTGTTAAAATTAAATCTAATTTTAGTTGGAGATAAAAATATTTCAATATCCCCTTCCACCTCATCGGTTAGTTTTTTTATTTCTGCAATTGATTTTCTAGGAATAATAACATCCGGCATCCCTTTGGCGCCTTCTGGTAATGGTAACTCGGCCTGAGCTAACCTGTGGCCATCTGTTGAAACAGCCCTCATCATTGAGATGCTATCTTCTTCATTATTAGCTTTAGCTTCATGAAAGTATATACCGTTTAAGTAGTATCTAGTTTCTTCAGAAGATATTGCGAACCTTGTTCTATCAATCAGTCTTTTTAATTCATTGCCAACCATAATAAATTTATGAGTATGATCATCACTTGTTAATTCAGGAAAATCTTTTCGAGGAAGGGTTTGCAATTTAAAATTTGATTTACCAGACTTTAAAGTTAAATATTCTTCATCATCGTTTTTATTTAATAGTAACTGTGCTCCATCAGGAAGTTTTCTAACAATATCAAAAAGCAGATGTGCGGGAGCAGTTAGATTCCCGCCGCTTATGATTTCTGCCTCAATCTCTTCTATAACCTCTATATCAAGATCAGTTGAGATAAGCTTCAATCCAATTCCTTCTACAATTATTAAAATATTTGATAATATTGGAATAGTATTACGTTTCTCAACAACGTTTTGTACGTGGTTTAAAGCTTTTAAGAAATTATTTCTATCTATAGTAACTTCCATTTTTTCCCTATATTATTGATATATGCAAGATGCATAGAATTATAAAAATAATACAATATTATCCTAATGTCTAATAGTTTAATTTAATAAGAATAGAAATGTAAAAGATCAGTAGATATTATTCTCTTAATGAATTTCCTAGAGATTCTATGGAAGTACGAATAGCTGCATCTTCTTTAATAAGGCGTTCAATTTTTCTAACAGCATGTAAAACGGTAGTATGGTCTCTGCCTCCAAACTTTCTTCCAATTTCAGGTAAAGATCTAGAAGTAAGTATTTTTGCTAGGTACATGCCTATCTGCCTAGGATAAACTATAGTTTTATGTCTTTTTGCTGATAATAAATCTTGTTTAGTAACATTAAAATGTCCACTAATAGCTCTTAAGACATCTTCTATCATAACTTGTCTATTCTGTTCTTCGCTTATTAGATCTTGAATCGTAGCAGCAGCTTCTTCAACTGTTATTGGTCTTTTATTTAGACTATGAGCAGCTATTATTCTATTCATGGCACCCTCAAGCTCTCTTCCAGAACTTTGAATTCTTCTTGCAAGAAAATCTAAAACTGCTTGTGATATTTCAATCCTAGGATTTCCTCTGAGAGTTTGCGATAATCGTTTTTCTAGTATACCTCTTCTTATATCAAAATCAGTCGGTCCTATTTGAGCAACCAAACCACCTGATAATCTTGATTTCATTCTGTCGTCTAACATTTCAAGTTTTGATGGAGGAAGATCGCCGGCAATAACTATTTGGTGTTTAGATGTATCTAAAGCATTAAAAATATGACAAAATTCTTGTTGGACGGCTTTCCCTTGAAGAAATTGCATGTCATCTATTAGAAGAATATCTACATCTGCAAATATTTTTTTAAAAGTTATTGTATCTCTTGCCTTAACAGCTTCAACAAAAGAGCTCATAAACCTAACTGCAGATAAGAAAAGGACTTTTCTGTCAGGTCTTTTAGACCTTGATTCCCAGGCTATTGAATTCATTAGATGGGTTTTCCCAGTACCAACTGGTCCGTGTATGTAAAGTGGATTAAATTCTAAAGGTTCGCTTTTAGAAGGACATGCTACTCTTGATGCCGCAGCATGCGCAAGAGCATTAGATCTACCAATCACATAATTAGAAAAAGTAAATCTTCTATCTAACGGAGTTCCATGGCCCATAAGATCTAAGTCATCTTCTATATTAACATTTGAACCAGGATTCAATCCATTATTATTTTTTGTATTACCTTCGTTTATATTTTGATTATTATTTAAAGATTTTGACTTACTTGATTCTCCATGAGCTCTTACGCGAAGTTCTATTCTTTTTATTTCTGAATTTTCAACTTCCCAAAGGTCTAAAAGTTTTTCTGAATATCTAGATTTTATCCAACTTCTTAGAAATAATGTAGGGACAGAAAGAGTAAGAGTGCCTGCGTCATATGAACTTGGAACAACTCTAGTAAACCAACTATTATATAAATCATCACCAAGTTGAGCACGTAATTTTACAGATATTTTATCCCATTGATTTACTATACTAATATTTTTTTTTATTGTTGTATCCATGGTAAACCCTCATACTTCCAACCATTTAGTTGCCCTCTTTTATGAGAAGGATCAGGATCACCTTCAAAACCGTAAGATATATTATATGAATTGTCCCATCCTGCACCTGTCATTAGTTTTGCAGCATTACTTGATCTTGCTCCGGAACGACATATAAAAAATAATGTATCATCCGAGTTGAAATCTATTTCTTTGAGAATATTTTCAAGTTCTAGATCAAAATTATGATTTAATTCCATGGAAGGGTAGTGTTGCCATTCAACATTATGTACATATTTGTTAGCAGTAGATAAATCTGGCATACCAACAAAATTTAGCTCAGCTTTTGTTCTCACGTCGATTAATTGAGAAGATTTTTCAGACATAAGATAATTCCAGGCTTCAGTAGGATGAACATCACCAGCATAATCATTATTTTCATTTATTACTTTTACATTCATTTTTATGCCTTGCTAGACTGCGATGTTTAATAAAAAAATATTTTTTAATTATTACTAAGATGCTTGCGTAAGATGACTATAGCGGTAAAAAATATATATTTCAAAGTAGATTTATTAATAATCAGCATACTGATTATTAATATGGTCTTATTAAAGTTTAAAGAGAAACTTTGTATTATTACGCAAGCGATTGAAGAATAATAAGAAAAACCTATTTAATAATTAACTAGTTATTAATAACTAAAACTATAAAAAAAAAATATTTTTGTATAAATTTTATTAGAAATTATTATATCTATTTTTATATCTGTGACATATTTTATCTAAGTCACTGTTATAAAATAGATATTTTTTATCGTTTTTTTTGGTTAAATAAATTTATGATTGTTTAATAGAATTGTTTATTAGAAATATTTGATTCGATAAAATTTTAGATATTTAGTTATTATTATTTTGTTAGCAAAGGAAGACCCTAAACTATTGAATATATGTTTGATATGCTGATGTATTAAAATATGTATAATATACAGGAGTTATAGTATCTCCAACGAATAATATTATTTAATATAAGATTAGTTTAAGAAGCGATATTAATTATACGTTTAGTTAAACGGGATATTTTTCTTGCAGCTTGTTTTCTGTTAAAAGCACCTTTTTGAGCTCCTCGCATTAATTCCGGCTGTGCAGCTTTTAATGCTTCTTGAGCTAAAGCTTTATCACCCGAAGCAATTGCTTCTTCTGCTTTTCTTACTGAAGTTCTAACCTTACTTCTTCTCATTTTATTAACGAGTGTTCTAGTTGCGATTTTTCGAACCATTTTTTTAGCTGATTTAGTGTTTGCCATGCAATACTCTTATTTTAAATAATTAAATATATCTGAATAACACACATATAATGGTCGAACAAGGATCCGTCAACTATATGTTTATTATTTATCTAAAAAATTTGGATCCCTTTTTTCCTTAAAGGCATTTATTCCTTCAATAGAATCTTCTGTATCAAATAATGAATAGAATAGATCTCTTTCATTTCTAAGCTCGGCAGGATCAGACGTAGATTTTTCGTATTCAGAATCTTTAATAGATTTCTTTATTAATAGGATAGATTTTAATGACATTTTTGATATTTTCGAAGAAATTTTTAAAGCTTCTTCTATAAGATCTTCTTTTTTGTGTAAACTATTAACTAAACCAATGCGATAAGCCTCTTGAGCATCTATTATTTCCCCCGTTAAACATAGCTCCATGGCGTATGATTTTCCAATAATTTTAGGTAATGTTTTTGTTGCACCGCCGCCAGGCATTAGGCCAAGTAGAATTTCTGGTTGCGAAAACTTAGCACTATTTGATGCAATCCGAATATCGCATAATAATGCTAATTCACAACCACCACCGAGAGCATAGCCGGAAATAGCAGCAATAATTGGTTTTTTTATATCGTTTATATATAAAGGCCATTTTGCAATAAAGAATTCAATTTTTTCTTCTTTGTACCTTGTTAAATTGTCATCAAATTCATTAATATCGGCCCCAGCAGCGAAAATAGTATCCGAACCAGTTATAATTATACATTTGATACTATTATCTTCATCGGCAATTCTTAATGCCTTATAAAGTTCATCTGTCATCTCTTCGTTGATGGCATTCATGTGACTAGGTCTATTTAATTTAATTAGACAAGTTTTAGAATGAATTTCTGTTAATATAGTATTATATTTCATGATCTTGTAATTCTTGACAACTGTCACAGAAGAAAGTTGACCTCCCTGATTGTTTTATTTTTTTAATTATTCCAGAACAATGTTTTCGGTTACATTTCTTGCTTTCACAATTATAAACATTAAATTCATTTTGAAAATATCCCAAATCACCATTTGGAAGCCTATGGTCGCTAATAGTTGATCCACCAGCTTCTATTGCTTTATTTAAGATAAATTTTACTGACTTTACAAGTCTTTTCATGTTATTTTTTGAATCTTCGTAGTTGACTATTCCGTAGCATGAGGTATGAGGGCTGATCCTAGAATGATATAATGCTTCTGAAGCATAAATATTTCCTATTCCACCTACTATATTTTGATTCAATAAAGCTGTTTTGATATTACATTTTTTATTCGTTATCTTTTTTAATAAATATTTTGCATTGAATTCATTGCTTAATGCATCTGGACCAATATTTTTTAATAGACGGTGTTGATTTATTTCACTAACCTTAGCAATATCCATTAACCCAAATCTTCTTGGATCTATATATTTAATTATTAAATTATTAGATGTATAAAATACAACATGAGTATGCTTTATGTTTTTATCATCATCTGGTGTATTTTTTTGGATTAGAAAATTTCCCGACATTCCTAGATGTATAATCAAAACATAGTTGTTATTAAGATAGATTAGGATATATTTTGCTTTACGGCCAAATGAAGTAATGCTACTTCCTTTTAATTTGTCGATAAAATTTAATGGAAATGGAAACCTTAAATTCAAACGGTTTTGCTTAACATCTACAATAGATTGTTTGTCTATAGCCTTGCACAGGCTTCTTTTAATAATTTCTACTTCAGGTAATTCAGGCATGTGTTATAATAGTTAATTATATTTTAAATTGAAATTAAAATAAGTAAAAAATAGTAAAATAAAAAATGAATAAAAACGAAAATAAAGATTTAACGCACTTTGGTAATGTTATTATATCAAAACAGGAGAAATCTATTAAAGTTAATAATGTTTTTAGCTCCGTATCTGATAACTATGATTTGATGAATGATATCATGTCAATTGGAACTCATAGGCTATGGAAAGATGCAATGGTAAATTGGATTTCGCCAATCGATTCATATAATAGTTTTTGTCATATTGATATTGCTGGAGGCACTGGAGATATAGCATATCGTTTATTGAATAGATTTTCTGATAATTTTTCTAGTCACATTGTTGATCTTAATCCAGAAATGATTAATTTTGCACTAGCTAAGGCTGAAAGAGAAAATTTTTCAGAAAGGATCAGTTTTACTGTAGGTAACGCTGAAAATCTTCCAATTAAATCGAATAGCATTGATCTGGTAACAATTGCTTTTGGAATTAGAAATGTTGTTACGATAGAAAATGCATTGAGGGAAGTGTTTAGGGTTTTAAAGTATGGTGGAAGATTTATTTGCTTAGAATTTTCCGATGTATCTGTTCCTTTGCTAGATAAAATATATGATTACTATTCTTTTAATGTTATACCAGAGCTTGGTCGAATAATTGCAGGTGATTTAGAATCTTATCAATATCTAGTAGAAAGCATAAGACGCTTTCCAAATCAAAAAACTTTTTGTGAAATGATTGAAGGAGTTGGTTTTGATAATGTTAAATGGAGAAATTTATCTGGTGGAATTGCAACACTTCACTCGGCATGGCGTCTTTAATTAAGGTTTTAATTTATGAATTTTTTTACTCAACTTGCTAACTCTACTAAGGTAATGATGACTTTCATAGGAAGTGATATACCTGAAGTGTTTATCCCAAAAGGTCGGGGGGCATTTTTATTTTCATTATTTTTTAATAAGAAGAAAAATAAAGATGTTATAGGTAAATCTTTTTCATCAACTCTCACCAAATTGGGTCCTAGTTATATTAAACTAGGTCAATTTTTAGCAACAAGACCTGATATAATAGGATTAAACGCTGCTAAGGAATTATCAATTTTACAAGACGAAGTTCCAGCATTTGCAAGAAAAGAGGCTGAAAAAATAATATCTGATGAATTTGGATTATCAGTAAAAGATTTATTTATAGAATTTGATAATGTGGTTGCGGCGGCTTCAATAGCTCAGGTTCATAAGGCTAAAATAGAGCACGATGGAAAAGAAATACACGTAGCCGTTAAAGTTCTTAGGCCTGGTATCGAAGATAAATTCAACAGGGATTTTCAGGTTTTTTATTTTATTTCAGGGTTATTAGAAAGATTTAATTCTTCTTTAAAACGATTAAAGTTTGCAGAATCTATAGAAACACTTGAAAAGTCTGTAGATTTGGAAATGGATTTAAGATTAGAGGCTGCAGCTATATCAGAAATGACTGATAATTTAATTGATTCAGATGAATTTATTTTACCAAATGTTTTCTGGGATAAGACTTCTAAGAAGGTATTAACTACAGAATGGATTGACGGTATTTCAGTTGGTAACAAGCAGGCGCTAATAGATAAAGGATATGACTTAGGAAATATTGCAAGAATTATTATTCAATCTTTTTTAACACAAGCATTAAGGCACGGTTTTTTTCATGCAGATATGCATCCAGGTAATTTGTTTATAAATAATGATGGCAAATTAGTTATGGTTGATTTTGGTATTATGGGAAGACTGGGTAATAAAGAACAAAATTTTTTAGCAGAAATACTATGGGGATTGATAACTAGAGATTATAAAAGAACAGCAGAGGTTCATTTCGACGCAGGTTATGTTTCAGATAAAAGTAGAATGGATGAATTTAGCCAAGCTCTTAGATCTATTGGTGAGCCGTTAACAGGGCGTAATGCCAGTCAAATATCAATGGCAAGGGTATTAGCTCAATTATTTGACATTACCGAACAATTCGATATGAAGACAAGACCTGAACTTTTGCTACTCCAAAAAACTATGGTTGTTACAGAAGGTGTGGCAAGAAGCTTAGATCCAAATTTAAATATGTGGGATATATCAAAGCCAATAGTATCTGATTGGATGTCAAACACATTATCACCAGCAGAAAAATTTAAAGACACTATGAATAGTGTTTCGGGATTAGGTAATATGATATCTCAGATACCTAATATTATTGATAAAGCTGAGAAAACAACAACTGATATTATTTCTATATTAGATAGAACTGCTGAAAATAAAAATAAAAGAGATTTTAAAAGATATAAATATATAATATTGATAATATCCGCATTAATAGTTTTAACAATTTTAACGTAAATTCTGAGATATAAAATATATGACTGAATTAAAAAATAAAAATGTGCTTTTAATAATTGGAGGAGGAATTGCTGCATTTAAGGCGATAAATATTGTTCGTTTATTGAAAGAAGAAAAGGTCAATATAAATGTTATATTAACACAAGCTGGTGAGAATTTTGTAACCAGCCTGTCATTATCACAATTATCTGGGAATAAAGTAAAGACAGATTTATTTGATATGACTGGTGAATTAGAGATGAGTCATATAGAATTATCACGTAAATCTGATATTATTATTGTAGCGCCAGCAACGGCAGATTTAATTGCAAAAATGGCGAATGGTCAAGCAAATGACTTGGCATCAACCACTCTATTAGCGGCCAATAAACCAATTATAATTCTACCATCAATGAATGTTAAAATGTGGGATCACCCAGCAACACAAATAAATATCAATAAATTAAAAGATTTTGGAGTCGAAGTATTGGGGCCAGATGAGGGTGAGATGGCATGCGGAGAGTATGGTTTTGGAAGAATGTCCGAACCAATAGATTTATTAAATTATTTGAAATACTTTTATTCTCCTGAAAAAGTTTTATCTAAATTCAGTGCGATAGTTACAGCTGGACCAACGCACGAGCCGATAGATCCAGTTAGATATATTGCCAATAGGTCTTCAGGGAAACAAGGCTATGCCATTGCTGAGGCCTTAGCAAAAGTTGGTGTTAAAACTACATTGATATCTGGTCCTACTATATTGAATAAACCAAAAGACGTTAATTTATTGTATGTTGAAACAGCCAATGAAATGCTTGATATGGTAAAAAAATATATGCCAACAGATATAGCAATTTTCGCCGCCGCTGTTGGAGACTGGAGGGTTATTAATTATTCTACAGATAAAATGAAGAAAAATGGCACTGGAAAAAATTTGCTGGAGTTAGAAGAAAATCCAAATATTTTAGAAACTATTTCAAAAAATAAAGAACAAAGACCAAAAATTGTTATTGGTTTTGCTGCAGAGACTAAAGATCTCATAAAAGAAGCAAAAATTAAGTTCAATTTAAGAGGAGCAGATTGGATTTTAGCGAATGATGTTTCTCCAGAAAATAATGTATTTGGAAGTGATAGTAATAAGATAGGTCTTATTTCTAAAGATGGTATGGAGGAATGGAATGAAATGTCTAAGATAGAAGTAGCAAAAAAATTAGTTAAAAGAATTATAAAAGAAATTTCATAATGGTTTCAAAAGATATTACAGATATTAAAATTAAATTAATAGAGACTAACTCAGATTTTATTATACCAGAGTATCAAACGGAAGGGGCTGCTGGCATTGACTTGCGAGCTAATATAAATACACCAATAAATAGTATTAATATACTACCAGGAAAATGGGAAAAAATAAAAACAGGTATTGCGATTTCTATACCAGAAGGTTTTGAGGGTCAAATAAGACCAAGGTCAGGCATTGCCTATAAAAATGGGGTCACAGTTTTAAATTCTCCAGGTACAATTGACAGCGATTACAGAGGTGAAGTAATGGTGATATTAATTAATCATGGTACAGATAATTATGAAATAAAGCATGGAGAAAGAATTGCACAATTAGTAATTTCTCCAGTCATAAGAGCTAGTTTTACTTTGGTAGAATCATTAGATTTCACAATAAGAAATGCAAAAGGCTTTGGCTCTACCGGCAATAAATAATATCAAAGTTATATAGGTTATTATTATGATTTTTTCTGCATCAGAATTAGAAAGATACTCTAAGCAGATCTTGATTAATAATATTGGAGGAACAGGGCAAAGAAAATTAAAGGTATCAAAGGTATTGGTAATAGGAGCAGGCGGTCTTGGGTCTCCCGTTTTAACATATCTAGCGTCCGCTGGAATAGGAACAATTGGTATAATGGATTATGATAAAGTAGAGTTATCAAATTTACAGAGACAGTTTATTCATAGTGTTAAAACTATTGGTAGTAATAAGGCATTCAGTGCCAGAAGTTATATTGATTATTTAAACCCAGAGATAAATACAGAAATTTATGATTATAAAATTAAAGAAGATAATTGTGATAAGATAATTTTTAATTATGACATGGTAATAGATGCTAGTGATAATTTTAAAACACGTTTTATAATTTCTGATTCATGCAACCGTCTTAAGAAACCATATATAATGGGTGCTGTTCGTTCATATGAAGGTCAAGTAAGTACGTTTGTTCCTTATGAAGAAAATAAAGAATTCATTCTAAATCCTAGATTGAGAGATCTGTATTCCGAAGAAAATATACAATTTGATGAAATTGGATGTAAAGAAGAGGGTATTTTAGGTGTTACAACTGGATTAATTGGTACGTTAATGGCAACAGAAGCAATTAAATTAATTGTTGGTATGGGTAATATATTAATTGGAAAGCTATTATTAGTTGATCTCTTGAATATGAGATTTGAAGAAATAAAATATAGAAGGAAATAAAGATTTTATTATGAGAGTACTATTGCATTATAAAACATATTTAGTTTCATTTTTGGTTTTTATATTTTTATTTGCTGTTGCAATTATTATTTTTCCGGATGCATTAAAAAAATTAAATGAGAATAAATCTATACAATCAACTAATACAAAAATAAATCTAGAGAATACTAGTATAGTATTTAAAAGTCTTAAAAAAAATAAAGCAAACCTTAGACAAGGTCCATCATTAGATCACCAGGTGTTGTGGACTTATAATAAGTATAAATTGCCAGTTGAAATTATTGGGCAGACAAAGATCGGTTGGAGTAAGATTAGAGATTTTACTGGTGGAGAGGGTTGGGTATCCAACACATTACTATCCAATAATCGCACTGCTATGATTGCACCTTGGGATGTTAAGAATCAACCACAGGATTATAGGAATTTATTTAAGGAACCTTTAACTACATCAAGAGTTATTAAATATTTAGAACCAGGTGTTGTCGTTAGTATTAGTCAATGTACAGGATCTTGGTGCAATATATATATAGGAAAAAGCGAAGGTTGGATAAAACAAAACCAGTTATATGGGGTTTATATTGATGAAGTTATAAATATTAAGGAAGATTAATTATCATCCATTAGATCAATAGTGATGTTAATTGATTTAATCTTTTTACCTTTTGGAAGCTTAGGAACATTAACTAATTTTAATTTCTCATTATCAATATCTGTAATAGTATCCTTGTAAATAAAATGATGATGATCTGTAGTATTAGTATCAAAATATGTCTTAGAATTACTAGTACGAACTTCTTTGAGTAGACCACATTCATTAAAATGGTTTAGTGTATTATATATTGTACCTAATGAAATATTAAGATCTGAAACGATGGCTTCTTCGTGTATCTTTTCAGCAGTAAAATGTCTTTTGCCGCTATCAAACATTAGACTAGCAAGTGCCACTCTTTGTTTTGTAGGGATTATGTCAGCGCGACGTAACATTCCCATTATACATATTTTATCAAAATTGTAATTTTGTACTTTTGAAATTTTTTTCATTAACTATCTTCTTTTTTATATAATTATTATATAAAAAATTGTAAATTGTAAATAATATATATATAAATATTATAATTTATATTAAAATAGAATGCATCTAATATCTATTAAAAGTGTAAGTAGCTTATGGAAATAAAAAAATCAACATTTGAATATGAAGATCTATTGTCCTGTGCTAGAGGTGAATTATTTGGACCTGGGAATGCACAATTACCTAAGCCGCCGATGTTAATGTTTGATAAGATAACCAATGTTGATGAGATAAGCGGAACATTTTCAAAAGGACAGATTATTGCAGAATTTGATATAGATCCGGATTCTTGGTTTTTCTTATGTCACTTTCAAGGAGATCCTGTTATGCCGGGTTGTTTAGGACTGGATGCATTATGGCAATTGGTTGGTTTCTATCTTGGTTGGATGGGAAGGCCTGGAAAAGGAAGAGCATTGGGTGTTGGTGAAGTAAAATTTACAGGGATGGTTTTACCAACAGTAAAAAAATTGACTTATGTCATTAATATAAAAAAAATTATTGCCCGTAAACTAACACTTGGTATTGCTGATGGAGAGTTGTTCGCTGATGGTGAAAAGATATATACAGCTGAAAATCTCAAAGTAGGGCTTTTTGAAGAGAATAATAGTTAATAAATAATCTTTCGTAAAATGGAATCTTTAAATGAGACGTGTAGTTATAACTGGAATTGGAATAGTATCAAGTATTGGAAACAATAAGGAAGAAGTCTTATCTTCTTTGTATAATTGTAAATCAGGAATTATTTTAGCAGATGGATATAAGGAACTTGGTTTTCGCTCTCAAGTACATGGTTTGCCAAAATTAAATCCAGCTGATTTTATTGATAGAAGAAAACAAAGGTTTTTAGCTGACGGATCAGGGTGGGCTTATATAGCAACTGAACAGGCGATTGCAGATTCTGGTTTATTAACGGAAGATATTAGTAATATCAATACCGGTTTAATCGTTGGTACTGGGGGGCCTTCTACAAAAGCTATAGTTCAAGCAGCTGATGCTACAAGGGGAAAAGGTGCAAAGCATGTTGGTCCATTTGCGGTACCAAAAGCTATGTGTTCAATGGCTTCCGCAACGTTATCAACATATTTTGGTATAAAGGGTGTGAATTATTCAATATCTTCTGCTTGTGCTACATCTAATAATTGTATTGGAAATGCTTATGAGCTCATTCAATGGGGGAAGCAGGATATAATGATAGCAGGTGGTGGTGAAGAATTAGATTGGAGTTTGTCTGTTTTATTTGATGCAATGGGCGCTATGTCATCTAATTATAACGAAACTCCTGATGTAGCTAGCAGAGCGTATGATGTTAATAGAGATGGTTTTGTAATAGCGGGTGGAGCGGGCATATTAATATTAGAAGAGTATGAACATGCAATAAATAGAGGTGCTAATATATATGCAGAAATTGTTGGATATGGATCAACATCAGACGGAAATGATATGGTATTGTTATCTGGGGAAGGCGCTCAAAGAGCAATGAAACAGGCGTTAAAGGATGTGCATGATCCTATTGATTATATTAACCCACACGCAACATCTACTCCACAGGGAGATGTGATAGAAATTGAAGCAATTAAGGAAGTTTTTAAAGATAAATTGCCAATAATTTCAGCAACAAAATCTTTAACAGGACACTCATTGGGTGCAGCTGGTGCGCAAGAAGCAATCTATTCATTATTAATGATGGGTAATAATTTTATATGTGAATCAGCTCATATTAGTGAATTAGATCCAGTATTCAATGATATACCAATTGCACGTAAAAGACATGACAATGTCAATTTAAAGCATGTGATGTCAAATACTTTTGGGTTTGGTGGTACAAATGCAGCGTTAGTATTTAGAAAATTGGATTAATAATGACAGAAGATATATCAAATACAATCGATTTATCTCTTATGAGAGGTAAAAGAGGATTGATTATGGGTGTAGCAAATGATCATTCCATTGCATGGGGTGTTGCTAGGTCACTTCACGCAGCAGGAGCAGAACTTGCCTTTACTTATCAATCAGAAACTTTAAAGAAGAGATTAGAGCCTCTTTCTAGCTCTATAGGCTCTTCGCTTCTAATACCCTGTGATGTGGATAATACAGCAGATATAGAAAATGTATTTGATATAATTGCTAAAGAATGGGGTACTATTGATTTTGTTGTTCACGCTATTGCATTTTCAGATAAAAGCCAATTAAAGGGGCACTATGCAGATACCACTAGAGATAATTTTATTAAAACAATGGTTATTTCATGTTTTTCATTTACGGAAGTTGCAAAACAAGCAAAAAGACTAATGATTAATGGTGGTTCGTTGTTAACACTTACATTTTCTGGCTCCAATAAAGTTATGCCGAACTATAATGTTATGGGAGTTGCTAAGGCCGCATTAGAGTCTTCAGTTAGGTATCTTGCATCAGATTTTGGTCCATTAAATATCCGTGTTAATGCTATCTCAGCTGGACCTATGAGAACTCTTGCTGGTGGTGGAATAACAGATGCAAGGGAAATATTTAATTTTCAAAAGATACATTCACCATTAAGAAGGACTGTAACACTGAATGAATTAGGCGGTTCATCTATATATTTATTATCAGATCTTTCATCAGGTGTTACTGGTGAAATACATTATGTTGATTCTGGATACAATATTATTTCAACTCCAAAACCAGAAATGTTAAAAGATGAATCTAGCTACAATGATTCTTCAACAGAGAAATAAAAATAATCTAAATATATAAGAAATTTATTTCTTTCTTTCCCTTGAAGATGGTCTAGATGGTCTATTTCTTTTTGGCGGCAGTTCGTCGGCATCATTATTTTGGCCTTCTGCTTGTTTTCCAGTCTCTTGATCAATATGTTTCATTGTAAGCCTTACTTTGCCTCTATCATCGAATCCCATAAGCTTTACAAATACTTTATCACCTTCGCTAACGACTTCTGAAACAGTTTCAGGTCGACCGTCATTTAATTGTGAAATGTGAACCAATCCATCTTTTGGTCCAAAGAAATTAACAAAAGCTCCAAAATCTACCACTTTTACAACTGTACCTTCGTATATCTCTCCAACTTCTGGTTCTGCAACAATCATATGTATTTTTTCTAGAGCAAGCTCGATTGACGCTTTATTTGCTGAAGCTACAGTAACTACCCCATTATCTTCAACGCTTATTTGAGCGCCACTTTCCTCAACCATTTGTTTGATGATTTTTCCACCAGCCCCTATTATATCACGAATTTTATCTACTGGGATGTTAACGGTAACTATTCTTGGTGCAAATTCTCCAACATCTTTTCTAGATTCAGTTATTGCTTTAGCCATTTCTCCTAAGATATGTGTTCTACCTTTTTTTGCTTGAGCTAGAGCTTTTTTCATAATATCTTCTGTTATTCCAGATATTTTAATATCCATTTGTAATGTGGTTACGCCTTCAGAAGTACCAGCAACTTTAAAGTCCATATCACCCAGATGATCTTCGTCACCAAGAATATCTGATAGGACTGCAAAATCTTTTCCTTCAAGTATAAGTCCCATTGCAATTCCTGCAACTGGACTTTTGATTGGCACACCTGCATCCATCAATGCAAGCGAAGTTCCACAAACAGTTGCCATTGATGACGATCCGTTTGACTCAGTTATTTCTGACACGACTCTTATGGTATATGGAAAATCTTCTTTTTGCGGAAGCACAGGATTAATTGCTCTCCACGCTAATTTACCATGCCCGACTTCTCTTCTACTTGTGAAACCAGTTCTTCCAACTTCACCAACAGAATATGGAGGAAAATTATAATGCAACATGAAAGATTGTTTGTATGTGCCATTTAATGAGTCAACATATTGCTCGTCTTGTCCTGTACCCAGAGTTGCGACAGCAATTGCTTGAGTTTCACCACGGGTAAATAATGCTGAACCATGAGTTCTTGGAAGAACTGCAATTTCAGATACTATAGGTCTAATATCTTCAAGACCCCTTCCATCAATCCTTTTTGATGTTTTTAATATTGATTGACGAACAATATTTTTTTCGACAGTTTTAAAACAACTTGAAATATCATTTGGATCGTAATTAATTTCTTCATTTGGATTAAGCTCAGCAATTAATTTATCTTTAATACCGGATAGTGTTGATTGCCTATCTTTCTTATCAGGAATTTTATATGCTTTTGTAACATCTGTTTTAATTATTTTTTCTATTTTTGTATCTAATTTAGAATGATCAGAGATTTCAATTTCTCTCATTTCTTTAGCGGATTTTTGGGCAAGTTTTATTATCATTTCGATTACAGGTTGCATGTGAGTATGAGCAAACATAACGCCACCAAGCATAATATCTTCTGATAATTCCTTTGCTTCTGACTCAATCATGAGTACAGCATTTTTTGTTCCGGCAACAACTAGATCAAGAGATGATTCCAACAGTTCTTCTGTCTTAGGATTTAATACATATTCGTTATTTATATATCCTATTCTTGCAGCACCAACTGGACCTTTAAATGGAATCCCAGATATTGTTAAAGCTGCTGAACATGCAATGATAGCTACTATATCAGGATCATTTTCCGTGTCATGTGATAATACTGTAGCAATAACTTGTGTTTCATTTTTAAATTCTTTAACAAAAAGTGGTCTGATTGGCCTATCAATTAATCTTGACACTAATGTTTCTTTTTCTGTCGGTCTACCTTCACGTTTGAAATATCCACCTGGTATTTTACCTGCAGCATAAGCTTTTTCCTGATAGTTTACAGTTAAAGGGAAGAAATCTAAACCTGGTTTTGGTTTTTGATCTGCACAAACCGTAGCTAAAACAGTTGTTTGCCCATAAGTTACGATTACAGATCCGTCTGCTTGTCTAGCTACTTTACCAGTTTCAATTTTTAATGGACGGTTTCCCCAAATAATTTCTTCACTATATGTTTTAAACATTTTATCTCTTTCGTTATGTAAAAATTATATTTCTACATCTATGGTTTATTTTAATATTAACGGCGTATTCCTAATTCTTTAATTATGGTTTGGTAACGTTCTTCATTATTTAATTTAATATAATCAAGATGTTTTCTTCTTTGGCTGACCATTTTTAATAGCCCTCTCCTAGAATGATTATCTTTTTTATGTGTTTTGAAATGTTCTGTAAGATTTTTTATTCTTTCTGTTAACACGGCTATTTGTACCTGGGATGATCCGGTATCATTTGCATTAACAGCATACTCTTTTATTAGCTCTTGTTTTCTTTCGTTTGTAATCGACATCTTTACTCTCCTGTTTTTTTATCTTCTATATTTAGAACACGAATTGGTTTTAAGACATTTTCATTAATTTTACATATGGCAATTAATTTTTTTTCAAATATTGCATATGCACCCCTATCGTTATTCCCATTATATTCAGGGCTAAGGGGGATAGATAATCCTGTCTTAAGTTTATTTGCTTCTTGATTATTTATCTTAACTGCCAGGATGTCGTCCAGCACAGTCTCAATAGGTTGTATAAGCAAATATAGATTATCTATAACATGGTTTATTTCATTAAGTCTATCAATAGATATAATAATTTTATTAAAAAAAGGACCGTAAGCAGTTCTTTTAAGTTTAGTTATATGACCGTATGTTCCTAAACATCTTCCAAAATCACGGGCTAATGACCTTACATAGGTACCCTTACCACATGTAACTTCAAAAGACATTTCTTTTTCTGATATTTTTTCTAATATTTTTATATTTTCAATTTTTACCTTGTTTGTTGATAGATTTGGAATCTCTCCGTCTCTTGCAATTTTATATGCTCTTTTTCCATTGATTTTCTTTGCTGAATAGATTGGAGGGAGTTGATCAATTTCTCCAATAAATCTTGGTATGATTTTTTTTACATCAACAAGATCTGGATAAAGGATTTTTTGATTTATTATGTTACCTGTTGAATCATCTGTATCGGTTTCTTCTCCCCATTTTACAGTAAAGGTATATGTTTTCTTTGAGTCCATAAGATATGAAACAGTTTTTGTTGCTTCTCCAATAGCAATTGGTAAGATACCTGTTGCCATCGGATCCAACGTGCCTCCGTGCCCAACCTTTTTTACATTAAATTTTTTTTTAATAATTCTAACAATATCAGTAGATGTGAAGCCTAGAGGTTTGTCAACCACAACCCAGCCGTGTAATTGTCTTTTTATATATGTTTTATGCATGCTGTGTTTTTGGTTACAAATCTTCTTGTGAAGAAGATTTTAGTAAATTATTTATATGGTTAGAGTAAGCAAAAGATGTATCTTCTTTAAAATATATGCCAGGTGTGTGTTTTAAAGATACCATTGTTGTAACCTGACCCCTTATAAATTTAACATTCTTGTTTAGGGCAATTATGGTTTCTTCTATTTTAAATCCGCCAAGTGGCATAATGTAAACAATGGCTTTTTTTAAATCAGGGGTTACTGCAACTTCAGTGATTGTGATTGTTTTGTCCATTAGATCTTGATCGTAGATTTCATTTTTTGTCATCATTTCAGATAAAGCATGTCTAATTAATTCACCAACTCTTAATTGGCGTTGTGATGATTTATTTTTAGGTTGTTTTTTTGAATCTAACATATTTTTGCTAAGGGTTAAATTATCAATCAAAGTGTTCGTTCAATAGTTTCAAGCTCATAACATTCTATAATATCACCTTGTTTTATATCCTGATGATTTTTAAACGCTATACCGCATTCTTGGCCAACTCGAACCTCTTTAACCTCCTCTGTAAATCTCTTTAGAGTTGATAGTTGTCCCTCGTGAATAACAACACTATCTCTAATTAATCGAAGATTTTCTTTATTTTTAACTATACCATCTGTGACCGTACATCCTGCAATCTTACCAACTTTAGAAATATAAAATACCTCTAATACTTTTGCATTACCAACAATAGTTTCTTTGATTGTTGGGTCTAGCAGTCCAGACAGCGCTGATTTTATATCGTCAATAAGATTATATATTATGGAGTACTGTCTTATTTCGATATTATCTTTATCTGCTAAAGCTTTTGCTTGCACATTTGGTCTCACATTAAAGGATAGAACAATTGCATTTGAGGCTAGTGCTAATGAAATATCTGATTCAGTTATTCCACCAACTCCTCCGTGTATTAATCTTACAGCTACTTCATCTGTTGAAAGATTATTTATAGCAGCTGCAATAGCTTCTACAGACCCCTGTGCATCGGCCTTAAGTAATATGGGTAATTCTTTAAGTTCTTTTTCTTTAAGTTGGCCCATCATATATTCAAGTGTTGTCCGCTTTCCTATTCCACTAGCGTAGTTATCTTTTAATTTTCTTTTTCTATACTCTGTGATTTCTCTTGCTCTTGATTCACTATCTACTACTGCAAATTTATCTCCCGCCTCTGGTATTCCATTTATTCCCAATATTTCTACAGGCATGGATGGAATAGCTTCTTTTATACTTTCTCCCCGATCGTTTGCTAAAGCCCTTACTTTACCCCACTCTGAACCTAACACAACGATATCACCTATATTTAGCTTTCCTCTTTGAACTAAAACAGTAGCAACTGGACCTCTTCCTCTATCTAAGGTTGATTCAATAACCATACCATCGGCAGCTCTATTTGGATTTGCAGTTAATTCTAATAATTCAGATTGTAATGATATAGCATCTAGTAACTTATCTAAATTTTGTTTTTTTAAAGCTGAAACCTCAACTTCTAAAATATCTCCACTCATTGATTCAACAATAATACCATGCTGTAATAGTTCGCTCCTTACTCTATTTGAATCAGCGCCTTCTACGTCAATCTTATTTATTGCTACAATAATTGGAACACCTGCTTCTTTAGAATGGTTAATAGCTTCAATTGTTTGAGGCATAACTCCATCATCTGCGGCAACAACTAGTACGACAATATCAGTTGCCTTTGCTCCTCTAGCTCTCATTGAGGTAAATGCAGCGTGCCCTGGTGTATCAAGAAATGTAATTATGTTGCCTGAATCCGTAGTTAATTGATAGGCACCTATATGTTGAGTTATCCCCCCGGCTTCGCCAGTAACAACATTGGATTGTCTCAGGGCATCTAATAAAGATGTTTTACCATGATCTACATGCCCCATTATTGTAACAACAGGCGCTCTAGATTCAAGATTTTCTAATAAATCATCGCTACCGTGTAGACCTTCTTCAACGTCAGCATCAGAAACCCTTTTAACTACATGCCCCATCTCTTCGGCTATTAATTGAGCAGTATCTGCATCGATTATATCGGTTATTTTGGACATTTGTCCTTGTTTCATCAGAAGCTTTATCACATCAACAGATCTTTCTGCCATTCTATTTGCAAGATCTTGTATTGTTATTGCTTCTGGAAGAATAACTTCCCTACTAATTTTTTGCTGAATCTCAGAGCCGAGAGATTGTCTTTTTTCACGTTCACGTCGTCTTCTTATGGATGCTAATGATCGATGTCGAGGAGTATCATCTAAAGCCTTCGTAATAGTTAGTTTTGTTTTTCTTCGCTCATCTTGTCCAAGTGTTTTAGTCTGTTTTAAATTTGTCTTTTTTCTTCCTTCCTGGTCATCGTCTGTTAAATCTTCACTAACAGGTGTTCTTTTATTCTTTCTTGAAGATTCCACCTCACTATCGACAACAACTTCTTTAGGTGTATTAATACTATTTTTGTCGTCTTGATTTTTCTGATTATCTGTTTCTGAATCTATGGATAATATTAGATTATCTTCTTCGTCAGCAGTTTTATTATTATTTTTAGATTCTTTTATTTTATTATTTTTAGATTCAATTAAGGCTTGCGTACGTGCGTCTTTTTCATTTGATGTAAGAATATTATTATTTATACTCGCATCTAATGGATCTTCACTTTTAGATTTTTCGTTATTAAAAACATTATTAACTTCATTATTATTATCGATAGGTCTAATAATTCTTTTTCTTTTTGTTTCTACAACTACAGAGTTTCCTCGACCCTGGGCAAAGCTTGGTTTAGTCTGATTTGAGCTTATAGAACCTTTCAGACTAAGCGTTTTCTTGCTTTTTATCGTAAGTTTATTGTCTGCTGTATCTTTTGTATCTGTCATATTTTCTTATCTTATATAATTGTTATATTGGGCGATAGAGTTAATTATTATATTTGCCATGTTACCTGTTTTAACACATAAATGCACAGTATTTTCTTTTCCAATAATTTTACTTATTTCATCGATATTAAATATATTAAATATATAAATATCCTCTCTACACGCTGACACTAATTTTTTTTTCCCATCAATACCAGCATCGCTAGCTGTAAAAAGTATTTTTGTTAATTTATTTTTTATACAATCTAAAACTTTTGTATATCCCAATACCACGTCACCTGCTTTTATTGCAATATTGATATTATTCGAAATTTCTTTTTTGTATAAATTTTCTATTTTTAAAGCCAAATCGTCTATTTCAATATTTTTTTTGTTCAATTGGTCGTTAAAAATATTTTCTTTGATAGCTAATTCTATAATATTTTTCTTTGCTTTAATCCATAGTTCATTTCCGGGTAACTTTTTTTTTAAATCAGGTACAATTTTATCATTTGATGTAATCACTAAACGCACTAGGTCATTTATAGATAAAAATTCTTTCGTTGCTATACAGGTTTTATAATCCATATTTTTTATTTTAATATTCTTGCATTTCTTAGTTTAGCAGCTTTTTCTTTTTCTTTTTCTTTGTCTTCATCAATTATTACATTAACTCTTTCATTTTGATTAAGATCTTCTTCGGTTATCCATCCTGCTTTTACTCTCGCGTCCATGATCATTTTCTCTGCTTTTGGTGCATTAATATTAAAATCACTGAATATGCCGGGATGCTTCTTATTACCGTCTTCATTTTTTTCAACCCAACCAGTTAAATCATCTGTTATAGAACCAGCAAAGTCATCTAATGATTTTATATCGTTTTCTCCAAGCTTAACTAACATGTCTGTTGTTATTCCATCTATGGCAAGTAGGTCATCTGAAACACCTATTTTAATTCTTTTTTTATCTTGTTTTATATTTTTCTCTTCAAGATAAATTTTAGCCCTATGTTGAATTTCTATTGCAGTATCTTCATCAAATCCTTCTATATCAATTATTTCTTTAATTTCTACATAAGTTAAATCTTCAATTGATGTAAATCCTTCTGAAACTAATAATTGTGCTATGACTTCGTCAACATCAAGCGCTTCAATAAATATATTACTTCTTTCAGTAAACTCATTTTGTCTTCTCTCAGATTCACTGGCTTCAGTTAATATATCAATATCCCATCCAGTTAATTGGCAAGCTAGTCTAACATTTTGACCTTTTCTACCAATTGCCAACGAAAGATGCTCGTCGGGAACTACAACTTCAATCCTCTCGATTTCTTCATCCAATACTACTTTTGATACTTCCGCAGGAGCTAAAGAATTAATAATGAAGGTTGCCATATCTGGGTTCCATTTAATAATATCAATTTTTTCACCCTGCAATTCATTGACAACTGCTTGCACGCGACTTCCTCTCATCCCTACGCAAGCACCAACAGGGTCTATGCTTGTATCATTTGATCTAACGGCTATTTTAGCTCTACTACCAGCATCTCTTGAAACAGCAACTATTTCAATAATCCCATCATAAATTTCAGGAACTTCTTGAGTAAACAATTTTGTCATAAATTGATTGTGTGTTCTAGAAAGAAATATCTGAGGTCCTCTTTGTTCCCTTTTAACTTCATGAATATAGGCTAAAACTCTGTCCCCATTTCTAAAGACTTCGCGAGGTAGTAGCTCATCTCTGCGCACTATAGCTTCTGTTTTTCCAAGATCAACAATAATATTTCCATACTCAACTCTTTTGACAATACCTGATATTATCTCTCCAACTCTATTTTTAAACTCTTCAAACTGACGATCTCTTTCAGCATCACGAACTTTTTGAAATATTACTTGCTTTGCGTTTTGTGCTGCTATTCTTCCAAATTCTATTGGTGGCAGTTCTTCTGAAATATAGTCTCCTAATTCTGCTTCTAAATTTTTTAATTTAGCATACTCAAGGCTAATTTCTGTAGAATCATTTTCAACTGTTTCAACTACTTCAAGAAGCCTCGCAAGGTTTGTTTGACCTGTTTTAGGATCAATTTCAGCACGAATCTCATTTTCAGAACCGTAACGTGATTTTGCAGCTTTTTGTATTGCATCCTCCATTGCTTCTATAACAATTGATTTATCTATAGATTTATCACGTGCGACAGCATCTGCTATTTGCAATAATTCTAAACGGTTTGCACTTACACCACTTTGAGCCATTTTAATCTCCAATTCTATATCTTATAATTATTTAATTATTATTTGCTAATGCAATTAAATCGTCAGTCATAATTAATTTAGCTGAACTTATTTTTTTAAAAGGTATGCCAATAATTTGAGGTTCATCATATCCATCAATTTCCATTTTTAATAAGACTTCACTATCCTGGGTTCCTTCAATCATGCCACGAAAATGTTTTCTGTCTGCAAGCATCTCACTTAATTCTATTTTTGCCTCTAAACCAATAGTTCTTTCAAAGTCAATAATTCTTACAAGGGGCCTGTCTATCCCAGGAGAAGAGACTTCCAATCTGTATTGATCTTCTATAAGGTCTTCAATATCCATAATAGGAGATAGAATTCTACTAATTTTTGAGCAATCGGATATAGCTAAAGTCCCATCTTCTTTTTCAGCCATAACCTGTAATATATTATGGTCTCCGCCTATCATTTTAATCCTGACAAGTTGGTAACCCATATTTTCTATTAAGGGTTCAACCAGAGAAGAAATTTTTTCTTCTTCTGTTGTTTCATTATTAATTCTTATTTTCTTATTATTCTCTTTAATTTTTTTTCTCTTTTTTTGTTTTATATACAAAAAAAGGGCTTTTAAAGAGCCCGAAAATTTATATAAAACTATAAGTAGGAATAATATATTATAAATTTCTATTATAAGAAATACAAGTCATTTTAAATAATATTTTTTTTAAACATAAAATATACGGGCTTGTTATTAGATTTAATAGATTTTTTTTCGTATTTTGTTAGGGGTCCTTTTATTAAACGGGTTCTCCAGTCATTGGCATCATTTACTAACCATTCAAATAATCTATTTTTTTGCATATGTAATAATATCCAATATTGGTAATCCTTTGAATCTGTTGCAATTATTATTTTACCGTCTTTTTTTAAAATCCTTGAATATTCTTTAATTGAACTTTCATTAATAATCCTTCTTTTATTATGTCTCGTTTTAGGCCAAGGATCTGGAAAGAGTATATAAATTGTTGAAATCGTTTCAGGTTTTATTGATTTAATTAGAGTTAGTGCATCGTGATTATATATTTTAATATTTTTAATATTTTTTTTTACAATTATTTTTAGTAGGTTTGTAATGCCATTTAGGAATGGTTCTGCACCAATGATATCAATATTTGGATTATTATAAGCCTGAAAAGCTAGATGTTCTCCGTATCCAAAACCAATTTCAAGGAATATTTCTTTTTTTTGAGAAAAGTTAGATAAATTTTCATTATTATTATCGATATTTATGATAAATTTAGGAAGAACATCATCTAATAAAGTTGTTTTTTCATCACTTAGTTTATATAGTTTTTTTCTCCCATGTAATCTATTTGCGCTTTGTTTTTCTTCCATTTAATTAGCAATTTATATAAATTTTATGTTAGTTCACTTAATATATCTTCTGTTAAATCTGTTTTTTCCCAAGAGAAGCTTCCGTCATCTTCAGGTATTCTGCCAAAATGCCCATAAGCGCTTGTTTTGCTATATATCGGTCTATTCAGTTGTAGATGTTTTCTAATTCCTTTAGGTCTAAGATCAATTATTTTATTAATGACATTAATTAATTTATCTTCGCTAATTTTTGCATCATCTCCTAATTTAACATATAGTGATAGAGGTTCTGAAACTCCAATTGCATATGAAACCTGTATTAAACATTTTTTAGATAAACCAGCATGAACGATATTTTTTGCAATATACCTAGCTGCATAAGATGCCGATCTATCTACTTTAGTTGGATCCTTTCCTGAAAAAGCCCCACCACCATGAGGAGCTGCTCCGCCATAAGTGTCCACAATTATTTTTCTTCCTGTTAGCCCTGTATCACCATGAGGTCCGCCTATTACAAACTTTCCTGTAGGATTTACTAAAAAATCATCTTCAGAGCACATCCAATTTTTAGGAAGTATTCTCTCAATATAAGGTCTAATTATTTGACGAACTCTATTAGCATCAATACTTTCTTTATGCTGGCTGGAAACTAAAATCTTTTCTGCTTTGATGGGTATTCCATTTTCATATAAGAGGGTTATTTGACTTTTTGCATCTGGCCCAAGCTCTGTTATCTCTCCACTATGTCGGGCTTCAGCTATCTGCATAAGTATTTTATTTGCATAATATAATGGAGCTGGCATTAATGAATCTGTCTCTGAACAAGCAAAACCAAACATAATTCCTTGGTCCCCAGCCCCTTCTTCTTTATAATCTGTCTCATCCACACCTTGAGCTATATCAGCTGACTGTGAATGTATTTTTGATATTATTTCAACGGTTTTCCAGTCAAAATGCTCCTGTTCATAGCCAATTTTTTTAATACAGTTGCGTACGATTTCTTCAATCTGATTCTTAGATATTTTTGTATTATTTGTTTCTCCCGACAGAACGACTAGATTGGTTGTAACAAGTGTTTCGATTGCTACCCTGGATTCTGGATTTTCTCTTATGTAGGCATCAAGCAGAGTATCTGATATTTTATCGCAAACTTTATCTGGATGCCCTTCAGAAACAGATTCACTTGTAAATAAATATTGGCTTTTCATTGGTTTAAAATTTTCTATTTTTTTTTTTAATTATAATTATTCTTCTAATATGGATATAGTATACAATCAATGATATTACTACCATAATTAAAGTGATGCTCATCTTGCCATAATGTGTATAAAATGTTGGATCCATTTTTTTTGGCAATTTTGATTTTATAACACTAGTTTCTCCTAAAGATAATTTTTTTAAAACTCTTCCTTTTGGATCAATTATTGCACTAATTCCAGTATTTGCAACTCTAATGACAGGCAAACCTTCCTCAACCGCCCTAATTTTAGACATCGCAAGATGTTGGTAAGGTCCTGCGCTTTTGCCAAACCAAGCATCATTTGTTATATTTAATATCCAATTGGGTCTTTTCTCTTTTGAATAAGCTCTCCCAGAGAATATTATTTCATAACATATTAGGACGCTAAAATTTTTAGATGTATTTAGTATTTTTTTTGTGCCTTTAGAAAAGGAACCAGTAAGACCAGCTATATCAAATTCAAAAAACTTATCAATAAGATTTGAAAAAGGAATATATTCCCCAAAAGGTACGAGTATACGTTTATCGTATTTATCTATAATTTGTTTATTTTCATTAATTATAAAGAAGCTATTATAATATTTATAGGAGTGATTTTTATTATCTTTTTCTCTTCTGACTGCACCAGTTAAAAGAAAAGTATTTTTGTTTAACAAAGATGCTATCTTATCCATTACTATATCATCTTCATCAATTAGAGTAGGTAGTGCAGTTTCTGGCCATATAATATATTTTTCGTTAAATGAAGTATCTTCTTCGTTTACTTGATTAGATAAGTTTAATAACTTTTTAGTAATTGACTCTTTGTAAGAAGGAAGCCATTTTATTTTTTGTTCAATATTAGGCTGGACTAATAATAAATCTATATTTTCATACGATGTCTCATTGAATTTTAGAGACTGGTAGCCAAAAAAATAAATTATTATTAATAGTATTATAGGTAAGCAATATAAATATAACTTTTTACTATTTTTTTTTAAAATAATAACTGGAAAAGAGCATATATATACAACTAGTAAAGTTAAACTTAATTCCCCAAATATCGAAGTAATTTGTAGAATAGGGTTGATATCAATTAAAACATGGCCAATTTGATTCCAAGGAAAATCAAATAAATCACTTTTAACCCACTCCATAAATGTCCATGAAACAGATATAGACCATAATCTATAAGTATTATTCGGATAAAATAATGACGCTATTAGAGGAATAAATCCATAAAATAGCCCAAGCATTAAGGGCATGATAATTACAGCTAGTGGTAGATAAAAATAAAAGGAATTTATATCATTTAAAAAAGAAATATTAATCCAATATAGTCCAAATAAAGAGTATCCAAATCCAAATGACCAACCAATTTTAAAAAGTTTAAATAAAATCTTTTTATTAAATGGCTTTTGAGAATCTATTATTAAAATAAATAATGGGAATGTTATAAATAATACGAATATAAAGTTTATTGGCGCTAAGGCTAGCGAAGTAAATGATCCACAAAAAAATGATAGTAAGTATTTATTCTTTAATGATAAATTTGATATTTTTTTTACTAGATTAAACATTGAAGACTATTTTAACTTTCTATAATGATTTAATCATAAATGATATATGGATTTTTATGTCCTAATATTTTTAATATATTTATTTCTATATTTTCCATTGTATCTGCTTCTTTATTGGTATCGTGATTAAATTCTAATAAATGAAGTAGACCGTGTAAAATCATATGAGTAACGTGAGCTTCAAGTGTTTTGTTTTGATTCTTACATTCGGTATTAATGTATTCGTAGGATAATACTATATCGCCTAATAGAGGATATTCTGCTGGAAAAGATAATACATTAGTGGGTTTTCGAATATTTCTATATTTTTTGTTCAAGTTTCTAATAGTATTATTGTTTGTGTAATAGATACTGATTTCTTGGTATCCCTTGATATCAATTAATTTTGTAATATGTGAAATGATTTTTTCTGTAAATTCTTCAATATTTTTGATTTTCCTCCATTTATTTTCATCAATTTTTATACCTACTGTTAGTTTTATATTATTATTCATTTTCATAAGCTTTGATAATTTTGGATACCAAAGGATGTCTGATGACATCATTAGATGTAAAATTAATTTGATTTATCTCCGTTATATCTTTTGTAAGTTTTAGGGCATGATTTAATCCAGATTCAGACTTATTAGGTAAATCTATTTGGCTCGGGTCTCCAGTAATAGCCATTTTACTATTTTCTCCTAATCTTGTTAAAAACATTTTCATTTGCATTTTATTACAATTTTGTGCTTCATCCAGTATTATAAAAGCATTTTCTAATGTCCTTCCTCTCATAAATGCAAGGGGGGCTATTTCTATAGTCCCATTGTTTAAGCCTCTTTCAACTTTTATGTCTGGAAGACAATCATATAAAGCATCATAAAGGGGCTTTAGATAGGGATCTACTTTTTCTTTCATGTCACCTGGCAAAAAACCAAGTTTTTCTCCAGCTTCAACTGCGGGTCTGGATAGAATAATTTTTGATATAGTACCGGTTTCAAGAAAAGATGCAGCAGCAGCAACAGCAAGATAAGTTTTACCAGTGCCTGCGGGTCCAATTCCAAAAGTTAATGATTTTTTATAGAGTGAATCAATGTAAACATCTTGGTTAATAGAGCGAGGGAGAATAGTTTTTTTCTGTGTTCTGATAATAGATTTATATATTATTTCTTTATTATTTTCTTCCATTTTTTCTCGCGCAAGTCTTATTGAGGCATTTACCTCGTTCAAACTGATGTTCATTCCAACCTTAAGGCGATTATATAATTCAAATAGTGTGTATTTAGCAATT
>Ga0055584_100000152_pt1 | contig 64835 bp, 51 predicted proteins | sample OSDHelmetaG_FD_58716 | JGI IMG/M metagenome (GOLD analysis project Ga0055584, IMG submission 58716) | Pelagic marine sediment microbial communities from the LTER site Helgoland, North Sea, for post-phytoplankton bloom and carbon turnover... | ecosystem: Environmental > Aquatic > Marine >... | reverse complement strand
TTGATGAAAAGTGAAATCCCTCTACTTTTGGATACTAGAGGGATTAACGCGACAGTACCCATGCGTCTTACTTCTTAAAATTGTCTAATCACATACTTATTTTATTTCATACCAATTCATTAGGTTTGCACCAAATTTCAGGACAGGGGATTTGAGAAAGTAAAAAGTAGAATCTATTTGTCTTTTAAGACTTTTACCAAATGGACAACAAAGAACAATTGCACAACACAGCTTTGAAGTACGAACAAGAGCTTGAAAACTGGATTGATAGAAAGAGAGCGGCAGTTAAGCTCATCAACTCAATCAGTACATTACTCTATGATAAAAGCATCGAATTGGTGTTATTCAGAAATGTGATTGTCGATCAAAGCGTGTCAGAAATACTAAGACTTCATAAATACGCAAAAGACGTCGTTAACAAACCTATTAACGTATATGATTCTGCTGAATTGGCGCAAATCATAAGTGAAATGGATCTTGCTCCATCGAAAATTGATATTGGGAAATTGGCTTACGAGTGGCAAGAAGTTCAAGGCAACTTTGCCGACAAACATGCATTTCTTGCAGATAAATTATCAGGTTTTACACAACAAGAGGCTGATACAGTTGTGCCGAAAGATGTTGTGTTATATGGTTTTGGTAGAATCGGAAGATTAGCGGCTAGAGAGCTAATTAAAAATACGGGTAAAGGCCAACAACTGCGACTCAGAGCGATTGTAACAAGAAGCAATACCGATCATGACATCATCAAAAGAGCGTCTTTGTTAAGAACGGATTCTGTTCATGGACCTTTTTTAGGAACCATCATTGAAGATTTGGAGAACAAGGCCTTGGTGATTAATGGACAGATCGTTCATATGATTCAAGCCAACAATCCAGACACGGTAGATTATAAAAGCTTTGGAATCAATAATGCGCTTGTGATTGATAATACGGGTGTTTTTAGAGATAAAGAAGCCTTAGGTTTACATCTAAAATCGAATGGAGTTGGAAACGTGTTGTTAACAGCACCTGGAAAGGAAATGCCAAACGTTGTGTATGGTGTGAATCATTTGGACCTCGACGTAGAAAACGACACTCTTGTTTCTGCAGCTTCGTGTACTACGAACGCCATCGTGCCAGTTTTAAAGGTAATTAACGACCATCTTGATATCCAAAAAGGACATATCGAAACGATCCATGCCTATACCAATGACCAAAACTTGTTGGACAATATGCATAAAAAATCTCGTAGAGGTCGGTCTGCAGCCATCAACATGGTGATAACCGAAACAGGCGCTGGTAAAGCGGTGACAAAGGTTATTCCTGAGTTGAGTGATAAGTTAACGGCAAACGCAGTTCGTGTACCAACCCCAAACGGTTCGTTGGCCATCATGAACTTAACAATTGGTAAAGAAACTTCAGTTGATGAAGTAAACAGCTTGTTAAAAGATGCAGCACTTAACGGCGAGTTGGTAAGTCAAATTTTCTATTCGATTGACAGCGAACTTGTGTCGAACGACATTATTGGTAATGGTTGCTGTTCTGTGTTTGACAGTCCTGCAACGATTGTGCATCCAGACAAAAAGAATGTTGTTCTATACGTTTGGTACGACAATGAGTATGGTTACACCCGACAAGTAATGCGCTTAGCAAAGCACGTGTCTAGCGTGCGCAGACCTACTTATTACTAAGATTTATTTTAGTGACAGGTAGTTCGAATAAATTGATTTACGTACTTTGGCATCGTAAATCAATTTGAAATATGAAGCAACTGACAGCAATATTTTTTACGTCACTTGTTTTCTGCCTAGCTTCGTGTATGTCCGGTGGAGAAGAGTTCGCTAGAATGTCTTTCGATAAAGCGGTAGGGTCAAGTACTGAAATTACTCAAGTAGCGTTTGACAACGGTTTTAAATCTCAAACTTTTGAATTAGAAGCTGGTGATCAGATTACACTGTACACGGATATTGACATAGAATATGAAGGAAGTATTCTGCTAGATTTTCTTACTGTAATGGTTTCTGAGGATAATGATACCGTTCATGTGTCTCAAACAATTCCTAATGATTCAGAATTGGCCACGAGACATACTAGTAAAACATTTGGGTCAAAGAAATCTGAGAGTTTTAAAACTAAAATTGGACGGTTTAAAATACCAGAAAATAACACGTACTTTTTAAAGTCAATATTCCGCAGTTCAATCAACAAGTCATTGACTTTGTCAAAAGCAGATGTTGTGGTAATGAAAAGTTGGAACAAATAAATCCTTAACGCATTCAATCTACAAATTCAAAATGAGCAACAACATTAAAACGATTCACCCTAAAGGTCTTTATGTTCTCTTCTTTACCGAAATGTGGGAACGCTTTTCCTACTATGGAATGCGGGCCATTTTTGTTTTGTATTTGGCGGCTAAAGCCACTGGGTTAAATCCAGGTGTAGGCTGGGAGAAAGCAGATGCCCTAGCTTTATATGGTTGGTATACCATGATGGTGTATGTCATGGCGGTACCTGGTGGAATCATTGCAGACCGGTTTCTGGGACAGAAAAAAACGGTGATGCTGGGTGGTTTCCTTTTGTGTATTGGGCACCTCATTTTGGCATTTGATACCTTAACCGCTTTTTATATTGGTTGTGTTTTCGTTGTGCTAGGTGTTGGCGCTCTCAAGCCAAACATCTCTTCCATGGTCGGTTCTTTTTACAAAAAGAACGACCCTAATAGAACCAAGGGCTTTACCTTGTTTTATATCGGAATCAATATTGGCGCTTTTACTGCACCGCTTCTTGTGGGTTATGTGGGTGAAACGATAAACTGGCATTACGGTTTTGGACTGGCAGGAATAGGCATGTTGATAGGACAAATGGTCTATATCTGGGGACAGAAATACTTGAAAGGTGTCGGCGATTTTGTGCCAAAACCCCTAGATACCAATTCTGGCAAGGTGGCTAAAGTACCTTTGACAAAAATAGAAAAAGACAGAATGGTGGTGCTGGGACTTACGTTTCTTATCGCCATTATCTTTTGGGGAGCATACGAACAAGCTGGTGGATTGATGAATTTGTTTACCAAAGAATCCATTAATCGGACGATAGGATCTGCGACCGTACCAACAAGTTGGTTCCAGAGTTTACATGCGTTTTATGTCATTTTAATAGGTGTTCCTGTTGCGTTTATTTGGAACCAATTGAGAAAAAAGGGAAAACCGAGCTCAACCATTTTTAAAATGGGAATTGGCACGATCATCACGGGTTTGGGTTTTATATTTTTAGCAAAAGCGGCTTTAGATGCTTCAGCAGTCACCAATGGCCAAGCGTCTATGATTTGGGTACTTATTGCCTACCTCCTTCATGTAGTGGGTGAGCTAAGCATTTCCCCAATTATTCTGAATTTCATTACCAAACTAGCACCTGTAAAGTATGCTGCAATGATGATGGGCTTGTACTTTTGTGCCACTGGTTTCGGGAGCAAATTGGCCAGCATAGTTGGAGGGGCGGCGTTCGAAGGTTCGACGCCATTACAGGTCTTTACAGCAATTTGCATCTTCTGCGTTTTGTTTGGTCTTTTGTTAATTGTGTTTGTTAAAAAACTTAATGTATTGACACACGGAGCAGACGAAGAAGTGGAGGCAGAGCCAGTGGAGAGTGCGTAGAACCTTTTGCGGTTTCTGACCAAATGGGCGCTGTATTCAGGTGTGCCATCACCCTTTCTTTCAATAGTCTAAAAGATTCGAAGTAATTTGAAACTAAATAGGGTTTCAACTGTAGTGTTTACTGATTCTACAGAATGACACAAATCGACAAATCTAAGCCAGTAATGGTAACAGGCGCCAATGGCTATGTAGCTAGTTGGTTGGTGAAAAAATTATTGGAGGACGGAATACATGTCCATGCTGCGGTACGTAACCCGCAGGATCACAACAAACACAGTCATTTGGTCGATTTGGCCAAACGCTCAAAAGGTAGTTTGACGTTTTTTAAAGCAGACTTGTTAACGCCTGGAGCGTACAAAGAGGCAATGGAAGGGTGTGAGTTGGTGTATCACACGGCATCACCGTTTACAACAGACGTAAAAGATCCTCAAAAGGAGTTAATTCAACCCGCGGTGTACGGCACCGAATACGTGCTGTTAACAGCAAACGACGTTTCATCTGTAAAACGCATTGTATTAACCAGTAGTTGCACTGCCATCTATACGGATGCCATTGATACGGTCAACGCTCCAGGAGGCATGATTACAGAAGCCATTTGGAATACATCAGGTTCAATTGATTATCAACCCTATTCGTTGTCTAAAACCTTAGCGGAGAAAAAGGCATGGGAAATTGCTGAGGCCCAAGACAAATGGGATTTAGTGGTGATGAATCCTTCGTTTGTAATGGGACCAGCCTTAAATCCCAAACACACTACGTCAGAAAGCATGAATACGCTAAAACTCATGGCAAAGGGCGATATGAGATTCGGTGCACCTAAAATGGGTGTGGGTGTTGTGGATGTTCGAGACGTAGCTGACGCGCATTACCTGGCTGGATTTACGCCTGAAGCAAAGGGTAGATATATTACATCCGCTCACAATTCTGATTTGTTGGAAATGGGTACAGTCTTGCGCCCGAAATACGGAAAGTCCTTTCCACTTCCCAAAAAGGCATTGCCTAAATGGTTGGTCATGCTTGTTGGTCCTGTGACTAATAAATTGTTTACCCGAAGGTTCATTCGGAACAACATTGATATTCCATGGCGAGCCGACAATTCCAAGATTAAAAAAGAATTGAACATGTCTTTTAGACCATTGAAAGAAACAATGGAAGATTCATTTCAGTCGATGATTGATGCGGGTGTGATTAAGGCAGGATAATTACGGTCTTACCGTTTCTTAAATTTCCAACCAACACCAAACGCAAGTCGATAGGGAGCATCTGCCACAAAACCATCCGACGCGTTGCCTTTAAGATAGTTTTGGTAGCCCCAACCGTAAGTGACCTCAGTCGACATATACAGTTGGTCGGTTGCAAAGTATCTCATTTGAATTTCGAGAAATACGCTCTGCAGGTCATAGTCTGAAGGATTGTGAATGTCCTGTCGGCGCTGAACCCACAACCCTCCAACGCCGGTGTGTAGTTTTAATTTTGGATGTCTTTCAAACGACTCAATACGAGAAAAGCCAAATCCTGAACCATACGCAGTTTGGTTTTTCGATAGAAACGGAGCAGAATACAACTTGGCGTGTATCGACATTTTCTTCATTTCATATCCTAAATGAATGTACGTTCCATGGCTTTTCCAAAAGTTCTTCTCGGAACTGAAGTTGTAGTTATATGCTTGTGGGACGCCCGCTTCAACAAATATTTGGCTTGATGCTATGTGGGCGAACAATATGCCACTTAATAAGAAGCAATGTCTTAACAAAGCCCTTTTCATCATATCACTATGTGCCATAAACGCCAATCGCAATATTGAAACCAAACACATTGTTCTTGTTTTGAAATCGTTTATCCTTTTCTACAGGATTTGAGTGGTTAACATCAGCTTCAATTTCATAGGCATTGGTTTTGAACAAACCAAAGGTGTAATAAAGGGAAATTGTGCCTAGAGCGCCACCGCCTCCATCCAGAAATATTTTAAGCGCTGGTCCAGTATTCGCTATAAATCGTAAATCATATTTTTCCCAGTCTGGTTTGTCCATACCCGTTTCATACAATCGCGTAAGAATTTTTTGATGACTGAATGCCGTTCTTAAGCCAAAAGCCACGCCTCCACCTTCATCAACGTATATGCCACCAACACTCATAGCAAGTCCACCTTGTTTTAATTTTACCTGTCGAGTAACGTCATCACCCATTGCATCAATTCCATCAGCGAACCTTTTTTGTCCCCTAAAACCATATTCTGTTTCAATCCATGCGCCTCCTAAGCCAGCCCCAAAAGTGATGGTTAAACCATCAACATAAGAAAACGGTTTCATCTCTGTCCGTAGCCATGAACGTGAAGTATTGTAGTTTTCTACGAATTGGTTCAGTCCTTTCACATTTGCAAAATTGGATCCATATCCATATGTGAAATAAGCTTGACCGAAGCTTTGCAGACTACAAAACCAAACCACTATTAAAACCGAAAGCCATCTCATGTTAGCATTAATTTATGTTAAGACCAAATATACGAAACCTGAGAGATTACGGTTTATGACATTACGACGATGCCATTTCAGATGCAATTTGATTCATAGCAATTCAGATAATTTTATAACCTTGCAACAATGGACAATTTTATCATCTACGGCGCCTACGGGTATACTGGCAAACTGATAGTTGCGGAGGCGGTAAAAAAGGGTTTAAAGCCAACGGTTGCAGGTCGGAACAAAGCGCTCGTACAATCGCTAGCAGAGCAATATGACTTACCCTCAGCTTGTTTTGACTATGATGATCAACGTGCTTGGGATGAAGTGCTTAAAAATCACGCATTGCTACTAAACTGCGCAGGACCGTTTTCGCTAACCATTAAAGAAATATTGCCGGCTTGTGTTCGTAACAAGGTGCATTACACAGATATTAATGGACAAATAGAAGTCTTTGACTACATACAATCGCACCACAAAGATGCAGTCGCTGAAAACATAGTTTTGATGCCTGGAATAGGATTCGATGTGGTGCCAACCGATTGTTTGGCGAAATATTTACACGAACAATTGCCAACAGCCACGCATCTGCAGATAGCTTTTGAGTCCAGTTCCGGACTGTCTAGAGGCACCGCTTTGTCGGTGTTAAACAGATTTCATCAAGGCAGTGCCATTCGCGAAAATGGAATAATCAAGACAATGCCAGCGGCAAGTGTCAGCAAGTCTATCAACTTTAATGATAAGAGCAAAAACGCCGTGGGTATTGCTTGGGGCGACATCTTTACTGCGTATCATACTACAGGAATTCCAAACATCGAAGTATTCACCGTCATGCCAGAGAAGACCATGAATATGATGCGACGTGCTTCTAAACTTGGTTGGTTGATCAAAACCAACTGGTTCCAAAAAATGGCGGGGAACATGATTCGGAGAAAGATCGATGGTCCAAGTGAAGAGAAACGGGAACAGCTACAAAGCTACTTATGGGGAAAGGTTACCGACGACAAGGGGTTAACTATTGAAGCGCACATGACAACACCAGAATCTTATAAGTTAACTGCAATAACAGCCGTTATGTGTACAAAGAAAATTCTGAACGGTGAGTTGAAGCCTGGGTATCATACCCCAGCCGGAGCATTTGGAAGTGCTTTAATACTGGAGGTTGAAGGTGTTGAAAGGTCCTTGGTTAAAGGAGTCTAACGGTATAAACCATTGGTCAACGATAGATTCATGTCATTGCCAGCTCTATGCACTTGTAAAACAATTATTTGAGCCAAATAAACAAGTGATTTCGTTTTTCAACTTTTAGCTTTGTTGACATGCAAGGGTTTCAAACGATTGAAGTAAACGGTTCTGTGTTTTTCGAAAAGGCAGCCATGCCAGGCAAGTCTGTTCATGTAGGTGAACTCGATGATCACGCCTGCTTTCTCTTTATGATGAAGGGAAACAACCTATCGATTGAACAAAACGGTATGACTGGCGTTCATGCGTCTGAAGGCATTGTGAAACGCTGTAGCCGATACGTATCTCAGTTTGTGACAGATGACAACGAAACGTTTTGTGAAGGTGTAGCGATTTATTTTTATCCGGAGTTTATCAAAAAGATTTTTAAGAACGAATTCCAGCAATTTAAAGAAACCCCACCTCCAAGTTTTAATACACGGAAGGTGGTGAGCAACGAACTGATTCAACAATACATCAAAGGGTTAATCCCATATTTCGAGGTGCCAGAGCTCATGGACGAAGAGTTGGCTGCAATCAAAATTAAAGAACTTGTGCGCTTACTCATTCAATCAGAAAATCGCACATCCGTTTTAGATTTCTTTTCTGAATTGTTTGCCAGTCCGCGACAAATGAGCTTTGTCGAAGTGGTAGAAAACAATATTTACAACGACTTGTCAATGGATCTGTTTGCCTTTTTATGCAACATGAGTTTAGCGACATTTAAGCGCACCTTTCGCAAACAGTTTGATACGTCGCCAGCCGCCTACATCCGTCATCAAAAAATTGCCAAAGCGAAAACCTTGTTGGTGTCAACAACTCAGCAAGTAGAAGAAATTGCTTATGAATGCGGCTTTAATGAATTGAGCTCGTTCTCACATACGTTTCAAAAAGTGGTGGGTGTTTCACCAACAGATTTTAGGTTGAGCCAAATGAGCAAATCTCTGAGCTAGTCGTGCAAGTCATTTGCTTTTACCCTGTTGAACTTTGTATCAACAATTAAAGCAATGAAAAAACAAGCAACAACATTTTTATCGATTACCGCAACGCTTATGCTGAGCATCAGCTTGCTTTCCTTTAACACCCTTAAAAACACAGAAATGAATGAGAAAAAAGTAAAAACAATTGAGTACAAACTCGAAGGTGACATAATCAATGTATCAGCAGATAGTTTATGGACCATTGTAGACGACGGTTATGCCAATGCAGGGGTTTGGGCCACCAACGTAGACCATTCAGTTGGAAAAGGAACACCAGAATTTCAGGGCGCCACTTGCGATGAACGGTCTTGCGACATCAATGCCACAGGCTTTAGCGCCATTACAGAAAAACTAGTACAGTACGACACCTCCTTGAGAGAATTGACTTTTTCTGTTACTGAAGGACTTCCAGGTTTTGTGACCTTAGCTCAAAACCATTGGACGGTTGAATCATTGTCTGAATCGACCTCAAGATTAAACATGCATGTAACCATGGAAATGAAGCCTTTTATGGGCGCATTGATGGCGGGTATGATGCGAAAAAACCTTCGAACGCTTTTGCCGACCATTAGCAACGATTTGAAGATTTATGCCGAAACAGGAAAAGTATCACCTGCCAAAGAAGCTCGAATGGCGTCTTTGAAATAATGCGAGACATTTTGAATAATGAGAAGGCAGTTTTCGGACTGCCTTTTTTTATTTCAACTTTTAAGGATTCTGAAGATTATCTATCATTGCGGATGAATAAGTCAATCCTCCTGCTCACCTTTTTATTGTTTAGCCTTTTTAGTTTTGGGCAGAACAAATTACAAGAAACAATCCATTTGAATAACGGTACGGTGGTCTCTGGTACAATTGTAGAATATGTGCCAAACAAGACATACACGATTGTAACTGCAGATGGAAACAAGTTTGTTTTTAACGTGTCTGACATTGCTAAAATCACTTGGGAAGCACCGACGAAAAGCACAAACGCTACATCAGGATCGCCTTCCAAGAATATGTTTTCTGAAGGGTATCATGGTTTTGTTGAAACAGGAATAGGAGCGGGTATGGGCACTTACGGACTCGATATGTTTAAGATCGACTTTGTCAATGGCCATCGGTTTAATGAAAACGTATTTGTGGGTGGAGGAGTTGGTTTTCGACAAGCCACGGCATCTGGTTTTCCTAGTTTTATCCCATTGTATGCGAATGGTCGTTACAACTTAACACCTTCTCATAATGTCGTACCGTTTGCTAGTCTTTCAGCTGGTGTCGCATTTAACTCTACGGATGGACTCAATGAAGGCGGTTTAGTTATCAATCCAGCGGTCGGGGTACATATCAATAAGTTCAGCTCATTTATGATTAATGCCTCCATTGGGTATGACCTGATGGATGTCCCGTTTTATGAACCTAAAACGCTGCCTGATTATCCGTTCGTAACGTTGTCGAGAAGAATTAGAACAACCGAAGCTTTTGTGTTCAACGTGGGCATCACGTTTTAACCCATTCAAAAGGTTTTTTTTCTGGTTAGTTTGGTCTTTTTGGTTAGTCGATTTTGTTATTATCCAACCAAACCAAGTCTCTAATATTTTTCTGAACCGCTACCGAGGCGAATAGGCTTAACGTAAACGACATGCCGTAGAAGCCTTTCTCGCTTAGTTCGATTTCTGCGTTCCAAAGTCCTATGACCAACAACATAGATGCGATGGTGGTAAACCAACTTATACCGTAATACACATCGGTTACCGGAATGTCTTCTAGTTTGTCGCGCACCGCTTTTTGGACTGAAATCACTGAAAACAATCCAAATAAGAGGATGGTGAAATAGTACCCTTTTTCATTGAGTTCCATTTCTGCATTCCACAAGCCAACACAATACGAAACCATTCCAATGAGCAATGCCATCCATGCGGCACCAACAAAGGCGTTACTTGGTCGTAATACGTGTTTGTTAACTACTTTCTTTTCTGTCTTTTGAGTCAAATCTTGAATCTCTACCATTTTTATGTTTTTTGTTATGGCAAAGGAAGAATGCACTCAAATCTGAATCAATGAACCTCGGTTAACTAATTTATGAAGACGTGTTTTGCAATTTTGCACGAATGCGACTGAGCGCTTGTGGCGTGATACCGATGTAAGAGGCTAAAAACTTTTGAGGGATTTCTTTGATTAGACGTGGTTGTTCTTCAAACAACGAAAGGTATCGTTCGGTTGGAGATTGCAGCATAAAAGCATTTTCTCGCTGAGATAAATACAAAAACAGCCGTTCCGAAAACATGCGGCCTAAGGCGTGGCCACATTTGGTGCTGTTGTAAATCTGATTGAGATCATTGTAGGATATAGAAATCAACTTGCACTTTGTTAAAGCTTGTAAGTTGAATTCGGAAGCTTGTCTGGTTAGAAAAGATGTGTATGCGTTTATAAATGATTTGGGGAATGCGATGTTGACAGTAATATCCTTCGCATCTGTTTCATGGTAGAGGTGGAGGATGCCTTCTTCAAGGTAATACAGGTTGGATTCAACTTCATTCTGTTTTGTTAAAAAGTCGTTTTTATCGCATGTCACGCGTTTAAGTTTATCCGCAATGATGGCCCAGTCATTTACGTCGATATCAACTTGTTCTTGTAGAAATGATTTAAACGAATCCACGGCGGTAAGATACTATTTTTGTCGAAGTTCGAGCCGAAACTTTTTGGATAATGGGCCATTTGGCCGTATTTTGGAATCAGATAAAATCAATCGATTATGAAAAATGCAATTCTTCTTTTATGCGTCCTAAGCATCTTGTTCTTGGGCTGCAAGGACAAAGACAAATTACCTGACAAGGTGAACAAGTATTTGAGTTGCGGTCAAAAACCAGACATAGATACGACACACTTTAGGTTGTATGTACCAAACGCCTATACCCCCGATTATGATTTTCTGAATGATCAATTTGTGATTCCATGTATCGATTCCGCCTCCAACGTTTTGTTTATTACCGATTTGACAGCGGTGGACTATAAAGGAGATACCGTGTTTACTTCAGATACCATGAACAACTATTTGACAGGTTTTAGTGACCGTTGGGATTTTAACTATAGTTCTGGAACAACCGTTGTAGGCACATTACAAATATCATTTACAGTGACTGATGGAGACTCTGTAGAACATAAGGTGTCTTATTCCATTTGTAGTTTTACCTGCCAATCACTTAAAGAAAGTGGTGTTGAATTGGACTTTAGTAAACTGATTTTTGAAGATCAGATTCACTGCGGCAAAGGATATATGCCGTCAGGGGAATTTGGTTGTTAATTTACCTAATGAAGCGCAGTGGTATGTAGTGGCATGACCTTCTTGCATAGAATCATCAGATCGCGCGGAATTGCGTTGTTCTGTTTTACGTTTACTGTTTTTTCTTCTATAAAGACGTATGCATCAATCCAAACCTTGTTTGAGCAATCAGACGTAGTGCTAACAGGAAAAATCAAATTCATATCGGGTCCAATGAACGGGGATTTAGGCACCGATCATTATTACGTAACCTTGGACGTGGACAGTATATACAAACGTCGGTTTGTGAGTCCGACCCAACCCATTCAATTGCATTGGATCGTTTCCAATCTACGTTGTAGTGAGATTCCTATGAGTAACTGCATCACTAAGCACGAGGGTGAGCAAAAAATATTTTTTCTCAAAAAGGCTCATTTTTTCGAAGGAGCAGAAATACCAGATAGCTTGATTTTGACGCTGAACGAGCTCAATCGACAAACAATCCATCAACTAAGCAACGACGATTTGATTTGGATTGAACCATTTAAATCAGAGAAAACATGTAGTCACGATTGCGGTTTTTGCCACAGTATCGAAGAAGAAGATTGGGAAAAGGTGGAGAAACACATTGCCAAAAACGCCAATAATGAAAGACGTCTTGACTGGATGCGGCATCGAGCGATAAAGTGGGTGATGCCCGATAGGTTTATGTTGTCATCATTACCCTCGTATCAAAGCGTTCGTTATTTGTTTATCACCAACAAAAGAGAAGTAGAAGCTATGGGTTATTTCCAAATTGGCTACTACAAGACCTTTGCCACTTGGATTCCTCATGTTTTGTACAAGCTTTTTAGAGCTCAAGCCTATCGCCATTTTTCAAGAGAAAACTACGATACCATGATGCTTATGTCGTTTGAAGTCGACAAAGTAACGAGTCCACAATACCTCTCCTTTGACCGATCTCAATACGAACGACAAATCCACGATAGTACTTGGACGACCACATATGGTGAATCGATTCACCTCGACAGTAACCTTGTGTTGTTGGCCAGTGTTTATGAAGGACCGACCGCGTTGTATGAAGACTATAAAACAATGCCGAACTATGAACAGAACGCGTTCAATTACATCGATACTTTATTGAAACACCAAAAAGTATATAGTTTGTGTGTGATGTCGAATCATGCCATTCCAGCAGTAGCTGCTTACAGTGTTCGGGCATTAGGCAGCTTGAAGGATAGAAAAGCAATACCGTTTTTAATTCAACTCGCGAATCATGAGGTGGAAGGACCTTTTACCCCAGCTCATTTTGATGATCGAAATGAATTGCGAAAAGCTATTATTGAAACGCTTGACATCCTCACTGGAACCACGACTACCAGTCGAACATAAACATACGGTATCCCCGAAAATACCTGGGAAATGAGTTTCTCAATTCCGATGTGGAAGGAGCGTATAAAAATTGATTTTTAGTCTGCCTTAAGAAGGGTAAAACGTTCGTCGTTTTGGATGACGGTTACCTTAGCACAATGAGAAGGAAAGGTGACTTCATAAGGTTTACTAATGTCAAACGAAGTATCTGTTCTAAACAATCCTTGACATTCTAAAATACCTTGATCTGAATACCGACTTACCGAAAAATAGGCTTCCTTTAGTTCAATCTCAAACCAAGATCCTGCGCCTTCGCCCGCAAGCCAATGCGCATGTTTTGAAACATTATTAGGTCTATCTGGAGCTTGAAGAAGATCTGGTAGCATACTCAGTTACATATACACTGTTGGTCTCTTGAACCAATTCTGGATTGCCAACACAAACAATTTCATTTTGTAATGCACGTAAATTCCACATAGGCGTTGGACTAACCGTAAAAGGGAATTTTAACAAAACGTGTTCATCCAATTTAGGACGACCAGCTCTGAGAACCTTATTGACAAACCTCGAACAGTTTGTTCCAGACTGGATGAAAGGACCGTAAGAAATAAACTCTTCTGCGATCATCTCGTTTAATTTGTTCTTGGCTTTTTGATAGTGAATGGCTGTATGACTGCCATATAACTCACCAGTTCCATGGCCAGATTCATTTTGGAATAACTCGCTTAATATTTCCGGGACATTAGTGATGTCGCCATTTTCAATTTGTGCAACCGTATGCATACGAAGTTCATGGTCATGTTGTGCATTACGCACACGACCAAACCCATTTGGTGCGTGATATCGGCCAAAATAAAAATATTCACAGGAGCCAGATTCGTTGTTGATGAGAATCAATGCTGCGTGCCCAACTTTGTAATACCCATTTCGGCTAAATCCAAGGTCGTTCATCAACGTGTCGTACCAAGAACCTGCCTGTTTACAAAGGGTTTCTGGCCAAGCACAGGCTATGATAAATCCATCTTTTACACTCATTCTGGCAGGTAAGATAGTTTTTATTTTATAAAACTTGTCTTAAAAATAGCTTCTACGGTTTTGGATAAAACTAGTGTAATACGGTATAGCAATTGTCGATTTCCTGACAATGACTTTAATAAATGAGGTTGAACCTCCCGTTTTTTTCAACTTCCTTGCCGTTCATATCAACGCCAGTAATTCTATAGAAATAAAATCCCATTGTAGCTCGAGAGCCATTCGCATTGCCATCCCATGCCTTTTCCGTATCAGTGGATTTCCATAATACTTCACCCCAGCGATTGTACACCATGATGTCGTAGTATTCCATTCCTCTTACATATGGTGCGAACGCGTCGTTAATTATGTCACTGTTCGGACTAAACGCTGTTGGGATGTACAACACAACATCGTCCTTAATAAAAATGGATTTGATAGCTTCATCAAAACAACCGATGTCGTTTTGCACGTATAAACTGACAACGTATGTACCTGTGTCCCCATACACATTAACTGCATCATGGTTGGTGGATTGTTGTCCATCTCCAAAACTCCAGATACTTTGCGTATGGTGTTGTGATTCATTTTTGAAATCAACCCGCGCATTTAAAAAGCTAGGTAGCAAAGGTGTATAACTAAAGTCTGCAATAGGATGATCGAGTACTGTTACGCCAGGTTTTTGTTCAGACGAGTCAACACAACCATGGCTATTCGTCACATGTACAAAGACGTCGTATGCTCCTTTTTGCGTGTATGTATTTACTGGATTGGGGTCTGTACTTGAATTGCCATCACCAAATGTCCAGCGATATGTTTTTGATGCTTCATAAAATTTATCTGTAAAAGTAACAGGTAGTCCAGTGCATGTTTCAGCCTCCGATGGACTAAAGTCGATAATTGGATTCGGGTTGACAGTAACAGATATGCTTGTAGAAACAGAATCACTACAATTGTCTTTTAAGGTTGCTGTAAACGTCCTTGAAAACAAAGGAATGATTGTTTTTGAATCTCCTGTGCCAAGTCCATGACTCCAAGTTATTTGTCTTTGACTTTGAATCCCACCAGAATGATTTACAGATAAAATCGCCGTTTCTCCAAAACACAATATCGTGTCATTGGAAGGAATTAGATGTAAAGCAGGTCGACCTATAACCGTGTGTTCTGCGACTCCATTTTTTGGTGTGCAACCATCACTAACTTCTAATTGGAAAGTGCGTGTTGAACGAATAACATCTTGTTCAGTATCATTGGTATTGTTGCTTGGCTTCCACAGGTAGCTGTATTGACTCGTGTCTCCACCGCTGACTGTACTTGTTAGGGTGATATTCTCTCCATGGCAGGCTGTGTCTTGGCCAATGATTGTGACTTTTAAAGAATCTAAAACACCCACATTTACACTTGCGCTTGGGTTGAATTGAGAGCATCCGTCGGATAAGCTTACGGTATACGACGTATTCGTCGTAGGACTCACTGTTTGTGTTGAAGTTGAAGACTGGCCATTTCCCCAATCATAGGAGTATTGATTGCTCAATCCGCCATTGCCGAAAGCGTTTAGGAAGGCACTACTGCCATAACATATCGTTGTGTCAGCACTCGTTGAAACCGACAAAGAGTCGCGAACGGTTACCGTATAAAATGCAGTGTCGTCAGGAGTTGTGCATCCGTCAGAAAATTGAATCCAAAAAGGATGTTGGCCAGGCGTGAGAGGTCCAGTGTTAAACGAAAAATCGGCGCCGTTACCAGTTGTTCCATCAGAAACTAAGTAGTTATACGTTGATAATCCACCAGTTGGTTTGACCGTTAATATAGTGGAATTTCCTTGACAGATGGTTGTGTCATTGCTTTGGGCAAAAGTGATGGGAGGTCTTACTTTAATGATGACAGAATCATATAAGTATTCATTCATACATTCATCACCAAATGTGATGTACATAACCGTGTCGGCTGTAGCTGTAAAGCTTATGGCTTTATTCCCTTTTACCCCATTCCAGAAATAGGCATGATCGGCAGCATCTCCTCCACGACCTAAGGCAGTAAGCGTCACGCGTTCATTATAACAAACCGTTCTATTGCCAGGCTTGAACAGTCCAAGTGGCTCTTTAAACGTTTTAAATTCCACCTTAAAACCAGTTCCAACAACGTATGGGTCTGAGAAATGACGAATGGTTACAGCACCGTTAAATAGCGTTTTTGCTTGTCCTCCAAACGGAAGCGTTTGTCCCGTAAAACCACCTAATAACGTGGCATTTGTAGAGTTGCCGTCGTACACATAAATAGAGTCGTATCGGTTTTCATAGTCCATTTCCTCAAAAGTGATTTGAGCACTATCGCACCGACCAAAATCAACGGTAAGTGTGTCGCGCAACAATCCTTGATAATCCGATTCACCGTTGTGGTCATAAATAAAACCACTACAAGCGTGCACGGTCGACCATGTGCCTTTTGGCAATAAGTATCCATTACAAATGTCTTGGTTGGAATCTATGTCAATATAATTGGCTTTTACAACCGTGTCGTAATTGTTGTTAAAGCAACTTTCTGCAATAAGGGTTACGGTGTATTTACCTTGACTTGGATATACGTGAGTAGGGTTTTGTTGCGTGGAAGTATCACCATCTCCGAAATCCCAGAAATAGGTTTTTGCATTGATTGATTTATTGATGAATTCAACCGTTTCGCTAGCATCACAATACGTAGAATCCCCTTCGAAATCAGCGACTACCTTAGAGCTGTCGTATTCATCTCCAACCCCAACAGCATACCAAGCATTGGTAGTTGCCTGAACTTCAGCGCTACAGTCTCCATACAAATCGGTTGCAGATTGAATCGCATAATATCGAGCTTCTTCATAGTCTGAAGAACTGGTTAAATACACGGTTAAATTGCGATAAGCAATTTGTTCAGCTTTATGTATACCAAGGCTATCCACCTTGTAATTGTCACCATTGTCGTTTGTGCCGGTTGCCCCGTTGGTAAGCACATAAAACCAATAATTCTGAACGCCACTATTGGTGTGCACGCCACCATTGTCTCCAGTCCCGCTATACCAATAAGTGCCTTTATACGTACTTGGGTCTCTATGAGTTTTGGGGTTTGCCATGTTTCTTAATCCACTGGCACTGGCCATAATATCTTCTCCCATTCTCCATGAGAATTGGGTTGAATCGGCAAAATATTCTATTGCATTGCCAAAAATGTCGCTAAAAGATTCGTTGAGTGCACCACTTTCATTCCGGTAAATCAAACCCGCACTGTTTGTAGTAACGGCATGGGTAATTTCATGTCCACAGATGTCTAAGCTCGTTAGTGGGGTATAAGAAGTGCCATTGCCATCTCCGTAAGTCATCACGCTTCCATTCCAAAAGGCATTGACATAATTAGAGCGATAATGTACATAGCTTCTAATTTTTGCTCCATTGTCGTCGAAACTATTACGATTGAAATTTTGTTTGAAATAGTCGTATGTCATTTCAGCTCCGAAATGGGCATCACCGCCAATTTCGTCGAAGTTTACATTGTAATTATTCCAATAATTGTCGGAGTCTGTAAAGTCAACCGCTGCACCATAATTGGTGCCTTTATTCATGTCGTACGTTTCAATTCCATTTCCTCTACCAACTTCTCGCAAGCGGTAGTTTCCAGGTCCAGTGCTGTCGGTGGTGATGGGTTTGTCTCCTCGGTATTTTGTATTCGCCGTTCCTTTTACGTCTGCGATATGCAACAAGTCATCTTCTGCCCAAAACGCTCCTGATCTACAGTTTACGTATATGTTTTTGCGCATTAGGGGCTCTTCTGAGTTGATTTCGAATCGATAACAGAGGGCCATTTGGTTGTGAAAGTCTAAGTTTTGAGGGGCGTGAACCAATTGTCCTTCAGGTAAGTAGGTGGCAGTACTATCGCCTTTCCATACTTTGAGCATGGCTTCCTCCTCAGGAAATTCCCATTTAAATGATGACGCTTTGCTGTAGTCTTTTGCTAATTCAAATGCGTATTCGGCCAAAAGTATTTCGCGTGTGGTATATGTTGGCGTGCGAAGTCTGCCATTTATACTAGTCAGCAGGTTGTTTTGAAAATGACAAACGACGTCGCTACCCATAACTAGGGCATCACGGTAGTAGTGTGCCATTCGAATGTGTGTCTGATTTTCGTTTGCATGTAGGGTGCGGACTATCTCGAATCGGTGGTTTTTATCCAGTTTGAAATGGCTCACCAAATACTCATTGATTGCGTCTTTCTGAACGTTTGCGGCAGACAAATTCGTTTCGTGAAAAGACAGACTGTTGTCTGGCATGAGTTGGTAACGCTGTGCATGTGCCATGCACTGCCAACAGAGTAAAACCACAATGAATGTGAAAAGTCGGGGTAAAAAATGTAGTTGTAGCTTCAAATGTGTCTTTTTCTTTGAACTATCTTCGAAGATACAAAACATTTCGCAAAGCATGACTGAACCCAAATCGCCTCTATTAGCAAGTTTGCACACAAACGGTTTTGTGGCAAACCCGATGTCTTCGATTGCCATTGCCACTGTTTGCGGGATGGGCTTCATGTTTGTAACCATACTATTAGGTGCACCAATACTGATTTCAATGGTCGGTTTGTTCGGGGGCATTTTATTGGTTTATGGATACCGAGTTGGCAAGGTGACTTACGATTTATATGAAGACGGAATTCAAATGAGCATTCGACGATTCATCCCCTATTACCTTAAGAAAAAAGAAGAACAACGATTTGTTGCGTGGAAGTATATCAAATCATTTAAAAACGATTTTGATCAACAGCGGGGTGGAGGGGAATACGAGTTTTTGAAACTGTATTTGTCCAAGTCACCAGGTGAAATTTGGATTACGGACCAACACGACAAAAGCGGATTTCAAGCTTTTCGAGATGCGTTTAAAGAAGTCGTCCGCAAAGAGCACGAGGCTTCAACCAAAACGCAACTTGGTGAACAACAGTCGGAGAAGGTGTCTGTCAAGACAAAGCCAACGCATTTAATTGAAAAGGTTGGTTTCTATAAAACGATTACGGCAAAAGTCATAACCATATTATTCATTTTAATTGCCGCCGGATTGGTCGTATTAAACCAAACTCAAGGCTTGTCGTTTAGGAATCTATTCAGACTAGAACTTGTCATCATTCCGGGTGTCGCCTACATGGTTTATCGAGTTTTTGTTAAAGTCGAGGAATAAATGAGTCCTCGAGTATTTGCAGTAAAGAAAAGAACATAAAAAAAGGTGGCAGAGCCACCTTTAACTTTTTCTTAGAGCAAGATTAGTTGCAATCTTGCCAATAGTCATACTCAAAAGTAAAATCAGTACAGTCCCAATCATAGGTGTACGTGGCATTGAACGTTACATCCGCTGCCTTGCCTTGACCAATCAATTTAAGTTTGTAATGATTGTACTTGTATGTGAAGTCGCAATCTGCAGTCTTGTATTTTGTAACAATTGTGCCATTCATGACATACTTGTTGCCAGACGTCATGCCAACTCCCTTAATGCCTCCATAATTCGTGCGATAGGTTTGAGATGTTACACCGTTAGTTGACACCCAATTGCCCTTAACTGTTACCTCTCCAGTAAGTTGGATGTACTCACCAGCACAGGGATTATAATAAAGTCCTGGGGAGTATGAATAAGAATACTTGCCTGTAGTAGCTCCAGGAGCAGGAGCAAAACTGCTCATTGTGAAAATTAAGAAAGTCGCTAAACTTCCAACGCGTAAAATAGATTTCATAACATTTTTGTATTAAGTGTTTAATAGATAAAAACCCAAGATACGCATATAGAATGCGAGAAACTCGTAGAGATGATAACCGTAAATAAGCATTTTGTAAATGCGGGTGTATTGGCGAGACGTGCAAGTAATTCAGGAGCTCGATGGGTTAATACAACAACCAAAACGAAAATCATGTAGACTAAATCAGCCGATTAATACAAGGGCAACAGCGTCATTTTATTACTATCCCGAAAATATCCATGTTCGTAATGGGTTTCCGATACCGTAATTTCTTGCATTACATAGCCTGTTTGATCCACATCGGGGAAGTTATAAGCAGAAACAGATCCTTCGATGCAAAGATTTTCGAAATAGGGCACCGCTTCTAAGTCTCCCTTGACCCACAAACCATGTTTACGGCCATATTCATCATATTTCCCTATCTCTTCCAATCGACCATTGGGGCCGTAGAACTTCCATAAACCATATCGTCTTCCGTTTTTTAATTCGCCAGTCAACCGGGTTTCTCCATTGTTGTGAAACTCAACAACTTTCCCAGAACCATCAGAAATAGATTGTGTTCCATCTTGTTCGAAAAACGTCAAGTAATACAGGGTTTCCATATCCACCTTCATTTCTTGATCGCATTTGAACTTCATTTCGTTGTCTTTTATCAAACCTGTCAAAAGCTTTTTGCCATTTGGATACCACATCTGCACTTTCCCATAATAAAAGAGAGAATCTTGGGTAATCGGGTTGACGTACCATCCGCTGTCGTACGTGATTTCTTTGTATAACTGTCCGTTTAAGTCCCAATGCTGCCATGTGCCAATTTTTTGCCGACTTTCAATCCTACCTTTAGAGGCCATGACACCATTTTTATAGAAATATTGATAATCGCCAGTACGGCTTGATTCAAAATCGATTATTTTATCCGTCGATAAAAATGTTTCGCCACGATAATAGTCGAAATACGTTAAAGGATCGGTGTTGCGACCTGTGATGCTATAAGGTCTTCCATAAGACTTGTAAAACACGCTGTCTTCAAGCCTATAATTCACCTTTACTTTTATTGTCCCTTCCTTAAAATAGTAGTAACCCGTGTCGATTAAATAGCCATGTTCTAGGTTTACAGATACGCTCGTTGGTGCGGTAACATTACCTCTAAAATATGTGCCATGCGGGTATCCTTTGTCAAAATTAACCGTTTGACCAACGACCTCAGGTTCTGCAAAACTTTGAAACAGCCCTTGGAGTGTATCCATCACAAAGGTTGCTTTATACTCTAATTGGTGGTCGAAGTGTTTGTACTGTGAGTAGTAGCCGAACTTAATATCCATACCATGTTTCTTTCCCATGTAATATTCAGATATGTGGCTGTAGGATTTGTATACGCCGTGACGAATGCCATGTTCATAATTGCCGCGATATCCTAAGCGATCCGTGCCTTCTCCATGCTTTTTGGAATTCACATAATCCGCTTCGTTTGCCCAACCGGATTGAATGTGTATCACCTGGCCGTCAGATACTTTTAAAAAGTTGGTACCATAACCCTCTTTCCCATCCAGATAAGAAGTCAACTGTACTGTCGTGTCGTAATACACATAACCGTCAACATTGTGTTTTTCTATTTTTAGTTTGACGGAATATCTTTTCGAATGTTTGGTCCACTCTTCCTCAACGTCAATGTCTCCGTAATACGGTTTACCGAATAAGTTTATTCGGTAATCTCAGGTGTCATACAATTCCATTATGTGTTTTGGTTCAACCACTTCTCCATCTAACCGATATGGATGGTTGATGAAATAATCTGTGTATTGAGCAGTTTTTAACGCATAGGTATGAATCACCTCAAACCACTGATCCTCGTCGTGTTCGGTTTGGGTAACAAGGACGGTTGAGTCATTTATCGTGTTAAAGTCGACAGTTAAATTTGGATTGCCTTTGTTGGAGTTAGATTCAACGGTATAAGACGTGTGCAACAAATTGTAATGGGTTGACAAATCTTTGGAATAGCTGTTTTGATAACTTTTAATAAAGCCTTTTTTAGTTTTATTTTTTTGACTTAAATAAAACGGGTCAGCGTTGTAATACGTTGTATCCCCTTGCTCATTAAACCTGCAGTTAAACATCCAATTTCTTGAATGGAAGGAACAGAAACGTCCAATCTTGAGAGATACCCTTTTTTCTCATCAAATTCTTTAATTATGACAAACATGGAGTCTTCAGGATCCATTTGGCATTGCGACAACAAACTGCCGTCTTCGGAATACGTTTTAATAGGTTTACGTAGGTCGTCGGTGCGCATGTCATACTTGAGACGAAGCTGTCCATTGGGATGGTATTTCTCGACCGCTATTTCGTCTGCGCCACCAACCCTTTTGATCACAGATCGGTTGTACTTATTGTACCACGGCTGAGCATAAATGGATCGATATTCATCTGACCATTGTTCATAGCGGTAACCAATGTAAATTAATTGCCCTTTATCCGACCAAATTTTCTCTTCATAAATGCCTAAGGTATCGTTTTCTGAAACTGTTTTGTAGAGTACACCCTTTTTATAATAGCGCCTTCGAATATTGTCGGTGTTGTTTCGGTTGAACCAATAAGTCAACCGCCCTTTGTCGTCATACTCTTTATTTTCAATGACGCTACCTCTGTCATACCTTGCTTTCCTCTCGATATTGCCTTTTTTGTAGTCATAATATTCTATGACTTCTCCGTCTCTAAATCCGGTTACCCACCGTTGTTCTGTGATAATTTTGCCTTTGTAGTACTCAATGTCTAAACCGTTTAAAAGACCTTTTTCATACTGGTAGACTCGCTTTTCGTTTTTGCGATAGATAATCCATTCTCCTTCTTTTAAACCGTCTTTGTAATAACCCGTCTGTAATATTTCTGGGCGTTTTCCAAAATCATACCACACAGCCTTGCCATTTCGTTTGTTGTTGGAAAGTTCGAACGTTGCTGCAACGGTAGCTGTGTCCTTGTGCGATTGGATGTATACTTTGTTTTCCTTGTCCCACTTGCCTTGTTTCTTTTTATAGTATACAAGGTATTCACCGTCTGGGACTTTGAACGGATTGAATGGAAGAGTAGATTCTTGCGTACTTCTTTCCCAGATCCCGTTTTTTAAGGTTTTTTCGTTAGGGGTAAAATCGCCATACCACTCTGAATCAGTATCAGGAAAGGGGACGCGTACTGGGTAGACTTTGTATGTTTTTCCGTTGTAGGTTGTGGTGGTGATTTTTAATTGGCCAAATGCCAATATGTGCCAAAAAATGGCAATTAAGGTTAGAGTCGTTCGTGGCATATAATTAAGGTTACATACGATGAACGTACAAGTTATTCAAATTTGTATAAATCTAAGAAGTAAAAAGTCTTTTAACTTTTTCTAATTACGCAATTTATATTTACGGGTGAGGTACAGAGTGAGTAGTAATAACATGTTAATAATCTTCAAAAAATAGTAATGCGAAATCGTTTCCGCTTGTAGTAGTCTTACGAATATAGCAAATTTGTCCGAGAAATGAAACCCGTACAACCTACTGATTTTAACGCAACCCTATTTTTATTGAGTAGCACGGTCTGGAGTGTTGGCTTTGAAGTGCCAACACAAATTGCGACAGAATACCTTGAGGCGAACGCTAAAAGAATTCGATGTGTGTTGAACGAAACAGTTGCTTTTCAATGCGCTATAATGCCTTATGGTGATGGCCGATATTTTGTGAACGTGAATGCGTCACTTCAAAAAGAAGCTGGAATACAAGTAGGTGATGAAGTAGCTGTGCATATCGAGCCAGATACCAGTAAATACGGTCTACCCATGCCAGAGGAGTTGCAAGCGATTTTTGAGATTGACGACGAAGTTGATCAACTGTTTCACCGACTGACGCCAGGGAAACAACGCACGCTTTTGCACATGATAGGCAAGCCAAAGTCTAGCGACATACGCATCAAAAAAGCAATGATTATTACGGATTACCTTAGAGACGTTAATGGAAAGCTGGATTTTGAAGAACTCAAAATCGCTTTTAAACAAGCTCGATGAGGTTTTAAGCTTTTGAAAGCATGAATTTTTTTGGGGTGTTCCCAAATTTTTTCCTAAAAGCTTCTATGAAATGACTTGAACTGGTATACCCAATTTTATCAGCAATTTCAGCCACTTGCCATTGTCCTTCTGCCAGCAGTTTTTTGGACAAGTTAAGCCGATATTCCTGTAAATATTTAAATGGAGGGAGGCCGTACACGTTCTTAAATCCAATTTTTAAATTGTATTCGTTCATGCCAATTTGTTTGGCGAGTTCTGATAAGCTTGGTGGGTTATCTAAATGGTCGATCAAGATGTTTCGGGCATTTTTGATACGTTCTACATTGTCTTTTTCCTTTAAAAACGGACAAGCTTCATACAATTGGTCTTCTTCAACATCATACGTAAAGCTTAATAATTCAAGCACTTTAGAACGATAAAACACCGATTTTAACAAGTTGGGTTCAGTGGTTGGATTTAATAAATTGTCTAATACCAAGTCTGTTGCGAAATTGATGTCCTTCACCGAGTATTCCCTCACACCAAAGCCTTCAAAGCCTAGCTGGACCAAACTTTTTCTGTCGTCAATCAGGATGGAATGCACGTCTTGAGGCGGCATGGAAACATATACAAGCTTGCAAGATTGTGCATGGATCAAAACATCAAGTGTTTTGTTTTGATCGTAGATGGTGAAGTACGAACCTTCAGGCAAGGGCCGCTGATAATGTTCCGAAAATTGAAATATGGGGTTGCCTTGTTTGCAAAAGAATAGATGCACATGTTGATTGCTGAGTTTGGTTTGATAGTTCAACGGACTGTCTTGGCAATCGAAAGTAATGAGTTTCGCATGACTCGAATCTAACCGTACTTGCATGTTACTTTTTGCGATATTGTTGTTTGTCATTTTCGTATCTGATGTTTGTAAACGCCTATAAACATTGAATAATTTGCAGATTACTTTCGCGTGTTCTTTTCAACTTTTAGCGATATTATTTTTCCGTCAGGCGGCAAAAATAACTATTTAATGCTGGCACATTTGCACCACAATTTGAAATAATACAAAAGAATGAAACGAATTTATCTATTAGGCTTAATGAGTTTGGCGGCTGTTACAGGAGTAACTGCTCAAGAATATTTGGACACAACATCTACGAACGGAAACACGGAAGATGTGTATGTACACTTAAATACTGGCGAGAAGGCAAGAGCTGATCGTGACAACTGGGATTTGGGTTTTGAAAACATTGGAACCACGGCGTCTGTGTTGATCAACGGACAAAAAGGTGTGCAGTTATATGCAACACCTTTTGCTACTTCTGATTGGGCCAACTTTGATACTACGGGCATGTCGTCTTGGAGAGAATATATTAACTCTTCTGAATCATGGTCGAATGGTGCTTTTAACCAAGACCTAGACTTAAGCAATCCTTTTGACTTAGGTTGGGGGACGTACAACGTGCAAAATCACGTAATCACTGGTGATAGTGTTTTCTTGATTATGTTGGCTGATAAGTCGTTTAAGAAAATTATAATTAATGACCTAACTGCTGGAACATACACGTTCACTTACGCAGATGTTGATGGATCAAACGAAAAGAAAAAGAGCGTTACTAAAAACGATATGAAAGGCCAAAACTTTGGTTACTACTCTATCGTTGACGAACAAGTAGTGACTCGTGAGCCAGCAACGGAAGATTGGGATTTGGTGTTTACCGAATACATCATTCCAATTCCAACAGGTCCTGGAATGTTCCAAAACTATCCTGTATCTGGAGTAAAAATTAACAAAGGAATTGAAGTTGCTCAAAGAGATGGTGTTGATGTAACAAGTGATGACACAATGGGACTAAATTGGAATACCAACATTTCTGAAATTGGTTCTGATTGGAAGTCATGGGATGGAACGAAATACGTGTACGAACAAGACCGAGCTTATTTCGTACGATTAAGCGGTGGTTCTGTTTGGAAAATATACTTCACTCAATATGCAGGTGGTCCAGCAGGAACATTCTATTACACGTTAGAGAAGATTGAAACTGGCGCAGGCGTAAATGAATTAGACATGCAGTCGATTTCTATTTACCCAAACCCAAGTGCGCAACTTCCAATAGCCATTGCGTTAGAAAACAACAATGAGCTAAAAGCAGTAATAGTATATAACAATGCCATGCAAATGGTGCACATGCAGACTGACGCTACTGTAAACACAAGCAACTTACAATCAGGTATCTATTTCCTTGCGGTTGAAACAACCAAAGGAACTGCCTTAAAGAAACTTATAATTCAATAGATCATTGCGATACGCAATCGTCATTTTATTTCAACTGGTTCTGAGTAACATTGGTTTTGCACAGAACCAGTTGCGTTTTGAAATCACCTCAACCAAGGAAGATGGCGTTGGTGAGTATGCAGAACTTTTGGTGTCTAAATCAAACTCTTTTGAAAGCACCGATATCATTGCATATGCCACAGCAAATGAATTTGGCATTGCCAAATTGTCGTTGGAAAATGGATTGTATTACGTCAAAGTAATTGCCATTGGGTACGATGATTTGGTTCAATCCATTAGGGTCAATGAGTCTGCCACCTATCCGTTGTTATTAATACCAACAGATGAAATGTTGGGGCAAACGGTGGTAACGATTCAATCAAGACCACAATCCTCAACAAAGTCGGTAGAAAAAATTCTTGTACTCACACAAAAAGAACTGGCGAGTAGGTCGGTATTTAACTTGCGAGATGCACTAACTCAGCAAATGAATGTGCAGATTAGTAACGACAATTCAACCGGTAGTTCTGTAAGTTTAATGGGTGTTTCTGGTCAAAACGTAAAAATACTCATAGACGGTGTTCCCGTTATCGGTAGGTTAGATGGCAACATCGATTTGTCGCAAATAAACATAAACGACATAGAGCGAATCGAGGTTATCGAAGGTCCTGTGTCAACAGCTTACGGTAGCAACGCGCTGGCAGGAGTAATCAATGTGATTACCAAGAAAAAGACGTCGACTTCTGGTGAAATTATGGTTGACGGCTATCACGAAACCAACGGACAAGACAATATTTCGTTGGTAGGAGGTAAGCAGATTAAGAAATACAATGTTCGTCTGGGGGGATCTCGAAACTTTTTTGGTGGATGGAATCCTACTGAAGGAGGGCGCTATGATTTGTGGAAGCCGAAAGAGCAATACAATGGTCGTTTTCAAATAAGCCGAAACGGTGAAAAAACGCAGTTGTTAATTAAGTCAGAGTTTTTCTCAGAGCTGTTGTTAAACAAAGGAAGGCCGCTTCCTTCATATTTCGAAACGGCATTCGACGAAGAATTTTATACAAAGCGGTTTGATCAAAAAATTCAACTCGACAAGCAAATGGATAGTAACCGAAGGTTTTCAGGTTACATCGCATACAACCATTATAGTCGCGTGAGGAATAAGTTTTTTAAAGACTTAGTTACCCTTCAATCACAACAAGTGAAAACGGATGGTGGCGACGATACCACAGCCTTTAATGCCATGATGGCCAGAGGAACGTATCATTATTTCTCACCCAATAGACCGTTTAACTTTGAATTGGGATACGACATTATCAGTCAAACAGGAATCGGTTCAAGAATTGAAAATGAACAACAGACCATTTCAGATTTTGCCCTTTTTATGACTTCTGAAATAGTTCTGAAAAAGAAAGTGACTTTAAAACCAGGTGTGCGAATTGCTTATAACACCAGTTATTCAGCACCCATAGCACCAACTTTATCGGCGCGTTACAAGCACAAAGACTACATCTATCGTTTGAGTTATGGTCGTGGATTTAGAGCACCTGATTTAAAAGAATTGTATTTGTCGTTTGTCGATGTTAACCACAACGTGATTGGCAACAAAGATTTACAAGCTGAACGCTCTCATAATTTTCAAGCATCCGCAACAGGTTTTCATAAAGTCAAAGGTTTGTTGATTCGTCCGTCAGCTTCTGTTTTTTACAACGACATTGATGATAAGATCACACTAGCAGGTATTCAAGGAATTGAATACACGTATGTGAATCTGGATAAATTTAGAAGCACGGGAGGTAATGTCCGGTTAGGAATTGCAGGCAACAAAACAAAGGTGAATGTGGGATACTCAACCACTTTTGTGACTTCATTTTCAAACACAGAAGATGGACGTAAGTCGTCGTTTCAGTATAGTGAAGTGAATGGAAACATTTCACGAACAGTGGGCAGGTTTATCTTGAATTACTTTGCTAAATACAACGGTCCTCGTACTGTTTTTAATATTGATTTAGAAAACGGAAATGTGACCGAAAGCCGCATTAACAGTTATATCTTGAGTGATTTCCAGGTAGGGACCAACCTTTCTGCTAAACGGATTCAGCTAAATGTAGGTGTTAAAAATGTGTTTGACGTACGGAACGTGAACAACGAATTGCAAACCGGAAGCGTACATACTTCAGCACCGGCGGATTTAGCAGTTGGTACAGGAAGAAGTTATTTTATTAAAACGATATTCAGACTTTCAAAATGAGGGGATTAGGATTCATCATCATCGCCATAACGGTATTCACTGGTTGTTTCGAAAAAGACGAACCCATTCAGCCGTTTCCACGCGGCGAAGTGGAACAAATATCTATTGAGGTTGGACCAAAATATACGCATCAGTTATTTTACAACTTCGCGCAAAACGAAGTGGTTAAATCAGTGTTGCGAGACGAATGGGATTTGGCATTTTCATGTGAGGCAGATAACAACTCGATTTACTTGAATACGGGCAACAGCATGTATGGCGCCATCACCGACAAGACAGACATTGCGGAAGTGAGCGATACCAATGGGTTGGCGTTCAAATGGGATTGGAGCAACGGTAGGGATGATAGCAACGTTTTGTACAAATGGGAGTCACATGGAAAAGTGGCCGTTCTCGATTTAGGCTACACCATCGACAACCAACATCGTGGCTACATGAAGGTGAAATTCGGAATTCAGAATGACAGCCTAACCTTACAATACGGACTAATCGGTCAGCGCGTAGAACGTACAGCAATTCTTGGTAAGAATGACATGTACAATAGAGTATATTTCTCTTTTACGTCAGGCACACAAGTCGATATTGAACCTGTAAAAAAGGCGTATGACCTTATCTTCCGACAATACATCTATTATTTCGTAGCCGAAGACTTGCCTTACAGTGTTGTGGGCGCTTTATACAATCCAAGCAATACGCGGGTGATGTCGATCAACGACAAAGATTTTGCAGATATCACCTTGAGTGATACGTCAGCATATAGTTTTAGTCCAAACCATGATGTGATCGGTTACGACTGGAAGTCTTTTAACATCGACCAGGGCGTTTACGTTGTGTATCCTGATAAAAACTTCATTATTCAAACGTCACAAGGCTTCTTCTACAAGTTTCATTTCGTAGATTTTTACAACACCTCTGGAGAACGAGGTTATCCCAAAGTGGAGTTTAAGTTGTTGTAGGGGGAATAAACTTTTATTTCTTACTCTTCTTACCTAACCTTGAACCATGACGGTTTTGGGGAAAAGGATGACTGGTAAAAAGTGGACGGTTTCGTTGTTCGTATTAACGGCAATGACGTTAGCGGTTGTCAGCAACTGGAACTGCGCACAAAAAACAGAAACCGCTGCAGTTGCTCAAGATCCAAGCGTTTGTCCAAAAAGCTATGAGTCGGATTTAGAGGAAGTGCAATACGACCCTGCAAACAACAACTGTTTAACCTGCCACACTGGAATTGAGCACATCAGAGATTTGAAGTCTGAGATGATGCACGACATCTTTGAAAAAGCAGCGAAAGCTGGATACAAAGACAATAGTTGTATCGTTTGTCACGGCGGAAATCCTGACGCAACGACCGCCGCTTTGGCACACGAAGGATCGGCAAAGTTTTTCCTCGCCAATGAAGGACCTAAAGACTTTTACCCGGATCCAGGAAGCCCGTACATCAACCAAAATACCTGCGGCATGTGTCACGAAGAACAGGTAAGTACACAGTTCACAAGCTTGATGTTTACTGAAGCAGGTAAAATTCAAGGAACGACTTGGGGGTTTGGTGGAATTCAAGGATATGAACATAATGTCGCCAACCAAGAAGTAGATGAATTGGAAGTCCATGACCGATTGGGTTCTGACATATACAAGCAATACATGGTTGCGCTCAAAAAAGCGGAACCACAAGTGTTTCCAGGTAAAATGACGGCCTTACCTGAGGCACCCACTGCTGAAGAAGTCAAGATCAACCCAAAGCTTTCTGTCTATACCTATTTGCGACAGGATTGTCAGCGATGTCATACGGGAGTGAAAGGCCACAACGCCAAAGGAGATTACCGAGGATTGGGTTGCAGCAGTTGTCATTCGCCTTATTCAAACAATGGTTTGTATGAAGGAAATGATCCAACCATTGACAAAACAGAAGCTGGTCATATGTTGGTCCATAGTTTTCAGGCCAGTCGGGATGCCAAGGTAAAAGTACACGACCAAGAATATAGCGGCGTGCCAACCAAAACGTGCACCGCTTGTCACAACCGTGGACGAAGAATTGGGGTGAGTTATGAAGGCTTGATGGAGTCTGGTTTTCATGCTCCCTACATGGGCACTGGCGGCGATCAAGAAAAGATTCATAAAAAGAACTACATCCATTTACAGAGCGATGTCCATTTGAAAAAAGGCATGTTTTGTCAAGATTGCCACACGTCGGGTGACATGCACAGTTTGGGAGATTTGTCCGGAGCGATTCAAGGAGCAGTCGAAATCGAATGTCAAGATTGTCATGGAACACCTACAGAATATCCATGGGAATTGCCTATCGGATATGGGGATGAAATAGTGGGAGAAGCCCCGCAGCACGGTGATCCAAGAGGGGTTAGCCAAGATCTTCCTACCTACCTGACCTACGGTTCTATCAATGACAAACTGGATGGATATCTGCTCAGTGCACGAGGGAACCCAATGCCACATGTGGTGAAGCAAGGTGAAAAAGTGGTGTTGTTTTCTGCCAGTGGTAAGAACATTGAGTTTAGTCCGTTAAAGAAACTGGTCGAAGAAGATAAGTTATCGCTTGAAGGCAAGGTGGCCATGGTACAAACTGGTCTTCACATGGGAAAGATGGAGTGTTATGCGTGTCATGCGACTTGGGCACCTCAGTGTTATGGTTGCCATATCAATATCGATTATTCAACTGGGAAACAAAAGTTGGATTGGGTAGCGGCTGCCAAAACGCAAAACAACCACGGCGAAACAGGAGAGGTGATTAGTCAGCGCGAAAAAAACAATATTGAGGAGTACTTGATAAATGGTGAGATAAAAGAAGAGCGGAGTTATTTAAGATGGGAAGATCCGCCTTTGGTGGTGAATGGTGATCATCGGATTTCACCAGCAATTCCGGGTTGTCAAACGATCATAACAGTAAAAGGCCCCGACGGTGAGATGTTGTTAAAGAACCACATTTTTAAGATTAAAAATGTTGAGGGAGCAGGTGAGGAAGGTATGAACGCAATTGACATGAGTCCGGTGCAGCCACATACGATTCAAAAGAAAGCGAGAACTTGTGAGAGTTGTCATACCAACCCAAAAGCAATGGGCTATGGCATTGAAGAAGGTAGATTGTATTTCCGTCCTGATTCCAATATCGTGATGGATTTAACTGCTGCAGACGGGCGGGTCATCGCAAGTCAGGTCGATACACAATTCAATCGTATCGAAAATTTAGAACATGATTGGTCGGCGATTATTGATGAGGACGGGAATCAACTTCAGACTGTTGGGCATCATTTTTCTGGCTCGAGACCATTAAATAAAGAAGAGCTCATGCGGTTGGATAGGAGAGGTGTCTGTATGAGTTGTCACCAAACGGTTCCTGACCAAAGCATCGCTATTGATTTATTGAGTCATGTGGCGGAGTATAGTGGAGTTGAGATTGATAACGACAAACACAACCAAATTTTGAATAAATCGATTCGGATCGCAGCGTGGGTCCAGGTTTTATTGGTGTTGTTGGGGATTGGGTTGTTCTTTTTGGTTATCAAACGGCTGCGTAAAAAACGTGGGGAGTAGTATTTTTCATTGTTTTTTTTACCACAGAGTACACGGAGGATACACAGAGGCTACACAGAGGGCCACTTAGTAAAATTATGGTTAGATATAAATGTGGTCAGCGTATTTCAGGCATCGACAATTTTTCGTTTTTCACTTTTCGTTTTTCACTGTCTTTCACCACAGAGGGCACAGAGGATACACAGAGAAACTCTAAGTAAAATTGACTTGACACGTAACTTGAACACTTGATTTAACGTGATTCAAGACGCAACACGTCCAATTTCGAAGAAGCTTTTGTTTGGGTTTTTTTAGCAAACCGTTTTAACTTTTTGTTGTCGTTCGAATTCTTATGCCTTTTACTTTTGATAATAGTAAGAGGCAAAGCAATTTGCTTTTCAGTTTGGCAATTGGTGAGTCCAAGACCAACAGGAGCAGATGACTTAGTCAAACGTTTCATTTGTTTCATAACAAGTTTTGTGTCGTTCTGTATCGCGGCTTCAGCGGATTTGCTTCTTGCTACATTTTTTCGGAAGTCGTCATACAAAGCGTAGTACTGCATTTTCGACCCTGTGCTGCGTTTAACCCTTTTAAGTACACTGCGTTGTCGACTGATATACCGGTAGTTTTTCTTTCCTAAACGGTAAATAGAATCCATCAAGTCATAAACCAGATCGTATTGTTCCGACAACCTAATTGACGAATCACTTGTCGTATAGTGATTAAAATTTGCCTTTTCTTGCTGAATACGGAGGTCAAAATCATCCAGTGCCGCCAATCTCATTTGGATCAGAAAGTCGAAGTGCGAGGTCACGTCATGGATGTAATTGACCTGGTCATTTACGTGTGAATTCAGACTGTCAAACTGATTACGCAATTGTTCCTGTAGTGCCGCAACTTCCTTATTCGTTTGTTTGATACTGTCTTCGTACGATTTAAAAACGATGGTCAGTGAATCGGCTTTTTCCTGGTTAGGGTGTTCCGACCATTTCCCAGGATGATAAAAATGCCTCCACATCATTCGGTCGTACCTTTTGTTACTCAACTTTCGCCTTTTATTTGACCGATTTTTTTTGGAATGGATCTTCTGTAGCTGATGATTCCGATAACGGAGTTTCCGTTTTAAATACCTTGTGTAATCAGAGCTATAGCCTCTTTGTATCTTACTCTTTTGTCGATACTTGGCTGTTAAATCTCTATATTCTTCCCAAATCAAACTATCGTTATTGTGGGTTGCAACAAGTACAGAGTCACTCAAAAGAATAACGGATTTAAGGTATACACTGTCGAGTTTCATGGTTTTAGGATCCTCAACGTATTTCTCCCATTCTTCAAACAAGTTATGATAGTGATAACGGGCACTTCCAAAAAAGTTTTTATCATTTACCTCATACGCATGCTTGCCATCTTGTTGGTCTTGTTCAATTGCGTCGTACGTCGCATACGTATTAAAGGAAGTGGCAGCCACTTTGGGTCGACTTTGGAGGGTGTTTAGATTAAAATAGAACGCGCTGTCCTGACTAAACTTTGTCGCATCAAATTGAGGTTTAAAGCCAGTTAACGTGCTATTTTCTGGATAATGTGTAACTGCAAAACTATTGTCATTCGAGAGGTAATATTGGTTAGTTCATTGCTTGATAAAATGCGGTTTATACGCATATGGACGAATCAAACCATGCGTCAGATGCGCTTCAAACCTTCGGAGACTTGATGTTTTGTAATAAGACACGACACCAGCATCCCAACTATTGTCAATATTATACCAATAGCCATCGATCTCAACTTTGTTCCAAGCGTGATTAGGTAGGTATGTCGAGTCACAAATGTCGACCAATTCATTTTTGGCGTAGCCATTTACCACGACTGCGTTTATTCCGCTAGCAAGACACAAATCCTGGAATAGGTTGGCATAACCAGAGCACAGTGTTTTACGTCTTTTTAAAACGTCTTTGGTTTCTTGGTTTTGGGTTTGCCATTTTGCCGATCGTTTTGCATCATACTTGATATGGTGGGTTATCCAGAAATGGATATTGGCAACTCGTTGACTATCCGAAACAGCGGTGCTGTTAATTTGTTGCGCCAATTTCGCAACGTTGCCACGGTTCAGGGCATGCGACCTCCTTAAGTTGACTTGGCCAAAGGCCGTTGCGCAACAAAGTAGAAATAGGATGCATATAAGCGACCGTTTCATGTACTATACTGACGAGTAATTTTGGTTTATGGTTGGGTTAAATAAGTTTGTATTGTAACGCATATATTACCCAAACAGCTACAATCAGCCCGCAGAAAAAAGCAAAATAGGTGATCAGCATGCGACGTTTTTGTTCACGCCTTATGTCTTTAAATATTTGTTTTCGAATTTCTTTTAGCTCAATTTCAGAAGGAGTCGCGAATTTGAGTGACATCTTATTATCAAACTTTTCAAACGCATTGTCTTTAAGTCTCTTGAATCTAGCTTTGTTTTTACGGAGCTTCATATTCTCGATATGCGCCTTGTAATATGTGCCGTTCATTCCCATATATCCCTAAAATAAATTCCAGTAAATACACAATCGGATGAAAACAACAGAACCTGCAATGATGCTAATGATGTTGAGTTTGATGCGTCTGATACGTGATCGCTCAAGGTCCTCCCATATTTTTTTCTTCACCGCTTTCAACTCTTCAGGTGACTTTTCGGGATAGAGGAGCTGAACTTTGCGTTGAATTTCATATGCCCGTTGTTTGGTTTTGGTATACCTCGATTTGTTTCGTAGTAGCTTCTTATTTTCTTTAACTAACAAACTGAAACTGACGAAACTCATACTAATACAACGTGTTTGGTATTCCCAAAGTTACAAAAGAAAAGCCCCATTTGCATGGGGCTTTCAAGTTTACAATCCCGTAATCTCTTCTTCTTTGGGATATTTGACTGTATAAGTGAACGTTATGACTTTCTTTTTATAGGGCGCTAATTTCATGTCCCAAGTGATGAGTCCAGTATGCTCATTCATGCTTCCTCCATCAGACTTTACCAACTCAATTTCTATTTCCGCGTTATTGGTTAAAGGTATCTGATCTTCCAACGTAAGGTTAATATCGTTGCCACTGTTGTTCCGCAATTCAATTTGGTAAGTGGCAGTATATAGTTTGTGACTACCAACAATTTGCTTTTTGGTGTTAGATTTCAACTTTGTTCTGGTTACTGCCAACGAACGGTATCTGCCCATGGACACTTCAAGCGTGTCAGAAACAATTGATGGGTCAATTACTGTGCGCCCAACGAAGGTATTTCCGAAATAGATATTGGCGTTACCAACCAACAGGTCTAGGTTTTCCCAATCCACAATACGCGCCACAACAAAGGCGTCTTTGTCGAGTTTTGGGACCAAATAGTGCTGAAACTCCGCTTTTAGGTTGTGTTTTTGAACGGTTACGAAATGCGTTTTGCCATCTGATTTTATATAGTACGGAAGGTCAATGTCGAATTCAATGCTCGAGAAATTCTGCATTTTTTGGCTATAGTCGTAGGCCATGCCTGCAGTTGGAAGCGCTTTGTCTGCTAATTCTTCCGTGGTGCGGGCCATTTCCATATCGTCATCCATGGCTACATCCTTCTCTTTAAAATATCGAGTTGCTTTTTTAGTTGCCACTCGCACATGTCTGAAATAGTCGATGTACCAACGCGGTAAAACCGGTTTGATGTTACTACGGTTAGGGTTTGCATTGGAAATACGTAACCGCACATTGCTCCAATCCTCGCCAGTGTTTTGGTATACGGCGGCTTTATAAATCAGTTCAATATCGTCTCCAGCGTCCTTTGCTGTAATGTCGTACCATGGCGACCAACCAGCTTGATTGACCTTGTACGAAATATCTATAGAACCAGAAGTATGCGCATTGGCAGTAACCGCCACTAGTACTTGATGTTTCGGTTGATTCGGTGGTGGTTGTGGTAAGTTGGATTTGAATAAACGCAATTCATAGATCCGTTGATTCATGGCGTTTTGCTCTTTCACCATTTCAGCTTCTTCTAAACTAATTTTTAGAAATCGGTCTGCGATGCTTACCAATTTTTTCTCGACAAAATTCATGGTGCCCATCAATAAGTCGAGAGAATCAGGCTTGGCCTTTCCTCGCATCAAAGGATGATTTAAGAGTAAATTTCTTTCTGTTTGAATGGCTGTTTTCTTCTCACGAATATTCGCAAGAAAGTAGCTCTGATGATTCAGGGAGTCTTGAATCTTGCTAATTTTTCTATCGATTTCGCTTTGTGCCTTAGTGTTTTGTTCAACGGGCTCTGGATATACATATCGATATTGTACATCAAGAATAGTAAACTTCCCTTTGCCGGAAGCCTTTATACTTTGTTGATTGATGTAAGGCGAAACGCCTTCAAAGATGATGGTTGACGTTCCTTTAGGAATCGACGTTGACCCTGTGCGCGTTACCTGCGCTCCCTGCATAAATACAGTAACGTTGGTGATTTTTGACTTGAGTGTTTTTTCTACGTCTTCAGAAGCTTGTGTTTGAAGAAATAAGGTAGAAGTAAGGCTTAATAAAAGTGCAATGTGTTTCATATCATTTTCAATTCAGACGTATATACACGTCGAATAGGAATGGTAAATGAAATATTGAAAATAATTAAACCTTCGGTCTTCGGATTAACGTTAACCTGGAATCCAAGGCGTCGCCTTTTTTGCCTTTAGGGTCGGTTAAGCTGAGTATGACTTTGTATGTGCCTGATTGAGACACGTCAAAAGGAAGGTCGATAGATAATTGGTTGTTGTCCAAGATCATTTTCTTTATCAAACCGTCTTGCATATCGTAAACCATGATGACGGCATACAAACTATCCTGGTTGTGTGTGATGTTGAAAATGTAATCAAAGTTGCGTTCTGCTGGGAATTCGTACATCACAAAATTGCCAGACTCAAACGTGATATCATGGCTAATGATGTATTTCCATTTAACAGAAGGATTTATGTCGATAACTTGAGCTTGACTTAAAAAAGGCATAAGTAAGACCACAAGGGCTAAACCAAGTTTTGTAAAAGTAGGCATACGTGTATAACAGATTTAAACGGGTTTAATTGTTTTGAGTTTTCTCAATTCATTAAATTTCTTAATCTGTGTCACGAAGGAATGGCAAATGGTAAAGTAGTCGTAATTAACCGACGTACTCAATCCAGATGTAATAGATTCTATTCGTTTTTCCGTCTTATTTTCCATAACGTAAACTTACGAAAGAAATCGGCTGAATCCATGTCATATTATGCATCCCGACATATATCATTGGCTTTCAACGAGAAATATTTTATTTGTCCGTAAGCCTGAGATACATTTGTACCATGAAAACATTACTGACTCTTTTAATCATTGGTGGATCTGTTGTATTCATGTCTTGCGGAGAAAGTCCACAGCAAAAAAAAGCTAGAACAGAACACCAACATTTGAACAAAGGTGTAAACCATTCTGGTCCAGAATACACGTCAAAATACATTTGTCCTATGCATTGTGCTGGGAGCGGATCTGATTCTGCAGGCGTTTGTCCAACCTGTAAAATGGACTACGTTTTAAACGAGACTGAGAAGGACTAAAAACGAATACCTAGTCCTACGCCAAAACCATTGACAGAAACTTCTTCATAATACATGGAAGCGGTGGTAAACGCATTGGCCGTCATTTCAAGATCTGGTGTTTGTAGGAATGCAAATTGAGCACTGAATGTATTTTCTGAGCGCACTACAGAAATGTCGTCTCCAGCCAGTCGACCTTCCCAAGCGATAGCAAAGGACGAGGTGGGCAAAAATCTTAAACCAGCAACACCTTCGGCAAACACATTGCCTGAATATTGCTCGGCCATTAATCCAAAACTTAAATTTAAGGCTAACATAGATTTAGGATTCGTTTGAAAACCAAGTATCTGAAAATCTGTGGTGGCGTATCTATCTTCTTTTTTTATTCCTTCTTCAATGAGTTGATTGATTCTAAATGAACCGTAGTAGGCACCCAATTTGAATTGCACTTCTGGGACGGATAGAACAACCTGTCCACTGCTGGTTGTGCGTCTGTACGACAGATTCAAAGCGGAAAATTTATAAGTTGAGTCTGCTCGTTTTCGTTCAACCCAATCAAATACATCTAGGGTTGGCCCAAAATAATCGGGTGTGTAACCATAGTCGCTATAATCGTACGAATCAGTATCATAATAGGTGTCATCATCATCATACGAATCATCCGAATACGTATCACCGCTGCTATTGGATGATTGAGAAGAATGTTGATCAGAAGCGTCTTTGATTTGGTCAATTATTTGGCCTGATGCAAGCGTAAAGGAATAGAGGAAGGCGAGGAAGAAACAATAGAGGTACTTCATACATTAGGTGTTGGGTTACCATACATATGCAAATGCCGTTCCGAGCGCTCAGGTCAATAAATGGGCTTAATTATGTATTGATTTGCTTAAAATAATGGGCTCTAGTGTCTGAAACCTTAAACAATGTTTAATGGTGTCTTCCTTCGATTGCTTTAGTGAGAAGGGTATACAACTTGGCTAAATGTTTATCCGACTCCAAAAGTGATAAGTGTTTTTGTATGGTTACTTGGTCGCCTCGTTTGGCTGGTCCAGTTTGGGAGGTTTTAGGACTGTGATTTTGAATTTTAAAGGCCGTTTCTTTAATAATGGGTTTCAATACATTGAAATCGAGTTCATTGTCGTTTAAGAAGCTTTCTGCCTCACTATATAAGTAGTTCACAAAGTTGTTGACCAACACGGCCGAAAGGTGATATTTCAAACGCGTATTGGAATCCGCTTGTAGTACGAAGTGGGAGAGGGAAGACGCAATTTTGTGAAGTACGATAAGCGTTTCTGGATTAGAGGCTTCTAATAAAAATGGTACCGTGCTTATGTCTGGGGTTCTGTCTTTGGAGAAACTTTGTAAAGGATATAATATGCCGTAATTCGAACCAACATTCCTTAATAAATCCATTGCCTGTGACCCACAAGTGTGTACAACGATGCGATCAGAATTTGGCATTTTAGAAACGACTTCGGCTATTTGGTCGTCTGAGACCGATACGATACACAACTCAACAGATGCGTCAATTTCATGAACTTGATTGCTAAAACCACAATTGAACTCGTCTGCCAATGACTTTGCATTGGACTCTGTTCGACTGATTACCTGAACGATTTCATGACCGAAAGTGTTTAAGGCGCGTGCTAAATGTCTTGCGACATTACCCGAACCAATAAACCCTATCTTTAGTTTCATTTTCTATTTTCTTTCAGTCTTCTTCTAATGGCCATGAAAAAGCCTAGGAGCATAACAATCGTTCCCGTCCACAACAAATTGATGTATGGGAAAGCGATCGCCTTCATGACAATATAGCGTTGCGGTTGGATGTCAGTTTCTATTTCATGCATCAATTCACCTTCCACTTCTTTCGGCATGTAGTTAAACCTGATTTTAGCATATTCCGCAACTGAGTAAATGTTATAAATCCCTTGCCCGTCTTTAATACCAAATACAGGTTTTGCAACAACAGCACTATCACCTGTAATTACTTTTACTCGTGCGATATGCAAATCGTGTCCTGCCAATTGCTTGCTTATGGTGTCGCCTAAAGTCCTATCAACGCCCTCTAAGATAACTAGAGATTTGTTAACAATCATCGTATCCCCAATTGCCATCGTGTGTTTTCCATCTGCTTCCCACTCGCCTTCACCTGATTTTGGTACTAAAGAAACGTGGGTGTAAATGTCCCGTGTTAAGTAGTGGCGTGTATCTGGATTAGGCATTAAGCCTTGATTTTCATTGTATTGTGCATTCGGGTATAGAGAGAATTCTTGGTCTCTAATGGTATCATAATAATGCACTTCGTAAAACGTGTTTGGTCCAATCGTCGTGTCGCCTTTATAGGTTACAACATATTGAGCCATGTTAAATGGCTGGTTTTGATATAACAGAATGTTTTCACGGTTTTCAGAAGCACTGAAATTATCTCCATACGAATACAGTTTGTTTTCTGAGATAACTTGCTTTTTAGCCGAGCTCACTAGAACACCAATCATCATGAGTCCGAAGCCAATGTGGGCTAAAGCTGCTCCAGATAATTTCCATTTAAATCGAAGTGCTTTATAAATAAACCATGAGTTTCCGACTATGGCGAATGTGCTTGCAAACAAAAAGAGAATCAGCAATATTCCAGTTGAAAACCAAAGTTTAAAAACTGGCATCAACACCGCTGTTAAAACGATAGACGTTATAAATACGATGGTAAAGTTCTTAAGAAGCGCACGTTTACTAGATTTTTTATATGCGAAAAACTGCGTGATGCCACTCAACAAAGCAATGATTACGGCGAATGGCAATTGCCATGAATTGTAATGTCGTATAACGTCGATGTCTTGAGCAACATTTCCATTAGCCATATCCTGAAACTTCTGCAAGCCAGTGATATTGTATAACCAATCGAACATGCCTAAGGAGGCAGTGATTTTATTAAAGACGGGGATACTTGTTGTGCTGAAAACTTGTATCGCTGATAAAAGTAAAACCAATGATCCGACAAACATCCAGAATTCACGACTGAAGGTGCTTTCTTCTTTTTTGTTTAAAGGAAGATGCGCATAGAAGTTTTGAATGAAGAGGATGAACGATGCCAACAGAAACAACAAATTCAGCCATACGATAAACTTTCCAACCAAGATGTTAATCACAAACAGGACTAGCATTACCCCAAAATATATCCATCGTGCCCTAGTTTGTTTAAACGAAACAATGACGGGTAGGAAGACAAACATGAGTAAGAATACAAGCAGTTGCTGAGACAACCCAAGGTCTGTAAATGAGTGAACAGAAGTATCTCCCAACACACCACTTCGGGTTAAGAAAGTGGCGTACAACACCAATATGAAGGTGCCAATGATTAATAAATAGGAAAGTATTAAGGACGAACCAGTTACTCGATTAATAACCATCACGTGAACGCCTGCGATGAGAACGACCCAAGGAATGAGCGACGCATTTTCAACCGGATCCCAAGCCCAATAGCCACCAAAACTTAGCGACTCGTAAGCCCAAACACCACCCATGATAATACCAGCACCCAGCACCATTACTGAAGTAAGTGCCCATGGTAAAGCGGGTTTCATCCATTCTTTATATTTTCTTGTCCATAGTCCAGAAACCGCATACGCGAACGGGATAATGGTGATCGCAAAACCGAAGAATAACGTCGGTGGATGAATCACCATCCAATAGTTTTGAAGCAAGGGGTTAAGTCCGGTGCCGTTTACAATTACTTGCATGTAGTCTGCCTTGGCAATACCCTGCATGGTTAAAACAGGTAATTGTAACACCGAGGGATCCACCTCTCGAAGTAAAATAAACGGGCTGCTACCAAATTTGTAATCGGTTAAGAAAGGTATTTCAATACCCAACAACATCGAGCTTAGTACTGCTTGAGATAAGAGTACGATGGCAAGAACGGGACTCTGCCACTGACTAGGCTTGAGCATAATCACCATGCCCAACACAGCTTCCCAGAAAAGCCAAAGTAAGAAACTTCCTTCTTGACCTTCCCAAAAACAACTAATCATGTAATGGGTGGGCAGTTCCAGTGACGAATGTTGCCAAGCGTACTGGTATTCGAAATAGTGGTTGTATATGATTAAGAACAGCGAAATAATAATGCCCAGAACACTAATAAAGTGGATGAAGAAAGTTGCACGAGCAATTTGCCTATGCGTTTCGTTTTGAGATTTAACGTGAACGGCAAAAGCAATAGCACCAAAAATGGCTGTTATAAAACTTAAAACTACAAAGAAGTGTCCCCAGTTACCAGCAGCGAGGTGTTCTCCATTAAACGTAATGGTTTCCATGAGAAAGGATTAAATGTCCTGTATTTCGTTTTCGTATTTACTTGGACACTTTGTCTGTAAGTCGGTGGCGACAAATTCATTTGCCCCATTGACATGCCCTATTAACTTAATTTCTTCTGCGTGTTCAAAGCCTTGAGGCTTTTCTTTTAAACAGATTACTTTGCGCACTTCACCATTGCCGTCTTTCCCGTAAAAGATGAACTTTTCAGGATCTATTTCGGCGTTAAACTCAATGCCTTTTTCCTTTACCAGATACGTCTTAACATGAAAGCTTTTACCTGGGTTTTCAGCGGCCTCTTTGAAGGATACAGTCGTACTCGCATCTCCGTACGTACCAAGAATTGCAGCAATGCCAACTGCGATAATGACCAAAATGACTATGTGTGTACTTTTCACGCTCTTCTTTCTAATTTTTTAACTCGTTTGTCCATTCTTCTTAGATAAACAAACAAAAGGACAAAAAGGATGACCAAAACTCCTGCAACTACATAATACTTCCCTGATCGGAAAAAGAAGTCCTGGCTTGTTGGGTCTTGTGCAAACAAACTTAGGTGCACACACAAGAGACTAAATACTGCCGTAATTTTTTTTAAGGATACCATTCTTCGTCTTGTTTTATGAGTTTGTCTACACGTACAGTTAGTTGCGATATCCAGCCAGCGACTAGAATCCAACCTAACACAGCAGGGTAGAAAACCTTTCTTAAATTATTGTCTAAATCATATGTGTTAAAACCTACGCTATCACCAGCGCCAGGGTGTAGTGAAAAGTCTGCCAATCTAGGCAGGACTATTATCAATACAATAAAAATTGGGAAGGCGAAAATGTTGTATACTGCCGATATCCGACTTACAAGATTTTCGTCCTCAATGGAACTTCTTAGAATTTGATAGGCGATATACATCAAAACCGCAACGGCTGCGCCATTTAGTTTTGGATCATTCGTCCATGGTGTTCCCCAAGTATAATTTGCCCAGAACATGCCTGTGGCAATTCCCATTATGCCAAAGAGTAATCCGACTTTCGCAAAACCATTCGCCCACATATCGTGCTCTGCATTTTTCGTTTTTAAATACACAATCGAAAATCCGAAGGACAACAGCAACATGGATATCATTGCGAACCACATAGGGACATGGAAATTAAGATTACGTATGGTTTCTAAAAGGATGTTTCGGTAAGGAAAACTAAAATAACTCAACCTGCGAGAATTAGGCGGTTCCCCTTGGTTAAGGAATTCTCTTAGTCTGTTTCTAGGGTCAGGTGTAAAATCGACACTAAGCGCATCAGGAGCAACAAAAATACCGTGATATCCATCTTCAATCACGAAGGTTGCTGCCTTAGAAAACGGTGAATCCGTTTTTAAATCTATTGGTCTGAAATAACATTCAAGGTGGTTGTCGTCAACAACCCGCTCCATGTAAGCCCTGTGAAATCGGTTGTCAAGTTTAATCCAGCTTACGATTTGATTCTCTCTTTTGTCGTCTTGTTCTAGTCGAGTAAAACTTGTGTTGTAGGTTTCAACTTTGACGGCAATATCATATCGGCCATCGATATGTGCAGGTGCGACACTAACTATGCCTGGACCAACTTTGGTCATTGTGCCAATTGCGATGCTATAAATGACTAACAACGCCCCCAGGTATTTCCACCAATTTTTGCTAAAAGGAAAAGTGCTCATAGGTCGGACAAAGATAGTGTATTCACCGTAACCGCCTATTCGAGTGGTAAATTAAAACTGAACTAAATTGTTAAAAAATCTGTCAGGTTTTGGCGATGTAGATGACGAATCCTACCCAAGCAATAAAACTCGCAAACAAAAGGAATCGCAGCAATTTGAGTAGCTTAAATTCAATTGATAATTCATGTTGAATATGCTCTGGTGAGTTCAAAAAGGGTTCTGTTTCAATCATCCCTCTGAATTCGTTTAATCTCCAATCGTTACTTCGGAAATACGAGTACTCATCTGAAATTTGGTATTTTTTAATAAGAAATATGGTGCGGAGTCGCAGAACGAAGAGCCAAAATCCTAATCCCGCATTAATGTACAGAATGAAGAAGCCTTCTTCCAACATGCGCTTATTCCACCTCTTGAGCGTCGAAAGTCATATTTCGAACACCGTTGATGTATTGCGAAACGAAGGCATCATCGATACCAATGGTTTTAATTTCTTCGCCAAATTGCTTGGCTTGGTTGAGGTTGGTGAAGTACCCAATGACATATCGCTTACCACCTTCCTGGTTTTCGGCACGTATCGTTCTCACGCGGCTATTAAATTCATCTAATTGAAGCAATTCAAAATACCCAATTTGAACGGCATATACCGTTCCGTCGGGAACTTTGGTCGAACCTTGAGCCAATAAGTTTCTGTACTTCTTTCCCATGGCGTCCAACGAATCTTGCATTTGACGCAGTCTCATATTCTGTTGATCAAGTTGCTTGGTCAATTCTACGATGGTCTCGTCGCGTTCGTCAATCTCAATTTTTGCTTTTTCTTTCGCCTTTTTATAGGTTATTGGATTCTTCTTGTATTGTTTGAGTTCCTTCTTAAGCTTCTTTTTTTCAGTCTTAGAAAGTTTTTGTGCTTGCACTGACGATACAGCAAATAGTGATATGAGCACGAATGCGAATGTTTTAACCAAATTCATTTTGTTCAGCGTTGATATAGCCGCAATATTATCGCACAAATAAATCTTATTAAAGACTGACGACATTTTGTTATAAAACTTAGAGCAAAACGTTCCACAATTTTGCACACTTTAATTCTCTTTACCTGCGTTTATGTACTTGAAGTCGATTTTGGTGTGTGGCTAATTTGAGTGGAATTTGACGCTTAGATTCAACCCAAAAACATACCTTTGTCGGACGAATTTCGTAAACAAAAACTATGGATTTTAGAATCGAAAAAGACAGCATTGGCGAGGTAAAAGTAGCTGCAGACAAGTATTGGGGTGCCCAAACACAGCGATCACTAGAGAACTTTAAAATTGGCAACCAAAAAATGCCAATTGAAATTATCAGGGCGTTTGCAGTATTGAAAAAATGTGCAGCACAAACCAACGCAGATTTAGGAGTCCTTAGTCAAGAAAAGGCAGACCTCATAGCCGCTGTTTGCGACGAAATCAGTGCAGGACAATTGGATGATCAATTTCCATTAGTGATTTGGCAAACTGGTTCTGGAACACAGTCCAACATGAATGTCAACGAAGTGATAGCCAACCGTGCTCATGTATTGGCTGGAGGTAAGCTGACTGATGCCGACAAAGTATTGCATCCCAACGACGATGTGAATAAATCACAAAGTAGCAACGATACATTTCCAACAGCAATGACCATTGCCGTGTACCAACAAATGGTAGATTTTGCCATACCAGGTATACAAGTGTTAAAAGATACTTTCAAGAAAAAAGCACGTGAATTCCGAGAAGTTGTCAAAATAGGTAGAACGCATTTTATGGATGCAACTCCGCTGACTTTGGGACAAGAATTTTCGGGGTATCACCGCCAGTTGGTGTTGAGCATTGAAGCCATTGAGAAAGCTATGGCGACTGCCTCAGAACTCGCTTTAGGTGGCACTGCAGTTGGGACTGGTCTCAATACACCGAAAGGGTATACCGAGTTAGTGGCTGATAAAATTGCGAAAGAAACAGAACTACCTTTAATAACTGCCGTTAATAAATTTGAAGCATTAGCCGCTCACGACGCCATGGTCGAGCTACACGGTTCATTAAAACGGGCAGCGGTGAGTTTAATGAAGATTGGGAACGACATCCGCATGCTGAGCAGTGGACCAAGAAGTGGTATTGGAGAGATCATTATTCCTTCAAACGAACCAGGTTCTAGCATCATGCCAGGTAAGGTGAACCCAACACAATGTGAAGCGCTTACAATGGTTTGTGCTCAGGTGATGGGCAACGACGTTGCAGTTACAATTGGTGGAAGCAACGGTCATTTTGAATTGAATGTGTTTAAACCAATGATTGCTGCCAACTTGCTGCAATCTGCAAGAATTTTAGGCCAAGCATGTTTGAGTTTTAACGACAACTGTGTGGAAGGCATCGAACCTAATTACGCTGAAATCAAGAATAAGTTGGATAATTCCTTGATGTTGGTAACAGCATTGAATACTCATATTGGGTACGACAATGCAGCGAAGATTGCCAAAAAAGCACATGCCGATAATTCTACCTTAAAAGCAGCCGCCTTGGCTCTTGGACTGCTTACCGAAGCACAATTCGACGAGTGGGTTAGACCAGAAAACATGGTCGGTGATGTGGATGTCTATTAAAAAATATACTTTGATTTAGGCTTTTTTCGCAAAAGCGTTCAGGCAACCATTTGGTAAAACTTGTGTCTTATTCATAAGTATGTCTTAACGGTATTAAGGCAATTTGTTAATTAAGCCCTAACTTGAATTTATGACCCATTTGAAGCCATTTTTTGCTGTTGTCTTCACTCTATTGTTTTTTAATTTTCACGCTTATTCTGCTTCTGGAATTGGCTTTGAAATATCCTATCACCAGGTTGATTCATTAAAATACGATGTCGATTTCGTGGTGTACCGGTATTGTGGCAGTGTGAAGTTAAATACGAATTTTACAACGCCATACATGGTTTGTCAAACCTCAGGGTATAAGAAAAGTCTAGATTGGAAAATCGTTTCTGTCCAAGAAATTAAAACGGAATGTGATTCCATTGGAGGACCCTGTAACCCGCCGAATGCTTCATTCGGAGGAAATGGGTATGAAAGAATAGTGCTTCGATCGACAGTCGATTTTACGCTTAGTAAGTTCGATTCATTCTATAACAACGGTTGTACCTCAATCCGTTTTGAAATGGAAGACTGCTGCCGGAACTCAGCCAGTACCGTTGGTTTAGGCAATACGAAAATGTACACCTATGCGGAAGTCAATTTGGACATTGATGGCGGCAACTCATCACCAAGTTTTACCAGTCCGCCAATTTTATATGGCTGTTGTAATCAACCGGTGTATTACAATGTAGGAGCAATTGATGCAGATGATGATTCATTGAGTTATGCCTTGGCTGAGCCTTTGAGTGCCTACGGGACTGGTTTGAAGTATGCTGGAAGCTACGCCTATTACCGACCTATTGATTGTTATTTACCAGGGTCGTTGAAATTTCCTTACAATAACCCAAATGCCAACCCTCCTATTGGTTTGCATGTAAACGAGAAAACTGGAGATCTGATTTTCACACCAGTCAAATGTGATGAGTACACCACTTTGGTTATGGAAGTAACTGAATGGAGAAAGGATACAAGTACAGGAAAAATGTTAAAAGTGGGTGTTTCTAGAAGGGACATTGACCTACAACAAAGACTTTGTCCAAACAATAATCCGCCCATCATCAAAAGTGAATCATTTGAATACAGAGCTTGTGAAGGAAAATTTATTTGTATTTCTATTGAGACTGAGGACAATGTAAAAGTGCCGCCGCCTCCATTGCCAAAACCGAAAGGAGATAGTGTTTTTTTAGCATGGAATCGAGGCATACCGCAAGGAAAATTTGTGGTAACGCAAGATACCTTTGAGAGTGCTAACTTTTGCTGGACTCCAGATTCGGGTTCCGCAAGATCACGGCCTTACCAGTTTGTCGTATATGCCGACGATGACCATTGTGGTGGTGTTTTGCGCACCCAACGAACGTTTCAAATCACGGTTAATCCACCTTCACCTGATTATGCATTAACGATCGATTCGGTTACTTGTGGCAAGTTTGCTTTAAAGAATTCATTGTCTACAGCTGCATTGTCAAAATTGAATTTTGAGTTGATGGTAAAGCCCATTTTAGGAACAAATGTGAAAGCTTATTTTGCCAGTAACCATACTAACTATTCTAAAAAGCCAGAGGACTCAATACGGATGACGCGTAATGGGTTTTATGAATTGACATACACCTTGGAATGCGGTAAAACCATAGTTGATACATTGGTGGTCGGAGATTTTCCAGATATGACGACACCATCAGATATCGAAATATGCTATGACCACGGTCCACTTGACTTAACGAAGTATGATACTGCGGGCAATAATGGCACTTGGAGTTGTCCAGCCAACCCCAAAATGGTAAATAGTAAAGGTGTGTTTCTCACCGATAGCGTGCCGTTACTGCCAAGCACACAGCGTTTTGTCATTTACTATGCCATTGGAAGTGTGGCCAACTGTGGATACCTAGATTCTTTCGACATACGGATAAACCCATTGCCAAACGTCGTGTTACGTGATGGTAAGTTTTGCCAAAATGTTGAGACCATCGATGTCAAAAACGATAAAATTATTGCAGTTCCTGGTGGTGGAACATTGGCGCTAGGTCGACAAAAATGGAGTTGTGTCGATTGTGGCGGTTATAAGGAATCGGACATTATCAAAGACCACGGAACTGGACTTCCTGGAGCCGTTCAAAACTTTAAACTTCATATTGATTCAAGTGTTATCTCACTTCCTGGGAAGGCAGTCGATTCCTTATTAATAGAATTAGAATTTAGAAATGTATTTGGGTGTACCAATCGAGATACGACAACTATTTATGTCCATCCAACCCCAACATTTAAGTTTGACGCCGTATCTCAGCTGTGCTGGAACGACGGAGTTGTCAACTTAAACGAGTTAACCAAAATAACCATCCCGAATAGTAAATGGAGTGCAATTGACGCACCAGGATACGCCCCTGCAGATAGTTTTAATGTGGCTATGTCTGACAGTTTTTTAAATACAACGCAAACTCTGAGGCCTAGCAATTCAACAGATTCGATTTACAAAATTCATCTACTATCAGAAAAAGGGGTGTGTAAGTTTGAATTAGATACGGCCATCAAGATAAAAGGCGTTGTCACACCTAAAATCGACCATAGGAATTTTCAAGCAAGATTGGGGATTGGAGAACCCTATGCTTTTTGTCCCTCTGAATTTCCTTTTACATTAGAGTCTTACAATGGAGGTGTCTGGTCTGCTTCAGACACAAGTATCGTAATAGCGGACAAACTGTATCCCCAAAAAGCAACTCGCACAAACGAAGTGATTACTATTTGGAATCAACTACTAAATACCAACGGTTGTGTTGGGGAAGATTCTGTAAAGATTGTGTTTCATGATAAACCAACCTTACGGATAAACACCGACACTTCGATCACGTGGTACGCAAGTCAAATGAGCCTTGACGTGGAAGCCACGTATGCAAATACACCTGGTATTTTATGGGTACCTTTAACTGGAAGTACTATAGACAATACGAAAGCGGCTAAAACAACTTGGCGTTTTAGTGCAGATCGAGACACCATTACGAGAAAAATATTGTACGCAATGACACAAGAGTCAAGTGCGAATGTTTGTCCATTCCAGGATACCACAATGGTTTTAATGGTGCACCCAACGCCATGCATGGATATTGAAATGGATTACACGCTGAGTTCGAAAAGTTTAAAGCTTAGTCCTGTCAATGAAAATATGTCGTCATTCCGTTGGGAAGTAGATGGCAAGACATATAACGGAAAGAATCCAACGGTGGATTTGTCGAATGCTAGTGATACTTTGGTTTGGGTAAAGTTAATTGCGACTAACCAACTTGGTGACACTTGTGTCAGTTATAACAAGATCAATGTGAAAAACGGTTCTGTTACAGATTTAGATCAATTGATATCCTTGTATCCAAACCCAGTTACGGAAGGTTTTACGATTGAAACGACATCTAACTTGATTGAGGCTACAGTAGAGATGTATGGAAGCAACGGAAAACTAGCCCACTCAACTACATTAGAAACTAATTATGTTACGTGTGGTAGTTTGGCGCCTGGCATGTATACAATCATCGTTCAAACAGATACGGGACAGTATTTAGGCAGGTTTGTGAAGGAGTAGTTCTATGTTTGAATTATAGAATTATAGAATTATAGAATGAGTTAAGCAGCGAAAGAAACATCCTGTGTGTCATAGTTGTGTAACCAAGAAAAAGTATGCCAGTAGTATCGTTCCGTCCTTTTTTTAAGCTCATGTTTTCGGCCATGTTAGTTTTGTTTTGCTTTCAAGCAAAGGCCGGTCACGTATCTTCAAATGAGATTACCTATCGTTGGATTGATACGTTGACGTATGAAGTTACTTTTACCTTTTATCGGACGTGTGCAGGTACTGCGCTTAGCAATCCAAGTTCTGCGACCCGTGTAGTTTGTAAAACGTCTGGAAGCAATGTTGGTTTGTCATTAACATTGGTTTCAATGAAAGAATTAAAGACAGTTTGTGACACGCTAAGTGGACAATGTTCTGGGAAGAACCAAACGAGAAGTGGAGATGGTATTGAGATTCATGTGTATCGGGATACAGTTGATTTTAGAACAAGTAAGTACAATGGACTGATAAAATCAGGTTGTACTGATCTCAGGTTTGAGGTTGGTTTGTGTTGTAGAAATTCTTCGATTACCACTGGATCAGCAGGGTATTTGTTATACAACTTTGCAGATCTTAGTTTAGATGATGGAATTCAAAATTCCTCACCTGAGTTTGCATTCGAGCCAGTACCGCGCTTTTATTGTAACCAACCTGTTTATTACTCTTTCGCAGCAATAGACACGGTGGACGGGGATTCATTGTCTTACGATATTGTTCAACCAATGAGTTCTAGTACAAGTACTATTTCAGCCAATATGCCTCCGTTTACTGTCTATTATCCTGGCAGTTTGAAGTATCCTTATAGCAATCCAAACGCCAATCCACCCATTGGTTTTTATTTTGATAAAGAAACAGGATCTGTAATTTTTACGCCAACAAAGTGTGATGAAATTACTACCATGGTGTTCCAAGTCACGGAATGGCGAAAAGATACTGCGGGGAAGTACCAAAAAATAGGAGTAGTTAGACGGGACATGATGTATGAAGTGAAGTATGGGCAAGGGAACAATGCCCCATACTTGTCTTCCGCTAGGTCGTTTACCATTTGTGAAGGAGATAGTTTGTCAATCATTTTTACATCCGGCGATGACGTTAAAGTGCCTCCACCTCCGTTGCCAAAGCCAGATCCAGATTCCACGAAAATGCGCTGGAATTATGGAATTCCTGGAGCACATTTTTCAATCATCGATTCAAACGTATTGCGCCAAAGGGGCCGTTTCAGCTGGCGACCAGAAATTGGTCAAAGTAGATCACTTCCATACCAGTTTGACATAGCGATTAGAGACAATAGTTGTCCGTATTTTGCAACATCCTATTATCCAATACAGGTTAAAGTACATCCACGGGCGCATGCTGAAATACAAATAGATTCACTGACCTGTGGTCGATTTGTGGTTACAAGTCTTATTGATTCAGCAAAAACTAAATTTCCGAAGTATTTCTGGGAGGTGCTTGATACAAATGGCAAGGTGTTGAGCCACGCTAAGGCTCCAGAATTTGCGTCATCGCAATCATTTATTTCGGTCAAACAAAAGGATACGATTCGGTTCCAACAGAAAGGACGGTATATCATCCGGCACAGAATTGACAATATTCAACGTTGCCCATCATACAGCTTTGACACGATAGATATTCCAGATCTGTTAGAGGTGGCATACACTTCTGAATCCGACACATTCGTTTGTCAAGGAACAGCCAAAAGCTTTACTGCTGATGTCACCAATGGAAGTTCTCTTGTCGCTTATTTGTGGTCTACTGGCGACACAACCCAGCAGACATCTTTTAGTTTGCCAGATAGTATTGCGATTGGTGAATTATCAATTATAGTTACGGATACGAACGGTTGCTATGCTACAAGCAAAGTGCAGGCGTTGAACAGACCCAGACCCACCATTGATCCTATCACGGACATCATCATTTGTAAAGGCGATTCAATAGAAATCAAACCGCAAGGTCAACTGGCTTTTTGGGATGATCCAAGAGATTCAGATACGACGCTTTATCAGCAAGGGGCAACACTGGAGTTTTCGCTTTATGACAAGAATAAATTTATAAATTCTGATACCGTCTTCGAATTTAAAATTGCCAGCCTGTACAACATTGTTGTATCCGACAGTTTGGGATGTACAGATACCACCACGTTTAACGTAAAGTGGCCGAAAGGGAAAGGACTAAAAAATATGTCCCTGTGTAATATTAAAGGAACTACTATCGATTTGAGGCAGTTTGAGGACGCCAAAGACTCTGGTGGAATTTGGTATTGTCCGGCGTATAAAAAAACGGTTAAAAACGAACGAACCTTGTTGTTGGATTCTTTTGATGTCACCGATTATTCTGTCACCAATTCAATCTATTTTAGCTATAAACACCTCGGAAATGGATGCGAACTGTTGGATTCTTTTAAAGCCACAGTACATCCGTTACCCCAACTTAAGCTGCAGGACATAACTGTATGCCAGAGCAATAATTCATTGGATGTAATTGAGGATAGCGTCATCATCTCACCAAATGAGTCGGTGCTTCGAAAGGGAAGACAGACTTGGAGTTGTTTAGATTGTAAAACATATACGCAAAGCAATGTCATCCAAGACACCGGTACTGGCAAGCCAGGAGCGAATCAATACTTCCAAATTTATATTGATCCGTTCACGATTCCTCTAAAACCAAATGGTCAAGAATCGTTGACATTCGACATGGAGTTTAAAGATGAAAACGGTTGTTACGCAAAAGACACCACCACCATCGTAATCAAAAAAGAGGTAAAGATTGATTTTTCGGGTTTCCCTAATTTGTGTTGGGATGAAGGCATTGTCGACCTTAAAGTGCTGTCACAAGTATCGCCAGTGGATGGTTCTTGGAAAGCCATAGACAAAACTGGTTATGCGACGGCAGATTATTTGAACAGAGCATTGTCGAGCAAAAGCAATGCTGGCGATACACTCGTTACGACAAATACAGTAAGACCTGCGGAATTTGCCTATTTCAAATATTACATGCGGTATAGCCACAACGCGTCAGGTTGTTTAGCAACTCGTGACACCTTTTTAACCATACGTGGTTTACCAGAACCTCGAATTTACCGAAAAGTTTTATCGATTAACAGTCAAACACAACCATATTCCTTTTGTACATCACAGTCGGATTTAACTTTAGATGTAAGGCATCAAGGCGGTGTTTGGTCGAGTGGTGATCCAGCCACCTTGGTAGGCAATGTGTTTAAGCCATCCAAGTCGACCAAAGTGAACTTCCCGTTTAAAGTGTATTACGATTATTCGGATATTTATGGATGTCGTGGTTCAGATAGCGTTGAAGTCGTCGTGGAATCTCCCAATGCCTTATCCGTATCGCCTAAAGACACAGTGCATTCGTGGTATGCCGACAATATGGTTCAATATGTGAGCGCCAATCCGCGATTTGGATATGGTGTGAAATGGGAAGCCTTAGACGGAGGCAGTTTCGAAAATGATACGGCAAAAACAACTCGGTTTACGTTTCAGACTGATAAGGAAGTGACATCCAAAGTGCGTGTTAAAGCTACCGCCAATCAAGCATACAATGCGTGTGGAGCAGAAACGAATGATATCACGATTCTAGTCCACCGTACACCTTGCATCGATTTTGAAATGGACTTGGATTTGTCGACTAAGTTGTTAAAACTGACACCTGTGATTGATTCATTCCCACAGTATCAGTGGACCGTTTTAAGCGCAACCTCTTTTGATGTCACTCCGACATTTGATGTTTCAGGAGTTACTGATACATTGGTGAATGTTCGATTGAATTCATACAATAAAGGAGGCGACAATTGTTATACGGACAAGCGCATAAACTTAAAAAATGGTTCAATTAAACTAATTGACGACCATCATATTCGTATCTATCCAAATCCAGTACTAGATGGGTTTAATATCGATGTAGATGGAGACAAGAAAATTGATCAATTAACGATATACAACAGTGTTGGGAGCGAAGTAACTCAACCAAAGTGGCAAGATCATTATGTGGATTGTTCAGCTCTGCCAAGTGGTGTGTATACGGTATTGATTGAAATGGACGAGAAACGATTCGTTACGAAGTTTGTGAAACAATAAATACGACTTCTTTCTTCAAGGAATACGTTCACCCTTATAATTTTCCAACGGTTTGCTGTTGATGAAAATACTGTCAGGGATAACAGGCTTACCAGCTATTTTAAAATCTAAATAAAAGTAGCAATTACAAGCCATCATTGAATATACCTGTACTTTTTTACCGTCGCTCTCTACTACAGTTTCAGATGGCCTGTCTATGGAAAACAGGGCTCTATTCTTACCAATAATCGTTTGTACGAGGAAGGCATCAGTATAAGAACAGTTAAACCAATGGCCTAATCTCAAAAAGGTTGTGTCTCCAATCGTGGTTTTAGAGATTACCCCTCCACTATCTTGTCGACATTCCTTTTGGCAGGTAGAGATCTTAAAATCGACATTATGTGTTGAGTAGGGTCCAAACTTTTTAGATTCCTTTTTTTGTTGGCAACCTATGGCGCATAAGATCACAATGACCAATCCAACAATCCGGTATGTGAAAGCGTGTTTCAAGGGATGTTTTTAATATATGTAAAGGAGAACTAGAAGTGTCCCGAGTCAAACAGTCCTTTGTCTTTTGGCATGCTCAAAACCCCACCAAAAATCAAGACTATCTATGTTTTCTGCTTCTCTTTCTTAGCAGAAGGAAACAGCAGGTTGTTTAAGATTAATCGGTATCCAGGCGAGTTAGGGTGTAATGCCAAATCCGTTGGGGGCTCGTCAACTAAGTGCCTGTAATCTTCTGGATCATGTCCGCCATAAAACGTCCAAGTACCTTTGCCCATGGTTCCGTGTAAATAACGAACTTCATTTAAGGCTTTGTTTTCACCCATAATGATGGTGTTGCTTTTAACCACTTCTTTTTTGAATGCAGTGGTTTGTCCCATAAAACCCTTAATCACTTTTTCGTGGTTTTGGGTGAGTATCGTAGGAACTACGTCCCATTTAGCTGAAAATTCATTCAAAACAAATACGTCATTGGCTTCTGTAACGCCTCTAGTTGCTGGGTTTACATCAATGTTTGAATATTCGTAAACGTATGGATTACGTTCAAGCTGAATGCTTTCAAAGGCAAACGTTTTACTAAAGTCTAGTTTCGACTGAGCATTTGGGTCAGCAGCATCTCCGTCATACATTTCTTCACAAATGTCCACATCATCGGCTGCCAAGGCGATATCATAACTGTCGGTTGCAGAACACATGGCAAACAAGAACCCGCCTCCCAAAGTAAAGTCTCTAATCTTTTTTGCAACAGCTAGTTTTAATTCCGATACTTTTTCAAATCCGTGTTTAGCCGCCATATCCTCAGCTTCTTTTACCTGTTCTTTATACCAAGGCGCATTTCTGTAATGGGCATAAAACTTTCCATATTGTCCAGTAAAATCCTCGTGGTGCAAGTGCAACCAATCATATAAGGGAAGGTCACCTCTCAATACTTCGTCATCAAATACTTTTTCGTAAGGAATTTCAGCGTACTCCAACACCATAGTCACGGCATCGTCCCAAGGTTGTGCAGAAGTAGGTGTATACACGGCGATTTTTGGTGCCGTTAGTAACTTGACGATACTGGCGTTGACCACAGGATTTTCAATTTCGTCTCGAATGGTCTGTGCTTTCGTATCGGATATTTTTTGGTAACCCACTCCACGGAGCAGACATAATTTTTCGAAGTCTTCGTAATAGACGGTCATAAAAGCACCGCCTTTATAATTCAGCAACCACTCCACTTCTTTGTCGAATTCCAAAACAGAATACGCAATGCCATACGCCTTTAAATGGTCTTTCTGACTGTCATCCATCGGTATCAACAGGTATTCAGCCTTTGCCACCACACCTAACATGAGGATGCCAAGTAATGTGATATATTTCTTCATGTTATTCATTTTCTTCTTAAATCAATTCTGCCACCTTTACTCCTATAAAAACGAGAAAAAGGCCAACAATATTACTTATCAATACATACGCACTAAATTGGGTAAACGCTCCTTGGTTGATGAGTTTTAGTCCGTCTAATCCAAAACTTGAAAATGTGGTAAATCCACCCAAAAAACCAATGAGCCAAAAGGCATTGAGTTGTACGTTTTTACTCAAATACTGCCAACAAAGTCCGATAACAAAACACCCAAGCAAATTCACTGTTAAGGTCGACCATGGGAATCGGTGTGTTTCGCTAGATTGAAAAATCAAACTCACCACGTACCGAGCAATGGCGCCTAAACCACCGCCCAATCCAACCCAAAGCACATTTGCACTATTCATAATATTCGTATTTGTACCAAACCTCGCGTTCGAGGGTTCCAAATTTATTATAGTAAAACGTTTTTATTGGCAAACCAGATTTGTCGTAATAAAACTCAGCGGCCAAATCAGTCAATTCACTTTTGGTTTTAATGATTTGGTCTTTTTCGTTGTATTCAAACAAAGTAATGTCGTCGTTGTCATATCCCAAAAAATAAATAAACTCCGTACGAGCAATCCGACCCTTTTTGTCGTAGCGATTGGTTAGCATGTTGACGGGTTTATTCGCATTAACATCAGTTGTATTCGACTTTAATAGGTTGTCGCCAACATAGGTGTTTTTAGTCACAAGGTAAGTTGTGTCTTTGTCGTTGATTTCAACGGTGTACACGGAGTCGGCATTTTTGCCTTCACCGAAATAGACATTGCGCACTTCTACTTGTCCAGGGGGATCGAAGAAGGTGTTTATCTCTGTTCGTATTCTACCAAAACTATCAAGCTCCATTTTTAAATCGCTGATTACCTCATCGTTTCGGATGGTTGAAAGTCCAGTCACGTCGTTGTTGTCATTGTACGTATACCGCAATTCCGTGATGATATCCCAACCTTGACAGTGATAATCAATTTTGATGTATGTCGGACTGCCTTTTTTATTTATGTGTTTCACATTCGACAAACACGTGTCGTTGGATTTTTCAAATCCCAACATGTGGACCCACTGACTCACCGACTTTACGTTGTTTTGTCTGTATAGCGTTGTGTCGTGAATTTGAGCGAAAGCCATGAAGCTTGCCAAACAGAACACAGTGAAAAGGCTTATTTTTTTTCTCATTTTATTTATTTAATCGGGCATAAGGCACCGTACTTTGGTCGGCAAAATCTTCATTTACATATTGAAAATGAGCCGATTGTGCAATCATCGCGGCGTTGTCCGTACAATATTCCAATGCTGGAATGTGGACGCGCCAACCTAGTTTTTGGGAAGTTAACTTTACGGCAGTTCTTAAACCACTATTTGCCGAAACACCACCGGAAATAGCAATCTCGTTAATTCCAGTTTCTGTAACCGCTTTTTTTAACTTCCTCATTAAGTATGACACAATAGTATGCTGAATAGATGCACAGATATCATTCAAATTCTGTTCCACAAAATCTGGGTTTTTCTCTTTTTCGTCTCGAATAAAATACAAAACCGCTGTTTTTAAACCAGAGAAACTAAAATCTAACGCATCAACACGCGAATCAGGAAATTTAAATCTATGGGGATCTCCAGATTGAGCTAACTTATCGAGTAATGGTCCCCCGGGATATGGTAGACCCAGCATTTTGGCTGTTTTATCAAATGCCTCGCCCGCGGCGTCATCTCTCGTCTTACCCAAAATTTCCATGTGTTGCGGTGAATCTACCTTTACTATTTGTGTGTGTCCGCCACTTACCAATAAGCACAGGAAGGGAAATTGAACTTCATCAGCGTCTATAAAATGCGCCAACACATGAGCATCTAAATGGTTAACGCCAATTAAGGGAATGTCTAAAGCGAGCGCCATGGATTTAGCAAAACTCGCTCCGACCATCAATGAACCGAGTAAGCCTGGACCCTGAGTAAAAGCTATGGCTGTGAGGTCGTTTTTAGAAATTTGTGCTTCTTTAAGAGCGGCATCTACCACTGGTAAAATGTGTTGCTGATGCGCGCGAGAAGCCAGTTCGGGCACAACACCTCCATATTGTTCGTGTATCTGCTGACTTGCAACAATATTGGACCGCATTTTGCCATTATGTATAACAGCGGCTCCTGTGTCGTCGCAAGACGATTCAATCGCCAGTATAATTATGTCTTTTTTATCAGGCACTGAGGCTGGATTAATGCTAGAATTGATGGGAGTTTAACTAATTTCGAACTGTTGAAAAACGTTTTTTCAAAAATAGCAAAATTTGGGCTGAGGACATTGATTGTCCTTGTGTTGTTATTGCTTGTTTCTTCGGTACTGATCAGTATTCCGGCTATTCAAACAGCGATAGTCAATGAAATTAGTTTTTCCGTTTCTAAATCCTTAGAGGCAGAAGTTTCTGTAAAGGCGGTCAATTTGAGTTGGAATGGCAAGGTTGTTCTGAACGACGTCTTAGTTAAGGACAAACAGAAAGACTCGATGTTTTATATCGAACAGGTCAGGGTGCGGATACTTTCAGTCAAGCGGTCAGCCAATACATTCGTGTTTGGGGATATTGAATTAAAAAGACCGCAGGTGCATTTCATCCAGCGAGAAGGTGAGACAGAAATGAATTATCAGTTTTTGGTCGACTTATCGCGAAAGCAACCCCCTACTGGAAATGTCTCAAATATTTTGTTCAAGTCGATGAAAATCGAGAACGGTCAGTTTACGTATAAAATGGAAGGCTTCGAACCACCTACTGATCGTAGTTTTGATGAGAACGATTTTGCCTTCAACCAAATCAATGGCTCGTTAAAAGATTTCTATTTGATTGGTGATTCACTTGACTTGAAGATTAAATCATTACGAACCGTTGAGAAAAACGGATTGGAAGTGAAACGCATGGTCTGCAAGGCCAAAATTCATTACAAAGGCATGGAGTACTCCGACCTCCAATTGAAGACAAGCCATTCAATCATACGCGATTACTTGTCTTTTTCGTACGACAGCTATCAAGACTTTAAAGATTTCATAGATGTCGTTCAGATGGACGCAAGTCTTGAACATTCGACTATTGATACCCGAGATTTAGCCTACTTTTCATATAATCTCAAACCCTATGAACACAATGTGGTAACGATTTCTGGTCACGGAAAAGGCGTGGTCAGTAATTTTAAGGTGAAAGACTTTGACATCGCTATTGGTGACAAAACAGAGCTCAAAGGTGACGTGGACCTTAAAGGATTGCCTGCATGGAGGTCAACATTTATGAAATTGAAGCTGAAGCATTTGGTGACGTCAGCGAATGAGGTCGAGACCATTTTAAAAATACCACTCCAAGAAACGATAAAGCGGTTTAATGCGATAGATTTTACAGGACACCTAACCGGATTCTATTCTGATTTTGCTGCAGACGGTATTTTGTTGTCCAATTTGGGCTCACTTGAATCACGGATAAATTTTAAGTTGTTAAATGACGATGCTGCAACCTATTCGGGGAACTTAAAAGCAACAAACTTTGACGTAGGTACTTTTTTAGGCAATTCAACTCTTGGTAAAACCTCATTTGATTTTGATTTACAAGAAGGGTATGGTTTGACATTTGACAAATTAAAAACGCGGTTTAAAAGTCAGATTCAATATGTGGAGTACAATGGCAAAAGGATACAAGGCATCAAAGCCAACGGACTGTACACCGATCAGAAGTTTGACGGAAAGACGTGGTTGAATGATGAGAAACTGGCATTTACGTTTATCGGGAAAATTGATTTTAGTCAAAGACTTCCCAAATTTGATTTTACCGCAGATGTACAACACATTGACTTGAAAGCGCTCGGTTTAGATAGTGCAGATACGAAAATCGCCGGACAACTGGATATCAAGATGGTGGGTAACAACGCCGACAACATCAGTGGTTATGCCAATTTGAAAAACGTAAGTGTAAAGCGTAACTCATACGACTTGGAGTTAAGCACAATGGAGTTGATTAGTTCGTTTAGTGATTCTTCTCGCTCACTCAAGGTGGTGTCAGATTATGTAAACGGTGAAATTAATGGAGTGTTCAGTTTGAATAATTTGAATGACGTCTATAACGACTTCCTTAACACCTTGTTCCCACAATATTACGAGCCAGTAATGCTCAAAAATGAGATAGTTGCTACTGCGTTGTTTGAGATTAAAGCCAATAATTTAATCTCCTACTGGACTGATTATCCTTTGGAACTTGGCAACGGTAAAGTGCGCATTGATTACAATACGATTGAAGAAAGTTTGGAGTCCAGAGCAGATTTTGACGTTGTTCAGTATCAAGATTACTTGCTCGACCAACATGAGTTGGTGATGCGGAAGCGTCCACATCAGTTACTCAACGTGAGTACCGATGTTCGAACTCTGCGTAAAACCAACAACGACACGATTACAGAAAAGATCGTGTTAAACATGAGTATCTTACCCAACTATCTTGAATTCTTGTTGGACTTTGCAGATACAACGGAAGTGCTAGCACTTAGGTCATTTGGTAGCCTCGAATTCGATGACGATTCCATAAGCATACAACTCGAAGAATCGAAACTTTATTTAGATCACGTCCCATGGTATTTCAGCAACCACAGTCGCGCAGTATATACCAATGGAGGTTTACACCTTTCTAAAGTGGAACTTTCCAATTCTGGCCAACGTTTGTCGATTAACGGTTTTGTCGATGAAGACCCAAGCCACCATGTAGTGATCAATACATCAAACCTTGATTTGCACAATTTCAACCCATTGTTACAGCCGTATGGATTTGAAATTGGCGGAGTGTCAAACGACTCCGTTAACATCTATCAAGTATTGAAGCGTCCAATCATTCAAGGGAATTTGGAAATTGACGACTTAGCTGTCAATGGAGATACACTAGGGAATTTCAGCATCGAAACGACGTCTAAAGAAAACCCTCTAAAAATGGACGTAAAAGCGTATGTAAGAAAAGGCTTATTGAAAGATGTTCGTGCAGAAGGAACGCTAGATTTATCGAAGGACGATGGTAGGTTAGATATGACGGTGAGCGCTAAGGATGCAGCCATCGGACCTTTGGAGCCCATATTTGCAGGAATTGCGTCAGACTTTAAAGGAACAGTTACAGGCGATATACGTGTCTATGGGACTTTCCAAAAACCCAAGTTTAAAGGTGTGATTGAAACCCACAAGGTCAACTTTGTTGTCGACTATTTAAATACCAGATACTTTGTTGATGATAAGATTGGGTTGTCAGACGAAAGCATTGACTTTAAAGGCCTTATTGTAAAAGATGAGCTGAACCATACAGCGAAAGTTCGGGGCCAAATCAAACACGATTTTTTCGCTGACATGGTGATGAACGTGTCTGTAACGGAAGCGGATAACATCATGGTTTTGAATACGACAAAGGAGCAAAATGAAATCTTTTATGGTACGGGTTTCGCAACTGGGCGTGCTGATTTTAAAGGACCTGTCGAAGATTTATTTATTGATATCAAAGCCAAAACGAACAAAGGGTCACGGTTGACTATACCTATTTACGATGACTCTGACAACGCGTACGAAGATTACATCACCTTTAAAATTCCAGAGTCTGACACAGCAGGTAAAAAGAAATTGGTAAAAGAAAGTACAGGTCAAAAAATCAGAATGAATTTTGAGTTTGACTTGACAGAAGATGCTGAGTTTGTGTTGTTGTTTGATGAAGTGTTGGATGATAAAATAACGGGTAGGGGATTTGGAAACGTAAAAATTGAATACGCAACAGGTGAAGACTTGTTTATGTACGGTGTTTTTGAAATCACCAACGGTATTTATCCGTTCTCGTCGCCCACATTGGTAAGCGAGAAGTTTGATATTCGTCCAGGTGGGAAGGTTGTGTGGAACGGAGATCCATACAATGCAATCATTGACTTACAAGCGGCAGTAGCCAGAAACAGAGCGAATCCATTGGATTTAATGATTGGTATGGTGGATGGTAACGAGGAAGCATACAACACCCAAATTAAGATGAATGTGATCTTGAATCTCAAGGGTGAGTTGTTTAATCCTGATATTTCATTTGGCTGGGAATTCCCGGATATCGCCAGCAATACCTTTACAGAATTTAATTCGTTCATCAAAAAGATTGAAGCCGACCAAGATGAGATGAACCGGCAAGTCTTTTCATTAATAACGTTTGGGTCGTTTACGCCTGCAGCTAACTACGGTATTGGTTTGTCGAGCACCAATGATTACCGAGACATTGTAAGTGCCAGTGTGGGCACCTTTTTATCCAATCAGGTGAACAATTGGATAAGCGAATACGATAAAAACCTAGAATTAGGTGTGGATTATAAAACACGAAGTGGCATCACAGATCAAGAGCGGGCGGAATTAATCTTGTCGGCGCGAAGAAAGATTATGAACGACAGAATTGAATTGGCTGTGGTGTATAATGCAAATTCAAGTGCTGCAAAAGATCCATATAATTTGGATTTGGTCTATAAAGTAAAAAAGGATGGCTCACTCAAGCTAAAAGCGTATCACAAGCGTGCGAGTGACCCGACTTTAGGAGATGTGACCAACGTGACCACAACTGGTGTTGGATTCTATTTTAGGAAACAGTTTGATAGGATACGGTTGAGGAAAAAGAATAGAATTGATAATTGAGCATTGTCAATTAACAATTGCCAATTTAGGCTTAATTAGAGTTTTGTGTTTTGACAACGCCTATCGCCAATAACACCCATCCTGCAATAAAACATAGCCCCCCAAATGGCGTAATTGCACCCAGACTTGGATTGTTGGTTTTGATCAATAAAAACAAAGAGCCTGAAAACAAGAGGATGCCTAAAAGGAACAGATAGCCAGCAACTGGGAACAGTTTCGATGGTTTGTGCATGGAAATCAGTCCAACTAACAGAATAGCAAAGGTGTGGTACCACAAATAGTTGACAGCGGTTTTGAAAGTCTCAATTCTTCCAGCTTCTTCCAAAAAGTTGTGTAATCCATGTGCTCCAAATGCGCCAATTCCTACGCTGACGGCACCAAGTAGAGCACCAATTGTTAAGAACAATTTAGCCGATTTATTCACGCTTTTTCTTATAGATTGGTACAGTACTACAAGGTTCGCCGAACATGATGCTTTTCGCTACTGGTGTGAATTTTTCGGTGATGGCAACATATGCCCCAATGGGTACATCAAATTTGCTACAACCTTTTATTACAACCATCTTATCACGATACGACTCAACATCAATTTGGTTAAGCTTTTCGAGGATGATGGATTGCTGCATATCTTGTGGTGAGCCGTAATGAACATAATTCGCAATGCCCGACAACTTGTTAGCTACCAACATATAAGCCCACGTAGGCACGATGGCATCGGCACTGCAGAATAGGGCAACATTCTTTCCTTGGTATTCAGACCAATCGCAGGATTTGATAAAACCACGGAAGTCTTTTTCGCGAAGGATCAGACCTTGGAACAAGTGTTGCTTCATATCAAATTCTGCCACGGCAGATTGATCATAATACTCCTCTAGATTAAAAGTAATCAGCGGGCTATTGGCAACTTTGTTTACGATCTCGTCCATCTAATCTACTTGTGTAATTTTAAGTGCGTTGGTTCTAGACTTCGATAAAATGGGCATACTCGCTGTGTGAATCACAAGTTCCCCTTTTTTTATCATCCGTTCTTTTTTCAAAATATCTAAAACATCTGTGATGGTTTGGTCGGTGCTTTCCAATCTATCGTAATAAAACACGCGAACGTTCCATACCAGGTTTAACAATCTAAAGATGTATTTGTTGCTTGTAAAGATAAAGATGTTGCACTTTGGTCGATAGCTGGCAATCTTAAACGCGGTATAACCCGACTGCGTTAAACTGACGATAGCGGAAGCGTTGATTTGCTCGCTAATCTGTACGGCAGCATAACAAATCTGATCCGACAGAAAAGTAGGAGAGGACTTTGATGGCTTTTTGCCTTTGTGATAAATATCCCAACCATCTTCCGTCGATTTAACAATTTTTTGTACCGCTTGAACAGCTTCTATTGGGTATTTCCCAACAGAGGTTTCTGCGCTAAGCATCACGGCATCAGCTCCATCCATTACTGCGTTGGCAACATCACTTGCTTCTGCACGCGTTGGCCGCGCATTAGAAATCATGCTTTCCATCATTTGGGTGGCGATGATAACGGGTTTAGAAAAGTTGATACAACGTTCCACAATCTTCTTTTGCAACATTGGGACTTGCTCCAACGGCATTTCCACACCTAGGTCACCTCGGGCTACCATAATGGCATCCGATTTTTTAACAATCGACTTGATGTACCGTATGGCTTGCGGTTTTTCTATTTTGGCAATGATGCGGGCTGTACCATTTAAATCTGTAATCCGCTTCCTTAGGTCGGTAACATCTTGTCCTTTGCGCACAAACGACAATCCGATCCAGTCGAAATAATGCGTAATAGCAAATTCAAGGTCGGTAATGTCTTTGGGTGTTAAACACGGTAAGCTGATATCGGTATTAGGCAGGTTAAATCCTTTGTTTGAAGAGATTGGTCCACCGTAAACAATTTTAGTGTTAAAATTTTCCGCGTCAATTTTTTCTGTAACCTCAATGGATATGTTTCCGTCATCAATCAGGATAGGATCACCAATTTGTATGTCCGTTGGCAAAGCCGGATAGTTCACGTAGATCTTTTCGCTTGTACCAATGCATTCTTTGGTGGTGACTAACAAATCGTGGCCTTCTGTTAGGAAAGTGCCTTTTTTAACTTCTCCGATTCGCAGTTTTGGTCCTTGTAAATCACCAAGAATGGAGATGCTACGATTGAGTTCCAGGTTTAACTGTTTTACGTTGGTGACCACTTCGAGGTGTTGCTCGTGTGTTCCATGAGAAAAATTAATCCGTACGACGTCCATGCCGGCAGCGATTAATTTCCGTAGCGTTTCTTTGTCAGACGTTGCAGGCCCGATAGTCGCAATAATTTTTGTCTTGTTGTAAGATGTTTCTGTTGTCATATATACTGCTGATGCTATTCTACGTAAAGAAGCAAATCAGTCTCGTCATTAATCATGTTATGTGTTACTTCGAAACAAAAGTCTATGAATCTTGTTTGAGAAACTTTCTCCAAACTTAATTGAAACGTTAGGGATTGATTCGTTTCAATTAGAAATGCATCCACGTTTTTAAGCTCTGGGGCCAATATATTATCCACACCTTTGTTCTTAACTATTGAGTAGGTGGATTCGGTGTCGCCATCTACAAAGGAACAACGTGGCCAGCTTTGTGAGTTCTCCGCTTGTTTCAAAGAGACATCACTATCTCTAGTAAAGGGTATGTCTAAGGTTTCACTAAGATTCCATACCAATTGCGTGAAAGGTTTCGTGCAAACCAATCCGTAAATCCGA
>Ga0055584_100000151_pt1 | contig 65088 bp, 71 predicted proteins | sample OSDHelmetaG_FD_58716 | JGI IMG/M metagenome (GOLD analysis project Ga0055584, IMG submission 58716) | Pelagic marine sediment microbial communities from the LTER site Helgoland, North Sea, for post-phytoplankton bloom and carbon turnover... | ecosystem: Environmental > Aquatic > Marine >... | reverse complement strand
ATCCCGGCAAACTCGATGGACCGAGTGAACGGGATGCGTCGGTTTGGAAGACGCGGTTCCGCGATAACCTTGGCATCAGGTCGTAGACTGACGTAGAAGCGGGGTTCCCTCTTTACCTAGATGAAGGGGACCCCGTTTTCTAACCAGGATTGTTGATGGACAAATTTTCACACGAGATGCAAGTCGGCGATTCTTATGCGCCGTTGGACATCGAAATCACGCCGGAATATCACCAGCAATATCTGTACGCGGCGCAGGATTTTGATGCCCGTTATGTAGACGGTGTCGATGGCAGTCCGCCGGAGGTACACGCGGCGATGATCCTTAATCTCAGTTCGCTTACCCGTTCTCCCAGCTACAAAGTTGCAGAAAATACTGGAACCGTCATGGGCGAGACAGAGTGCCAGTTCCGTAACCCGGCTTATGTGGGTAGCACGCTTCATATCACCTATGACGTTACCGAAACCTTCGAGAAGCGTGGGCGCGATTATCAAACCGTGACGACTGAGGTCAGCGATGGGGACGGGCGCATTATTCTGAACCGCCATACCCACGTGGCCATCATGCTGAAGGATAAGCCGGTATGATTGTGACAGGACCCATCGACATAAATACGGAGATCGGGACGCAATTTGAGGGCCCGGTCTACCACATGGATATCAAACGCCTGTGGGCGCATTCCGGTGGCCCGTTTGCCGCGGAAGGCTGGCCCAAGAAGAACCTGCATACGGACCAGGGCAAGGCAGAGGAAGCCGGTTTGCCGGCGCCAATTGCGTCTGGTCAACAGCCGCAAGGTCAGCTCATCAATATGCTTTTGAAGCTATTCGGTCAGGCCTGGTGGCACTACGGCTGGCTGAACATAAAGTTCTTTAAGCCGACATTTGCCGACACTGATGTGCAACCGAAGTTGACGCTGATTGACAAGGAAGAAACTGCGGAGGGTACGACCTTCACCTTCGAGGCTTGGGGTGAACGCGGTGATGGTGAAAAGACCCTTGGCGGCACCGTAAAGTGCTTGTTGCCTAAATAGGCCGCTCACCCTTCGTCATGATCCGATAAAGTTTGCGCTCCTGGGTTTTCCAATCATAGTCATCATTGGCTTGATGTAGCGCCTGTCGATTATCCCAGATTAGAAAATCACCCGTCCGCCATTTGTGGCGATAGTGGAACTGCGGCTGGAAAAGGTGGTTGTGAAGGTCATCAATCAGCGCGTCGCTTTCCTCATCACCCAAGCCGTCGATTGTTTCGACACGAATAGGATTGAGATAGATCGATCTCTTGCCGTGGGCGGGATGGGTGCGCGCGATTGGATGGACGAACTGTTCGCCGAATTTTTCGACTTGATCTTCAGTGCGTTTGATCAACTTGCGCGGTGAGCGGCTGCTTTCATAGACATGGACCGCGTTTAACCCCTCGATGCGCTTTTTCATGTCGTCTGAAAGTGCCTCATAGGCCGCGCGCGTCGACATGAAGTCCGTATCTCCGCCATCGCTGGGAACGGCCACGGCAAACAGCATGGTGCCGGCGGGTGGGTGTTCGAAATAGGAGGCATCCGTATGCCAGGAGGTGCCGCGGATTTTGCGCTCGCCGGAGCCTGCTGTGTCGCCGTCCATATGGGTTAAAACGCCCACATCGGGAAACTCGGGAAGATTAAACTGGCCATAGAGTTGCTCGAACGGATCGCCGAAAACTCGGCCTGCTTTCAGAAATTCGGGCGGTGTCAGGTTCTGATCGCGGATGCAAAGAACGATATGTTCCGCCCAGGCCGCATTAAGGGCTGCGACTGTGGCGGCATCCAGATCGTCGGCAAGGTTAATGCCGGTAACCTCTGCGCCTAACGGTGCATCGAATGGGCGTATTTCCATAGTCGTGTCTCCTACCTGAACCCGCCGCCGCCGGAAATTTTGATCGTGTCGGCGGTGATGTAGGGGCACGCATCCGAACAGAGGAATTGCACGACTTCGGCAATTTCCTCCGGGTCCGCCATGCGGCCGATGGGAATGTCGTTGGTCATGGATTGTTTCAGCTCATCGGTCGATATGTCTTGGAAGTGAGTGTCGGCGGCCGCCGGTGATATGGACACGCAACGGATATTATCTTTTACGAATTCGCGGGCAACGCCCATGGTCATGGTGACCACGGCGCCTTTAGCTGATGCGTAATGGATCGAATGCCCACCACCGCCGCGTACCGCTGCCATGGAGGCGGTGTTGACGATAACCCCGCCGCCGTTCTCCAGCATATGGGGGACAATGGCTTGCATGCCGTAGAAGACGCCTTTGACATTGAGGTCATAGGTCTTCTCAAACAAATCATCATCGATATCCATGAACTTGGAACGCCGTATGGCCGAGCCTGCATTATTGAACTGAAAATCAATGCGCCCGAAATGATCAATGCCGGCGGCAACCGCTTCGTTGACCTGATTGCGGCTCATGACGTCGCACGTAACCGCGAATCCCTTGCCACCGCGTTGATCCACTTCCTTGGCAACCCGCTCCGCACCTTCCCCATTCACATCGGCGCAGATCACGTTGGCGCCTTCCCGGGCAAAGATATAAGCAGTGGCTTCGCCAATCCCGCTGGCAGCCCCCGTTAAGAACAGCGTTTTGCCTTTAAAATAGTCTTCTGATTTTGCCATAGAACTCTCCTTTAGGCCTTCGCGCCGCCGGTCACATAGAGTGTATCCGCATTGATAAATTCGCACGCGTCAGAGCAGGTGAAAAGCACTAACTCGGCAATCTCGTCGGGGTGGCCCATGCGGTTCATGGGATTGCCGCCGATCGACGCGTCCAGCATCTCTTGGCTCGATATGTGTTGAAATGGCGTGTCAACAGCAGAGGGCGATAACGAAAGGCAGCGTACCCCTTGGCCTGCAAATTCGCGCCCGACGCCGATGGTAAGCGTGTGAACCGCGCCCTTGGCTGACGCGTAATGCGGAGATTTGGCGGCACCGCCGGTGCGCGTCGCGTTGCTTGCCATATTGACGATGACGCCTTTTCCATTTTCCAGCATATGCGGAATGATGGCTTGCATGCAGTGGAAGGTCCCTTTGACGTTGAGGTCATAGGTCTTGTCCCAAAGCTCCGCATCAATCTCTAGGAATTTGGCTCGTTTGATGGCGGAGCCGGCAGAGTTAAAGAGAAAATCGATGCTGCCGAAATGATCCATTGCCGCGGCGACCGCTTTGTCCACATCGGCCCTGTCGGTAACGTCGCAGCGCAGGCCCAGCCCGCCGTTGCCTGCCTGTTCGACGGATTGCGCAACCGAGATAGCGCCCGCTTCATCGATGTCGGTGGCAACCACGTTAGCGCCTTCGCGGGCAAACACGTCTGCGGTTGCTTTGCCGATGCCGCTTGCAGCGCCGGTGATGAATAAGGTTTTGCCTTGGAAATAATCCGGTGTTTTGGCCATGTCGTCCTCCCAAATTGTTGTCTAAGGCTTTAACGGATTTGGTTGGAAATGCCCATACCCTGCTGGTCTTGGCAATTATCGGCTGCTAGGGTCAGCCCAAACGAGGAGGGTTTCATGGGCGTTGGTGTGGGTCTTGGCATAGCCGATTTTCCGTTTTCATCCGCCAAAGCATTTTGGCAGTGGGTCGCGCTTTGCGAGGAGGGGGGGATAGACTCTCTTTGGCAGACCGACCGTCTCGTCTCCCGCCAACCCTTCCTCGAATGTATTTCTACAATGGCGGCTATTGCGGGGGCGACCGAGCGCATCAAGTTCGGCATGAGTGTATGTTCCGTCGCTTTGCGTGACCCGCTGGTGACTGCCAAACAGTGCGCGACCATTGATTATTTGAGCAATGGTCGGCTGTTGCCAGCTTTTGGGGTTGGTAGCCGGGACGCTGCAGATTGGGATGCGACGGGACGCAGTTTCAAAGGCGTGGGTAAGAAAGTGGACGAGGCGTTGGAAATCATTTCCCGCCTATGGACCGAAGACAGTGTGACATTCGAAGGCGAGCATTATCAGTACTCGAACGCCCATATTTCGCCCCGCCCGGTGCAGAAGCGATTTCCCCTATGGATCGGTGGCTCCAGCAAGCCCGCCATTAGGCGCACCGCCCAGTTCGGCACAGGGTGGCAAGCCGGCCGTGAGACGCCTGCGGAAGTGGCCCCTGTGATTATTGCAATCAAGGAGGCCGCCGCTGAAAAGGGCCGTCCTATCGATCATGATCATTTTGGCGCTGGCTTTTTCTTTCGATTTGGCACGTGGGACGAGCCATGTGTTGAGACCCGTGTAGCCGCATATAGCAAACGCACACCGCCGCGCGACCCAAAGCAAAGCTGGGCCGTCGGCGACGCGGGAGATATCCTTTCCCGCCTCCAGGAATATGTGGATGCGGGTATCTACAAGTTCGTGTTGCGCCCTATCGGCACCGGCGACGACGAGTTGATGACACAGACCCAACGCTTGGCGGATGAAGTGATTCCCGAAGCGATCAAACTTAGCCCACCGAATTAAGCCGTCGCCATCATCCAGGCCAGCACTTTCGTACCATCGCAAAAATCTTCCATGGTCATGGCTTCATCCGGGTTATGGCTGCCTTTGTCGTTGCGGATAAAAACCATCGATGACGGCACGCCCTCATGCTGGAACTCTGCTGCGTCGTGGCCGCCGCCACTGGCCATGGCCATAGCGCCTATGCCGAGCGCTTCGCACCCCGTATGCATGCGTTGTTGTTCGCCGTCATGGAGGATCGTCGGGCTGCTGGCTGAAAACTCGCCAAGATCAATCTTTACGCCCCGGCGTTCGGAGATTTCGGCGGCGATGTCCAGGGCCGCTGATTTCATGGCCTCCAATGTGTCAACTTCCTCGCTCCGCATATCGAGGGTGAAATCCACTTCGCCGCAAACTTTTGAAAGCCCGTTAACGTTAGGGTCGGTGTGTAGGATGCCCGGGTTGAAGACGAGGTCTTTCCCGTCGGCTAGTTTTTGGAGGCCCACTTCTTCGAACCGGTTGAGAAACTCGGACGCCGCCAGAACTGCGTCCTTGCGATATGATTGTGGTGTGGCGCCGCCGTGATTGTATTCACCATAGACCTTGCCGTCCCGAACACGCCGGTTGCCGCGAATGCCGGTGACTACGCCAACGGATTTACCTTCCGCTAGCAAGATTGGCCCTTGTTCGATGTGGAGTTCGCAATAGCCTTTGATCTTTTTCGGGTCGAGATGTTGCGGTTCGTTGACAATGGCATCGGGGTCAAAGCCCGCATCCTTGATGGCCTCATGGGCGCTTTTTTCGAAATGGTTATGGTAGGCGGTGTGCAACTCATCCTCCCAAAGCCGTCCCAAGACCGCGCGGCTTCCGAGATGCCCTCCGTGACGACCGGAAAACCAACTGCCGCCTTCCTCCGCGCGGATTGCCATCACCACCGTATCTTGGTCGGGGATGATGCCCGCGGCTAAAAAAGCTTGAACGGCGGCTAAGCCTGAGACCACGCCTGCCGCACCGTCATAGTTGCCCCCGCAAGGAACCGTGTCCATGTGCGAACCGGTGATGAAGACCGGTGCGTCCCTGTTTTTGCCGGGGAGCGTCATATAAAGATTGCCCGCAACGTCGCCGGAAATTTCGAGACCCATCTCTTTGGCCCATGCTTCGCACATATCATGGCCAACCTGTTCTCCTTCGCCCCAAGCGACCCGTGTCACGCCGGGGCCGTCCTTGGTTTTCTCTTCAAGCTCGGTGAATAGGCGGTCCGCGCGGGCCATTGCGTCGTCGACTGCGTCGGATAAAGCCATCTCGAAATTCTCCGCCATTTTTCTCTCCTTGGGGTGAAAACAATTATTAAGTTTTCAGTTGTTGCTATTTGCGCCAGCTTTCATTAAAAAGCGGCACTCGAAATGGAGCAAGTGCGATGAAAAAAGATACGCATCCCGATTACCACGATATCACCGTGGAAATGACCGATGGCACATCCTACCAGACGCGATCGACCTGGGGTAATCCCGGCGATACGCTGAAGCTGGAAATTGATGCGTCTTCGCATCCGGCTTGGACCGGGGTGCACCGTCTTGTGGATAGCGGCGGTCAGCTTGCGAAATTCAACAAGCGTTTCGAAGGGTTTGGCCTAAAAGGTTAATTACCTTCAATAACGAGTTTCGCAGAGGGCGCATTTTTGCGCCCTTTTTTGCGCCTTTTTTTATTGAATCCCCAAAATCTAATCCCATATGAAAGATGTTCGGATGCCGCAAAGCCGGGTCTGGATGACTTAAAATCCGACATTTGGCCATTTTGGCGGATGTCACAACCCCATGTCGCTCGTTTCGAGGACAATAGGAGATATGATTATGCGTTATGATTTTTCCCCATTATTCCGTAGCACGGTTGGTTTTGATCGTTTGTTCAATCTGATCGACGATGTTGAGCAAGAACAAGCTCCCAGCTATCCCCCTTACAATATCGAAAAAGTCGATGACGATGCTTATCGCATTTCCATTGCGGTCGCCGGTTTTGGCGAAGCAGACCTCAATATTGAGGCGCGCGATAACCAGCTGGTCGTCTCAGGACAAATCGAAAAGAGTCCGGAAGAGGCGGCAGAGGTCCCTACGATTGTATATCGCGGTATCGCCGAGCGTGCTTTCGAGCGTCGATTTAGCCTCGCGGACCATGTGAAGGTCCAAAATGCGGCGCTGGTGAACGGGCTTTTGCACATTGATCTTGTGCGCGAGGTACCTGAAGCGTTGAAGCCGCGCCAAATTAAGATTGGCAACACGGCACCGAAGCAAAAGGTAATCGAGAAAAAGGCGGCCTAACCTTACCGCCGATAAATGTTCAAACTGTTCAAACGGGGAGGCGTGTTATGCAAAGGGCGCGCCTCTTCCCGTTTTGGCCTAACGGACGAGTTTTTCAAGCTCAAACCTAAATGCATCGGGCACGGTTACCGGTCGGCGTGTTTCGCGGTCCACGTAGACGTGGACGAAATGACCCAACGCTGCGAGTTCGCCGGTACTTTCCTTGAAGAGACCAAGTTGGTAGGTGACGCTTGAATTGCCGAGCTTGGTAACGCGCACGCCAACCTGAATGACCTCTGGGTAGACGATTTCTTTGAAGAAACGGCAGCCGGTTTCCACGACGACGCCAAAGGCTTCCGAAGTTTGAGAGTCTAAGGCACCGGATTCGACCAGGTGCATATTCACTGCCGTGTCCATATAGGAATAATATTCGACATTATTGACATGCCCATAGACGTCGCTGTCCATCCAGCGTGTGGGGACGTCGCGGAAATAGGTAAAGGCCTCGCGGCTGGGAAGTTGCTTTTCTGTCGTATTAGTCATGCTAGTCATGGGCGTTGTTTTAAGAACCCATCGATGGCGGACGCAACCTCTTCCGGTGCTTCGAGTTGCATCATATGGCCGCATCCTTTCAATTCAACAGATTGAGCATCACTGCTTGCGGCGATGAGCGGGGCGGCCTGTTCCGGGGGCGTCATTTTATCTTCTGCGCCTAAAAGAAAAAGCTTTGGGCTGGAAACTTTCGCGATGTCCCCTATCGCATTGCTGTAATCATCACAGGCTTTCAGGTCTGCCGACAGCACGCCGTCCTCTTGAGAGACAAAGTAGCGGGTTAAATCTATCTCTTTCGCCGTGCCGGCGACAGACCACTTTGCGATCAGCATCTCTGCTTTCTGTCGTTCCGATGAGGCCATGCGTAAAAGGTCCGGGTGCACTGCCAAGCGTTTGGCGATGCCGCAGAATATGATACCTGCGAGCGCAATATCTCTATTTGTCGCCGCAGCCAAAGCGGCGATTGCGCCCATCGAATGTCCGACGAGAACCGGCTTTTTCAGATTAAGCGCATTCACGCAGGCGGCAACCCAATGGCCAAGCTGCCCAATAGTGGGAAGTGGCGTGCCGTCGCTTTTCCCGTGACCCGGTAAATCGATCATTAAGGTGCCGTAGCCTAACTTTTCTGTGAGGCCCGCCACTTCTTCCCAAACGTGATGGTCCATGCCGGCGCCATGCAAGAATACCAAAGTTGATAGAGTGCCCTCCTTGCCCATGGCATGAACCGATGCGCCGTCTACAGTTACTTTCATGGTGTCGTGCCTTGGGTGGGGACTTGGGCGGGGATGAGGTGCCGACAAAAAACCAAAATCCCTAAAACACAAAGAAATGCCGGACCTGAAATCAGATCCGGCAGGGAGGAGGCCATTTGTGGCGTCGTGGCCCATTTCGATTGCGCGAAAGGTGATGGTGGGGAGGAGTCTGTATCGCGCAATAGGGAGTTTAAAGGGCACATGCTAAGAATCTGTTAACACGCGGAGTACTAATTAGAAGATCCGAATACCGCATCAGCGGTACTTCGGTGCGATTCTTTGGCTGCGATTTGCACTTCGACTCGTTCGATTTCTGCTTTTAAATTAGCGATATATTCCCTCAAAGCTTCAATGGACATAATTTCCAAATCTTTGGGTTTCTTGGGCGTCGAGTGCGGTTCGAGGTCTTCAATGTCCATGTATTTGTCCTGCAAACAGAGTGAAAACACGGTTTGGCAGATTAATTTTTAAACCTGAATTAGCCTTTCGGGAAGTCTTTGCGGTGAATTTAGGTGATTGGGATTGTGTTAAAATTTTTGTGAACGTCCTTGCAGGGCGTGCCCTGAGCGATCATATTGGCGGCAGCATGTGATTGATACACGATGCACGCCGCCTGAGTTAGGCGGCGCAAACGTTTCTAAGGGGGTTTTTATGAATGCGCCTTTGATGCCAAAGGCCACGGCCGTATGGCTGGTGGACAATACCGCGCTAAGTTTCGACCAGGTTGCGGACTTCTGCGGTTTGCACGCGCTGGAAGTGCAAGCAATTGCAGATGAAGAAGTTGCTATTGGGATGCAAGGGCTCGACCCGATCTCGAATGGTCAACTGACGCGCGAAGAAATCAGCCGATGCGAAGGGGACACGGCGGAACGGTTGCAAATATCGACCTCCGACATTCCGATTCCCGAAGCGCGTGGGAAAGGCCCTCGCTATACGCCGCTATCGAAGCGCCAAGACAAGCCGGATGCGATCGCCTGGTTGTTGCGCCACTATCCTGAATTATCGGATGCGCAAGTGGGTCGTATGATCGGCACCACCAAACCGACCATCAATTCTATTCGTGACCGTTCTCATTGGAATTCACCAAATTTGAGGCCGCGTAGCCCGGTTGAGATTGGCCTTTGTTCTATGGAGGAACTAGAAAGAAATCTGGAAACAGCCCGCGCGCGCGCGGAGCGCAAAGCGGCTCGTGAGCGGAAGGCTGCAGAGAAAGCAGCCCGTGAAAGAGGTGAAGTCTTGGCTGCTGTAGAAGCGCCAGTTGAAGAGGCTGCTCCCGAAGCATCCGTTGAGGAGACACCAGTTTGGCCGCCCGTGGCGGAATCTGCTGCGGCGGGGTTAGCCGCCGAAGCACAAGCATTCGTATCCGAGGAGAGCGCTCCCGAGGAGACGCCTGTATGGCCGCCTAAGGTCGAAGAGACGGACGCGTCATAAAAGGGGTTAGCCGCCGGCGTAGCCCACTTGTTTCAAGGCGTCTTTGATTTCGTCCAGAATGACGGGGTCTTCGATGGTCGCTGGCATTTTATACTCTTCCTGGTCGGCAATTTTTTGCATGGTGGCGCGGAGAATTTTGCCGGATCGTGTTTTCGGTAACCGTTCCACCACCGCCGCGGTTTTAAAGGCGGCCACCGGCCCGATGTCGTTTCGGACCATTTGTACCAGCTCCGTCGTGATTTCATCGTGCGGTCGGTTTACGCCAGCCTTTAGTACGGCGAAACCCAGTGGCAACTGACCTTTGAGTTGGTCAGCAACGCCGATCACCGCTGCTTCCGCAACATCGTTATGCGCACAAATCACCTCTTCGATGGCGCCCGTAGAGAGGCGATGCCCGGCGACATTGATGACATCATCCGTGCGGGTCATGACGTAAATATAGCCGTCTTCATCGAAATGGCCCGCATCACCGGTTTGATAGTAGCCGGGATACTCCTTCATATAGGCATCGATATAGCGTTGTTCCGCGTTCCAAAGGGTCGGGAACCCGCTCGGGGGCAATGGAAGTTTTACGCAGATTGCGCCCATCTCTCCGTTCGGTAGTGGGGTGCCGTCGGGGCCCAGAACCTGAATGTCGTAGCCCGGTACTGGTTTGGTGGGAGAGCCGGGTTTGACCGGCAGCATTTCGATGCCGATGCAATTGGCGCCCATGGCCCACCCGGTCTCCGTTTGCCACCAGTGATCGATAACGGGACGATCCAGTTTTTGCTGTGCCCACTGGAGTGTGTCCGGGTCTGTGCGTTCGCCGGCGAGGAACAATGTGCGGAAGTTGCTGAGATCGTATTTCCCGATGAACTTGCCGTCTGGGTCTTCGCGCTTGATAGCGCGGAAGGCGGTGGGCGCGGTAAACATCGCGGCGACCTTATGTTCGGAAATGATACGCCAAAACACGCCGGCGTCCGGAGTGCCGACGGGCTTACCTTCATACATGATCGAGGTGCAGCCGTGGAATAACGGCGCATAGACGATATAGGAATGGCCGACGACCCAACCGATGTCGGAGGCGGCCCAATAAACATCGCCGGGTTCCATGCCATAGACATTTTTCATCGACCATTTGAGGCCGACCATGTGCCCCCCATTATCGCGCACGACCCCCTTCGGTTGCCCGGTGGTGCCGGACGTATAGAGGATATAAAGCGGATCGGTTGCCTTGACCGGCACCCAGTCCGCCGGTTCTGCGCTTGCCATTGCCTCGTGCCAATCCGTATCGCGCCCGGTGATAGCCTCAACTGGGTGTTGCTCACGTTGCAGCAAAATAACTTTTTCGATTTTGTGAGCGGCGATTTCGATGGCCTCGTTTACCATCGGCATATATTCCACTGTTCGGCCCGGTTCTAAGCCGCAGGTCGCGGTTACGATGAGTTTAGCGCCGCTGTCATCGATGCGTGTCGCGAGTTCTTGCGGTGCGAAACCGCCGAAAACAACAGAGTGGACGGCGCCGATGCGCGCGCAGCCCAGCATTGCCACAGCCGCTTCTGGGACCATGGGCATGTAGAGGATTACCCGGTCCCCGTACCCAATATTATGAGACTTCAATACGCCGGCGAAGCGGGAAACTTGGTCTTGTAACTCCCGATAGGAAATGACCCTTTTTGTATCGGTCATCGCGCTGTCATAAATGAAGGCTGCCTGGTCACCGCGCCCTGATTCAACATGACGGTCGACCGCGTTGTAACAGGTGTTGGTTTCTGCGCCGGCAAACCACTGATAGAAGGGTGGGTTACTGTCATCGAGCACCTTGTCCCAGCGTTTGGTCCAATGGATTTCTTCGGCAGCTTCGGCCCAAAACCCTTCGGGGTCTTCCAGCGAGCGCCGGAAGGTTTCTTCGTGGGTGGTCATTTGGTGGTATCTCCCCGGAAAACACATACGTCTTGCTCTTTGCAAGCTAGCTGTTCGTTATTAAGGTCTGTCGTTACAGAAGCACATGCGCTTTTGCCAAGCAATGTCGTTTCAGTTTTGAAAAGGGTTGCACATTTGTCTTTGAAAGCTTTTGAAACCGATCTCGATAAGAGCGCCGCGAATTATGTGCCGCTGAGCCCGTTATCCTTCATGCGGCGGACGGCGGATGTTTACCCGGACCGTGCTGCCCTTATTCATGGCGACCGGGTGATTAATTGGGCGGAAGCCTATGCGCGCGCGCGGCGATTGGCGAGTGCATTGCGGGCGCGCGGTATCGGCAAGAACGATACAGTAGCAATAATAGCGCCGAACGTGCCCGCCATTTTCGATGCGCATTTTGGCGTGCCCATGGCCGGTGCGGTGCTGAATGCAATCAATATACGCCTCGATGCGGAGACGATTGCATTCATACTGGATCATGGCGAAGCGGAAGTTTTGATCGCCGACCGGGAGTTTTCGCCGGTCGTCCGGGACGCCCTTTCCCAATGCAACAAAAAACCGTTGGTGATTGATATTGACGACCCAGCAGCTGATGGCGGCGAATTGCTGGGTGAAATGTCCTATGAAGCCTTCTTGGAAACAGGCGACCCAAACTTCGTTTGGGAGCTGCCGGGTGATGAGTGGGATGCCATATCCTTGAATTATACGTCCGGTACGACCGGTGACCCTAAAGGCGTGGTCTATCACCATCGTGGCGCTTATTTATTAGCGCTTGGCAATGTATTCGCCTGGGATATGAGCCCGCACCCAGTCTATCTGTGGACCTTGCCCATGTTCCATTGCAATGGCTGGTGCTTTCCATGGACCTTGGCTGCTATGGCAGGCACGAGTATCTGCCTACGCCATGTGGACGCGCAGTCCATTTTTGGGGCGATTGTTGATCATAAAGTGACCCATTTCTGTGGCGCACCGGTGGTGCTTAACATGTTGGTCAACGCCAAAACCGAGGAGCGGGGGAGCGTGTCCCATGAAGTGCGCGTGATGACGGCGGCAGCGCCCCCACCGGCATCGGTTTTGCAAAAAATGGAAGCGGATGGTTTTCATGTAACTCATGTCTACGGCCTGACGGAGACCTATGGCCCGGCGGTCGCTTGTGCGTGGCATGCGGAATGGGATGCTTTGCCGCCGGAAGGACGGGCTGAAAAGAAGTCACGCCAAGGTGTGGCCTACCCCACGTTAGAAAACTTAATGGTGGCCGATGCGGGATCGCTTGAACCGACACCGAAGGATGGCGACACCATTGGTGAAGTCATGTTTCAAGGCAACATCGTCATGAAGGGGTATCTGAAGAATCCCGAAGCGACAAAAAATGCATTTGCGGGAGGCTGGTTCCATTCCGGCGATCTGGGCGTCTGGGGTGAGGATAATTATATCGCGCTCAAGGATCGTTCAAAGGACATTATTATTTCCGGCGGCGAGAACATCTCCACAATCGAAGTAGAAAATTTACTCTATCGTCATGAGGCCGTGCTCGAAGCGGCGGTGGTTGCAAGAGCGGACGATCACTGGGGAGAGGTACCGTGTGCGTTCGTGACATTAAAGGAAGGCAGCGCCGTCGGGGAAGCGACGTTAATCGCATTTTGTCGTGATAATCTTGCGCACTTCAAATGCCCGAAGCGCGTTGTCTTCGGTGAATTGCCAAAGACCTCTACCGGCAAAGTACAGAAGTTCGTACTGCGCGACCGCGCGAATGCGCTTTAAGTGGCGGTGACACCGTTCGCGAGTAGCGTCTCAATATCTGTATCGCTGTAGCCGATTTCCGAAAGCAGTTCGACACTGTGTTCGCCGAGTGTCGGTGCGTGTCTGCGGAGGGCGCCGGGAGATTTCGAAAGCCGTATCGGAATGCCGGTGTTTTTGATTTTGCCTTCAGTCGGGTGATTTTCCTCGGTGATGAAACCGACAGCATTCAAATGCGGATCGTCGAGCAGGTCCTCAAGTCGGTTGACCGGCGTGCAGGGCACGTCCGCTTCGACAAGTAAATTGATTAAGGCATTGGCAGTCCAATCCTTCACGATGTCCGCGGCGATGGCGTAAAGCTCTGCGATATGCTGTGCGCGATAAACCGGGTCGGTGACGCGTTTATCCTCCAGCATGTCCTCGCGGCTAACCGCGCTGAAGAAGCGCTGCCAATGATCGGTCGTATAGGGCATCAAGCTGATATGGCCGTCCTTAGTTGCCATTGGCCGCCGGTCTGGAGCCTTCAACCGGATATAGCCGAAATCGCTTTCGGCGGGCTCAAACATGGCGCCAGAAAAATGTTCCACCAGATTGAAATGCACCATGGTTTCGAACATCGGCACTTCGACCTCTTGGCCTTCACCGGTTTTTTCTTTGTGTAGCAATGCGAAGGTCACGGCTTGGGTGACGGCCATACCAGATGTTTTGTCCGCAAAAAGGGCGGGGACGTGTCGAGGTTCACCGGTAATGAAACCCAGTATCGAGGACAAACCAGAAACGCCTTGAATGACGTCATCGTAAGCCGGGCGGCCCGCATAGGGGCCGTTCTCACCAAATCCATAGCAAGCACAATAGATGATGTTCGGCTTAACGGCTTTCAGGTCGGCATAGTCCAGTTGAAGCCGCCGCATCGCCTGGGGTCGCATGGAGTGGACCAATACATCTGCCGTTTCCGCGAGTTTTAGAAGGGCGCGGCGACCGTCAGCCTGTTTAAGGTCGAGGACAATGCTTCGTTTGTTGCGATTGGAATTTAGATACATGGCGCCCATGCCTGGGTTCCGGGCCGGGCCGATAGTACGGGTGAGGTCCCCCGCAGGGGATTCCACCTTGATCACGTCCGCCCCCATGTCGCCCAAATTTTGCGTGGCGAAGGGCCCCATGATGACGGAGGTAAGATCGAGGATGCGGTAACCGCTGAGTGGGCTTGTCATGGATATAAAATCTTATGCTCATGGAAGGTAAGGCCATAGGAGACCAGACGGCACGAGCCTTGGCTATTTGAAGATTGGCCACTCTCAGCGAGCGACAAGGTGTTTATGAGTAAATCAGCTATCCGCGAGTTCTGAAATTTGGTCTTTGAGGGCCAGTTTCTCGCGTTTGAGCTGCTGTATGGTTATGTCGTCGGGCTGCGGTCGTTTTTGTTCTTTTCTGAGGGCGGTTTCTAATTGGGTATGTTTGCTTTCCAGAGCGTCTGGTTGATCGTTGAGATTAATGAAATTCTTGGTGACAGTGCTCTCTTGCAACATGTAGGGCTCCCTTTTTTCCCAAACCACTCGGCTGACATTGGATATCAAGACCGTTCATCTACTAAAGTAGCGCGAAACGGCGTGTATGTCAGTCCTTTGCATGATTTTGCTCGCTTTTCTTCGCTTTATGATACGGTGCGAAAGGGCCAAAATTGCTACAATAAGATTATAAAACAACGGACTGCCGGAGATGGATGATCAACAAGCCATCCGTGTAAAAATTGAAGAACTCAAGGCAGAGCATCGCGATTTGGACGATGCCATAGCGCGTGTGGCGGAAGCGCCACCGTTTGACCAGGTGACATTGCAACGGCTAAAAAAACGCAAGCTCGCGTTGCGAGATCAGCTTGGGCTGATGGAGGATCAGCTGATTCCCGATATTATTGCGTAAAGCGGTGCCGGTCAGCTTAGGATGCAAATCTAGGCGGACGAATTAGTCTTAAATTCACCACATCTGCATGGGCGTGCGGTTGACTTAGAAGTGAATATGCATGGAAAACGCTATCGTGCCGCTTGCCCAAGCTGGTTACGCCCTTATAATGCGCCGCTTCGGATTAATCGGGCAGAAAAGGGGTAGGTCCATGGCCAAGGACCCCGTTGTAGGCATTATTATGGGAAGCCAGTCGGACTGGTCGACCATGAAACACGCTGCGGAAACACTGGAAACGTTGAAGGTTTCGTTTGAGACCCGAATTGTGTCCGCGCATCGGACACCGGGGCGGCTGGTCGAGTATGCCGAGGGGGCACGGGGACGGGGGCTGCAGACAATTATCGCCGGCGCAGGCGGTGCAGCACATCTTCCCGGTATGACGGCCTCGATGACCGCTTTGCCTGTCTTCGGTGTGCCCATCGAAAGTAAAGCTTTGAGTGGCATGGATAGCTTGTTGTCCATCGTGCAAATGCCTGCGGGGATTCCCGTTGGCACCTTAGCCATTGGTCGAGCAGGTGCAGTTAACGCGGCGCTAATGGCCGGATCGGTCATCGCTTTGCAGGACGAAAGTGTTGCGGTGGCGCTTGATACATGGCGCGCAAATCAGACCGCCGCGGTCGGTGAAACGCCGATTGATGAGTAAGAGTGATACAGAAAGATTAGAGCCCGGATCGGTCATCGGAATTTTGGGGGGTGGCCAGCTCGGGCGAATGATTGCCCTGGCGGCGGCACGGCTGGGGTACCGCTGTCATATCTTTTCTGATGTGGCGGATAGTCCTGCAGAACATGTTTCGGACAAAACGATAGTCGCTGCGTATACGGACCTTTCGGCGCTGGACAAATTCGCTGCTGCCGTCGATGTGGTGACGCTTGAATTCGAGAACATTCCAGAGGAACCGGTAAAGTATTTGGCCGAGAAAGTGGCGGTTCGGCCGGGGCCGAATGTTTTGGCGACCGCACAAGACCGCATGTTGGAAAAGACGTTTCTCAACAATATCGGAATTGCGACAGCGCCATTCGAGCCGGTCGCGAATGTGGAAGAATTGAAAGCTGCCGTCGAGAAAATCGGGCGGCCATCGGTCCTAAAGACCACGCGCTTCGGCTATGACGGCAAGGGCCAAGTAAAGATTGATCCTGACACCGATCTCGAAACGGCATTTTCCCAAATGGGAAAAGGGCCGGGCATTCTTGAAGGGTGGGTCGATTATGCGCTTGAAATTTCGGTGATTGCGGCGCGCGGTATGGATGGAGAAATTGTTTCCTACGTGCCTGTGGAAAACCGTCATGTGAACCATATCCTCGACACCACAATCGCGCCCGCTGGCGTTTCCCCGGGGGTCGCGGCGGGTGCCGGATCAATCGCACGGCGCGCGGCGGAAGCATTGGATGTGGTCGGTTTGTTGGCGGTCGAAATGTTCGTGACTTGGGATGGCGAAGTATTGGTAAACGAAATTGCACCTCGCCCGCATAATTCTGGTCATTGGACGATTGATGCCTGTGCGATTAGCCAGTTTCAACAGCTCGTACGGGCGATTTGCGGTCTGCCACTTGGTTCGGCGGAACGGCATTCAGATGCGGAAATGAAGAATCTGATTGGAGATGACGTAGAAGCGTGGCCTGCAATCGTAGCGGAACCAAATGCACGGTTGCATCTTTACGGTAAATCGGAGATACGTCCGGGCCGAAAGATGGGGCATGTGACGCGGCTAAAGCTGCGCGCTAGCCAGGGGGAAAGGTAGAAGTCTATGAGTGAGCAAGTGGCTGATAATCAGTTGGTTCTTTACGATTATCCGATTTCATACAATTGCCAGATCGTGCGATTGGTGTTGTGTGAAAAGGGTGTCCCCGGACAATCCAAGAAAGTGGATATCGGCCCGTTGATGGAGCATCTCCGGCCTTGGTTCATGCGCATTAACCCGAAAGGGGCTGTGCCTGTCCTGGAGCACAATGGTGGTGCCATCACAGAAACCGAGGACATCATCCGCTATATCGATGAAAAATTCCCCGGCCCCAGTTTAATGCCATCCGCTGCCGAGGATCGCGCGGTCATGGAGGAATGGCTCACGCTCGAACGGGGCTTTCCAGAATCGGATTTCACCTACGGCCTTGTGGAGCAAGGGACGGGCAAGATTGTCGTCAAGGATATGGAACGCCGGAAGCGGCTTATTCAGGACCATATGAAAGAGGCCCCCGACCTGACGGCGGTCTATCAGCAGAAGCTGGAAATGGTGACCGATTGGCAAGATAGATTGCGCGACCCGGAATTGGTCGACCGTTTGGTGGAAAATCTCGACGCAATGCTGGATAAGTTGGAGGCGCATGTGGGCGAGCGTGAATTCATCGCTGGGTCCGACTATTCGCTAGCGGATGCTGCCTGGACCGCGTTATTGGGTCGGCTGGAAATGCTGGGTTTCAAACGCATGTGGTCATTCGGCGCGCGGCCCCATATTGAGAACTACTATATCGGCATGAAACGTCGGCCGAGTTTTCTTAATGCGCCGGTCTATCTGAAATCTTCGTTGTGGCTTGTTATTCGTTCCGCATTGCGTGCCTTTTGGCCGCAAGTCTCGCTCGTGGTCGGCATCTTTATTGCGATTATTGTGGCGTTGCGACTGCTTTAGGCGCGAAAAAAGCGCCTTATGTCTGGTAGCCGTTCGGCCAGTTCGCGTAATCGTCCACTGAGTTTGGGAACTTGCATCACGTTCTCAATGCGTCGATCGAGAAACGCCCAGGTTTCCTGTAAGTCTTCTGACCTGTCATCGAGCCAATAGATCAACGTCGTGCTGTAAACGCCTGCCAAAAGCGCGCGTTTGGAATAGAAATTCCAGTCGGTAGCTGTGTCTCCGGCGGCGCGCCAGATAGCATCCACGGTCCGATAAAGGCACCGTGCTGCCATCGGGGCATTCGTTGGCAGGGCGAGCATGGTGCACGCACGACGTACTGCCTCGCGATGAGGGGCATTCTGTTCCAAGCGCGTGCGTACGGCAGTCGCAATGCGAACTCTTATGGGTAAGGTGTCGAGATCGGTCAATGCATCGAGCATGCGTCGGTCTGCTAGCCGGCTGTGATGTTCGATGGCATCAATTGCGCCGGCGGGGAAAGCGCGTGCCGCGTCGCTGGCAGGGAGGCCGATATCCGTTGCGCCTCTGTTAAGGGCTGCCATCGTCCAGCCGTCGAACGGGATATGTGCCAGACTTGCATCCACGATCTCGTCGCGCAGTTGCCAAATGTCGCATTCGTCAGTCATCGGCAGCCACATCGTCGCCCACATCATCGTAGGGATCGACGGGTTCACCGGGCACCCCGTAGCGCATTTCTTCGCGGAACATGAGAAGCGATAGGTCGGTCATCCGCTGAGGATACAAGAATCCATCCAAATGATCGCATTCGTGCTGTACCACGCGGGCATGAAAGCCTTCGGCGGTGCGATCAATTTCCGACCCATCGGGGGCGACTCCGCGATAGCGTATCTTCGTGTAGCGCGGCACCTTGCCCATCAACCCCGGTACCGAGAGGCATCCTTCCCAGCCGGGTTCCATTTCGTCGGTCAGGGGTTCGATTTTCGGGTTAATGAGGACCGTTAGCGGCACGTGTTCTGTGCCTTGATCTTCAGGGTCTTCGTCCTCTTGATCTGCTTGCTCGCTGCCAACGAAAAACATCACCATCCGCAAGGGAACGTGGACTTGTGGGGCTGCCAGGCCGGTACCGTCGGCGTCCACCATCGTTTCGTACATATCGCGCACCAGGGTCTGAATGCGCGGTGCGGATGGTTCTGGAACGGGTTCTGCTGCCTGGCGTAGAACGGGGTGACCCATGCGTGCGATTTTTAATATTGCCATAAGCACTACTATGCAGATGTGGCTCTTTGCAGTAAAGCATTGGAATTAATCGCGAACCTAATACTTCACAGGCCATATTGCCTGTGATATAACGCGCGCACTCTACGGGACCATTGTTTCGTTCTGTGGAAACGTATTGTTATTAAGTTTTGTAACATGCCTTTATCGTCAAGGAGTTGGAAAAATCGTTCAAGTCGTCGTCAGAGACAATAACGTCGATCAAGCCCTGAAAGCGCTGAAGAAAAAGATGCAGCGTGAAGGTTTGTTCCGTGAAATGAAGTTGCGCCGTAGCTATGAGAAGCCCTCAGAGCGCCGCGCCCGCGAAAGAGCGGAAGCCGTTCGACGCTATCGTAAGCTCATGCGCAAGCGGTTGGAACGCGAAGGCTACTAGGCCTTACGTCCTAAAATTGATGGTTTTGGGCGCCCTCTGTGTATTCGGGGGGCGCTTTTACTTGTTGTCACCTCACATTAGGTTGAATTGCCTATTGACGTAAATGGCCGCAAACTCGCGAGTATGATACGGAATCTCGTAATTTTGTTGAGCCTGTTGGTGTTTTCACACCAGGCAGCCGCGGAGCCCGCTTCTTGGAAATGGGAGTGGGGCAAGACGGATTTTTCCAAGAAATTACCATCGGTAAAGTTTGACGACATTTTCTCTGGTGGCCCGCCGAAAGACGGCATTCCGGCGATCGACGATCCAAAATTCGAAGCGGTTTCTAAAATTGACAATATTGGCGATAAGGAGCCGGTTGTCGGCCTTATCGTAAATGGTGAGGCGAAAGCCTATCCCGTCCAAGTGCTGATGTGGCATGAGATCGTCAACGACACCATTGGCGGTGTTCCCGTGTCTGTCACTTTTTGTCCGCTTTGTAATGCTGTCATCGTGTTTGATCGGCGTCTCGATGGCGTGGTGCTTGATTTCGGTACCACCGGCAAACTGCGGTTTTCCGATTTGGTGATGTATGACCGGCAAACCGAAAGCTGGTGGCAGCAATTCCTCGGAAAAGCGATCGTTGGCAAAATGACGGGCAAAGTGTTGAAGGTTTTGCCGTCGCGGTTGGAATCATGGGGAAAATTTAAAAAAAGGGCACCGAAAGGGATGGTGCTTGTACCGGAAGCGCAATATTCACGCTCTTATGGCGCTAACCCCTATGAGGGGTACGATACGCTGCGACAACCAATTCTTTATCGGGGCGAAATGCCCAAAGGGATCGCCGCGTTGGCCCGGGTTGTGTCGTTGGTAAAGAAAGACCAGGCCTGGAGTCTGGAATTACTCCGTAAAAAGAAAGAGATAACGCTTTCCGATGGCACTCGCTTGCGGTGGGAAAGGGGCCAAAACTCAGCGTTGGATTCCCGAGAAATTGCCAAGGGACGCGATGTGGGCAATGTCATCGTGCAACGGAACGGCAAGGATATACCGTATTTCGTCGATTTCGCCTTCGCATTCCATGCCTTCTATCCAAAGGCGTCTATACACAAGCCTTAATTTTCTCCTTGAGAACAATGCCTTAAAGGGAGTGCGCTGTTTAGGCATGCGTGTTGTGCATGGGTGCAATGCAGCAATTGTTCTACAAGAATGGCTAGGGTGCGCCCATATACCTTTTATCAGCATCATTGATGAAAGGAGTAATCCAATGAGTGCAGTAACGATAAACGCGCAAGCGAGCCAAATTCCCGGTGTTCGGTTTCTGAAGAGCCTCGGCCGCGCGCTCGATGCCCGCGATACTTACAACGAACTTGCTCTGTTGAATGATACAGAGCTTTCTAAACGCGGCTTGGACCGCAACAGCATTTTTAAACACGTTGTTGAAAAGCTGGGCTAATAAGCTGGTTCTAGTATTAGAAAAGGCGGGTCCTTCGGGCCCGCCTTTTTTTGTGACTGAACGGCGCCAAAAGCTTATTCCAAAGATTTGACGATATCCTCGCACATCTTTTTAGCGTCCGCGAAAAGCATCATCGTGTTGTCGCGGAAAAACAATTCATTGTCGACGCCCGCATAGCCCGAAGCCAGTGATCGTTTGATGAAAAGGACGGTCGCCGCGCGTTCCACGTCCAAAATAGGCATGCCGTAAATCGCGCTGGAAGGGTCTGTCTTTGCGGCTGGGTTGGTTACATCATTGGCGCCGATGACGAACGCGACATCGGTGCTGGGGAAATCGCGGTTAATTTCATCTAGTTCCAAAACCTCGTCATAAGGCACGTTGGCTTCTGCCAGTAACACATTCATGTGTCCTGGCATTCGGCCTGCCACCGGATGGATGGCATAGCGTACATTGATACCTTGTGCTTTCAGCATATCGGCCATTTCGCGCAAAGCATGCTGTGCTTGCGCTACCGCCATGCCGTAACCGGGAACGATGATAACGTTGGCGGCATTTTTCATGATAAAGGCTGCATCTTCCGCGCTGCCGGCGCGTACGGAGCGGTCGCCCATAGCATCCGCCGCCGCTGCTGTTTCACCACCGAACCCGCCTAATATCACGCTGATGAACGACCGGTTCATGCCTTTACACATGATGTAACTGAGAATGGCGCCGGAGGAACCTACCAGCGCACCGACGATGATTAGTGCCGGGTTGGAAAGGGTGAAGCCAATGCCACAAGCGGCCCAACCGGAATAGGAGTTCAGCATTGAAATGACCACCGGCATATCAGCGCCGCCAATGGGGATAATGATCAAAATACCGAGGGTTAACGACAGCGCTACAATGGCCCAATAGAGGGGTACCGACTGTTCGCGACAAATCATAACGACCAATACGACAAGCAAAATGCCAAGCGCCGCGTTTAGCGCGTGCTGTCTGGGGAAAACGATCGGTGCGCCGCTCATAATGCCCTGGAGCTTGCCGAACGCGATGATCGATCCTGTGAAGGTGAGCGCGCCAATCGCGGTGCCCAGGCTCATCTCGATGAGGCTTGGGACTGGAATATTCAGAAAGGAGCCGATGCCATAGGCGGCTGGGTTATGGAACGCCGCGGATGCGACGAAGACAGCCGCGAGACCGACCAGGCTGTGGAAGGCAGCGACCAATTGCGGTAACGCGGTCATCTCGATCTTGCGTGCGATGATCGCGCCGATGCCGCCGCCGACTATCAGTCCGAGGAGAATAAGTTCGTAACTTAGGACACCAGGCGAGGCAAGCGTTGTGGCAATCGCGATGATCATGCCGGAAATGCCGAAAATGTTGCCTTTTCGAGCTGTTTCCGGAGAGGAAAGGCCGCGCAGAGCCATGATAAAAAGAATGCTTGCGATGAGGTAGGCGACTGCGGAGAGGTTAGCGCTCATGATCGATCCCTACCGTGCTTTCTTTTTGTACATTTTCAGCATGCGCTGGGTGACGATAAAGCCGCCAAAGATATTGATTGAAGCCAACGTCACAGCGATAAATCCAAATATTTTGGCCGTGCTCATTTCAGAGGGGCCTGCTGCGATCAAGGCGCCGACGATAATGACCGACGAAATCGCGTTGGTTACACTCATCAGTGGTGAGTGCAGCGCCGGCGTGACATTCCAAATGACATAGTAGCCAACGAAGACCGCAAGGACGAAAATCGTAAAGAGCGATATAAAACCGCCGTCCACTCCTGCAGTTGCCAACACTGTCGCATCTGCTTGCTGAGCAAGTGCTTGAGCACTCTTTTCCGCTAATTCAGCGGCCTGGCGCATGGTTTCGGCTGCGGATTCAGATGCCATTGCCGTCACGCTCCTTTCTTCTTGGGTGTCTTGCGTTTAGCTGGTTTTGAACCGGCTTTCTTCGAGGCGGCTGCCTTAGAGGGCGCCTTCTTAGCCGTTGCCTTCTTAGCGGGGGCTTTCTTCTGCGTGGCTGGCTTCTTCTTCAACGATGGATGTATGACCCCGCCACCTTTCGTGATCATTGTGCCTTGGATGATTTCGTCTTCCGGATCGAATGCAAATGATTTTGCTTCCTTATCGAAATAGGGCGAAAGGAAGTTGAACAGATTTCGCGAAAACAATTTGCTCGCTTCTTCCGCGACGCGGCCCGGCACGTTCGCGTAGCCAACGATAGTCACACCGTTCTTTTCAACCACTTGTCCGAATTTTGCACCGGCGCAGTTGCCGCCCGCTTCGACCGCAAGGTCAACCACGACAGAGCCCGGTTTCATGCTCTTTACCATTGTCTCGCTGATCAATTGTGGTGCTGGCCGACCGGGAATGAGGGCCGTACAAATAACGATATCTTGCTTGGCGATATGATCGGCGATCAAAGTGGCCTGTTTTTTCTTATAGGCCGCGCTCATCTCTTTGGCGTAACCGCCGGCGGTTTGCGCTTGCTCGAACTCTTCGTCTTCAACCGCGATAAAGGTTCCGCCTAATGATTCCACTTGTTCTTTCGTGGCTGGGCGTACGTCTGTGGCGGTCACGATAGCCCCAAGGCGTTTAGCGGTAGCAATTGCCTGCAAACCGGCGACCCCGACGCCCATAATGAAGGCGCGCGCGGGTGGCACAGTGCCAGCCGCCGTCATCATCATTGGGAATGCTCGGCCATAGTGACCGGCTGCGTCGAGAACAGCCTTGTAGCCAGCTAAATTCGATTGTGACGATAGGATATCCATGGATTGAGCGCGTGTTATGCGCGGCATCAGTTCCATAGCGAAACCATTGACCCCGGCCTTTGCCATAGCGGCAACAAAATTTGGTTCGCTTAACGCGTTCATATGGCAAACGAGTGTCTGGCCTTTTGAAAAAGCGTTAAGTTCGTCCTTTTTCTCGCCAGCGATCATGGGGCGACTGACCTTGAGCACCACATCGGCGCCTTTGAGTGCCGCTCCGGCATTCGCGGCGATCGTTGCGCCTGCATCTTTAAAGCCTTGATCGCTTATTGCTGCAAGCGCGCCTGCGCCTTTCTCTACGACTACAGTTAGCCCAAGATCGACGAATTTCTTTACTGTTTCTGGTGAAGCGGCAACCCGTGTTTCATCGGGGCGCAACTCCTTCAATATGGCGAGTTTCATGGAGGCTGTACCTGGGTAAAGGACTAAATCAAATGAAGGTTTCCTGGGAATTTACCCTTGTTTGGCTCAGGAGCGGCGTACGATGCCGAAAAGTGGGCCGCTTGCCAAGCGATTAGTGAAGGTTTGTTTCCAAAATTTTGCGTTGCAGGCTGGGTCTAATCGCCGCAGCGAGTTTGAGCGGGTTTTTTTGACAGCACGTCGTTGGAGTTTTAGTTTTAGATTCAAAGACCAAGAGGACAAGTCGAATGGTAAGCCAAACGGAAACCGAAGTTAATCTCGTTTTCCCGACCCCAATTCAGGTAAGTGAAATTGCGGACGCGGGCGCTTTGAATGAAACGTTGTTGTCTGAGATTCAGGCCGTGCGCAAAGTAACCCCAAACGGCTTGCCGAATTCTTGGACGTGCGAGGTTTACACGACCATTACCAACAATTGTCGCTTGCATGAACGCGAGGGGTTTGCGGAGCTAACGCGGCATATCGAAACGGAAGCGAATAAATTTGCAGATTTGCTGGCCATTCAACAGGATCCTAGTCCACTGATGATTTCGGATTGTTGGGTCAATGTTTATGGGCGCGGCCACTCTCAGGAAAGTCATATCCACGCTAATAATGTTTTATCCGGTGTTTATTATGTGGCGACGCCACCAGGTGCATCGCCGATAATGTTCCATTCGCCGGATTCAGACGTGATGCTGTCGCCCACCTTCTCCGAGATCAATGATTATAATAACGGTGCTGTTGGTTTTGAGCCGAAAGCGGGCACGATGGTTATGTTTCGCAGCCACGTAAAGCATAGCGTGAAAACCAGTCAGATCGATGGTGAGCGCGTTAGCATAGCATTCAATCTGCGCTTTTAGTTCCATTCGGCAGCGGTACGCTGTGCTTAGAAAGAATTTTTGTTTGGCGGTCGGTCAGCGTTGCGAGGTCGAAACCTTCTATTAGGTCGTGGAAAAGCCGATACCAATTGATCTCCGCCTTGAGGTGCATGAACACCGAGCCAAGTCCGATGGCGGCTCGATCCATAAAAACGAATTCTCGCGGCGGCGTCACACCACCGACGCGGCGCAATTCCTTATGCACCTTGCCCGCAACCTGTGCGCCATACATCCCGCTCTCGGATTCTTGAATGCGGGAAACACCGTCCTTCAAAAGTGGTGCATAAACAAATTCCGCCCAAATGTTGAGGACGTCGATTAGCTCCTTGCTAATGTCTTTGAAGCCCCAGCTTTCGTAGGCTGCAACTGCCAGAGCGTGATCATTGTTTTTCAAAGCGTAATACAAATCTATCACGCCCTTCACAAAGGTCGGCGGGAAGATACGAACACAGCCAAAATCGAGAAGATTTATCGAATGGTCCTCGCGCATTGTGTAGTTCCCCAGATGAGGGTCTCCGTGAATGACGCCGTACTGATAAAAGGGGACGTACCAAGCATGAAACATGGTGCGTGCAACGTTATTCCTGATTTCTAGGGGAGATTCTTTGACGTCCAGCAACGGTCGGCCGTCGAGCCAGGACATGGTAATGAGGCGATTGGTTGATAGGTCCCGCACGGCTTTGGGAATATGCACCGTTTTTTCTTTCTCCAGCATCTCACCATAGAGCGCCATATGCCGGCGTTCTAAGCCGTAGTCGAGCTCTTCGCGCAGCCTGTCAGAAATTTCCGCATGAATTTCCGACGTTGAGACCGGGCGTTCGCTGCGTTCGTAAATAGAAAATAGAAGCCCTAATTGCGTTAAGTCCGCTTCAACAATCGAGCCCATATCCGGGTATTGAAGCTTGCAGGCGAGCGTGTTTCCGTCATGGGATTGGGCTTTGTGAACTTGCCCCAAAGACGCTGCATGGGCGGCTTGACGCTCAAATGCTGCAAAACGGTTTTGCCAGTCCGGGCCTAGCTCCGTTGCCATCCGGCGGCGCACGAAAGGCCAACCCATGGAAGGTGCATTGGATTGAAGCCTTGCCAAAGCGGTTCCATAATCCGAAGGCAGTGCATCGGGGATTGTGGCAAGTAACTGTGCAGCTTTCATAAGCGGCCCCTTTAAGCCGCCGAGTGCTGTTTCCAACTCTGATGCGTGTTTTCCGCGATCCAAGTCCAGACCAAATAATCGTGAGGCGGCAAAGCGCGTTGCCAATCCGCCAACGGTGCCGCCGACCTGGGCGTAGCGGCGCACCCTGCCGCTTATTTTATTGTCGTCGGATGTGTTCATTTTGTTCGGCTGTCCGCCGCAATGTTCAGGGCCGGATCGCGTAGGGCGCGAGCTCGACCACTGATTTACGGTCTGCAATTAGGTCAGCGGTAATTTTCCCGATAGTTGGCCCCAGTGTCATGCCGATATGGCCGCCGCCAAAACCCACGAGAATATTCTCGTGGCCGGGCACAGGCCCTAACCGAGGCACTGAATCGGGCATTGATGGACGGTACCCCATCCAGATCCGATTTTGCTCATCGCGCAGGCCTTTGACCGCGCGTATCGCACGCGGGATCATGCGGCGGATGCGGGTGTAGTCCGGCGGGGCATCAGTGTTGGCAAGCTCCACACCGGAGGTCAGCCGGAAACCATGTTCCATCGGCGAAAGGAACATCGAATCTTCGAACACATTTATGGGGTGGTGCAGCCCCGGTTCCGGATGCGGCATCATCACATGGTAACCGCGCTCCGCTTCCAGTGGTACGCGTACGCCGATGGTTGCGAGTAGTTGTTTCGACCAAGCGCCCGCGGTGACGATAACACGGTCCGCTGTGTACTCGCCATTTGCGGTGGCGATGGTCACGTATTGGGGCTGGCTGTCTTTGATGCCCAGCACGCGCTCGGTGACTGTCGTGCCGCCTTGCGCCCGAAAAGCGTCATGCAGGCCGAGCATCAGTTTGCCGGGGTTTAAGATATGGCCGCTCTCAGGAGTCAAAAAACCGTGTTGAAAAATTGGCTCCAAACCTGGTTCCAGCTGAAGGATGTCGTCGCCGTTTAAAATTTCTATTTTGCGGCCAACATCTCCAATTAACTTCACAATCCACTGCGCGCGCTTCCAGGCGCGGTCGGTTTCGAAGACAGTCAGCAATCCGGGTCGGTGCATCATGTGGCCGAGACCTGTGAGCGCAAGAATTTGTTCATAGTTTTGATAGGCATGGTCTAGAAGCGCCGATTTCTTGCGGGCGTTGCGCTGTACGCGCCAAGGGGCAGCGTTGAGGACCAGCCGGAAAAGCCACGGAGATAATTGCGGCAAATACCGCCATCGGATCATTAACGGACCGTGGGGGTTGAGGAGCATTGATGGCACGCTGGCGATTGTGCCGGGCGTTGCCGTGGGCACGCAGCTTGCGATGCTGATGACGCCCGCATTGCCCGATGAGGTTCCCTTGTCGGGACTGCCGGGCTCGAACAAGGTGACGTCATGGCCATCAGCGCGGAGAAACAATCCGGCGCTAATGCCGGCGATGCCACCGCCGATGACGATCACTTTGCGTGGTTTGACGCTCGTATCTTTTTGTCCGGCCATTGGCGATTCATGGAGGGGATTAATCGACCGGTCAAGTCTGTGCTGAAATCTTTGAAGCCTGATTAGGCATCTAACGCTTCCAGCTCGTCAACAAAGCCCTCAATGACGCTTAATCCGCTCGACCAGAATGTCGGTTCCGCCGCATTGAGGCCGAAGGGTGCGAGCAGCTCTTGATGACGGAGTGTGCCGCCGGCTCGCAGCATGTCGAGATACTTGTCGGCAAAGCCTGCTTCCGCATTCTGATAGACCGAATAGAGCGAGTTCACCAAACAATCGCCGAACGCATAGGCGTACACATAGAACGGCGTGTGAATGAAGTGTGGGATGTACGCCCAGTAATATTGATAGGCGTCGCCGAACTTTAACGCTGGGCCCAAACTTTCGGTTTGGCTGTTGAGCCAGATTTTCCCGATCCGGTCGGGCGTCATTTCGCCGCGTTGGCGTTCATCATGGATGCGCCGTTCAAAGTCACAAAAGGCTGTTTGCCGGACAACGGTATTCAACATGTCTTCAACCTTACTGGCGAGCATGGCGCGGCGCTCTTTCGGGTTGGTTGTCTGTTTAAGCAGAGCCTGGAATGTGAGCATCTCACCAAAGACGGAGGCGGTTTCCGCGAGCGTCAGAGGGGTGTCCGCCATCAAATGGCCTTGGCCCGCGGAAAGTACTTGGTGGACGCCGTGGCCTAATTCATGGGCCAGCGTCATTACATCGCGCACTTTGCCTTGATAATTGACCAGCAAATAGGGATGGGCCGATGGGACCGTCGGGTGGGCAAAAGCACCCGATGCTTTGCCCGGGCGGACTGGCGCATCGATCCAGGCACTGTCAAAGAACCGCTGCCCCACATTGGCCAGTTCCGGCGAAAAGGCGCCGTAGGCGCCGAGCACGGTTTCGCGGGCTTCTTCCCATACGATGGTGCGGTCATCTTCGTCTGGTAGTGGGGCGTTACGGTCCCAATAATCGAGCGTGTCACCACCGAACCATTTGGCCTTTAATTTGTAGTAGCGGTGGGAAAGTGACGGGTAGGATTTGGTAACTGCGTCTAAAAGCGCGTCAACGACCTCATCCTCGACGAAATTAGCGAGATTGCGCGCGCTGATCGGACGTTTGAAACCTCTCCACCGATTTTCAATTTCCTTGTCTTTGGCCAGCGTATTGGTGATGAGCGAAAAGGTTTTGATGTTTTCACCGAGCACGCGGCCGAAACATTCTGCAGCTTCTTTACGGACTTTGACCTTTGGGTCCGATAGCAAATCCAGGATTTCCGTTTCCGTTAGATTTCGCCCGCGATAGGGAAAACGCATTTCGGCGATGGTCTGATCGAAAAGGCGTATCCATGCGGAACGTCCGGTCATCGATTTTTCGTGTAGTAACTCTTCGAGTTTGTCATCCAGTTGATGGGGCCGGAATGCGCGCGCATCCCTAAGCCATGGCTGATAATGGTGGAGTGCTGCCGATTGGAGCATTTGTTCAAGCGCATCGTCTTCAATGCGATTGATTTCGAGCCCAAAAAATAAAAGCGCCGTGCTGATGTCGTTCACTTGTTCATGGGTGGTTTGGTAAAACCGCCCGATGTCCGAATCACTGACATTACCCGCATGAACGAGCCCCGCATAACTGCCAATACGGCTGAGGGTTTCGTCGATTGTCTCATAGGTGGAGATGGCTTCTGCCAATGCGTCGCCGGTGAGCCCGCCAATTTTCCCTTTATAGCGATCTGAAAAGGCAGTGGCGGCGCTGGCCATCTCTTCCAAATCATGGGCCAGTTCTTTTGAGTTCATTCCCGGATAGAGATCGGATAAATCCCATTCAGGTAAGGCACCAAGCCCCGCATCTTTCAACATTGCTTTACTCCATTGGCTGCCAAGGCGATATATGGTGTTGAGGCGGATAAAACAAGCCGCGATGCGCAATCTCTGGGGATGATCTGTGAGCGAAGAAATTGAATTAGATGCGGTGAAAAGCTTGCCACGGCTGTTTTTCGATCAGGCGGCCCGGTTCGGGGAAGATCAGTTCTTGTCAGCGAAGCGCGATGGCCAATGGCAGGGTCGGAGTTGGTCGACGGTGGCTGAGCAGGTGTCGGCGCTTGCCTATGGTTTGCAAAGGCTCGGTATCGAAAAAGGCGACCGCGTGGTCATCGTGGCGGAAAATAGGCCGGAATGGTTGATCGCGGATTTGGCCATCATGAGCATTGGCGCGATCACGGCACCGGCCTACACGACGAACACCACGGCGGATCATTTACATATTCTTGCTGATAGTGGTGCGAAATTGGCGATTGTATCGACTGCACGCTTTGCGGAAAAATTGGTGCCGGCGGCTGATAAGGCGCCCGACCTGAACACCGTTGTATTCATGGAGCGGGCGGCCATGAATGTGGAAGGCGACGTCGATCTAGTCCATTGGGATAATCTTATGGACACAGGGCCGCATCCTGATATCGAGGGCCAGATTAACGCTGTCGCCCGAACTGCGCCGGCCTGCATCATTTATACTTCCGGCACCTCCGGAAAACCGAAAGGCGTGGTGCTGAGCCATGGCGCCGTTCTCTGCAATTGCACGGGCGCATATTACTTTTTGAAGGATTTACCGGGCTTTGCCATCGGTCGGGAATCGTTTCTGTCCTTTTTGCCGCTGTCGCATTCCTATGAACATACCTGTGGGCAGTTTCTACCAATGGCTATTGGGGCTGAGATTTATTACGCGGAGGGGCCAGATAAGCTCGTCGCCAATATGAATGAGGTTTCGCCGACCATCATGACGGCGGTGCCGCGTCTCTATGAAGCCATTCGTGGCCGTATTTATCGTGGCATGGAGCAGGCCGGTGGGGCGAAAGAAAAGCTGTTTCTTAAAACCGTGGCACTTGGGCGCAAGGCTTATGAACACCCGGGTTCACTTAGTTCTTTGGAAAAACTTCAGAACGCGGTGCTGGAGAAGTTGGTTCGAAAGAAAGTTCGTCAGAATTTTGGTGGCGCGCTCAAGGCTTTCGTGTCCGGCGGAGCGGCGTTGAATTACGAAGTGGGTGTGGATTTTCTCGCGCTGGGTTTACGAATTCTACAGGGCTACGGCCAAACGGAGTCCGCGCCCGTTGTCAGTTGCAACATGCCGCACCGGAATAAACTCCGAACCGTGGGGCCCGCTCTGCGGGGCGTTGAGGTGAAGATTGCTGATGACGGTGAGATTCTAGTGCGCGGCGAGTTGGTGATGGACGGCTATTGGAAATTGCCCGATGAAACCGCCGAGACCATCCGCGACGGCTGGCTGCATACGGGCGACATCGGTGTTATCGATGAAGATGGCTTTATTCAAATTACCGATCGAAAGAAGGACATTATCGTCAATTCCGGTGGTGACAATATTTCTCCGGCGCGGGTGGAAGGTATGCTCACTGCGGAGTTCGAAATCGAACAAGCCTTTGTGCATGGTGATAAACGGCCCCATCTCGTAGGGCTGATCGTGCCTTCGAAAGACTTTGCCGATAATTGGGCTAAAGAGAACGATACGTCGTCAGATTTGGAAACATTGGTCGATAATGCAGGGTTTGTTGCTGCGATGGGGCAGGTGGTCGACCGGGTCAACAAATCACTTTCGGTTATCGAGCGTGTGCGACGAACTATCTTCGTGCCGGAGTCTTTCAGTATAGAGAATGAAATGATGACACCAACGCTCAAGCTTCGCCGTCACATAATCCGCGCGCGATACGGCGACGCGCTGGAAGCGCTCTACGGCAAATGATCAGTCTGCTTGTTTGGCGATATCGGCTGCCACAGCTGCTTTCACATCTGCACAATGCTGAGCTTCTATGAAAATTCGGCTGACTTCCGAGTGCTTGGCCTTGATACGCGCCTCCATATAGGTGACCGCAGCTTCTACTTTTTCAGACGGTAGGCCATCTACAAAATCCAAACTTACATTTAACAAGATATCTTGCGGGCCGAAATGGATTGTTAGTATCTGGTTGATGTTTTCGATGCGGTCATCTTCGTCAATGATTGCGCGAATACTGGCAATGGTCTCAGGGTGCGCGCCTTCGCCGATCAGTAGCCCCTTGCATTCGAATGCCAAAAAGGAAGCGGTTAACGCGAGGATGACGGCGATGAATAATGAGGCGATGCCGTCAAAAACCGGCAACTGGTAAAAATCGGAAATTGCGACGCCGATAAAAGCAACCATGAGGCCGAGCATGGCGGCGGAATCTTCGAATAAAACCGTGATTACTGTGGGGTCTTTGCTGTCGCGAATTGCCTTGATGAACGGCTGGTCGCCCCGGATTACCGAGAACTCCTTATAAGCGATCCACCAAACATAGCCTTCAAACACCATCGCCAGACCGAGCACGATGTAATTTATATAGGCGTCCGTGACCGGTTGCGGGTTCATCACCCGATGAATGCCTTCATAGGCGGAAATGCCGGCGCCTACCGCAAAAACCATAATTGCGACGATGAACGACCAAAAATATAGCTCTTTGCCGTAGCCAAATGGGTGCATTTGATCCGCCGGCTTGGCTGCACGGCGTAGCCCGTAAAGGAGCAACACCTGATTGCCCGTATCAACCAACGAATGAATCGCTTCACTAAGCATGGCAGAACTGGCGGTGATAATGCTGGCGGCAAATTTGGTCACGGAAATAAGTAGATTTCCAAAGAGGGCCGCGAAAATCACTTTTTTGGATGCATTGCTTGCCATCGCTAGACCTTATGAAATTCGCGGTACCAATTTACGAAGTTTGGAATACCCACATCGATTGGTGTTGTCGGTTTAAACCCGAATTTCTCCTGCATCGGGGAAATGTCCGCAAAAGTCGCCTGCACGTCGCCGGCCTGCATGGGCAGGAACTCTTTTTCTGCCTTTTTGCCGATGGCGGTTTCAAGGGTCTCAATGAACCGCATCAGTGGCTCCGGGGCATTATTGCCGATATTGTAAACCGCATGAGGGACGTCATCGTCCGCTGACACTTCAGGTGGGTGGTCTAGGCAGGCCAAAACACCGGTGACAATATCGTCGATATAGGTGAAATCTCGTTGCATATCGCCATGATTGAAGACTTTGATCGGACGGTCTTCGAGGATCGCTTTGGTGAACAAATAGGCGGCCATGTCCGGTCTGCCCCACGGACCGTAGACCGTAAAGAAGCGGAGGCCAGTGCTTGGGATGCGATAGAGATGGCTATAGCAGTGCCCCATTAGCTCATCGGCACGCTTGGTGGCGGCATAGAGCGAAACTGGTGTGTCGGTTCGATCTTCGACAGCAAAGGGCACTTTTTTGTTGCCGCCATACACAGAGGACGAGCTGGCATAGACGAGGTGCTTGAATTCCTTCAGCCCTCGGCACATTTCGAGAATGACCAGTTGGCCGACAATATTGGCCTCTACATAGGCGAAAGGATTTTCGAGTGAATAGCGAACGCCCGCTTGTGCGGCGAGGTGAACCATATGGCTGATATCAGGATTGGCGGCGGCCAGCGCCTCCATGGCGCCCTTGTCGGCAATATCGGTGCGGGCGAACGTAAAGTTTTTGTTGCCTGAGATGCGCGCCAAACGCGCTTCTTTTAGGGACACGTCGTAGTAATCGTTAAGATTGTCGACGCCGATAACCGTATCGCCTCGTTTAAGTAGTTCAAGCGAGACGGTATGTCCGATAAAGCCGGCGGCGCCGGTAACGAGGACTTTCATGAATCGTAAATCCAAAGCGGTTGTTCGGCAAAAATATACAATGCACGCGCGCGGAAATCACCCTTTTGCCAAAAGCGCGTAATAGCTTTACGAATACGCTCTAAATTCGAAAGATCGGAATCGTATATTCATGGCGCTGGCACCTGTAACACTCGACGATAAATATACCGCTGAAGAGGGACGGGTGTTCCTGACTGGCACGCAGGCATTGGTGCGCCTGCCGATGATGCAGCGTCGGCGTGATGAGGCGGCCGGCTTGAATACGGCGTGCTTTATTTCCGGTTATCGTGGCTCGCCCTTGGCATCAATCGATCAACAATTATGGCTGGCGCGGCCCTATCTTGAGCGCCACCATATTCAGTTCCAGCCCGGCGTGAATGAGGATTTAGCGGTAACGTCGCTGTCTGGCTCTCAGCAATTGGGCCTATTTCCGGGCGCTAAATATGACGGTGTCTTTGGGATGTTCTACGCCAAGGGCCCCGGTATTGACCGGTCCGGGGATGCGCTGCGGCACGCCAATTTGGCGGGCACGTCGAAATTCGGTGGCGTGTTGGCTTTGGCCGGCGACGACCATATGAGTAAGTCATCGACGACCGCGCATCAGAGTGAATACGGCTTAGTGGACACGATGATTCCCATTTTGCATCCGGCGGGTATTCAGGAGTTTATCGATCTCGGCCTGCAAGGCTGGGCCATGTCGCGCTACGCGGGGTGCTGGACCTCCTTTAAGCTGGTTGCGGACACGATGGAGAGCAGTACCTCGGTGGTGATCGATCCGGATAATGTTCAGATTAAAACGCCTGACGATTTCGAAATGCCTGATGAGGGCCTGAATCTTCGTTGGCCCGACCCGTGGCTCGATCAGGAAGAACGTTTGCATAAACTCAAGCTTGAGGCCGCACAGGCTCATGCACGGGCCAATGCCATCGACAAAGTGATTTTCGACGGTCCGAAGCGGCGAATTGGCATTATCAGCTGCGGCAAGTCCTATCTTGATTTGCGCCAAGCACTCGATAATTTGGGTATTGATGAGGCGTATGCGGCGGAGATTGGCTTGTCGATTTATAAGCCGGCCCTGGTGTGGCCGATGGAGCCTGTTGGCCTCACCAATTTCGCCGACGGGCTGGCGGAAATTCTCGTCGTTGAAGAGAAGCGTGGTCTGATGGAGGGACAGTTGAAAGAGCTGCTCTACAACAAGCCGGCTGACCGACGGCCGCTGGTGGTGGGCAAGAAGGATGAGCAGGGAGCGTGGCTACTACCGTCCAACGGCGAATTAACGCCAGGTTTGATCGCACGCGTTCTCGCGAAGCGTCTGAAGAGATTTCACAGTAACGAAAAGATCGAAGAGCGCATCGCGTTTTTGGATCGTCAATCCAAGGCCTTTGAGGGCAAGGAATCGAACGTGCTTCGGACACCGTATTTTTGTTCCGGCTGTCCCCACAATAGCTCGACCGTAGTTCCTGACGGTAGCCGCGCTCTGGCAGGTATCGGTTGCCATTATATGGCGCAGTGGATGGACCGGAGTACGGCGACGTACACACAAATGGGCGCGGAAGGCGCTAATTGGATTGGTCAGGCGCCATTCACGGAAGAAAAACATGTCTTCGTCAATATTGGCGACGGTACATATTATCATTCCGGTATCATGGCGATTCGGGCTGCCATCGCGTCCGGCGCGAACATGACCTACAAAATTTTATTCAACGATGCAGTTGCCATGACAGGCGGCCAACCAATGGACGGGCCCTTGTCGGTCGCCGCTATTACCCGCCAAGTGCAGGCCGAAGGGGCATCGAAGGTTGTCGTTGTTACGGATGAACCGGATAAATATCCTAATAATCCAGGCTTTGCAGATGGCGTCACCGTGCATGACCGAAAGGATTTGGATCAGGTCCAACGCGAATTGCGCGACGTAGAAGGCGTTAGCGTTCTGGTTTACGACCAGACCTGTGCGGCGGAAAAACGTCGCCGCCGCAAACGCGGCACGTTTCCGGACCCGGCAAAGCGCGTCTTCATCAATGAACTTGTTTGCGAAGGCTGTGGGGATTGTTCGCAAGCCTCAAATTGCTTGTCCGTGGTGCCGGTGGAAACACCCCTTGGGCGCAAACGCAAGATCGACCAGTCTTCATGCAATAAGGATTATTCCTGTGTTGAAGGCTTTTGTCCGAGCTTTGTGACTGTCGTCGGCGGTGAGCCGCGGAAACCAAAGCCTGTTGGGGAAAGCGCCGCGGAATCTTTTTCTCGATTGCCTGAGCCCCACCTACCGTCCGTCGACGACCCTTACGGTATTTTGATTACGGGGGTCGGTGGTACCGGCGTTGTGACGATTGGCGCCATTCTCACCATGGCGGCCCATCTTGAAGGCAAAGGCTGTTCGGTTCTGGATATGACCGGCCTTGCCCAAAAGGGTGGCGCGGTTGTGAGCCATGTGAAGATCGCTGCGGATCCCGAGCGGCTTTATTCGGTGCGACTAGCGTCAGGCGGCGCAGATCTTATTTTGGGTGGTGATACTATCGTGACCGCACGGGGCGATAATTTGGAGAAAATCACCCAAGAAAAAACAGTTGCTGTTGTGAATACACACGAAATCATCACCGGCGATTTTACCCGCAATCCTGATTACGTTTTTCCAGGGCTACGATTGCGCCAATCGTTAGAGGAAATGATCGGCGCGGAACGGTGCCATTTTGTCGATGCGACAGGATTGGCGACAGCCGTCATTGGGGATTCTATTGCCAGCAATTTATTCATGCTGGGTTTTGCCTGGCAGAAAGGGTTTGTGCCGGTATCCCGAGAAGCGATCGAACGAGCGTTGGAGCTTAACAAGGTCGCGGTCGAGGCCAATAAGCAGGCGTTCCTTTGGGGGCGTCGCGCGGCGTATGACAAGGCGGCGGTTGATCGCGTTGCTTCTCCGGAGCCATGCGATGTGGCCGAAGAGACGTTGGATACGATCATCGAAGCGCGCGTTGGGTTTTTAACCAGCTACCAGAACAGTGCTTACGCGCAGCGGTATCGCGAATTAGTCGAACGCGTTCGCAAGGCGGAATTTGAACGTGTGCCGGGAAGCGATGCGCTTACGACCGGTGTTGCGCGCAACCTATTCAAGTTGATGGCCTATAAGGATGAATATGAGGTGGCCAGATTGTTTACCGATGGAACCTTCCAAACACAGCTCGAGGAAGCGTTTGAGGGAGATTTTAAACTGCAGTTTCATCTGGCTCCACCGGCTTTCGCAAAAAAGGATCCGATGACCGGTCATTTGCGGAAAAAAGTTTATGGGCAATGGGTGAAACCTGCTTTTGCGATTCTCGCAAAACTGAAATGGCTGCGTGGCACAGCTTTCGACCCATTCGGTTATACAAAAGAACGGAGTCAGGAACGAGATTTGATCACGTCATACGAAGCAAACATCGGGACGGTGATCAAGGGATTGAATGGTGATAATCACCGACTCGGCGTTGAAATTGCGGCGGGTCCCGAGAATATTCGAGGTTTTGGGCACGTAAAAGAAGCCAGTATCGAACGCGCTGTCGCCTGCAATGACGCATTACTCGAACGGTTCCTAAATCCGGCTTTGCGAAAGTCCGCCGCCGAATAAGCACGTTCCGTCTGTGCGGATAAAGCCGGCGAATCTCCCTAAGTTTCTATTATTATTGTTTGTGCGTTTGCGACAGCGAAGCACGTTTGATGAATGTGTCGCCGCGGTCTACTGCTTTGTAGCCGCGGGATTCAGGAAATGTTCCTAAATTTAAAAAGTCGGCAGTGGCTCGAGCATTGCTGAGTTGTCGGGGGCGAAATCCGACGGCTAAGTGAGTACTTCCTCTCTGTAAAGCCCCGTCCGAGAATGATCGTACGAAGGTTTATTCTCACGCTGGAAACGTTGTCGGTTTACTATGGTAGTACCGATTGAAAAATAAGGACATTATCCAATTTTTCACTTTCCAAACATGATGAACCCATAATAATAGGGCTTAGTATTTCCGGGATCGAAAGAAGTTCGGTTCATCTGGCGTTGGGGAACGTTCAATGAGTAGTGGTGGGGCCTTGGCTCCCAAAATATCCGGCTGGGTCATTGTGTGGTTTCGACGCTCGTTGAGCGCCCGTGCCCGTTTGCATTTATTGTGTGGCTTTCTTCTAGCCGGACTAGTTTTCTCCAATGGCTATTTGATCCGCGTTGTGATTGAGGGTGAAAAATCAATCGCCGAGACTGCAATGGAGACAATCCATTCGCTGGTAGCGTTAGAGGCACTTGAGGCGGAAAAAGCGACAGCGACGGTCGAATCCGTTGCTCAGCACAGCTATTCACTTGCGTTGTTCGCCGTCGAGGTAAATCAGAGCATGAGCAAGGCTGCGGAAAAGGTGCTCAATTCAGCGGCGACGCTTTCCATGCAAAGCGAAGCAACGCGCAGCCATGTTGAAGATTTTTTAAATGGAATAAGAGAAGCCTAAACGATGGAAGTTTTTACAAAAACGCACTTCCTCGCTTTCGGCCAAAGAAGTCAAAATTGGGAAGTTGCACCGTGCCACCAAACGAGCGGACCTGACTCTGCTCGACAACAAGCAAAGGTGGTCGGTTATGAAAGACAAGCCGGAGGGCGTTTGCGCGCCTGATATCATACCCGCCGTAAGGCGATGGCAATATCGAACGATTGTCAAAAAGGCCAGTGCAGGCTGTTTTTTAGCAATTGCATTGGTGATTCTTGCGGTTCCCGTTCAAGCCAATGACCGGGTGAAGGCTTTAGAAGACAAGCTCAACCAAACGATCAAACAGATGGAGATGCTGACAAAAGAATTGTCGGCAATAAAAAAATCGAATGCGCCTGTGGCCAAGGCTGGTAGCGGAGATATCGCGAAACAGCTTAAACAAATTAGGATGCGCGTTGACGACGTGGAAGATGTCGTCAGTAACGTTGAAGAAAAAGTAGGCAGCCGTGCGGTAGTTCATGCTTTTGATGCGTTGAAGCTTGATCTTGGAGGGTTCCTCCATATTGCGGCCACCCATGTGGTCGGTGAACATGGTCAGGTAACGAGTCTGAATAGGACCACGTTTGAGTTGTTGACCAAGGCGACACTCGCTGAGGACTGGACGATGTTTGTCGCTCAAGCATTTATTCGTGAAGGCTCACCGACTTTTAAAGATCCGCAAGGCCGAACGGACCCGGACATCAATCTTGGCTTGTCTGCGCCGACGGTGATTGCTTGGGGCAATTATCGCTATAGCGATAAACTTCAGGTTCAAGCTGGTCGTTTCATCACGCCGCACGGCATCATCAATATCGACCATTTTCCAGCGGTGTTGCTCGATACGGAACAGCCGCAATTTTTGCGCCCGTTTGGCGGCGCCACCATGTTTCCAAACTTTGTCAACGGCGTACATCTTTACGGTCAGGCGTTTGCGGGAATGGATGGCAAAGGACTGCTTAAATACCATTTATTCGGGGCGAACTTTGCTGGATTGGCAACAGAGGTCACTGCGGGAGGTCGCCTAGCTTATACATTGGGCGATACCGGTTGGACCGTCGGCGGAAATTACTCTTACGGTGAACGAGCCAATTCCGGCAATCGCGACCAAAATGATTACCATTTGTTCGGCGGCGATTTCTTGTTCGATCGAGGCCGCTTCCTCTGGAAAAACGAGATTTTTTATACGAAGGAAAATCTCGATCAAAACCGCTTTGCAGCCTACACCCAGCCGGCATTTCGCATTACGCCGCGGTGGATAGCATTCCATCGTTTCGATTGGCTCGAAAACGGAGCGGGTTTCGGGCAGCAGATGGAGAATGCCACTGGCTTAACGTTTAAACCGAATAAGAATGTTCATTTGCGTACGATTCATACGCACAAGCATTTCTTCAAAGGTGGCGGACGACGCGCAACTAACGCGCACCTCTTTCAAGCATCTGCAACGCTTAGCTTTTAGTCTCGGGAGGAGGGAATGATGAATATTTCATTGCATCAGCTGAGACTCTGGATTGCTGTATCTTCTGTCTTGGGGCTTACGCTCATCGTTAAGCCGGCCAATGCGGATGACTATGTGGTGTTGGTTAATGCTGCAAACGACATCAAGGAAACTGAAACAAACGCAAAAAGGATTGTTAAGCGATTGTTCCTAAAAGAAGTTACCGATTGGCCAAATGGGGTCACAAGCCTGCCGTTCGGACGCAAGAGTTCTAGCTCGGCAGGCAAGGCGTTTGCTGCGAAAATCCTGCAAATAACGGAAACCGAATGGGATACACATTGGCTGAGGATGAAGCAAACCAACGGTAAAACCCCGCCGCGCGTGGTGGGGTCTACGCGCGTTTTGTTGCGACAGATCGGGCGTAAAAAAGGTGCGTTTAGTTATGCAGTTGCCGATCAAGCGGGATCATTGCCGTCGAAAGTGAAGATACTCTTTAAGTTCTCGGATTAAGGTTTTCGATTTGTTAATTCCGGCTTTTGCTAAAGCGCTGGCTGGTGGGAAACTACCAGCCAGCGTTGTTGTGTTCGCAATCACTGAAGAGTGCATCACAATGCCCTAAAATTGCCGCGATTAATGGGCAATCTGGTCACACTGGCGATTTGGCTGGGGGGTGGCATTTGCTGAAAGGGGTAAGCCATGCGGCAAATAAAGATTTCTAAGTCATTGTTGACAGTGTTGTTTTTTGGAATCGTGCTGATTGTATCAAATGGTATATCGCAGGCTGGCCAGATTAAGATACTCATTGAGCCTTCGCCAATTGTCGTCGCGCCAGGCCAATCTGTTAAATTACGGGTAAGGCTTGTTAACTTACCGACCAATGCCCGTGTGAAGTGGTCCTTAGATGCGGTTGGGGTGCCGGATCATCAGACGGGCAAACTAAATCAGGACTTTATGCCGGTTTACACTGCGCCGGAAAACCCGCCGAGCAAACCTGTTTATGTGCAAATTTTGGTACTTGGTGCCGCGGAAGGGATTCCGCTGGCGGGCGCGAAATCGCGTATAAAATTCATTTCCGGCTCAGCTGGCGGCGGCGGCCAACCCTCTCAGAATACCGGCGGTTTGCCCGGTAACCCTGGTGGCGGGGCAGGGCAAAATTCCGGTAGCGGTGGATCGTCGAACGGGTCGAATTCTGGGGCGCAAGGCCAACAACCCGGCACGTTAGGCGGGTCTTCGTCACAGCCTTCCGGTAGCGGCGGGATTCTCTGGAACAGCCCAGGCGGTAACACGGGAAACAATCCATCGCCTGGTCCAGCTCAGCCTGCGGAAGCAAATCCGTCTTCAAAGGTTCAATGGAACTGAGTTCCGGATATATCGTCGCCTAAATTTTATTCGGCCTGTACTGCTTGTTCAGGTTCACTAGTTTGCTCGGGCTCGCTCGAGGGCATTTCGAAACTATCGATCATCCCTAAAGCCAATTTATAGGTATCGAGCAGCATCTCTTGCTCGGCGCGGTCATTGGATTCCATTTTTCGCAAACGCACGATTTGCCGCATAATTTTCGGATCGAAACCGGTACCTTTGGCTTCCGCATAGACCTCCCGAAGATCGTCTCCGAGCGCACTGCGTTCTTCTTCCAAACGCTCTATTCTTTCGATGAATGATCGCAGACGTTCGCCTGCTACGCCGCCGACATCAGCCATGGATACCTCCCTGAAATGGATTCTTATTCGGCGGCGACGCTAAACCGATTCGGGTCTGCTTGTGAAGCATTGGGTTTAGTCTTTTTGCGATTCTTTAAAGGCGGCGATTTGTTCGGGTGAAGCTTCGCTTTGATGTTTATCCTTCCATTCGCCATAAGGCATGCCGTAGACGATTTCACGCGCACCTTCATAGTCCAATTCAAGGCCTTTTTCTTCTGCTGCTGCCAGATACCATTTCGACAGGCAGTTTCTGCAAAACCCGGCGAGATTCATCATGTCGATATTCTGTACATCCGCCCGTTCCTGGAAATGGTTCACCAAGCGGCGAAAAGCGGCGGCTTCTAGTTCGGTTTTTGTTTGTTCGTCCATGGATTAGGTCTCCATATCTTGCAGTACGGTTTAAGGGGCTGCGCTTAAGCGCGATGGTTACTTTTACTATAGTCCGCACATGATTGCGCGCCCTGCAAAAATTTAGGCGGCCCGGCGAACTTTCTTTACCCTGGTGGTTGTGAGCGCAATTGGCAGGAGGCGGCATAATATAACTTGGAATTGCAATGGTGCGGCTGGGTGGGGCCACTGAAAATAAAACTTCATAAATATGTGCAATTGCTTGCTGATTTCCCGAACGCTTTCCACTAGGGTCTGGGCATGCGACGACAACATCTGACTAAAATTGTAGCGACCCTTGGCCCTGCATCCGCAGCGCCAGAAACCATTCGTGCCCTGTTTGATACCGGTGTTGATGTGTTTCGCTTGAACTTTAGTCACGGCGATCACGCGGATAAAAAAGCGAATATCGACGCTATTCGCGCAATCGAGCAGGAAACCGGGCGGCCCATTGCGATTATGATGGATTTGCAAGGCCCCAAACTGCGTGTTGGTGCTTTTGAAGATGGGCCAATCGAACTGACGGCAGGCGATAAATTCCGGTTGGAACTGGAAGACAAGCCGGGCAATCAATCACGTGTGACGTTGCCGCATAAGGAAATCTTTGCGGCCCTGGAGGCGCCCACCGATCTATTGCTTGATGATGGGAAGATACGCCTGCGTGTAACCGAGTGCGGCCCCGATTTTGCTGATACGGAAGTGGTCAATGGCGGTGCTCTTTCGGATCGGAAGGGCGTTAACGTTCCTGGTGTCGCGCTCCCATTGTCTGCTTTGACCGAAAAAGATTTGAAGGACATGAATTTCGGCCTTGATCAAGGCGTCGATATTTGTGCTCTGTCGTTCGTCCAGCGACCCCAAGATTTGGCCGATGCGCGCAAGCTCATTCAAGGCCGTGCCGCGTTGTTGACCAAACTGGAAAAACCGACTGCGATCCAGCATTTGGATCAGTTGGTGGAAATGTCCGATATGGTCATGGTTGCGCGTGGCGATCTCGGCGTTGAGCTACCGCCGGAAGTGGTGCCGGTTCTTCAAAAACGCATTGTTGCGACCTGCCGGGAAATGGGCAAGCCGGTGATCGTGGCAACGCAAATGTTGGAATCGATGATCAGCGCGCCGACCCCAACCCGCGCTGAGGCTTCGGATGTGGCGACTGCGGTCTATGACGGTGCGGATGGGGTTATGTTATCTGCGGAGACGGCGGCCGGTCAGTACCCTATCGAAGCCGTGGCCATTATGAACAGGATCGTCGAGTACACTGAAGGTGATTCGCGCTATCGCAAGCTTTTGGAAGCGGAAGCTCTTGAGCCTGAAGCAACGGCTGCTGACGCCATTAGCGCTGCTGCCCGGCAGGTGGCTGTAACTTTATCGGCGAAGGCGATTGTTACCTATACGACGTCCGGCTCTACGACCATACGGGCTGCGCGTGAACGGCCTGAAGTGCCGGTCATTGGCTTAACGCCGAGTATCACGACAGCGCGTCGTCTGGCCGCTGTTTGGGGTGTTCATAGCGTCCATACGGAAGACGCACGCGACTTTGGCGAGATGGTTCAGTTTGCGAGTGATCGTGCTCTGCAAGACGGCTTTGCCTCAGCCGGTGATCGCATTGTGATTACTGCGGGCGTTCCTTTTGGCACACCGGGTGCTACGAATATTCTCAGAATTGCGCGCGTGGGCCAATCGGCCGGGCAACGGCGCTAAGACTTATCGATTTCTTTGAATTTACCCGTTCGCGGGCGCTTGAAGGCTCCCAGCGGCGCAATTTCCGCCATGCCACCACCACCGGGTACGTAGAACTTGACCGGCACCTGGCCCGGCGGGCTGACGATTTTGCAGCCATACTCTTTTAGTTTTGCCGCGGTCGCGTTTACATCTTCAACCTCAATACCGAAATGACCGATTTTGAATCCCGGGCCATGGGCTTGCGCTTCGGTGGAATTGTCATTGTCATATTGAGTGCAAGCGAGATCGACCACGCCATCGGTTAAGTGCACGGTCGAATGATCGTCCCGAGTCCGCCGTCTTTCCGGTTCGTCGAAACCAAAGACGGACTTATAAAATTCAGCAGTGCGGGCCATGTCCTCGACCTTTAGCTGAATATGGGTGATGCGGGACTTGCTCATGAGCATTCTCATTTAATTTCAAAGATTCTCTCTTGGAACCGATCCATAGTATAGCTTAAAGGTCGCAAAAACACGACAGGTGCGCTTTGAAATTTTCGCCAGTCGATTTCTTTCATTCCGATGCAACTGCCGCTCGAGGCCAGTTTCTAAGCATCTGCGAAGACGCGGGCTTAGATGTTTGGTCACAGAGCGATGCGGAGGAGGACGGGTATGTGATCGATGCCGCCCGGATCGGTTCGCCGGACGCGGCATCTGTTCTCGTTTTAACCTCCGGCGTGAGCGAGGGTGAAGGTTTATGCGAGTCGGCGGTTCAGTGTTGCGCACTAGCCGGGCCTGTTCGGCGCGAATTGCCTCGGAATGTGGGCATGCTTTTTGTCCATGCTATTGCGCCTGATTGGAAGCAAACAGTGCCCAACGCCACCTTTGCCGTGCCCGAACGAGCTTGGGAGGATGCCCTGTTGGTAGCGGCGGAGAGCCGGTACGAAGAATATGTTAAAGAGAAAAATGTCGCCGCTGAACCGAATGAAGAAGCGTCGGAAACAGAGCCGATATCAGACGAAGATGGGCTCGAGGGTCTCGTTTCAATGCATCTTGAGCGGGCGCAGCGGATCGGCGTTATTGATGTTCGCACGGGCCCGGGTGTCTTTGGTAATTGCGATGTGATTGCTTGTGCGGGGAAGGCAACCCCTGCGGGGCGGCGCGCGGCGCTTTGGTTCGGTGCGCGGACCGAACTCGATGACATTTCTTCAAGTGCTGTGCCTAGTCCCCTTGCACAAAGCTTGATTGCATCGATGCCGCCTGCCCAACTAGCCGCCGTGGTGATGGAATTCGGCACTTATTCGCTTGAAGTTATGCTCGGTAGTGTGCCGGGACGCATGTTCTATCCAGAAAATTCTGAATGGCGGCTACAGGTTTGGCAGAAGGCTCATGCGGTTATCCAACAAGCAATGGGCGCTATGGAAGGGGCCTAACCACCTCGTCGGGCTGATATCTAGCGTGGTCGGTCACCCTTGATGGTAATGCGGTGCATGATGCGGCGGAAGCCGTGATAGTCGTTCATGGCGTAATGCATCACACAGCGGTTATCCCATAATGCCAAGGAGCCTTTGCCCCAGCGGAAGCGGGCGGTGAATTCGGGCTTTTGAATGTGTTTACGCAGAAAATTTATCAGCGGCAGGGCTTCTTCGAAGGCGAAATCCTTGATGCCTTGGGTGTGCGAGCTGATGTAAAGGCTTTTGCGGCCGGTTTCCGGATGGGTCCGTACCAAGGGATGAAAGTTTGTGGTCTTCAGGCCCTTTGGCGGGTCTTTCGGCTTAAGGGAGCTATGCCCCTTATAGCGGTCTTTTTTCGCTTGGCCGCCGCGGGTTTTGTTTTTGTTGCCGGTATTTTCGACCTTCAAATCCGCGATCAAATCCTTCATGCCTGATGATAGAGCTTCATAGGCCAGATACATGTTGGACCATTGCGTATCGCCGCCATAGGGTGGCACTTCCTTGGCATAGAGCATCGTGGCTTTGGCCGGATTTGGCATGAAGCTTTGGTCCGTATGCCAAAGGTTGCCGAAATTCCGGGCATCGTCCTCCAGCTTGATAACTTCAAGAATTTCCGGATGGTCTTTCATCGGCACCATAAAAGGATGCTGGTGGATGCCACCAATTTTCTTGGCGAATCTAATCTGTTGTTCCGGGGTGATGTCCTGGTCGCGAAAGCAAATCACTTGATGGTCAAGCCAAGCTTGTTTGATGTCAGCGAAAATTGGCTTGGTAATCGGCTTCGATAAATCGACGCCTCGGATTTCCGCACCTAGCGCGCCGGCAAAGGGGGCAGCTTCCAGTGTGTCGTAATGTAAGCGTCTTTTTTCTAACATTTTAAAATCTCCTGGTTCCTATACCGGCACATCGCCCTTGATCGTGATGCGGTGCATGCGCCGTCGTTTGCCATTGTAATCGGGTACTGCGTAATGCTGTACACACCGATTGTCCCAAATTGCCATCGAGCCCGCCTCCCAACGAAAGCGGCAGAGAAATTCCGGCCGTGCGGAAAATTCACGCAAAAAGTCGATGATCGGCTGTGCCTCGGTGTCTTCGAAATTCTGAAGCCCGACGGCGTGATTGCCCACATAGAGGACTTTTTTCTTTGTTTCGGGGTGTGTGCGGAAAAGCGGATGAAAACTCGTGGTCTTCAATCCCTTAGGCGGTGCTTTCGCCTTCATGGATGATTTGCCGCCATAGCGATCTTTGCGCGCGGTGACCGGTCGGTTGCGTTGATTATCGCCCGATGCCTCTATTTTTACGCCTTTCAACATCGTCTTCATCGATGGCGAAAGGGCGTCATAGGCGAGGTATTGATTGGAAAACATGGTGTCCCCGCCGATATCGGGCACTTCTTTCGCATAGAGCATTGTGGCTTTTGCCGGGCGCGGTGAAAACATTTGGTCCGTATGCCAAGACGATCCGAATGTGTGTGTGTCTGTTTCCCGCTTCTTAATTTCGATAATTTCAGGGTAACGCGGATGCGGTTTAATAAAGGGGTGTAAATGAATACCGCCCCATTTTTTGGCCAATGTAATTTGTTGGCTTGGCGTGATTTTCTGATCGCGAAAAAAAATCACATTGTATTTCAGCCAGGCTTTGTAGATTTCGTCGAATTCCGCTTTCGGCAAGGGTTTGGCTAGATTGGGCCCGAAAATTTCTGCTCCCAGCGCGCCGGTCAGCGGTTCTACGTCGATATGTTTGAATGCCATTTCTCTAACTCACAGATTAAAACGGTTTATCGCCTTTGATGGTGATCCGGTGCATGCGCCGTCGTTGCCCCGGATAGTCTGATATCGCGTAGTGCTGTAGGCAACGATTGTCCCAAATTGCCATCGATCCTTTTTCCCAACCGAAGCGGGCGATAAACTCCGGCTTCGTGCAGTGTTCGCGGATCATATTGATCAGGAATTCCGATTCTGGCGTCTCAAAACCGACCAGCTGTTGGGTGTGCACGCCGATATAAAGACCCTTTTTCTTGGTCTCGGGGTGGGTGCGTACCAGCGGGTGCTCGGATTTGGTTTTGAGGCCTTTGGGTGGTTTCTTTGGCTGCGCACTGGCCCCCTTATAGCGGTCGTCGCGCGTGCTGTAGGCGGCACGGCGTTTGTTGCCGTCGCCCACGTTGAACGTCTTTATGGATTTGAACATTTTCTTCATGCCGGGCGACAGAGCCTCATAGGCCAAATACATATTGGCGAATTGAGTGTCACCGCCGAAGGGTGGCGTTTCCTTGGCATAGAGCATGGTTGCCTTGGCCGGCGTCGGCGAAAACATTTGATCGGTGTGCCAGCGATTGCCGAAAGTATAGGTGTCCGTCTCGGTCTTTTTGACCTCCAGAATTTCCGGGTATTTGGCCATACCTTTAACGAAGGGGTGAATATGTATGCCACCCCATTTTTTGGCGAACTTGATTTGTTGTTCCGGCGTGATTTTTTGGTCGCGGAAAAACACCACCTGATGCTTTAGCCAAGCTTTGTACATTTCCGCAAATACGTCGCGCTTGATGGGTTTGGCTAGATCGACGCCAAAGATTTCAGCGCCGCACGCGCCTGCGATGGGTTTCACCTCAATATGCTTATAGGCCACCGAGCGTATCCTCACGATTAACTGCTGTTGATTCTGGTTTCCCCCATAATCCTTCGAAAGTCTACGGAAGGCAAGATGGCGACGAAGGCCTGCTTTTAGAGGGAATTTCCTTTTCATGATCTTGCGCTGGCGTCACAGTTTTATGACCAGCTCAAGCTTGCCCGCGATAGGACCATGGCGTTTTTTGGCGAACTTTTAGGTTAGGTAAAAGCAGGTTTAAGAAAAAGGCCGCTCCTGTATTTTGGAACGGCCTTTATTTATTAATTTGTTAGGTGAGGCGGCTACGCCTTACCCTGATAAATTTTTACTATTGTGTTCAACATTGCCAGAGCCTCTTCGCGGGGGCGTTGGAATGTGTTTCGTCCGATGATTGAGCCGAACCCGCCGCCATCGCGAACACCGCGGATTTCGTCGAGTACACCGTCGAGTTCTTTTGCTTCGCCGCCCGAGAAAACCACGATCCGGCGGCCATTGAAGGCCGATTGAATTACATGGGCGATCCGCGCCGGCAGGGTTGAAATATCTACCTTGTGGTCTTCGTAGACCTTTTTTGCTTCGGGTTGGTAGAGCACGTCCGTTGGTGGTTTTACTTTGATGATGTGGGCGCCCATTTCAGCGGCGAGATGGGCCGCATAGGCACAAACATCAATGGCCGTTTCGCCCTCGCGGGCGATATTGCCACCGCGCGGGTATGACCACAGCACAGCAGCGAGGCCGACCGCTTTCGCTTCTTCGGAAAGTTCGCGGAACTCTTCCATCATCTCAAATTGATCGTCGGCACCTGGATAAAAAGTGAACCCAATTGCAGCACAGCCAAGGCGAAGGGCGTCGCCGACGCTGCCGTATACGCCTTGGTCTTTCGATGTGGCGTGGCTGTTGGCGCTGTTCAATTTCAGGATTGTGGGAATGGCGCCGGCGAAACTATCCGCACCGGCCTCAATCATGCCGAGCGGCGCTGCATAAGCAGACAGGCCCGCATCGACGGCCAGTTGATAATGATAATGCGGATCGTAAGCGGGTGGGTTTTTCTCGAAACTGCGTGCTGGGCCGTGTTCGAAGCCCTGATCGACCGGCAGGATTAGCAGTTTGCCCGTGCCGCCCAAGCGCCCATGCATCAGAATGCGTGCGAGATTGGCTTTTGTGCCGGGACAGTCGCTTTCATAGTTAGCGAGGATTTTTTTGACGCGTTGCGTGACTTTCATGGCTGGCTCTTCCCCATAGACAGGTTTTGTTTGGCTCCCCAAGGATACTTTGAGGCATACAAGAGGTGCTTATTATTTTCAATGTGCTTGGATGTCGCTGGCTAAAGTATTCAATCCAAATCTAAAAGCCAGTTCCTGCACGCGACACTCAACTGTTTTCCTTGGAGCTCTAAAGCATAAAGGTCGAGCGAGTCGGGTCGTTCGCTTGTTACGCTCGCGTTTAACTGTTCTGCGATGTTTGCGATTTTATCGAATGTTACGCCCTCGAAGCGAATATGTTTGATGCCTTGGCGCAGAGACGCCATGGCATAGCCCGCCATGGTGCCGCAATCGAGCATAGAGGTTGCATCGGCGTCTGGGACGGTGTCCATCGCTTGGGAGATCACGGACTGAAACCATGCCGGGCCGGTCGTGCCGGCAGCAAAGGGAGCGCTCACCAAAAGCACAGGCCGCCCCGTTTCCGAAGCGGCCTTTAGTGCCAGCGTGGCATGCGCCAAGCTGTAAATCGTAATGGCTTTGGCGAGTGAACTCAGCCGAGCGATCCCAGCGCAACCGCCGTATCAGACATGCGATTGGAAAAGCCCCATTCATTGTCGTACCAGGACAGAACGCGCACCAGCGATCCTTCAATCACTTGTGTCTGGGTCAGGTCGAAAATTGAACTGGCCGGATTGTGGTTGAAATCAACCGACACTAACGGTTTGTCGTTGGTGACGAGAACGCCCTTGAGTTTGCCGTTTGCCGCGGTGCGGATCGCGTCATTAACTTCTTCCGGCGTGGTTTCGCGTGTGGCGTTGAATTTAAAGTCGATCAACGAAACGTTCGGTGTGGGTACGCGAATTGCCGTACCGTCGAGTTTGCCATTCAGTTCCGGCAATACAAGACCAACCGCCTTGGCGGCTCCGGTTGAGGTCGGGATCATCGCTTCTGATGCGGCGCGCGCTCGGCGTAAATCGCTATGGAGCGTATCGACGGTGCTTTGGTCTCCGGTAAAGGAATGGATCGTGGTCATATAGCCTTGCTCGATCCCGATGGCTTCATTCAACACATAGGCTACCGGCGCCAAGCAGTTGGTTGTGCACGAGGCATTCGAAATCACGGTGTTGTCGGCGGTCATTTGATCGTCATTAACGCCGTAGACCACGGTCAAATCGACACCGCTTGCGGGTGCTGAAATCAGGACGCGTTTAGCGCCCGCTTCCAGATGCATGGATGCGCTTTCTTTGCTGACGAAGATACCGGTGCATTCCAGCGCGACATCTACATTCAAATCGCCCCAGGGAAGTTTTTTCGGGTCGCGCTCGGCGGTGACTTTAATTTTGCCTTTGCCAAGGTCAATCCAATCTTCGCCGGCGGTTACGTCGCCCGGGAAGATGCCGTGCACCGTATCGTATTTCAGAAGATGCGCGTTTGCTTCAACCGAACCGAGATCATTGATGCCGACAAATTCGATGTCGTCGCGCCCAGCTTCGTAGGCTGCACGTAAAACCAAACGGCCGATCCGGCCAAATCCGTTAATTCCAACTCTAACTGCCATTGATATTCCCCTTAACGATGTGCGGCGTTGTTCTCGTGTTGTGCCACTTGATATGTCCGTGATTTAGACCGAATTATGTCTCGGTTCAAGCGAAGCTGTATTCCTCCAGGCGGGCCTACAGCTGCGCCTTGACGGCATCGACGACAGCATCTGCCGTGATGCCGAAATGTTTATAAAGCTCTCCTGCGGGTGCTGAAGCGCCAAAACTGTTCATGCCGATAAAAGCGCCCCCGGTTCCGATATACCGCTCCCAACCAAACCCGGCTGCCGCCTCAATGGCGACACGCACACGATCAGGTCCCAAAACGGAGTGACGATAAGCCTCGTCCTGGGCTTCGAATAGTTCAAGGCAGGGAGCTGAAACGACTGCGGTCGGTATACCGTCTTTTTGAAGGGTCTCTTGTGCGGCGAGCGCTATTTCTATTTCCGAGCCACTGGCAATGAGTGTTGCTTGGCGGTCGCCATCGGCATCGCGGAGAATATAAGCGCCCCGGCCTGAAATGTTTTCATCCGTGTAGTCGGTGCGGACCTGTTCGAGACCTTGGCGGGTGAGCGCAATAACCGATGGGCCATCGGTGCTTTCCAACGCTAAGGCCCAACATTCTGCCGTTTCCATTGTATCGGCCGGGCGAAATAATTTGACATTGGGGATGGCGCGTAGGGCGGCGAGATGTTCTACGGGCTGATGGGTTGGCCCGTCTTCTCCGAGCCCTATCGAGTCGTGGGTCATTACATAAATGACCCGTTGCCCCATCAGTGCGGAAAGCCGGATCGCCGGTCGGCAATAGTCGGTAAATATCAGGAATGTGCCGCCAAATGGAATGACACCGCCATGGAGCGCCATGCCGTTCATGGCAGCGGCCATCCCATGTTCACGAACACCGTAATAGACATATTGTCCGGCGAAATTGTCAGCTGAGATCGCTTCGGTACCCTTGGCCTTTGTGAGGTTTGATCCTGTCAGATCCGCCGAGCCGCCAATCATTTCCGGTATAGCGGCCACTAAAGCGTCCAGCGTGAGTTGCGAAGCTTGGCGTGTGGCGATTTTCTTCGGCTCGTCTGCAATGGATTTTTTCAACGCCTGGAAGGCGTCTTGCCAATCTGAAGGTAAATCGCCGTTCATTTGTCGTTCAAAGGCTTGTTTTGGGGCCGTGTCGAGCCCACCCAGACGCGTGGTCCATATCTCGCGGTCGGCCTTGCCCCGTGCGCCGGCATTTCGCCAGGCATCGGCAATCGCATTCGGAATCGTGAAAGGATCGTGCGGCCAGCCAAGTTCTTTGCGCGCGGCTGCGATCTCATCGTCACCCAAAGGTGCGCCATGGGTTGCCGCTGTTCCTTGCTTGTTGGGCGAACCGAAACCAATGATTGTTTTACAGGCAATCATTGAGGGTTGTGCGCTGGCTTGGGCGGCCTCGATCGCTGCAGCAATGGCGTCTGGATCATGGCCGTCTATGGCCTGTGTATGCCAGCCGGCGGCTTGAAAGCGCTTTTGTTGATCGTCCGTGACGGTCATATCGGTCGCGCCGTCGATACAAATTTCGTTGTCGTCGAACAGAACTATCAATTTGCTCAGCTTTAGGTGGCCGGCGAGCGAAATGGCCTCGTGACTGATGCCTTCCATTAAGCAACCGTCACCGGCGAAAACATAGGTGCGGTGATCCACGATGTCATCGCCGTAACGGGCATTCATAAGCCGTTCTGCTAGCGCCATCCCGACACCATTTGCAATTCCTTGTCCTAAAGGACCGGTTGTTGTCTCAATGCCCGCGGCATGTCCATATTCCGGATGTCCTGCCGTGCGGCTGCCCAACTGGCGAAAATTCCGCAACTGGTCCATGTCTACATCGTCATACCCGGTCAGATGCAAAAGCGAATAAAGCAGCATGGATGCGTGCCCGTTTGACAATATGAAACGGTCCCGGTCTGCCCACTTTGGATCGGCGGGGTCAAATTTAAGAAATTTTGTGAATAGGACGGTTGCAATGTCGGCCATGCCCATGGGCGCGCCTGGGTGGCCTGAATTAGCGGCTTGAACCGCATCCATAGAGAGTGCCCGAATGGCATTCGCCATGTCCTTATGGCTAACGCCGTTCATGTCTTTGGCTTCCTTAACATTCATGTGACGATTCAGTGTGACGGGTTGAAAAAACGCGAGATGGCATTAAATCGCACCATGCCGCCTTGCCGGAAAGGCGTCAATATGCCGATTTTCGTTCGGAAGAATTGGCGGGTTAAAATGAGCGCCATACACCCTTTTTGGTTAAACCATGCTTGAGGAATTTCGGAAAAACACTTGCTTTTTTTCAAGAACAGGCTTTTCTCATAGATAGAATTCACGACCTGGGACAACGCCTTGAAACCGCTCAATAACACTTATTGCTGATGTCGCGCCTTGTTGAAGCGAGAGAGAGATTAGAAGCTGCGATCAATCGCCTTGATCGCGTCGTGAGCCATCGTCTGGAAGCTTCGAAAAACGATCCTGAGAAGGAAGAGCTTGAGCGAAATTTGCAAGAGGCGAAGGCTGAATGCGAGCGGTTGAGGGTGCAAAGCCGCCAAGTGGCAGGCCGACTCGGGACGACAATTCAACGCTTTCAAGAAATTTTGGATGCAAAATAGGCGGCGCTGATGAGCGACCTTTCAATCACTGTAAACGGCCGCAGCTACGTTATCGCTTGCGAAGACGGTCAGGAAGATCACCTGGCGCGGTTGGCTGACTATATCGACAAACGAGTTATGGAAATTGCTGAATCCGTCGGCCAAGTGGGCGAGACGAGGTTAATGCTCATGGCAAGTTTGCTTGTCGCGGACGAACTCGGTGATGCTTATGCCGCGCTATCGGCTGAACGTGGGGAAACCGATGTTGGGTTGCTGGAGCGTTTGGAGGGCGAACAGGTACAAGCGTCGGATGACCCAACGACGCCGGACTTGCTTGAAAGGCTTGCCGAGCGGGTCGAAGCTCTTGCTGGTAAGCTTGAGGAGGGCGGGGTATAGAGGTGCTTATCCGCTGCGCGGTGCGTGAGGTCTCGAATATCCCGGGGGCGATAACATTCTTCAGGGAACTGTCCCTGCCGAGGTCGTGGCCTCGGCATATGGTGCCCACCTGGTTATCCAGGTCCCATGAGGATGTACCCGACCAACGGCCGTCGCGGCGGTGTTTACTTACTAAATGAATGCTGTCGCTGACCAAAAGCGACTGTTGCGGGACGAGGCGAAATCCCGAAGAGCGGCGCTCACGGAACATTCTAGGGCGGCGGCGATATCCCTGTCAGAGAGTTTTTGCAGTTCACTCGATGTTTTGGCCCCCGGAAATGTAGCGGCTTATTGGCCTATCCATGACGAAATTGACGTGCGTCCCTTGATGGTTCAGTTGACCCGGTTGGGAAGGACCGTTTCGTTGCCGGTGGTGGTTGGGCGTGATGAGGCGCTGATTTTCCGTGCTTGGTCTGAAGATGTGATGTTGGAAGAAGGATCTTTTGGGACAATGCAACCCGTAGGCGGGCTAACAGAAATTACGCCCAACATTTTGCTGATGCCGCTTCTGGCGTTCGATGCCGGCGGTGGTCGGCTCGGTTATGGCGGCGGTTATTACGACCGAACGCTTGCGGCATTACGCAAAGACGGGCACATAACGGCGGTCGGGATCGCCTATGCAGGGCAGGAAATAGCCCATGTGCCTATGGCGGCGGAAGACCAATATCTCGATTGGATAGCGACTGAAACCGGCGTTAGAAAACTTGGCGCTGAAAAAAACTAGGTTATGGGCGGAACACGATGAAAATATTATTTTTAGGCGATATCGTTGCCAAAAGTGGTCGTACTGTCGTGTTGAAGGAACTGCCTGGCTTAAAGCGTGACTTGAAACTCGATTTTGTCATCGCGAACGCAGAGAACGCCGCCCATGGATTTGGTGTTACCGACAAAATATGCATCGAACTTTATGAAGCGGGCGTTGATGTCATCACCGGTGGTAATCATAGTTGGGATAAGCCTGAAATTATTCCCTATATCGCCCAGGAAAAGCGGTTGTTACGGCCCCTGAATTTTCCGCCGGGCACACCGGGCCACGGCGTTGGAACGTTCAAGGACGGATCAGGGCGAAAAATTAAAGTCGTTAATATTATGACCCGGCTGTTCATGGAACTGTTGGATGACCCTTTTACGGCCCTAGAAAAGGAACTTCCGCTAGGAACCCCCAAATCAGCGGGCTTTGAAGCGATCATTGTTGATGTTCATGGGGAGGCTACCAGTGAGAAAATGGCTTTGGGCCATGTGGCTGACGGCCATGTCAGCCTCGTGGTCGGAACCCATACGCATGTACCGACGGCGGATACGCAAATATTAGTGGGAGGTACAGGCTTTCATACGGATGCGGGGATGTGTGGCGATTACGATTCGGTGATCGGAATGCGCAAAGAAGCGTCCATCGCTAACTTTCATCGTAAATTTCCTCGAGAGCGTTTGTCGCCGGCTGATGGCGAGGCGACATTGTGCGGCACCTATATAGAGACTGACCCCGCTACTGGCCTTGCGGCCCGCATCGACCAGGTGCGACTGGGTGGTCGACTTCAGCGCCAATTGCCGGAATTCTAGGTCTGGCCATTAATCCCCTGTGATCGCGGTCATATGACCTCGGTCACTGCGCTTGTCCCGTAGTGCGCGTATCATTCTGCTCATGATCAAAACGATTGAATTGTAGATCGAGAGAGAAAGAAGTTGTTTACGCAAAAATCCAGCGCTTCGAATATTCGTGTCTTGGTGGTTGAGGATCATTTCTTCATGGCAGGGCTCGTCAATCAAATTTTGCGCGGGCTCGGTGCTGAGGAAGTGGACTTGACGTCGAATGGCGTCGAGGCGGTTCAAAGACTGAATCGTGAAACCTATGACTTGGTGATTTGCGATATTGCGATGGAAGCGTTTAACGGATTGCAGCTCCTGGCCGCTGTACGCGCTGGCCTTACAAAGGCTGATAAAGACCTCCCGGTCATTATGCTGACCGGTCATACCGATGAGGAAATGGTCGCGACGGCAAAAGGATTGGCGGCAAACGGCTTCTTAGGAAAACCGATGTCGTGGAATGCACTTTCCAATGAGGTAGAGCGAGTGATCTTCGATAAAACCCCGATCAAGATTCCATCCTTGAACAAAGACGAAATACGTCGCGGCTTATTTGAAGCGCAAAACCGTGTCGGCGTTGGGAATGAACGCGATGATCTTGACGACGACCTGCAATATGTCGGGCACATTTATCATGTTGGCGAGGCGCGCCAAACCAAGGTTTCCGAATTGGGCGCTGATTTCTCGGCTGTTGCTGACGCCGCGTCGCGCGCAATTGAGGAAGTGGCTGCGGGAGATGTTTTGGCCGAAGATGTCGTTGCCGGTGATGGCCGTAAGATGCTTTCCAAAGGTATACAATTGACGAAAGCTAAGGTTAAATTATTGCGTGACGAAGGTCGCGCTTTTGGCATTACACATGTGCGGGTCGCAGAAGAAATAGGGAGTGCCGCCTGAGGGCGCGCAGGCGAATCTCGACTGGCCTTAAAGGTCTGATTGCTCCTAAAGTTTCAATATTGTACTGAACATATATGAAGCAGGTATGTACCTGTGTAGGCTTGATGCGCGCGGAACGAATAGTGCGGAAGGAATCATGGCTCGGTTTATTGCTCCTGATATAGAGACTGCGGCTCAGGCATGTGCACTGATCTTGGCGGTTGATGACGACCCAACCAACCGCAGTTTGTTGGAACGGCAATTAGGGCGGATTGGGTTTGCCGCTGAATTTGCCGAAAATGGGCAGCAAGCGTGGCAAATGTTGCAAGCGGGCCACGGCCGCTATGGGTTGTTGCTCACTGATTGCCAAATGCCTGTGATGGATGGTTATGAACTCGCGCGGCGTATTCGCGCGGACGAAGGCGAGTGGGATACGCCGTTGCCCATCGTCGCATTGTCCGCAAGTACGCTCGATGGGAATGGCGAAAAATGCTTCAAAGCAGGCATGACGGATTTTTTGCGCAAACCTGCGAGCACAAAGATTTTAGATGCCAAATTAACGGAACATCTCCCGACGGCAGCGACACTGCGACTGCCGGCAGACACGCCCGTATCCCCGCCCGCCTCCCCGCAGACGTCTCAGGCAAAAAACGACCTGAATATTTTGGAACGCGGCAAGGGTGTACTGGATTTAAGTGTGCTGCAGGGCATCGTGGGCGATGACTGGACAATTATTCAATCAACATTGGAACGTTTTCATGTGACAAACGCCTCTGATCTCCACGCTTTGGATGAAGCTTTGGGAGCAGATAATGCCAGTCAAATTGGCAAAATCGCGCACCGAATTAAGGGCGCGACACGGGCGATTGGCGCTACAAAGCTTGCCGGCTATGCCGAAGCGATCGAAAAAGCGGGAGTGGGCCATGATTGGGAAACCATTCATACGACGATGCCGCGGTTTCACGCGGAAATGGGTCATGTGAATGATTTTATCGCAGGCATGGGAGATACCGATGGCTGACCACGCTATCTTGTTAGAGGATTTAAATATCCTGATTGCGGAAGACCAAAATTTTATGGTTGAGCTGGTGCGCGGCGTTTTATGGCAAAACGGGTGTCGAAATATTGCGATTGCCGAGAATGGGATTAAGGCGATTGAACGATTGGATCGTGGTGAATTTGACTTGTTGGTCTGTGATATAAATATGGATCCGCTAAATGGTTTACAGTTGTTGGCAGCGATTCGTGGCGGATTGACCGGGGCGGAGGTCGACCTGCCCATCATTATGCTGACTGGTCACACCGAGGACCCGATGATTGAGGCCTCCCGAATGTTGAAGGCCAACGCGTTCCTTGGCAAACCGGTGTCGGCCGCCGATTTAATGTCGGAAATTAACCGCGTATTTTCCATGCCTGTTCCATTTGAAGCGCCACCCGTCGATAAAGAAGCCGCCTATCATGCGATTGAGGCGGCACGGGCGCAATTGCGGGCGGAGGAGCGTGCGCTCGGTCTGGATTTGGCCGCTATAAATCAAGCGGAAGCTGGATTGGCCGGAAAAGCCCAATCGAGTGCTCAGCAGGAAGGGAGGGTCGATGTTGAGGATATTCAAGTCGGCCATGTTTTGGCTGCAGACGTGACAGCATTGAACGGCCAAAAACTGCTGTCGTCCGGCACGGCCTTGGACAATAAACAAGTCGAATTGCTACAGCGTGATGGCGCTAAGCTCGGCATTACTTCCATTCGAGTTCGCACATAGGGGCTGATTGCCCGGTAAGATGCCGTTTTAACCATCTATTTTCCAAATTGGTGAAATCCGCCTAATTCTTGCCATATTGAGCCTGTAAACAGCATCGGAAGTACTGTCTTTTTGAACGCTATATCTGGTATAAGCTGGGGAGCAATACGCCGGATATTGTAAATTTGGGATCATTGGGTGGAAGAGGAAGTATGGCTGGCCATTCACAATTTAAAAACATCATGTATCGCAAGGGCGCGCAGGACAAAAAGCGCGCCAAACTTTTCGCTAAATTGGGCCGCGAACTTACGGTCGCGGCAAAGATGGGCGGAGATGACCCGAGCGCGAACCCGCGATTACGCGCCGCGATTGTTGCTGCCCGTGGCGGCAATATGCCGAAAGATAATGTGGACCGCGCCATTAAAAAGGGCGCCGGCGCCGGCGAAGGCGATGATTATGAAGAGATGCGCTATGAGGGTTACGGCCCGGGCGGTATCGCTGTAATCGTGGACGCTTTGACAGACAACCGAAATAGAACGGCCTCCGAGGTGCGATCGATTTTCTCCAAACATGGTGGCAGTCTCGCGGAATCGGGGGCGGTTAGCTTCATGTTCGACCGTGTGGGAGAAGTTCGTTACGCCGCAGATACTGCGGATGCGGAAGGCATGTTCGAGGCGGCGCTGGAGGCTGGCGCGGATGATGTGGTTTCGTCGGAAGACGGGCACGAAATTATTTGTCTGGCTGATGATTTACATGTGGTGTCACAAGCGCTCGAAGAGACATTTGGTGAACCTTTGTCTGCGAAGCTTATTTGGAAGCCGCAAAACTCAGTGGATGTAGACGAAAAAGCCGCTACCACGCTTATCAATCTTTTCGATGCGCTGGATGACAATGACGATGTTCAATCGGTATCAGCAAACTTCGAAATTGCCGATGACATTATGGAACGTTTGACGGCCTGAGGCCGGCAGCAGGATGCGGATAATTGGCTTAGATCCAGGTTTGCGGAATACCGGATGGGGCATCATTGAGGTAGAAGCTAATCATTTCCGTTATGTTGCCGATGGCACTGTTCGCCCGAAGGTCTCTCAACAATTAGCGTGGCGATTGCGTGAGCTTCATGATGGGCTGGCTGAAGCTATTGCTGAGTTTGTGCCCGACGAAGCGGCGGTCGAGGAAACTTTCGTCAACAAGAATCCCAAATCCACATTGAAGCTAGGGGAAGCGCGGGGCGTCGTTTTGTTGACCCCGGCGTTGGCTGGGCTTCCGGTGGCCGAGTATGCCGCCAACAAAATAAAGAAAGCCGTCGTTGGTGCGGGCCATGCGGCAAAGGAGCAAGTCCAAATGATGGTGAGCCGGATTCTGCCCGGCTGCTCTTTTTCAAGTCCCGATGCGGCGGACGCACTCGCGGTTGCTATTTGCCACGCAAATTTCCGGGAGACAGAGTTGCGCTGGCAGGCGAGCGAAAATGTGGCGGGGCTTCCATCATGATCGCCAAACTCACGGGCATTCTCGATTCTGCCGGGGACGAATGGGCTATCGTTGATGTCGCCGGCGTTGGTTACATCGTATTTTGTTCGAGCCGCACCTTGGCTGTGTTGCCACAAGCCGGACAGACTGTAACGTTTCATATTGAAACCCATGTGCGCGAAGATCACATCCACCTTTACGGATTTGGTGACGTCACCGAACGCGAATGGTTTCGTATTTTAACCACAGTTCAGGGCGTAGGCGCGAAAGTGGCGTTGGCTATTATGTCGGCGTTGAGTGGTGACGAACTGACGGACGCGGTCATTGCCGAGGATAAGGTGGCGGTATCGCGGGCGAACGGTGTCGGGCCCAAGCTGGCCGCACGCATTGTTATCGAGCTGAAAGATAAGGTTGGTGCGATGGCAATCGGCGGTACTGCAAAGTTGGCCGCCTCGTTGCCGTCGGGTGTAGACGGTGCGCCGGATCAAGAGGCGGTGTCTGCGCTTGTAAATTTGGGATTTACTAGGATGCAGGCTGTTGGTGCTGTGGCGCGGGCCAATCAGGAATTAGGCTCGGATGCAATGCTTGATGATTTGATCAAATCTGGTCTGAAGGAGCTTAGCCAATGAGCGGCGCGCCGGATCGGGTGGTGACCCCTGAATTCGCGGATGCGGATCAGCCCGAAAATAATATTCGCCCACAGACGTTGGGCGCTTTTATTGGACAAAAGACGGTTCGTGAAAATCTTGCTGTTTTTATTAGTGCTGCCAAGACACGCGGCGAAGCGCTTGATCACACGTTGCTGTTTGGTCCCCCAGGTCTTGGCAAAACCACATTGGCGCAAATTGTTTCGCGGGAATTAGCGGTTGGGTTTCGCGCAACGTCCGGCCCCGTGATCGCCAAGGCCGGCGATCTGGCGGCTATTCTGACTAATTTGCAGCCCCACGATGTGTTGTTTATTGACGAAATCCATCGGCTCAACCCGGCCATCGAAGAAGTGCTCTATCCAGCGATGGAGGACTTTCAGCTTGATCTGATTATTGGTGAAGGCCCGGCGGCTCGCTCAATCAGAATAGACCTACCGCCTTTTACGCTGGTTGGGGCGACCACGCGGTCCGGTTTGATAACGACACCGTTGCGCGAACGGTTCGGTATTCAGTTGCGCATGAACTTCTACGAAGAAGCAGAATTACAGGAAATTGTTGAACGTGGCGCCCGGCTCCTCAGTATGGATTTAACTAATGACGGCGCAAACGAGATTGCGAAACGTAGCAGAGGCACGCCGCGTGTTTCTGGTCGCCTGCTTCGGCGTGTGCGGGATTTTGCGCTGGTAGATGGGGCTGAGAAGGTGGATGCAAAGGCGGCGGATGCGGCGCTGACCAAGCTGGGCGTGGATGCAACCGGGTTGGACACGATGGACCGGCGCTATTTGTCGATCATTGCGCAACATTATGGCGGCGGTCCGGTTGGGGTTGAGACGCTGGCTGCGGCATTAGCCGAACAGCGTGACGTGCTCGAAGAAGTGATCGAGCCTTATCTTATTCAACAAGGTCTTCTGCAACGCACACCGCGGGGCCGCATGCTTACCGTACAGGCTTGGCGCTATCTTGGAATGGAGGCGCCAAAGGCGGCGGCGGACCAACTCGAATTATTGGGCGCGAACGAGGAAAATGACGATGTCTAGCCGTGGGACCGGAAAAGAGTACGTGTTTTCGCTGCGGGTGTATTACGAAGATACCGATGCGGGCGGTGTCGTATATTATGCGAATTATTTAAAGTTCGCGGAGCGGGCTCGAAGCGAGTTTCTGCGCTCCATCGGTACCGGCAATCGCCAACTGAAGGATCAGCACGGTGTTTTGTTTGCGGTAAGTGGTTGCGCTGTGAAATATAAAAAGCCGGCGAAATTAGACGACATGCTTGAAGTTCATACGGCGCTTACCAATGTGGGGGGCGCTAGCATGTCCGCAGCTCAGATCGTGAAGCGAGACGGCGAGGACTTAGTGGTAATGGATGTAGATTTGGCGTGCCTCAATGAAGCGGGGCGTCCGGCGCGGCTGCCCGCAACCCTGCGCGAAGCGTTGGTGGCGGTGAGCAATGGTTAGTAGTTCAGAAGAATTGAAGAAAGAACGAGCGTAAATATGGAACAAACGGTCATCGATGCGGTTACGTTGGGGGGCTCGAAGGAGGCGATGGATCTATCGATCATGAGCCTTTTTTGGCGTGCCCATTGGGTGGTGCAAGTCGTCATGGTGATGCTGCTGGTGGCGTCCGTCTGGAGCTGGGCTATCATTCTGGATAAAGTTTGGCGTCTGAGACGGTTACATCGTCGTGCGGTGCGATTCGAAGATGCCTTTTGGTCTGGCGGTTCGCTCGACGATTTATATGAACGGATTGGCCAGCGGCCCCAAGATCCGATGGCGGCGGTCTTTTCGTCTGCTATGCGCGAATGGCGCCGCGCTTCCACGAAAGGGGCGATTGGTCAGGCGTTAGCCGAAGCGTTGCGGGACCGTATCGATAGGGTAATGCAGATTACCCTTGGACGCGAAATGGAACGCCTTGAGCGTTACATGACTTTTTTGGCATCGGTTGGCTCGACAGCACCTTTTGTTGGCCTCTTCGGAACCGTTTGGGGCATCATGAACTCGTTTCAGGCGATTGCGGTGACCAAACAAACCAGCCTTGCCGTGGTGGCGCCGGGGATTGCGGAAGCATTGTTGGCGACTGCCCTTGGGCTCGTTGCGGCAATTCCGGCGGTGATAGGTTACAATAAAATTTCTTCCGAACTCGGTCGTTATGGTGGCCGGCTGGAAGCTTTTGCCGGCGAGTTCAATGCGATTTTGTCACGCCAAATGGAAGAGGGAAGCGAATAAGTGGGCGCATCCCTACAAGGCGGTACGAAGTTTTCCCGGACGGGCTCGCGTTTTCATCGCGCACCCATGTCGGAAATCAACGTGACGCCATTCGTCGATGTCATGTTGGTGTTGCTTATTATCTTTATGGTGACCGCGCCTCTTCTCACGGTTGGTGTTCCCGTGGATTTGCCGAAGACCAAGGCGGCGGTGCTGAATAAGTCTGATGAGCCTTTGGTAATAACGCTCAATGCAAAAGGCCAGATCTACATTCAAAAAGCGCTCGTGCCGCGCGAAAAGTTTATTCCGAGGTTGATTGCCGTCACCAACGCTAATCCTGCAATTCGAATATTCGTGCGGGGTGATAAGTCTATCGAATATGGCCGTGTGATGGAGATTATGGGGGCGGTAAGTTCGGCAGGTTTCAAAAAAGTGTCGTTATTGGCGCAGTTGCCAAATGGTGCCGCAAAAGGCGGGACCAAGGCAAAGAAGAAAAAGAAATAATGGAATCTGATGCGCGCGCCTCTCGCTCTTTCAATATTTTTGCATCTCGCAGTGTTCGTGATTTCGTGGGTCGGCGTGCCTTACGAGCAGCCGCCCATGATCGAGCCGGAACCCATTCTCGATGTGGAAGTTATTACCGAGGAGGCGCTGGCGCCCGAACCGAAGCCAGAGCCGAAAGTGGCGGCTATTCCGCCCCCCAAACCACCGCCGCCTCCACCGCCACCACCGGAACCCGAAGTGGTCGACGTGCCGCCGCCGCCAGACGAGAAGGCGGAGCCAATTCCCGAACCGAAGCCCGAACCGAAGCCCAAGCCGGAGCCCAAGAAAAAGGTAGAGGAAAAGCCAAAAGTAAAATCGCCGCCGCGGCCTCGTTTGAAGCCCAAGCCGCCGGAGCCGGACGAGTTCGAGTCGGTTTTGAAGTCGGTCGAGAAATTAGAGAAAAAGAAAAAGGAAGAACCAAAAAAGCCGAAGGAGAAAACCTTCGAGCAGAAAATTATCGAGGCCCTGAAAAAACGCAAAGAAGCACCGCAAAAACCCCCGGAAACACAGGTTTCGCGGCTCGGAGAAGCGGTCACTATGAGCGACAAAGATGCCATCCGGCGCCAAATCGAGCGTTGTTGGAATCCGCCCGTAGGCGCGCCGAATGCCGAGGAATTGAAAGTCGATATACGATTGCACCTCCTTCCGGATGGTACGGTAACGGACGCGGAAGTCATGGATAGCTCGAGAATGAATTCGGACCCTTATTTGCGAGCTGCGGCCGAAAGCGCGATGCGTGCCGTATTGAACCCAAGATGCCGGAAACTGAAGTTGCCGCCGGAAAAATACGAACAGCTGAAGACGTTAATTATAGGATTTGACCCAAGAGAGATGCTCGGACGATGACCATGATGAATTGGACCAAGACCTTGAAGAATGCCAAAAGAATTATCCCGATACTGCTATTGTGCTTTTTAATAGCACCGCTTGCCAAGGCCGAAGTGAGGATTGATATCACCCGAGGTGTGGTAAAGCCCATACCGCTGGCGGTGACTGATTTTCATGGCATCTCGGCCGAGGAAAGTCAGGTGGGCCGGGACATTGCCGGTGTGGTCAGCGCGGATTTGGAGCGGTCGGGCCTTTTTAAGCCGGTCGATAAACGGGCCTTTCTGCAGACGCCTGCATCATTACAAGTACAGCCCAGATTTAATGACTGGCGTGTGATTAACACGCAAGCGTTGGTGAACGGCAATGTGAAACGCCAGGAAGATGGTCGTTTGCGGGTTGAGTTCCGTCTCTGGGACGTGGTTGCTGAGGCGCAAATGACGGGGCTGGCATATTTCACTAAAACCGACAATTGGCGCCGGGTCTCGCACATTATTGCTGATGCGATTTACAAGCGAATTACCGGTGAATCAGGCATTTTCGACACGCGCATCGTCTACATTGCTGAAAGTGGAACGCAAACCCGCCGGGTGCGCCGTCTTGCGATCATGGATCAAGACGGTGCCAATCACCGCTTCCTGACCGACGGCCAGGCATTGGTGTTGACGCCGCGCTTTTCGCCGACGACTCAGGAAATCACCTATCTCTCCTATTTCGACGATGCGCCCCGGGTCTATTTATTCAATATCGAGACTGGGCGTCAGGAAATACTCGGCACGTTTCGCGGAATGACCTTTGCACCGCGCTTTTCGCCCGATGGTAACGAAGTTTTGATGTCGCATGCGGAGAACGGTAATTCCGATATTTATGTGATGGATTTACGAACCCGTCGTGCGCAACGGCTCACCCGCCACCCGGCAATCGACACCTCGCCCAGCTTTTCGCCCGACGGCAAACAGATTGTATTTAATTCGGATCGTGGGGGATCGCCGCAGCTCTATATCAAGGGTCGCTCTGGGACCGCTGCGCGTCGTATCACCTTCGGTAAGGGGCGGTATTCAACGCCGGTTTGGTCGCCGCGGGGTGATTTGATTGCCTTTACACGCCAACACAAAGGCCGCTTCTACATTGGTGTTATGCGGCCCGATGGTTCCGGCGAGCGTATGTTGAGCGAAAGTTTTCTCGATGAAGGACCCACATGGTCGCCGAATGGACGTGTGCTGATGTTTTTCCGAAAGAAACGAAGCGACAAACATGGGCGCGGCGGCGAGAGCTTTATCTACTCTGTCGATTTGACCGGCCATAATCTCAGGCGTGTGGTAACACCCGGTGAGGCGTCGCATCCGGCATGGTCGCCCTTGCTGCCGTAATTCCTGCGACCTTTTGTTACACCAGCGGTTTTTAGGTCCGACACTATATGGTGAACAGACGGTTGTTTTTACTGAACTAGCATGCTTAGTATTAGTTAACTACTACTGGGCAACCGTACGAAACCAGCATTCCCCCGGGGGTTTATATGTACTTGAAAGTCCTCAGCCTTTTGGCTGCACTATCACTCCTCGCAGCGTGTGAAACGCCTGCGGAGGATACTGGATCCACAGCAGGTTCCGGTGACACAACTGCTACCACCACTGGCGGCGGCACATCCACGCCGCCCGCACCGGCCGCAACGACCGTTCCTGGGTCGCAACAGGATTTCGTTGTCAACGTGGGTGATAGAGTGTTTTTCGCCACGAACAAAGCTGATCTGAACGCAGAAAGTACAGCGACACTGAAGAAGCAAGCGGCGTGGTTGCAAAAATACGGTGGTGTTACCCTCGTGATCGAAGGCCATGCTGATGAGCGTGGGACCACGGAATATAATATTGGTCTTGGTGAGCGCCGAGCCAACTCTGTGAAAGATTACTTAATCAGTGTTGGGGTGCCATCCAGCCGGATCAAGACCGTTAGCTACGGCAAGTCCCGTCCGACGGTTCCAGGCTCCAATGAATGGGCTTGGTCGCAAAATCGTCGTTCCGTGACGGTTATCAGGGGCGGCGCTGCTAGTTAGTAGCGCTCCTTTGCGGGCTTGGTTAGTTCCGGCGTTCCGGCGAATTGCCATAAAACAGCCGTAATTGCTCGGCATGGTGTTTCGCATGAATTGGGCAAAATATTTAGTTGAATGCGCGGTCTTTCCCAGGCGCCTTTGGGCGTTTGGCAAAGGTCGTTCAATCCGTCCTACGGGTGCTTTTCTTTGCGCATTGGGCATCGCCATTTTAAGTGGCTTTGGACCTGCCATGGCACAGCAAAATAGCTATGCACAGGAGCTGCAGCGTTTACGCCAAGATCTCCGAGACATCCAAAAATACGTCTATTCGGAATCATTCGCCGGCGGCAGTAAAACAGATGGGCCAGTCCCTAGTGGACCGCCCTTGTCAGCGGATGCTGCGACCCGTCTTCATTTTAAAATTCAATCCATGCAGGCCGGGCTCATGACTTTGACGGGAAGGCTTGAGCAGATTGAAAATGGACTGCGGCGCAGTGAGGACCGGTTAAACCGTTTAGTGTCCGATGTAGATTTGCGCCTAAGAACGCTGGAAACTACGACGGGCGTTAGTCCTGGTGTCGGCTCTAGTGTCAGTGGTGGCGTGCAAGCGCCGGTTCTGAGTGGGGCCACAGATGCAACGCCAAG
>Ga0055584_100000150_pt1 | contig 65130 bp, 55 predicted proteins | sample OSDHelmetaG_FD_58716 | JGI IMG/M metagenome (GOLD analysis project Ga0055584, IMG submission 58716) | Pelagic marine sediment microbial communities from the LTER site Helgoland, North Sea, for post-phytoplankton bloom and carbon turnover... | ecosystem: Environmental > Aquatic > Marine >... | reverse complement strand
CATGAGATGGCATAGATAACCTCTAGAAAGTGTTAGTTTTAAGGGACTTGGTGCTGTAGGTGTTACCAGCCAAGTGGTTAATGATCATATCCGTAGTAGTCGGTGCCGAGTTAAACAGGTGACCGTCCAGTGCGTCGGATATGGCGCTCGCCAATGCGGCCGCCGATGCGCCCTGTGTTGGCTCGCCGATGCCGCGTCCTCCCGTAGGATTCTGTGGATCGGGGATGTTCACGCCGCCCATCTTCGTATTCAGATTTACATCCATATACGTCGGTGGCTTGTTTTGATAAAGGCCCGTGTTCGCAGGCAGTCCGTTCTGTGGATCGTAGACGTGACGCTCGAGAGCGGTCAGACCTACACCCCAGATGTAACCGCCGCGCATGGCGTTGTCGAAGTTCTTCGGATGTACCACGGTGCCGCAGTCGGCGATCGCCGTGTAATCCAAGATCTCGAACTTGCCCGTGTCTTTATCCATCTCGATCTCGCAGAAGCCGACAACGACGCCGGGGGGCTGACCCTGTCCCGGAATATTGTCTTTCGCGACACCGATAAGACCAGTACCGGCGAGGCCTTGAACAGCGAGCTGAGTCAGTGGGTTGATATCGTCAGGGTATTCCTGGCCGCTATACTTGCCACCGAGTTCCATCGCTCTTTGCGCAGCCTGCGCGTAGGTGAGTCCGACGCTGGAGTCATCGCTACGATAGACTCGCTCGTCACCGATCTCGTAGTCATCCGCGGAGCCACCGAGGTCGGTCGCTGCGATTTCCTTGAGCTTGGTGATGGCGTCTTGCGCTGCGACCCAGTTCGTGCGCGTGTGGGTGAAGATCGTGTTCGATCCGCCCTGGCCGGAACTGTGTGGCAGGTGATTGTCGGAGCGGCCATTTACGATCTCGCAGCGATCCCAAGGAATCTGCAAGGCCTCGGCTGCTGCACGGCAGGTGCCCGCGTAGGAGTAGGTACCCAGATTGCCGACGCCGCTGTGAATGAACAGCCTGCCGTCAGGTGCGATGCGTACCAGGCCGTCATAGCCTCTGCCGCCCGCGCCGTGGTAGCCGATTCCGACGCCTACGCCGCGAACCTTGCTGCCATCGATAGTCTTCGGCAGGGCGAGTTTCTCATCCCAGCCGAAGGTGCGTGCACCCTGATCCAGTGCTTCGCGTACGAAGGCGCTGGTGACTGGGCCCTGGCTGCCGCCTTGGAAGCCGTCGCTGTCGAGTACGTTTCTGCGTCGGAATGCGACGCGATCCATGCCGACCGCCCGCGCTGCCTTGTCGGTCATTGGTGCGAGTACGGAGGCCATCTCGTTCTGCCCCGGTCCGCGCTGCGCGCCGCGAGGCGTCGTGTTGGTATAAACGGAAATACCGCGATAACGCATGCTTTCGGGTTGGAAAGCTACGGTGACGTGCTGGGCCGATGAGTTGCCGCTACCACCGCCGGTGGCGCCGCCATCGTTTACGATGACCAGGTCAACCGCTGATACCTTGCCGTCTTCCTTTACGCCAACCTTGATCCAGCCCTGCATGCCGGAGCGCGCGGAGCCGATGTAGAACTCCTGCTCGCGGGTAATGCGAAGCTGTACGGGACGATTCAGAACACGGGCGAAGTTGCCGGTGATGGCCATGAACGGGTAAGGACCGATCTTGGAGCCGAATCCGCCGCCGGTCGCTTCGTTGATGAAGACGAGGTCGGCGAGGTCGATGCCCAGCATACGGGCGAGGCCTGCATTGTTGGCGCTCTGGCTCTGTGAGGAGCCGTGGAAATAGCATTTGCCATTTTCCCAGTAAGCCATGCCTGTTCGTGCTTCCAGCGAATGGTGCGGATAGCCGATGGTGACGAAGGGCTCTTCGATCACGTGTGCCGCATCGGCGAAGCCGGCGTCCAGGTCGCCAAAGGCCCACTCGGTGGTGAATTCCCCGCCGACGGGCTCCTTACCTGATTTGATCGCATCGATAGCCGATTGTGGCCACTTGATGTCGCGAATCTCGGCGCCGACGATGGGCGCGCCCTCTGGGCCTTCTTCCTGTGTTCTTACCAGACAGTTGCCCTCCGGATAGGCATTGCTGCCGCCGGGTGTGAGGCTCTCGATTGGGTCGACTACGAAGTCGCGACGCTCGAAGTCGAGGCGAATCTTGTCGATCGCAGACTCGGCTATCTCTTCGGTGACAGCGGCTACAGCCAAGATGGGCTGACCGACGTAGGTGACGTATTCAGATGCAAGCGCGGGATTGCCCGGTGGTGGCACCGGCGGCAGATCGTCCGCGGTAAAGACACCTACCACGCCGTCCATGCGCAGCGCTTCGGAATAATCGATACTTACCACCCGGCCGCTAGGCATGGGGCTGGTAAGCAGTCGGGCGAAGACCATGCCTTCACGCTTGTAGTCTTCGGCGTATTTAATCTCGCCAGTTACCTTGCCGGGTACGTCTGGCGGAGTGAAATCAAAACCTATATGAGTACTCATGCTAGTTGCCCCGAGGCGCGCATCACGCCATTTAGATAATGTTCATAAGCTCCGCAGCGGCAGAGATTACCTGACATCGCCGCGATAGCTTCCGCTCTGGTCGGGCGCGGGTTGCTGTTCAACAGCGCCACCGCCGACATCACCTGACCCGGTGTGCAGAAACCACACTGGGGGGCGTTCTCGTCGACGAAGGCCTGCTGCACGGCGTGCAGCGTGCCATCGGCGGCCTTGACGCCTTCGATGGAAACCACGGCCTTGCCCTTCACGTTGTGCGTGAGAACTGAACAGGAGTAGTTAGGGACACCTTCGATCAACACCGTACAGGCACCGCATTCGCCACGATTACAACCGATCTTGGTGCCGGTCATATCGAGCTTGTAGCGCAGTGTGTAAGCGAGTGTTTCCGTAGGAAGGACATCGACGGGGCGATTGCGGCCGTTGATGTTGAGAGTTACCAAGCGTTCGGCAGCGGACTGGCCCGACTGGGCGTTTGCTGCGAGGTAGATCCCGGTGCCAGTTGTAGCGGCGGCGCCGGAGAAGATAACCCCCTTGATAAAACGTCTGCGTGTTAGTTTGGAATTCACTGACATTGCTCCGTTTTTGTTGTATTGGAATGCGCGCTAGACCCTTACAATCTGCACGCGTACTTACCACATTTATAGCTAGCAATGAGGCTAGTGCTTTTTACCCTAAAAAGCAACTTGGCAGGGCGGGTCACCTCGCTGCAAAGGCAGTAAATACGGGGGGTTTCGAGTGATTGCTCGGCAATCGTTACACGCTGTTACAAAATGCCCACTGTCCTCGGCTGCCGGCACAATTCGGGTGCGCTCCGCCGAGCCTTCTGCTGTCACAATCCAGTCTTGCTATATGGCCACCTCTGGATTAGTTTTCCAGCACGAATCGACTTCCACCGAACTGCCCAAATCGGGCCTGGATGCCCTGCATGAAACGACTGCTATTCGCCCTTGTTGCCGCCCTGTCGCTCACTAGCGCGCTGTATGGACAATCCGGCGCGGGCTTCACTGAGGCCATGATGACGGCTGCCGAGTTGAGTAACTACGAGCGCACCTCAACCTTCGCTGAAGTGCTTGCGGTGGTCGATGCGCTGGAGGCCAGCAGCGATTTAGTGCACAGGGAGACGCTGCTGACGAGCCTGGAGGGCAAGCAAGTGCCGCTGTTGGTATTGGCCGAGCCGCCGATTACGACGCCGCAGCAGGCGCGGGCCTCGGGCAAGTTGCTGGTCTACGTGCAGGGCAATATCCATGGCGGCGAGGTGGAGGGCAAGGAGGCCAGCCTGATTGCGATGCGTGAGATTCTGCATGGCGACAAGCGAGGGCTTCTAGACGATCAGATTATTCTCTTCCTGCCGGTGTACAACTCCGATGGCAACGACCAGATGAGCGCGGATTCGCGTCCGTCGCAGGAAGCCAGTCCGCGGCTGGCCGGTGAGCGCAGCGCCCATGGCTACGACCTGAATCGGGATGGCATGATTATCGACACCATCGAGACGGCGGCACTGTACGAGAACGTCATTCAGCGCTGGGATCCCGATCTGTTCGTCGACCTGCACACCACCAACGGCACCTGGCACGGCTACTCGCTCACCTACGCACCGTCCTACCACACGGCAGGCGAGGCCGGGCCCTCGGACTACACGGCCGAGGTTATGCTGCCGGCCATCAGGCAGTCGGTGAAAGACAATTTCGACCTCGAGTTCAATTGGTATGGCGGCTTCGACTACCGCGACTGGCCGCCGACGGAACTGCGTACCTATCACCATGCGCCACGCTACCTAACTAATAATATGGGGTTGAGGAATCGTATGGCGATACTCAGCGAGACCTTCGCCCACGATCGCTTCTACAAGCGCGTGCACGCGGCCAATGCTTTTATCAACGAGATTCTCGATTACACGAACAAGCATGCGCAGGAGATTCGGCAAATTAATCGCGCCGCCGATGCGCGGGTCGTGGAGCGGATAGAGCAGAGCGGAGGCCAGTTTCAGAACGGCGTGCAGTTCGAGATGGTAGCGCTGGACGAGCCACTCGATCTGCTCAGCTACAAGTATATCCCCTATATCGCCGACGACGGCAGCCAGCAGTTCGTGCGAAGCTCGGAGATTGTCGAGATTAAAGGCGTCAAAAACTTCAACGCCTTCGCGCCTATCAAATCGGCGACGGTGCCCGTGGCCTATGTATTCTCTGCGCAGTTTTCGGAACTCGCGGCCAAACTAAGACAACATGGCATCGAGGTGACAACTCTGGACGCCAGACAAGAATTCAGTGGCGAGAGTTTTCGAGTTGATGCTATAGGAAAGCAGAGCTTCGTGCAGAATAATCATCGAAACTCCTTGCTTGAGGGTGAGTTCGAAAGCGGCGAACGAGTTTTTGAGCCGGGCGATTATTACATACCAATGAATACTCGCCTCGCCAATCTTATATTCTATCTGTTAGAACCCGAGGCCGATGACGGCCTGGCCTACTGGAATTTTTTCGATGACTATTTGCAGCGTTCGATGGCCGCTGAAAATAGCGCGATCTATCCTGTATTCAAAGTACTCTAGGTTGCGATGCAATCAACGATCTAGAAACCTATTTTGGAAAGTTAATTGTCCTTAGATATCCAGAGTGTGTAGGCGCCAGTCTCTGCCTGTTCGGTGCTGGAAACGATTACCTCGTAGAACCCTGTTAGCGCGATCGGTATGGTTATTATTGATCGATCGACACTGCCCTCGTAGTCATCGCTTATAAGCTCTTCCCCCTGTGGCGGTCGGACAATCAGGTAGGTGTTAAATTCTCCCGAGCGCAGATCTAGCTCAATCGCATCGCCACGATCGGCAACGAGGGTGTAGCTGTCGCTGAAGCTGCCATTGCTGCGGGTAGCATCTCCGAGGCGGAGTCTGCCCCGTTCCAGGCGTCCGCTAAGCACTACGGCGTAACCCGGCAGCAGGCGAATGGAGCCTTGTTCATGCAGCGCGCGACAATCGTCGGCATCGTGGAACATGTCGATGTCGGCCAGTTCTGCGGACATGTTGCGCCCGGCGAAACGGGGATCGCCGCACTGTCCATCGAAAGCATTGTCGCTGACGTTGTCGCCAAAATCCGGGCCGTCAGAGAGGCTTGGATTGACATCGGTAACGAGACTGATGGACCCGGTCAGGAATAGGGCGCGGCAATCGCTGGCATCGTGCAGAATATCGCTCTCCACTAGGCTGGCAGCCATGCCCTCACCGAAGAAGCGGGGGTCGTCACACTCTTGATCGTTTGCCCACGGGCTGGCATCGTCGCCGAATTCAACAGCCGGCTCGTCTGTCTGCGCGCGCAACCCTTGCATGCTCAGCGCCAAGGCGAGTGCAATCAGTATTGCGGTCGCTCGCAGCGTCATACTGCCCTTCGAGCTTCGGAGATCGGATGTTGTTCCCATGCCCACTCCTAGTTTCTGACTAGGCTAGTGTCTTCTTCAGATATTGCCCAGTATAAGACTTCTTGATCTTCGCGACTTCCTCGGGCGTGCCCTCGGCGATGATCTTGCCACCGCCACTGCCGCCCTCGGGGCCGAGGTCGACGATCCAGTCCGCGGTCTTCACCACGTCGAGGTTGTGTTCGATGACGACGATGGTGTTGCCGTGGTCGCGCAGATGATGCAGCACCTTGAGCAGCTGGCGAATGTCCTGGAAATGCAGGCCGGTCGTGGGCTCGTCGAGTATGTAGAGTGTCTGGCCCGTGTCGCGCTTGGATAGCTCGCGCGACAGCTTTACGCGCTGTGCCTCGCCGCCAGATAGCGTGGTTGCCGCCTGACCCAGGCAGATATAGGACAGGCCCACCTCCATGAGTGTCTGCAACTTGCGCGCGATGACCGGCACCGGGTCGAAGAACTCTCTGGCATCCTCGATGGTCATGTCCAAAACTTCGGAGATATTCTTTCCCTTGTACTTTACCTCCAATGTCTCGCGGTTGTAGCGCTTGCCGCGGCAGACATCGCAGGACACATAGACGTCGGGCAGGAAGTGCATCTCCACCTTCACCACGCCATCGCCCTGACAGGCCTCGCAGCGACCACCTTTGACGTTGAAGCTGAAACGCCCCGGCTTGTAGCCGCGGGTTCGCGCCTCCTGCGTGCCGGCGAAGAGTTCGCGCACTGGCGTGAAGATACCGGTGTAGGTCGCCGGGTTGGAGCGCGGCGTCCTGCCTATCGGGCTCTGGTCGATATCCACGACCTTGTCGAGCTGCTTCAGCCCCTCGATCTCCTCATAGGCGGCTGGATTCAGCGTTGTAGCCTTGTTCAGTTTCGTCGCCGTGATGGGGTAGAGCGTGTTATTGATCAGTGTCGACTTTCCGGAACCCGACACGCCTGTTACGCAGGTGAATAAACCTATAGGAATTGTTAGGTCTACTTTCTGCAGGTTATTACCGCTGGCCCCTTTCAGGGTAAGCAGTTTTTTATCGTCATAGGGGACGCGTTTCTTCGGAATATCGATCCTCTCTCTGCCGGAGAGGAACTTGCCGGTAAGAGACTTCTTCGATTTCTTGATGTCGGCTAGCGAGCCCTCGGCCACGATCTCGCCGCCGTGGACGCCGGCGCCGGGGCCGATGTCGATGATGTGGTCGGCGCTCTGAATCGCCTCCTCGTCGTGCTCCACCACGATCACCGTATTACCAAGATCGCGCAGGTGGAATAACGTGTTCAGCAGGCGGCTATTGTCACGCTGGTGCAGGCCTATGGAGGGTTCATCGAGTATGTACATGACGCCAACCAGACCGGCTCCGATCTGGCTGGCCAGCCGGATGCGCTGTGCCTCGCCACCGGAGAGAGTGTCCGCGCTGCGATTCAGGGTGAGATAGTTCAGACCCACGTCGATCAGAAACTTCAGGCGATCCTGCAGCTCTTTTAGAATCTTCTCCGCGATCTTGGCTCGCGTGCCCGTTAGCTTGAGTTTGTTGAAGTACTCCGCCGACTGAGCCACGGTCATGGCCGTGATCGTGGGCAAGTTCTTGCCCTTCACCAAAACATGACGCGCATCACGCTTTAATCGTGTGCCAGCGCAGTCTGGGCAGGACTGTGAACTGAGATACTTGCCCAGTTCCTCACGCACATGATTCGACTCGGTCTCGCGGTAGCGTCGCTCCATGTTCGGTAGAATGCCCTCGAAGGGATAGCTGCGAGTGATGGTGTCGCCGCGGTCGTTGACATAATGGAAGTCGATGACCTCCTTGCCGCTGCCTCGTAGAATGAGATTCTGGTGTTTCTTCGAGAGTTTCTTGAACGGGGTCTCGACGGTGAAGCCAAAATGGTCGGCGAGGGAGGTGAGCATTTGGAAATAGTAGATATTGCGCCTATCCCAACCGCGGATCGCGCCCTCGGACAGGGCCAGCGCCTCGTCGGTGATAATGCGACTCTCGTCGAAGAATTGCTTCAGTCCCAGACCATCGCAGCTCGCGCAGGCACCGGCGGGGTTGTTGAAGGAAAACAGTCTGGGCTCGAGCTCGGAGATGCTATGGCCACACTGCGGGCAGGCAAACAGCGAGCTGAACACCAGATCTTCCTGCACACCGTCTTCGTCGTCGACGCTCACGATGGCGAGGCCATCGGCGAGTTGAATCGCGGTCTCGAAACTTTCGGCGAGACGCTGTTCCAGTCCTGGCTTCACCTTTAGTCGATCGACTACGACATCGATCGAGTGCTTCTTGTTCTTCTCAAGCTGAGGCGGGAATTCAATCTCGCAGACCAGCCCGTCGACCCTGGCGCGAATGAAGCCGCTGCTGCTTAGTTCGTTAAAGACGTGAAGATGCTCGCCCTTGCGCTCGCGAATAATGGGCGCCAGCACCATAATGCGGCTGCCCGTGGGCAGGGCTATGACCTTGTCCACCATCTGGCTGACGGTCTGCGCCTGGAGCTTGATGTTGTGCTCGGGGCAGTGCGGCTCACCGACGCGGGCGAACAGTAGCCTGAGATAGTCGTAGATCTCGGTGATCGTGCCCACGGTGGAACGGGGGTTGTGGGAGGTAGACTTCTGTTCGATGGAGATGGCAGGGGAGAGACCCTCGATGTGGTCGATATCCGGCTTCTCCATCATCGACAGGAATTGCCGCGCATAGGTGGAGAGCGACTCGACATAGCGCCGCTGTCCCTCGGCGTAGAGCGTGTCGAAGGCCAACGAAGACTTACCAGAACCCGATAATCCGGTGATGACTATGAGCTTATCGCGGGGGATGGTGAGATTAATATTCTTTAAATTATGGGTACGTGCACCCCGGACAACAATCTGATCCATGATTAGCTCACTGCGGTTGGCGGAACCGACCATTATCGACAATTCAGTAGGTCGGAGTAAAGGACAGCCTGCCTATTCGGACTGGGAAGTTTATTTCAGCGAAAATTTCTAATGCTCGCGAGCTTCGTATACACTTATGCAAAATGCTGGGCCGAAATCCGGTTCCGGCACATTCGGTGTTTTAGAAGGTATTCGTTAGGGAGACAACAGTGGCAAGTCGAGGCGTAAACAAGGTAATTCTGGTAGGTAATGTAGGCAACGATCCCGAGTTTCGGGTCATGCCAAACGGCAACGGTGTCGCGAACGTCTCTCTCGCCACCAGCGAAACCTGGAAGGACAAGAATACCGGCGACCAGCAGGAAAAGACCGAGTGGCACCGGGTCATATTCTTCAACCGTCTAGCCGAGATCGTCGAGCAGTACGTGAAGAAGGGCGGCAAACTCTATATAGAAGGTCGATTGCAGACGCGCTCCTGGGAACAGGATGGCGTAAAGCGTTACACGACTGAGATCGTCGCCTCTGAGATGCAGATGCTGGATTCTCGCGGCGGTGGCGGCAATATGGGCGACAATGCATTTGGTCAGGGTCAGGGTCAGGGCAGCTCGGCCCCGGCGGCAAAGTCCTCCACCGCAGCCTCGCCTCAGGCGGCCCCGGCAAACTTCGACAATTTCGACGACGATATCCCCTTTTAGATAGCCTCGAATGCAGTCGATGGTCTTCTAGGACCGGCCCACTGAACGGGTCAGGCATGGCTCGCCGCAACAGCGGGCCCAATTCTCGCCCCAGGCGGCCCTTCCACCAGCGCCACAGCCCAGCTTCTGCTTGACTTCGAGACACGTTTGATCAAACTCTAAGCACTTATTCACCCTGAAATGGAATTTAGCAGACAGTGAAGTTGTTTCTGGTAGGAGCCAATAGTCCCACGGGGCGAGCCCTGATCGAAATTTTGCGGAAAAACAAGATTCGCTTCCTTGCGCCTGCCGATAAGCACTTCGATCCAGACAACGGGCCCGCGATTACCAAGATGGTCTCCGAATTCGCGCCGACGCAATTGATTAATATGGCTGACTTCATCTCCCGCAATCACAGTGCGCTGAAGCGAGCGGAGTCCGCCGAAACACGCTGCGCCCGCATCAACGCCCAGCTTCCGGCCACTCTGGCTGGGACCTGCAATCAACTCAGTATTCCGCTGCTTCACCTGTCCAATAGCTATGTGTTCGACGGCGAGAAGAAGCTCGGCTACACCGAGAACGACGAGCCCAATCCGCAGGGCATCTATGGTCGCTACACGCTGGAAGGCGAGCAGGCCGTGCAGAAACATCCGGCGCACATCATCCTGCGTTCGGGTTGGTTGTTCGGCAATCACAAGATCGGGCTGATCAAGTCGTGGATTCGCTCCGTGAAGAAACACAATGGCGAGCTCACTGTCTGGCGACGCCGCTTCAGCCCCACGCCTACCTCCGACATGGCCGCGACTATTCTGGCTGTTGTGCGGCAGGTGGACTGCGACGCGAACGTGTGGGGCACCTATCACTACAGCGGCCTGGAAATAAAGAGGGAGATCGAGTTCGCACGACAGACGCTAAAATACGCCGCGAACCACGATGAAGAGATCTACCAGCTACTCGACAACACGAATATTCGGGAAAACCTGCCACGCCTACCGGAGTTACCGAACTCAACGCTCTCCAGCAAGAAGATCTTCGATACATTCGGCATCAAGCAGAAGTCATGGCATGGTAATCTGCAGGAAACCATCAAGACGCTCTACGTAGCCGGTCTGCGCACGGTGGGCGAACAGCCGTCCAAGTCCAACACGGCCTAGAATACAATCGAGCCCATGTCACTCACGCCAATCGATACAGCCCTTGACCAAGTCATCGCACTGCTTCCCCGCATAAGCGATGCCGAGGAACTGCCGCTGCTCCAGGCGACCGGTCGCGTGCTGGCGCAGGACTGCGTATCCCCTATAGACGTGCCCGGCCATTGCAATAGCGCGATGGATGGCTACGCTGTGCGTACGGCAGACCTGAGTGATGGCCTACCTGAGCTGCGTATCACACAGCGCATCGCGGCGGGAGAAGTGGGACAGCCGCTAGCCGCCGGCGAGGCGGCGCGTATCTTCACCGGCGCGGCCGTTCCCGAAGGCGCAGACGCCGTGGTCATGCAGGAAAACTGCAAGGTAAAGGATAGTGCGCTGCAGCTATTGCAGCGGGTAGAGCCCGGCGAGAACCTGAGGCAGGCTGGCGACGATATACGAGCGGGCGCAATGACCCTGAGTGCGGGACACCGGCTGCGCGCGCAAGACATCGGCCTGCTGGCCTCGACAGGCATGCAGAGCGTTAGCGTCGTTAGAAAGCTGCGTGTCTGTCTGCTGACGACCGGGGATGAATTAGTGCAACCTGGCACCGAGCTGGCGGCGGGACAGATCTATAACTCCAACTATTACACGCTAGTCTCGCTGCTCGAAGGCCTGCAGATCGAAGTGCTGGATGGTGGCATCGTGCAGGACGATTTCGAGGGAACGCGACGCGCGCTATTGGATGCCGCCGCGAAGAGCGACTGTGTGATTACCACCGGTGGCGTCTCCGTGGGTGAAGAAGACCATGTGAAGGCGGTAATAGAGAAGGAGGGCAGCCTGCAACTCTGGAAGCTGGCGATCAAACCCGGCAAACCCCTCGCCTGCGGCAAGATCGCGGAGACACAGTTCTTCGGATTGCCGGGCAATCCGGTCTCGGCCTTCGTCACCTTCGTATTATTCGTGCGCCCCTGTCTGCAAACCATGGTGGCCTGCACGCACACGACACCTCATGCATTTCGTGTTGGCGCTGGATTTGTGAGCGAGGCATCGGGGCAGCGCCAGGAGTATCTGCGCTGTCAGCTGCTAGTGGATGAGCAGGGCGAACAGATACTACAGCCAATGCGAAATCAGAGCTCCGGCGTTGCCGCCTCGTTGAGCTACGCGGATGGCTTGGCTATCGTGCCCCCCTATACAGCCGTCGCCATCGGCGATAGGCTTGAGTTCATTCCGTTTTCTGAGCTGACAAACTAATTCTAATTTCTATGTCGAAGCGAACTCCACAGATTCTTTGCCTCGCACTCAGCGTGCTATTACTTGGTGCTTGCCAGACACCGCCGGGAGAGACGGCCACGACAGAAGGAGGCGTCACCACCGACGGTAACGAGGTGCTAGACATTCGTGTGCTGTCCGAGGCCGAGGTCTTCTCCGGCTCGGGGTCTAGAATTACCCGCAGCAATATTCCTGACATATTGTACGAGGCTCTACAGGCCTTGAATGCCGACCGCCTGCTCACCCCAATTGACGACAATGCCCATGCACGTTTTAAACGAGTGCTGGCCATTGACCCGCAGAATCAGATTGCGCTCGAAGGTCTACAGGACATCGTCGAGCGCTATCTGGTCTTGGCGCAGCAGTCCATGCGCCGCGGTCAGTTCGTCGAGGCTGGCGAGCTGTTGGAGCGGGCACGCTTCGTCGATGCGGAGCATCCAGAGATCGAGGCGGTAGCCGAGGCCCTTAAGCGCGAGTTGGATTCGGACGACCTGTTCTTCGAACTCGACTATCCCGCGTATGTGGCACACTCCGAGGCAGCCGTGCAGGAGCTGCAGGAGGTCGCGCGGCAGGCCCGCGAGCACGAGGCCTTCTTCCTCATCACTGCGCCCAACGACGCGCTGGCCAGATGGATGGTATCGGTAATGCGCGAGGCGGTTAGTGGTTACCGGCTGCGCGGTAACATCGAGTTGTCTAGTCGCCTCGGTATTCGTCTGCGTATGCCAAGCGACGAATAGGTTCCTTATCCCCACCGACCGCGGCACGGTCTGGCTTCATAGCCAAATACACTAGTATTGGCATAAATGCTAAACTGTGCCGATGTTAAAGACTCCCAAGAGCGCAAGGCAGGGTCCGCATTCGGCGAATGACGGCAAGCTATTCAAACGCATACTGCTCACCACGCTCGGCGTCGTCGTCATCCTCATCGTGCTCTTGGGTTTCTATTGGAGTGCCGAGCCGAACCCTTTCTCCGTGCAAACCAAGGCCAGCGAACGCCTCGCCCTGATCGGCCATGACCGCGTCGTGGGCAGCACTACCACCGTCGCACTCATCACCGTGGCCGAGACTCTACTGCAGAAGCCGGGTGGTTATCTGAGCAACGACGTGGCGCCACCGGGGCTCTATCTGGACAATATCCCGAACTGGGAATTTGGTGCGCTGGTGCAAGTGCGAGACCTGACCCGTGCGTTCCGCGAGAACTTCAGCCGCTCCCAGTCGCAGTCTACCGAAGACCCGGATCTGATTATCAGTGAGCCGAACTTTCAGATAAACAACGAAAGCTGGCTATTCCCTTCGTCGGAGGGTGAGTATGCCGAGGCAATCCAACATCTGGAATCCTATCTGACGCGGATTACCGACCCCGCCAACACGGATGCACAATTCTATGCGCGTGCCGACAATCTGGCGAACTGGCTGCTCGCCGTTGAGTCGCGCCTAGGCAGCCTGTCGCAACGCCTCAGTGCGAGTGTTAGGCAGCAGCGCGTGAATACCGACACGGCGGGCGATGTAGCCGCCGCGCAGTCTACGCCGACACGCAGCGAGATATCAGTCAAGACGCCGTGGTTACAGATAGACGATATATTCTACGAGGCGAGGGGCGCGACCTGGGCACTACTGCACTTCCTGCAGGCGGTTGAGATAGACTTCCGCGATGTACTGGAGGATAAGAATGCCGTAGCTAGCCTCGGTCAGATAGTGCGCGAGTTGGAGGCCAGTCAGCGCGCCATCTTCTTCCCGGTGATCCTGAATGGATCCGGCTTCGGCGTCTTCGCCAACCACTCCCTTGCCATGGCGAACTACATCTCGCGTGCCAACGCCGCGATAATAGATCTTCGCAGCCTGCTATCACAGGGCTGACGGATGGATTTGCCGCGCCCGGGCGGTTTCCGACTTGAGAGCTAACTGAGACATGATTGCGTCGCTATTAAAAACCTATAGCAGGCTACTAATTTTTGCAGCGGCCCTGCTAATGGGGATACAGGTGCCCAACTTCGTCGATCAATACGAGCGGCGGATCGATGCGCACTACAGAGAAGTCAGTGCGAATATCAGCGGATTTCAGTCCACGGCAGACCTGTTGTTCTCCGGCGACCTTGAGGCGCTGATCGCCTACTACGAGCAGAGCAACGACGCCGTGTTTGAGAGCGACGCGCAGAGCATCCGCAACATCGTCGACCGCTACAACCGAATTCGTAGCGAGCGCGAGGCGCTATCTGGCAGCTCATTCGCCGTGGCTCTGCATATCGCGCTTGATGCCGATGACGAGTTTATCGCCGAGACCTTCGAGCAATACGGTTATACCGTGCCGCTGAATCTGCTGGCAATAGAGTGGGGGCTCGCACTGGCGCTGCTGTTTACGCTTAGTATCGATCTTTGTATATTCGGCTGCGTGAAGTGCGCAGGCATGATCGGTCGTAGTAGGAAGAGAAAGAAAAGCCTGGAAGGCATCGGATAGCCGCTGCCGTCCTCATTCAAAAGGCGCGACTAAAACCATCTAACTAACTGAGTAGAATTTGAGTAAGTCGATTTCGTTTTCGCAGTACCTGCCCATTCTCCGCTGGGGTCGCCGCTACGACAAGATAAAGCTGGCGGACGATTCCGTGGCTGCCGTCATCGTGGCGATCATGCTGATCCCGCAGGCGCTGGCCTATGCCCTGGTCGCCGGCCTGCCACCGCAGGCCGGACTCTATGCGAGCATCTTCGGGCTCTCCCTCTACGCAGTATTCGGTAGCAGCAATACGCTCTCGGTGGGTCCGGTTGCAGTGCTCTCCCTAATGACGGCGGCGGCACTGGCCAAACTCGGACTAAGTGACAACGCCGAGTTAGTCGCCGCGGCGCTTACGCTCACCTTCCTCTCCGGTGCGTTTCTACTCCTACTCGGCCTGCTGCGGCTCGGCTTCATGGCGAACTTCCTGTCCCATCCCGTGATCAGTGCTTTTATCACCGCGAGCGCGATCATCATCGGCCTGAGTCAGATGCAGCATCTTCTTGGCATTCGCTCAAGCGGGCAGAATGTGATCGAGTTGCTGACTTCCCTGGGCGAGTCTATCGCGGAAGTTAATTCGGCAACTCTGATACTGGGTCTCGCCTCCATCACATTAATCGTCTGGTGTAGAACCGGGCTGTATACCCTGCTTTCGCGTACTAGCCTGAGCGCCAGGCTGGTAACGAGTCTCTCGCGCTGCGGGCCAGTCTTGGTCGCTTTTATCTCGGGGCTGCTCTGTTATTTCTTCCGGTTGGACCAATATGGCGTAGCGCTGCTGGGCGATGTGCCGGCGGGCCTGCCCGGGCTTACGGTACCCGATTTCTCCACCGGCCTGATTCGGGACTTGTTCTGGTCGGCCGTGTTGCTATCCATCATCGGCTTCGTCGAGTCGGTATCCGTCGCGCAGACTCTGGCGGCGAAGCGCCGCGAACAGATCGACCTCGACCAGGAATTGCTAGGCCTTGGCGCGTCGAATCTCGCGGCGTCCTTCTCCGGAGGCTTTCCGGTCTGCGGCGGTTTCTCGCGCTCGGTAGTCAATTACGATGCGGGCGCCGCGACGCCGGCGGCAGGCTTCTATACCGCTATCCTCATCTCCGTCGTGGCGCTGTTGCTTACGCCTTTGCTGTACTGGCTTCCCAAGGTAGCGCTAGCCGCCATCATACTGGTGGCTGTCTATCCGCTGATGGATTTCTCTACTCTGGGCAAGGCCTGGCGCTACTCGAAGTCCGACTTCGCGGCGGTCTTCATCACGCTTTTCCTGACGCTCATAGTCGGCGTAGAGATAGGCGTCGCTGCCGGTGTGCTAGCCTCAATCATGACCCACCTCTACAAGACCTCGCAGCCCCATGTTGCAGTAGTGGGGCGCGTCTCCGGTACCGAGCATTTCAGAAACGAGCAGCGCCACGATGTGGAGACCTTCGACAACATCCTCTCTATCCGTATTGACGAGAGCCTGTATTTCGCTAACACCCGTTACCTGGAAGAGCTAATCTTCAGCCTGATGGCCAAGAAGCCGAAACTGGATCACGTTATTCTGATGTGCACGGCGGTAAATGCGATCGACATGAGCGCCCTGCAGACTTTGGAGAAGCTCAATCGCACCCTGAGTGAGATAGGCATCAAGCTGCACCTGTCTGAGGTCAAGGGCCCGATCATGGATAGATTGAATCGCACGAATTTCCTCGCCAATCTTTCTGGCTCGAACTATCTGAGTCACAACCAGGCGATCGAAGACCTGAAAGACCACGAGATACCGTTGTCGGGCATCTAACCGACGCAAGTGACTCAGCGAAGTGTCGCTAACAAGGACCATACTATGACTATATGGGTCGACGCAGATGCCTGCCCCAAGACGATCAAGGCGATACTGTTCCGTGCCGCCGAACGCACCGGCGTCGCGCTCTGCCTGGTGGCGAATCAGGCCATGTCGACGCCGCCGTTCAAGAACATCACCGCCATCCAGGTCGGGCAGGGCTTCGACGTTGCAGACAATGAAATTGTGCGCAGGGCTCAGAAGGACGATCTGGTCATCACTAGTGACATCCCGCTAGCGGACGAATTGCTCACCAAGGGGGCGCAGGCGATTAGCCCGCGCGGCGAGGTATTCTCGCCGAACAGCATCAAGGCAAAGCTCAATATGCGGGACTTCATGGATACGATGCGCAGCAGCGGTATTCACACCGGCGGCCCCGCCCAACTGAGCGAGACCGACAAGCGTGAGTTTGCGAATGCGCTGGATAGGTATCTGGCGCGACACGGCTAGGTGACTAGAGCTTCACCACCATCTTGCCGAAATTCTCCCCACTGAACAGGCCGAGGAAGGCATCGACGGCATTCTCTATGCCTTCGAACACGGTCTCGCGGCTCTTGATCTTGCCTTCCTGAATCCAGGGAATCATCTCCGCGAGGAACTGTTCGCGCATATCGCCGTGGTCGGAGACGATGAAGCCATTGATTCGAATCTTCTTGCCCACGATGAGCATCAGATTATTGGGGCCCGGTGCGGGCTCGGCGTTGTTGTAGCTCGCTATCATGCCGCAGGCGGCGATGCGGCCGAATGGGTTCATCACGTTAAGCGCCGCCTGCAGATGGTCGCCGCCTACGTTCTCGAAATAGACATCGATGCCGTCGGGTGCCGCCACCGCGAGAGCCTTGCTCAGGTCGCCACAGGTCTTGTAGTTGATGACGGCGTCTACGCCGCATTCGTCGAGCAGCCATTGGCCCTTGGCATCGCTGCCGACGCTGCCAACGACGCGGCAGCCTTTGAGCTTGGCGATCTGGCACACGTTGGCACCCACGGCGCCGGAGGCGGCGGAGACGAACACCGTCTCGCCTTGCTTCGGCTCGCCGAACTTAGAGAGGCCTACATAGGCAGTGAGTCCCGGCATGCCCAGTGTGCCCATATACAGAGAGAGTTGATCGCGGTCGAAGGGCTCCAGCTTGCTTACGGTGTTCGCCTTGGCGACGAATTTGTCCTGCCAGGCGGCGCCGTTCAGCACGATGTCGCCGGCCTGCAGTGACGGGTCCGCCGATTCGACAACCTCGCCCACGGCACCACCATACATGACAGCATTCAGGGCGTAGGCCTCGGCATAGATCGCGTTCTCGCGCATGCGACCGCGCATATAGGGGTCGACGGACATGTACAGGTTCTTCACCAATACTTCTCCCGCCTCGGGAGCGGGGAGTTCTACCTCGACGAGTTTAAAATGCTCGTGGCCCGGCATGCCTGCTGGGCGAGTGATGAGGTGTACTTGCTTCGCTGTGTGATTGCTCATGGTTAGCTCTTGTTTGAAGGTTTTTAGAAGAGTGAATGAATTCGTGTAGAAAGGTCGTAGCTCGATCGTCAGGCGGGACTGCTGGCGACGACCTTCTTGCTGCGATTCTGCATAAAGATGATGGCGAACAGAATGCCCGCACCGACCATGTGATAAGGCATAGGAAACGGTGTCCACATTAGCAGGCCGGCGCTGACCAATAAGAGGCCTGCGACGAGTGCATTGATCCGGGTCTCGAGATGCCACTGCAGGATGCCAGCTAGGGCATAAAGGCCCATGCAAGACCAGATGAAGACCTCGATGCGTTCGGGCCAGGTGCCGGAAATCAGGGGCGAATAGGCGAACAGTACCGGCACCAGATATAGGCCCTTGGCGACCTTCCAGCTGGTGAGACCCGTCGCCATGGGCGGCGTGCCTGCAATGCCCGCGGCCGCGAAGGAGGCGAGACACACGGGAGGCGTAACATTGCTGTCCTGCGAGAGCCAGAAGATGACGAGGTGGGCGCTGAGTAACATACCGGTTAGCAGTTCGGGGTCTAGCATCTCCTGTCGAATGAGTTGCTTCATCTCGAGCGGCATCTCCTGCAGCGCCACGAGTGGGTCGCCGCCGAACAGGCTAAGCGTCGCCGCGACATTGGAGGGCAGGTCTGTTGTTTGCAACGCGATCAGGAGCTGCGACTGCGATATCAGGTCGAAGATCAGCGGTGCGGAGAGCGTCGCCAGCACGATATAGGAGGCTGTGACCGGCAGGCCCATGCCGAGTACTAGCGACGCCAGCGCCACCAGAACGAGGGTTATGAAGAGGCTGCCCTGTGCCCACTCTACGATCATCAGGGAGAAGGCATTGCCCACGCCGGTAGTCGTCACGACGTTGATGATGATGCCCACGGCGACTAGCAGCAGTGCCGTAGAGACCATGGTCTTCACGCCATCGACGATAGCATCGAAGATGTCGTTCGGCCGCATGGGATTGGAGGATATCCAGGAAGCACCGATGACGCTGACGATGGCGAAGGCTGCCGAGGTGGTCGGGGTATAGCCGACGACGAGGAAGCTCACCAGAATTACCATGGGAATAATGAAATGCCAGCCTTCCCTCAATACGGTGGAGACCTTCTCGGTATCTTCCTCAAGTGCCAGGGTCAGCCCGAGCCGCTTCGCCTCGATGCGAACGAAGTAACAGACCGTCAGAAAATACAGCATCGCCGGCAGCGTGGAGGCGGCGATGATAGTCAGGTAGGAGATCTGGGTATAGCTCGCCAGTACGAAGGCGCCGGCACCCATGACCGGCGGCATCAGTGCGCCGCCAGTGGAGGCGGCGGCTACTACACCGGCGGAGAACTTACCCGGGAATCCGGATTTCTTCATCATCGGTATCGTGATCACGCCGGTAGATACCGTGTTCGCGACGGCAGAACCGGACACCGAGCCCATCAGGCCCGAGCCGACTACGGCGACCAGGCCGGCGCCGCCGGTGAAGCGACCCGCGAGACACTGCGCCAGCCTCACGATGAAGTCGCCCGCGCCCGAACGCAGCAGGAACGAACCGAAGATGATGAACATGAACACGAAGGTCGAAGATATCTGCGCCGTCAGGCCGAACATGCCCTCGCTGGTGAAGAAGCTGCGGTACAGTACTGTCTCCAGGCTGAGGCCGGGGAAGGCGAAGACGCCGCCGATGTAGCGGCCGAGGAACAGGATATAGGAAAGGCTGAGCAGAATAAGCACCGGCATGAACCAGCCGGTGGTGCGCCGCGTAAATTCGATGGCCAGGCCCACCGCGAGCAGTGAGAATATATAGTCGCTGAGGATGTACTCGGTCTCACGGGCATAGAGCGCGTTCTCGAACAAAATCAGGTAGGTAGAGGTCGCTACCGCGAGTACCGCTAACAGGATGTTGATCCAATAGCCGATCGACTTCGGCGCTACTGCCTCCGATTCGTTGCTGATGAGTGCACAGATAGCGCAGAAGCCGCCGAAGTGGATGGCGGATAGCCAGAGCTCGGAGATGCTCGCGAAGACGTTGCAGTAGATGTGAAAAAGAGCGAAGAAGAACGCGGCCCAGCGCAGATAGTTAGATTTCATGAACTAAGCTATTCTCCCTCTGCCAGATCTGTCGTCGGGCTTGTCTCTTGGGCTACGGGTTCTTCCAATAGAAGGCGTGCCGGGATCTCCAGGCCTACCTCGCGGAAATAACGCACCGCGCCGGAGTGCAGTGGTGCGCCCAGCCCCTGAATCGCGATGTCGAGGCGCATGTCTTTCGTCGCGCCATGAATCTCTTGCAGCGTGGCAAGATTTTCCCATATAACTTTAGTTACGTTATAGACAACGTCTTCGGGTATGTCTGCGCGCGTAACCAAGACATTGGGCGAGCCGATCGTGCGAATCGCCTCGTCCTGGTTGGGGTAGGTGTCGGCCGGGAGGTCATACCAATCCCAGAGCGGGTAGCGGGCGTTAATCTTATCCAGCGAAGCCTGCGTCCAGTTGAGAATCGTCATGCGATCGCCAAGCAGGGCATAGGCCTGGGTGATCGAGCTAACCGGTGCGCCGGCGGGGATGTTCATGCCGACGATGTTGCCGTCCTGAATCGCGCTGGTTGTGGGGCCATAGCCCATATAGGCGAGATTCATCTTGGCCTCGTAGTCGATGCCGAGCGTCTCGAGGATGAACCTGCCGGTCTGCTCGGCACCCGAGTTGCGGGCTCCCAGTACATAGCGCTCGCCGTCTAAGTTGTCCAGGTCCATTACCTCGCCGTTGGTGGCAAGACGGCTCAGCAGCACGAAGTGTTCGACGTTCTGCCACAGCGCCGTAACACTTCGCATATGGGTTTGAGGCGCGCTTACCGGACCCTCGCCGGACCACGACCAGGCGCCGAAGGGGCCTTGCAGAATAGCGAACTGGGCTTGGTTATCGCGCAGCAGTTTCACATTCTCCAGCGAGCCGGCGGAGCTGATTGCGGTGAGCGAGATGCCTTCGGTGTCGGCGAGTTGAGCGTGGGCGATAGTAGCGAGAGCAACACCAACGGGATAGAAGGCACCGCCGGTTGTTGCCGTCGTCAGTACATAGGGGCGTGCACGGGTCAGTTCGTCGCTGCAGGAGGAAAGCAGGAATACAAAGGCGAGACCGAGTGCGAGTTTTTTCATCTTCTAATCAGTTCCATGGTGGCATTGGGAGCGTGCAATCCTGCGCCGCCTACCTAGCTTAACTTACTGAAAAATATGTGAAATATTTGTGCTCATTCAATCGTTGAACGGCCACCGATGAAACCATATTTCCTGTTAAAGCACAATGCGGCCTGCGACGGGAAAGGGATAGTCTGACGACACTTCGAGCGGCCTAGTTCGGGGGTTCGGCTCGTTGCAGCTGAATGGCCCGCGACGGCCCCGGGCTGGCCTCTATCACGTCGGTGCTGAAGAAGTTATAGCTCGATGTAGACCCGGTGGAGATTGTTGCTGTAGTGCCAGTTTCTGTTACGAAGAAGGGATTGTAATTGCTCCTACGCTGTTCCTGAAATTCACGAAAGGCATCCAGCTCCGATTCGGAAAGCGCATAGGAGAGGGCTTCGATCTGCGCTGCGGGATCGTTTATGGCCTGCATCCGCTCGCGGAATTCGCTGCGGTTGATGGCTTCGGGATTACCGCGCATCTCTCGGCCGATCTGACGGCGCAGCTCATTCTGCTGCTCTATCATATTGCTGAGGGCGTTGATGACCACCCCCATGCGCTCCTCGCTGATATCGAGGCCGTCGATGAATGGGCCATACTGGCTATGCAGGGACATCAACTCTCCCATCTCCTGTGGGTCGAACTCGGCAAGCTGTCTTATCAGGGATGTTCTGGGGTCGAGACTGGAGGCGCTGCTGCTCGTCTGCATCTCGCGCCGTATCTGTTGGCGCATCTGCTGCTCTATGCGTTCGAGGTCGGGGTCAATTCTCTGCTGCGCCGTTTCGAGCTGGCGTGAGAGTGCAGCTATCTGATTGTCGCGACCGTCGACCTCATTCTCGAGTGTGCGCAGGCGCCTGTCGGCGGCTATGGCTTCCAGGCTACGGGTTTCAATCTGAGTCAGAAGCTGAGCAACCTGATTATCGTAGTCCGCTAGCTGCTGTTCCAGCAGCTGACTGCGCCGGTGCTCGCTATAGGCGAAAACAGACAGGGCGATGGCGAGCAGAGAAACTGAGACGAGGCGCTTCATGGCTAGTCTGACTTCTTGTCGGCGCCGAGCGTATCGTTGACGCGACCGGACAGGGGCTTCTCCTGATCCAGAAAGCCAATCAGTAGGGTAGCGCCGACGAAGATCGCCGAGATGATGGTGATGCCGGTGACCAGCACGATGCGATAGAACATCGCGATGTACACGCCACCGAAATAGAAAGCCGCCTCGGCAGCCACATTGACGACAATCAGGGCTACCAGCAGCGTTATCCAGACTACATTTTTCATGGTCAGTGCTCCGTGGGTCCAGTGAAGCGGAATTGAGAGAACCGAATCAGTTTGAGAGTAACAGCAAACCTCGAATGTGACTACCGTCTACCTCGGTAAAGATGATGACATCCTCCCGCGAGTCCGCGTTCAGTGTGAGGGGCACGATAGCGCCGGTTTCGGCGGCACGTTCCAGCGAGATAGTGAGATCGGCCGTCCTGTCCGCCACTTCGCGCCCATAGCGGTTGCTGCCTACGGAAATATTCTCGATAACGTCGCGAATATTAAACGCGTAGTTGTCGCGCTCGCGGGAGTAATTGAGTGCGCCAAGGAAGAGTTCGGACTCGTCCTCGGGCAAGTCTTCGGCCTGCACGCTATTGAGGAAGAACTGCAGGCTGTCGTTCACCATCAGTATCAGGTCTCGTTGGCTGTCATCGTCGTCCAGCTTGGCGAGGCTGCTAAAGACCTCCACCTCGGCAGCCGCCTCCGACAGTTCCTGTTCGATATCCCGAAAAGTCGAGGTGAGGCTGATAACGGACGGGAATTGCAGGTCGATAGTCACCTTGCGCGAGGGACGACGGGCGAAGCGTTCCCCATCGTTGGGGTAGATGAAGGCCTCGATGGCGATGCTGCCGGATAGCGCGAGCCAGACGAACAGGTCGCCCACCGAAATACTCTCGACGCGCCAGAGCCAGAGGTCTTTCAGGCCGTCCTCATTCTCATCCTGCAGGAAGGTGCTCAACACGTTGCCGCCGGAGCGCAGTACCTGGCGCGGCTGGGTGAAATTCATGCCGTCGGTCGTGCCACCGAACAGCGAGACCTTGCCTCCTTCGCGCAGTAGCAGGTCGCTGATGCCATCACCGTCTACGTCCTCGAGAATCTCCTCGTGGGTCAATGCCAGCAGGCCGGTGAGGTTGGAGAAATCCAGATTGTCGATGTCGAACTCGCCCAGCCGCTCCTGGATCTCGAGAATATCGAGAGAATAGCTCGCCGCTCGCGGGAAATAGGCCGCACCGCGCGGGTCCGCTATGAACACGTTGAGTGCTTCTTCCGTACGCGACACGAGGTCGTCGTAGCCATCGCCGTTCACGTCTGTCAGCTCCATCATCGGTATGCGCAGCGATTGACCTGTGCGTCGCTCGAGGCTGCTCTCGTTGAGGTTGGTACGCATGCGCAGGTCGGAATGCACGCTCAGCGGCGCCTGATACTCATAGGCTCCCGCGCTGCCGGCGCCAGTGCTGATATGCAGGTTGATCACGCTGGCGCCGGGAATCAGCAGCTCATCGATGCCATCGCCGTTGATGTCTCTGGAGAAGTGCAGGCGATTCACGCCCTTGCTGAGAAAGCCGTTGAGATTCGACACGACGACCTCGGGTGCAAGCACGGTCCTGTCTTCGACCCGCCAGACGAGAACCTCACGCCCATCGATCAGGGCGATAAGCGAGGTGTTGTCGGCCTCGCCGTATTGTTGGCTCAGGTCCCAGCCGATGGACTGTCCGGGGAATGTTAGCGATGCCGCGTCGGTAAAGTCGAAACCCTCGGCGCTCTGAAAGTAGATGCTAAGTGAGTCTTCCATTACCGCGATCAGATCCTGCAGGCCGTCGTGATTGAGGTCGGCGGCGACCAGATTTTCTGTCTCCAGCGGCAGAAGCAACGCCTGTCTGGCAAAACTCAGCTCGGCGGCAGTGGCATGCCCGGCAGCGCAGAGCGCGCCAACTAGCAGCTGCGAGATGATCAGCGGGCGCTTCATGGCGCGGCGACCAGCAGGGTGGTTGAATTGGCATGGCGTAGCAGCAGGTCGGGCTTCGCGTCCTGATTCAGGTGCATGACCTCGAACTCAAATACGCTGCGTTCGGACACGTACTCCCAGAATGGCTCGGTCGCTATGCTGAGATCCTCGCCGATGCGTTTCGCGGCCAGCGTGCCATTCTCGGTAACGTAGATCGCGTCCCTGCGGCCATCGCCGTCGATGTCGTAGCGCAGCGACATCTGCTCGGACAGGCCGCGTACGTTCGCGGCGGAGAAGCTCTCATCGAGGCGAGAGTCCGGGCGTCGGTTAAAGAACTGTCCGTTCTGGGCGCCGTCGTGACCGAACAGCAGTTGTGTGCGATTGATACTCGCGTTGCGAATCGCGTCAACTACTGGAATCGTATAGTAGCTAACATTCAGTATCGGCTTCGACCCTACAGTGAGCGGTATGAAATTGACGCGTATATCGTAGCCGGAGAAGCGCAAGACCTGATCGGGCTGTTCCAGATGGAATTCGCCGCCGCGATTGCGATAGAGGTAGGCGCTGCGGTCGTTCCCCGTGCCACTCAGTCTCAACAGGTCTAGCTGGCCGTCGTTGTCGGCGTCCACCAGCTGAATATCGCCGCGGGTGTCGAGGCTGCCGGTCCAATCGGGGGTGTCGGCGAAGCCAGCCTGCTCATTGTGAAAGTGAATATTCAGTTGTCCCAGGCCATCGCTGCCCTGGTTGATATAGGCGATGTCTGCCAAATCATCCTCGTTCAGCTGCGCCACGATCGCGCTGGGAATCCAGTTCTCCGCGCGTAACAGCGAGCGCGTGGGTTCCTGGCTGGAGTCCCAGCGTTCTACGAAGTCGTCGAAGTAGGAATCGGCTTCGGCATTGAGCTCTATCACCACGCCTTCGCTTGCGTTGATGGCGATTCTGGCATCGATACCCGCGTCGCCCCGGCCTCTCTGGGCCACCGCCAGGCTCTCGTTGAGCGTGGTGAACGTGGAGAGCAGCTCGAAGGTTTCATCCGGGCCACCCCTGAAAAGTCCGTAGGCCTCATCGCCCGGCAGCAGCAGGTCTATGTGGCCGTCTCCGTTGAGATCCTGCGCCGCAGGTAAGAACTGCAGGCGCTCGAGGTCGGGTACCGCGGCAATCAATTCCCACTCCAGCAGCTGTTTGATGTTGCCGCCATAGCCCTCGACGGCGGAGGACAGGCTAAATACGCCGGCGTTGGAGACCAGCAGCAGTTCCTTTCCTGGCTCCGGGCGCAGGTCGGCGAATCCGACGGCGATGATCTCGGTCTTGATCTCGATGCGCTGTGCGGTGGTTGCGAAGCTGCCGTCCGCCTGCTGATGGAATACGTGCAGTTCGCGGCCGATACCGGGTTGATAGTTTGCGTGCACGATGTCTTCGCGCCCATCGCCATTGAGGTCTTCGAAGGCGAGTTGGCGTTCCCAGTTGTTCTCGCGCTGCAGCTCGAAGGCCACATAGTTCGACTGCGCCAGGGTCGAGTCGAGCGGAAACGCCAGAAGGACTAGGGCAGAAAGCACTGTCCTGCGTCGACTCGCTTTAGGAGTCACATCTGTCGTGTGCGCTCTGAAGGTAGTCAATTTTCTTCCTCGATGAGTTGGCCGAGATCGCTGCTGTAGTTAATCAGACCCAATATGCTATGGGATCTTTCCGCATCGACACGATCGTAGCTATAAAGGGAGAACAACCAGAAGTCCAATAGCGAGAAGCTACTGGAGTCAGGTGTGAGAGAAGACTGATAGCGCAGCAGCGGCCATAGTGAGACTCGGCTTATGCGTCTGCCCGGGTCCCACAGTTCGAACTGCGCCTGCCTGACCGATTCGCCGTCGTAGACGGTGACGCTTACCGCATCCCCTAGCTCGAATTCGGTATTAAAGCGGTTCACGATGTCCTGCGCCGAGTTCAGTGGCACGTCATTAATGGCGAGGATGAGATCGCCGGCTGCAATGCTTGCCTCCTCAAGCGGGCTCTGCGCAAACAGTTCAACCACCCGTGCGGCCGCCGTCGCTGCGTCGCCGCGGATACTGACCATCTCGGTGCGGTAGGCGGCGCGGCTCGCGATCGGATCGATTCGATAGAGTTCGCGCGGGGCGGGGTTGCTGCGGATGCGGCGTGGGATGACGGTGGCCTCGAACACAACGGTATTGCGGCGCACCTCAAACCGGTAGCTCGCCTCGTTGGCAGCGCGTTGCTCCAGTGCCGCCACCACATCGGGGTGATTGCTTGGGGTCCCGTCGATGCTGAGAATGATGTCGCCGAGCTGTATGCCTGCAGTATCGGCGGCACCATCCGCTGCTACGCCGCGTACCCGTACGCCGGGCAGGATTTCGATATTGCTCAGAGAGTCGCTCTCGTTCAGGCCGAGTTGCAGGCCGAAGTCGATGCGCGCCGCGCTGGGGCCGGCCGTTTCAGATAGGGTGATGTCTTCTGGCGACAGGTTCAGGGCGGGCACCAGAACGGCGGGCTCGTAACTCACACAGGCCGACAGCGTGGCAGCCAGCAGGGCAAGCTTACTAGTCACGAGCGCTGTCTGTTTAAACATGGTCAGATCTTCCTTCGTTGCACGATTAGCAATGCCGCAGCAAAGAATAGGATGAGCGCCGGTAGTGGAACCCACATATTGAGTTGAATGACACTGTCGTCTATTAACACATCGGAGTAACCGCGTACGATGCGGCTCACCGACTGCAGATAGGACTGATCGATCAGCGAGGGTTGGAAGCTCGCGTAGAGATAGTTCGCCGCGTCGCCGAGCAGCCCCTTGAAGATATCGATCGCCAGGGTAATGCCGAGCGCGGTGGTGATGGCCTGGGTCGCAGACTGTGCGGAGACGGAGATAAGCAGCCCGAACGCTATCGCCGCCGGCAGGGGAATGAGGGCTAGATGTATGCCCAGCCAGATCTCCTCGCGAATCTCGTCCTCACCTATTAACTCGAAACCGTCTTCCACGATCGCACCGTATTCCCAGAGCGCGCCGCTGAGCCAGAAGCAGCTAAGCAGCAAGAGTAGCACGGAGAGAATCGCCAGTAGGTGTAGGTGTATCAGTTTGGCGGTGACGGCACTGGTCCGACTCACGCGCCGAACCAGCAGGTGTCTAATGCTGCCGATGTCGCGATCAATACTGAAGCTGTAGGCGCCCTGTGCCACCAACAGCAGGCCGAGCATGATGAGCCCGGTACTCACGCCGTCGACGAAGAAGCCGTAGGCGTTGTTGGCGACGGATTCTTCGAAGCTGGAGCCGCCTAACAGGCTGTCTCTCGTCTGTTGGCCTGCCTCGTTCAGCTTTACTAGCAGCAGCTGCGCCGCGGCGAGTAGGGTCGGTGCCAGCAGGATTAGCTTGCTCGCGAAGCTGCGCAGCGCGATGAACAGCTCGGATCGAATGGCGACGAGCAGTCCGTTCATGACGACTCCTCGCTGGTTAGCTGACGAAACAGGCCCGCGAGTGATGCACGTTTCAGTACGAGTTCGCTTACCGGTATCTGTTGCTCGACGAGAGCGGCATTGATGCGGGCGGAGTCGGAGTCGGTGAGGGCGACGTTGAGGTATCCCTCGGCGTCGGCGGAGAGCAGCTCGGCGCCTGGCAGCGCTTCTACTATCTTGCTAGCGGCATCTATCTCGTTGGTTCTGATTCCCAGCGTAGTCTGCGCGCTGCCTAACAGATTATGTACGGTATCGCTGCGACTGATCTTGCCGTGGTGCAGTATCGCGATATGGCTGCAGACCTGTTCGAGATAGGGAAGCTGATGGCTTGATAGGAGGAACGTCGTGCCCTGTTCTTTATTCAGGGATTCGATAAGTGCGAGCACATCGTCGACACCCTCGGCATCGAGTCCATTGAAGGGCTCGTCCAGCACGACCAGCTCCGGATTTCCCAGCAGCGCCTGGGCGATCGACGCCCGACGCTTATTACCCAGAGAGAGATTCTTGATCTTGAAGTCACTGAAGCGGCTCACACCGAGTAGCTCTTCTACCTCGGCTGGGCTACGCGTAGGCGAGTCGCAGAGTAGCAGTGCGTGCTTTAAGGCTTGCCTAACGGTGAGATTGGGGTGCAGGCTCGGGCTGTCGAAGATCGCAACGAGCCGGCCCTTGCTCTGGTGGAGATTCGCGGGTGCGAGCCCGAGGGCTGCAATATTGCCAGAGTTAAAGCTCTGCAGGCCGAGGATGCATTCAAGAGTTGTAGTCTTGCCGGAGCCATTGAGGCCGACCAAGCCATGGATCGAGCCCTTATCGACTTGCAAATTAAGATCATCGAGGACCGCAAAGGAACCGTAGTTCTTGCTTAGTCCAGCAACGGATAAGGCCTGCATAGAGAATTCTACTCGTTGGCAACATTAAGCTTGGCGCTAGGCGAAGCGACAGCATCGCTGCTGTCGCCTAGTCTACGAACAAGTCATCTATCTGGATTTCTTGGACCGTGCCGAATTGCTCAAGTTCCTCTTGCTCGATGATGGAGAGGTCTCCAACGATTGAGATCAGCTTCGGTCTGTCCTTGACGTGCTCCTGTTGGAACTGCAGCAGATCGTCCATGCTGGCCATCTGCAATTCCTGGTAGCGGTCTCGGCGTGGGTCACCTTCGAGTCCGAGTCTCTCCCAGCTGCGCACGGCGCCAATGACTTCGCGGAACGTTATCTTCGAGGTGCGGTATCGATTGACCAGAGATTCCACCGAGGTGTCGAAGCGTTGCTGTGATTCCGGCATATTGTCGATCAGATCGATGAAGGCATTCAGCGCATCGACTGTCTTGTCTGTCTGCGTGCCGATGGTACCTAGCATGATGTTCTGATCGTTCTCTCGACTGCCCTGTGCGTAACGTGCACCGGCGGTGTAGGCCAGTGCCCGCGCCTCGCGCAGTTCCTGAAATACGACGCTGGACATGCCGCTGCCGAAATAGTTGGTATAGATAGAAGACAGGACGCTATCGTCTTCATCATAGACGCCGTCAGGATATTCTATGCGCACCTGCGCCTGCGCCGTCTGCTGATCGACCACGAAGATCTCTGTCTCGTCGATCTCGCGTGCCGTGCGGAAGCGATAGGCCGGTGTGTCGGCCAGCTCGCCCGCGATCGGATGTTGTCGGCGCAGCACTTCCACCACGTCTTCCAGCGGCATGGAACCGGTGTAGGAGAGCGTGTGCTTGTAGTTCAGCAGGTTGGCGGGTAGCGCAAGTAGCTCGTCGACACTAGATGCCTCAATCTCTTCGCGTGTCAGCGCCTCCAACATCGGCGATTCCTCGCCGTAGCGGTTGTAGAGTGTAAGCGCTCTGGAAATGGCCGGCGGCGAGCTCTTCTGATCCTGACGCGACTTCAGCAAAATACCCTTCATCTGTTCCAGGGTTTCCTCGTCGGTGCTGGGATTCTTGATCAGGTCCATCGCGAGTGCGACCGATGCCTCGAACTGCTCATCGAGGCCGGAAATTGCGATAGCGGAGCTGTTCTCGCCCGCGCCGAAGCGGAAATCGGTTCCCATCTGATACCATTCTTTCTGCAGTTCCTCATTGCTCTTGCTGGTGGTGCCGGCGACATCCATCAAGGAACTCGCCAGACCCAGCTTCTCGTTCTCTTCCGTGCCCACCTCGATATTGACCGAGAAGGAGAACAGGTCGTTGAGCGGATTGGGTGCGTAATACAGTTGTACGCCATCGGCGAATTCGACTACGCGGTAATCGCGGTCGACTTCTACGTAGGTCGGCTCGATATCGTCGTAGTCCATCGCGAGAATCTGCGCGGCGAACTCCGATTGCAGCGAAGAGTCGATAGCGACGGGATCGATCTGGGGCTTCTCTACACTCGGAATCTCGTTCGGTCCGTCGATGCGATAGACGGCCACGTAGTCGTCGCCGAAATACTTGTTAGCGACGGCCACGACATCTTCCTTGGTGAGCTGACTCATGCGGTCGAGTTCGGCAACGGTGTAATCCCAGTCCGTGCCCTGAATAAAGGAGTCGCGCATCATGCTGACGCGAGCCTGATTGTATTCGAGGCCAGCCTTCTCGTTCTTCTTGAAGTCGTTGATGATGGCGGGAATGATCCATTCTTCGAAATCACCAGCCTTGATGATCTCGAGCTGATCCAATAACAGTTGTTCTACCTCTGCCAGCGTCTGATCCTGTTTCGGAACGCCGTACAGGTTCTGCGAACCGGCATCGTTTAGGAACAGCGGTGAGGAGCCCGCGCCGGCAACCCGTTGTTGCTGATTCAGGTTGAGGTTGATCAGACCGGCGGTGCGGTTGTCCAGAATCATGTCTACCAGTATCAACGCTTCCTTGTCTGTGCTGCCATTACCGGCCGTGCGGAAGGCGATCTGCACCTGCTCTTCGCCGGGGTATTGCACCGTGCGGCGCTCGGCACCGTCTAGCGGTTCCTCGACCCAAGGGCCGACTTCGGGTATTGGCTTCGCCTCCCACTTGGAGAATTTCTCACTGATCAGCGCGATGGTCTCGTCGATATCGATGGCACCACTCATGAAGATGGCCATATTGTTTGGCACATAGTAGGTGTCAAAGTAGTTCTGAATATAAACCAGCGAAGGGTTCTTCAGATGTTCTACGGTGCCGATGGTGGGTTGTTGCCCATAGGGGTGCACCTTGTACAGCATCTCGTCGATCGCAGTGCCGATGAGTCGGTCCTTATTATCCAGTGTGCGGTTCTTCTCCTCGTATACGGTTTCCAATTCGGTGTGAAAGAGGCGGAATACCGGATCGATGAAGCGGTCCGATTCCAGCTCTGCCCATTGTTCGAGGCGGTTCGAAGGCAGGCCGATCTTGTATACGGTTTCCTCGTACCAAGTGTGGGCATTCAGCGCCGTGCCGCCCATGCTGTTGTAGACCTTGTCGATCTCGTTCGGTACCGAATATTGGGCCGCGAGCTGTGCCTCGGCGTTAATCTGGGCGTAGATTTCTGCGCGCCTGTCCGGATCGGTCTCGCCGTGGTGTTCCTCGTAGAGCTCGACGATGCGATCGAGGTGAGGTTTCTCTGAGGCGTAGTCCAGGCTGCCGAGGTGTTGATTGCCCTTGAATAGGAGATGCTCCAGGTAGTGCGCGAGGCCGGTGCCATCGGCGGGGTCGTGCTTGCTGCCGGCGCGAACGGCGATCTCGGCATAGAAGCGCGGCTCTTCATGGTTCTCGGTCAGGTAGACGCGCAGGCCATTGTCGAGTTCGAAGATCTGCGCGGCCAGTGGATCGTTCTCGTTTGGAGTGTTTATCCGTCTATAACCGAGCTCAGCGCTTGGCGTTTCTTGGGCGGCGCTGCCCTGGGCCGTGTCTGGGCTGCTATTGTCGCTGCAGGCAACCAACGTCAGCAGGGAGATGGCGAGTAAGCTGCTGCGCATGCAATCCCGAGCTGTTCGTAATTCAGTCATAGTGAGACTCCGTTGTATGAGATTGTAGTTGGCCAGATGGCTAAGGCCACAAGCCCTCTAATGTAGGGCATTCCAATTAAAATTGTAAGTAATCTGCGGTTTTACAGAGGCAGATCATCGACCCCGATGCGTGCCTGCGTAATAGTGGCGCGGCCGCGGTTGTCCGTCCCAGCTTCCAGTATGACATCGACGCCGTCGCTCTGTGCCTCGATGAAGCGGTCGAGCTGAGCCCGCTGCTCCTCGCTGAGTTGGGGTGCCACGCGCTCGCGAGCCCGGTCGAAGGCAGCCACAGTGTCGTTGTGGGCGCTGATCATGCTGCCATCGTCAGCTACCAGCGCAGCCCAGTTGTTCTGCTCGGAGACGATCTCGTCGAGCAATGCACCCATAACCTGATCCTGCGCGATGCCCTGCAGTGCCGAGCCGCTGCGGTTCAGAGCCTCTTGGTACACCTCGCGTAAAGTTTCCTGCTTGAGCAGTAGCTCGTACTGCCTCAGATCCTCTTGCTGCTGCGGGCTGAGCGTCATCTCCATGCTACGGGGCAGGGCATCGGCGCCGAACCAGTCTCTGGCCTGGTCGGCTGACAGGGCGCCGTCTATCAACTCGCCCAGCATCTGGTAGCGCTGTGCGCCAAACTCCAGCAGCTCGTTCGTGACCTGTTGTCGCTCCGTGCCCGGTATGCCGAGGCCATTGATAAAGCTGTCGTATAGCCTCGGCATGCGCTCCCGCGCCAGGGCGAGTGCAGTGTCAGGATCGCTAAACGCAGACAGCGGCCCTGTGTTGCGGCGGGCCGAGCGCTGGCGATTCTGTCCGGCGACCTCGGCGCGCGCCTGCTGCAGCAGCTCTTCGTAGTCGGGGTCTACCTGCAGGCGAGTCTCCTGTAGTGTGTTCGAAAGATTGCTTAGCTGAATTGCCGAACTGGTGAGCTGTCGATTGAGATCTGCGATCTGCTCTTCATATTGCAGGCGTTGCCGTGTGTTGTTCTCGGCAGCCTCCTGTAGCTGGCTCTGAAACTGCCTGGCTATCTCCAACTCCTGCTGTGCCCGTCGATTCTCCAGCGCGAAGTAAATCGTGCTGGCAAGCAGCAGGACTAGTGTTGACAGGGCTGTGAGAGTCTTCGGTGACATTTTGTCGCTCCAAGTCGAAGGCATCTAGTTCCGTGGCAGTCGACCATTGGCCGCAGACTACTGCGGCCACCGCGTTCCAGGCCAGTTTTGAGGAGTCCAGATATTGTCCAGAAAATGCAGCGAGATGGAAGCCCTGACCAAGGCGCGTCACACTGTATTTCCCTGTGGAGAAAACGGCTGGGAATCAGCCCGTTATCCCACGCGGCACAATGTCCTCTGATCGCGTAATATAAACGGATTCGGCGAATTAAAGCGTATAATTCCCAGATCGATGCATTCGCCATTGGAAATACTGCGTCATGCCAGTTATGTCTATGAAATTAATAGGAAAAAACACCTTTCTGCTGTTCGGTAGTGTGGCCCTATTGTCCTGCACGTCGAACTACTACATGGAAGATGCCGATCAGGAGACCTACGAGACCATAGCCGACAAGACCGATCTCGTGCCGGGCATGACCGAGAGGGTGGATATCGACGAATTCCAAAACCCGCAATTGAGCGGGTTCGAGGTTAACGAAGCCAGTTTCGAGTTTCTGGATAACGAGGCCGACAGCGAGGTCGGCGCCCACATCCTCAGCCTTAACGCGGCGCTCGATCTCGCGTTTCAGTACAGCCAGGAATACCAGACGCAAAAAGAGAGTCTCTATCTCGAGGCGCTCTCGCTCACGTTTGACCGCTATCGCTATACGCCGATCTTCTCCGCCACCGGCGGTGCCGACTACCAATGGGATGCCGAAGACCAGTTCGTCGAAGACATGCAGGCCCTAACCGGCATGAGCCCGCTGAGTACCAGCGAGAGCGTTAGTGCTAACACGTCCCTGGGCGCACGCTACCTGCTACGGGGTGGTGGTGCCATCGCGGTAAACCTGACCAATAACTTCACCCGCTTCCTCACCGGCGATGTCAGTGAGTTTGGCACCGGTGCCTTGATCGGCTCCTTTACCCAGCCTCTACTGCGGGACTTCGGCAGTGCGATCGAAACCGAGAACCTGATGCAGGCCGAGCGCGACCTGCTCTATCAGCTGCGCGACTTCACCCGTTTTAGAAAGGCCTTCGCGGTGCGTGTGGCTTCGGATTACTACTCGGTATTACTAAACAGAGAAACAGCGCGCAACAACTACGCCGGCTTGCTGGCAAACAATCTCTCGCTGGAGCGCGAACAGGCATTTCAGGCCGAGGGCTTGCGCACGCTATTGCAGGTAGGCCGACTGGAACAGTCTTCGCTGCAGCAAGACCTGCGCTGGACCTCGTCTATAACGCGCTATAAGCGAAGCCTGGATGATTTCAAGTTATTGCTCGGCCTCAACGCGGACGAGAATATCGTGCTCGACGACAACGAGATGGAATTAATTACCGAAACGGGGATGGATAGCCCGGATATCAGCCTGGAACAGGCGATCGACCTGGCGATCCAGACGCGCCTGGATCTGTATAACGATCTCGATAGGGTGCAGGATCGGGCAAGGAAGATAGACGTGGCGGCGAACGCACTGAAGCCGGGCCTGGATTTTAATCTCGTGGCGAGCATACCGGATGCGAATAATGGCAACCTGGGAGAGCTGGATTTCGAGAATGCGCTCTACACCGCGGGGCTGAATTTTGAACTGCCACTCGATACCAAGCTGGATCGGAACAACTATCGCCGTGCGCTGATCGACTACGAGGTCGCTACGCGAAACTATCTGCTCTCTATGTACAACATCAAGCTGGATGTGGTCGACCTCTGGCGCCGGATGAATCAGGCGCGCAAGAACTACGAGATCAGCCTCGCCAGTGTCGAGATTAACGAGCGGCGTGTGGAAGAGGCTGAGCTGCGCGCCGAACTCGGGCTTGGCGATATTCAGGACACGGTGGATTCACAGAACGATTTAACGGCGGCGCGAACTGATTTGATCAGTTCGATCGTAAGCCACAATATTGCGAAGTTGGAATTTTGGAGGGATCTGGGATTGTTATACGTCGACGACAGTGGGCAGTGGGAGGAAGGTGTCAATGAGCCAAGATAAGCCAGGTGCGAAGCTAAGCTCTAAAATTGAATCGCTGTGGCAGCGGCTACCCGAGCCGGTCCGCGCGAAGGCAGTTGAATTGCGCGCGCGTTTTCTGGCCGCGAGCAAGCCTACCCAATATGGCATCGGCGGTGCGGGCGCCCTGCTCGTAGTCTTGCTCCTATTCTGGACTGGAGGCTCCGATGATCTCGCCACCGGCAGCATTACCTTCGAGGCCAGGCGCGGCAATCTTGACATCACCGTGTTGGAAGGCGGTGCGCTGGAAGCCCTGCAGTCTCAGGAGATTCGCTCACAGGTGAAGGGTCGCGAGGGAGTGAAGATTCTCAGTATCGTGGAGGAGGGCTATCGCGTTACACCCGAGGACGTAGCCGCCGGTAAGATTCTGGTCGAGTTGGATCAGGCACAGCTCATCGACGAGCAATTGAATCAGGAGATCGCAGTCGAAACCGCCGAGGCGAGTTATATCGAACGCAAGGCGGAGTACGAGATTCAGTTGAATCAGAACATGACCGATCTGAACGACGCGCGTCAGAATATGCGTTTCGCAAAACTCGATTTCGAAAAATTTCTCGGCGGGAATATCGTCAACGAGATCATAGCCGAGTTGCAGATCGAGGAACGTCTGGCGCGTGCCGAGCAGGCCGATCTGGAGGCGGCGCAGGCTGCAGCGGAGCCTGCGCGTGAAGTCACTGAAATCTCCAGCGTATCGAACTCGGAGCTACCGTTCGATCTGGAATCGATGCCACCGCAGATGCAGGAACGTATTCGTCAGGCGATGGCAGAGAACGGGGGAGCCCTACCCGAGGAAATGCTGCAGCGCATGCAGAGCTTCGGCCAGGGCGGTCCTGGTGGTCGTCCGCGTGGCGCAAGAGGCAATGGCGCAGTTGCGGCAGTGGAAACCGGCGCGCCGGCCTCCCGCAAACCCGCTACGCTGACGCTGCAGACTTCGGCTCCTGCAACTAGCAGCAGGAATTTGGCTACCGAACCGAATCTACTGATGGACGATAGCTACATGGAGGTTCGCAACGAGCTGGACTTCACGCAGTATGCGGACATCAACATATTGGAAGATGGCGAGGCTAAGCAGCAGCTTCGCAGCCTGCAGGATGATCTGCAGGTGGCCCAAGAAGAACTGTTATTGGCGCAGGACAGGATAGCCGGCCAGCGACGCCTGGAAGCACGTGGATTTATTACGCCTACGGAACTCGAGGCCGAAGAGCTGAACCTGAACAAGGCACGCAACGCGATGGAACAGGAAGAAACGGCGCTGCGGCTCTACATTCAGTATACGTTCCCGAAAGAGGCGGAGGAGATGCTCTCCGATTACGAGAATGCCGTGATGAGCTATCAGCGTCAGGTAAAAGAGAATATCGCCGAGCAGGCGCAGGAGGCGGCGCGCTATAGCTCCGCCGAGCGCAAATATAACCTGGAGCGGGTTAAGCTGGCGGACGTGAACGAACAGATCGAGCTTGCAACCATTCGCGCGCAGCGGCCGGGGCTAGTGGTATATGGCGCCGCCGATCAGAATTCCATGCGTTTTCGCAGCAATAGCCAGGAGGCGATTCAAGAGGGTGCCACGGTTAGAGAGCGCCAATCTATCCTGACCATTCCCGATATGCGGGAGATGGCGGTGAAGGTGAACATCCATGAGTCTGCCGTGCAGCGTGTGGCGGTAGGGCAGACGGTGAAGGTGTCCGTCGATGCCTTCCCCGACGAGCAACTTACCGGCGTCGTTACCAAGGTCGCCGTGGTGGCCGATTCCGCGAACTCCTTCATGAACCCAGACCTCAAGGTCTATCCTACTACGATCAAGATCGACGGCACCCACGACTGGCTACGTCCGGGCATGAGTGCGGAGATCGAGATTCTGGTGCGCAGCCTCGAAGACGTCATCTATGTGCCTATACAGGCGGTAACCTACTTCGATGACACGCGTGTCGTCTACGTGTCGAATCGTGGTCGGCCGGAGCGTCGAGAGGTCGAGGTGGGCACTTTCTCCGAGTCCTTCATCGAGATCGTTGGTGGTCTGGAAGAGGGTGAGGAGGTGTTGCTATTGCCTCCTCAGCAGAGCCTGAACAGCGCCGCGGGCGCCTAGTCGTTACAAGCCGCGGTACACCTCGCAAAACACCGAGCGCAATATGTCTTTAACCAGCACATCGAATGTCACCGAGAGCAGTGCCGCGGTAGTTCCGGGGCAAGAGGTCGTCGCGAGCCTAGAGGATATTCGTAAGACTTATTATATGGGGGCGCTGTCGGTCGAGGTATTGCATGGCATCAGCCTCGACTTCTATCGCGGCGACTACATCAGCATCATGGGTCCCTCGGGCTGTGGCAAGTCGACTTTGATGAATATTCTCGGCTGTCTGGACCAACCCACCGAGGGCAAATACTTTCTGGGCGACCAGGACACCTCGGAGATGGAAGACGATGAGTTGTCCACGATACGCGGCGCCCGCCTCGGTTTCATCTTCCAATCCTATAATCTGATTCAGCAGCTCAACCTCCTCGAGAATATCGAGATGCCGCTTTTCTATCAGGGCTACTCGGAAGCCGACAGCCACGAGATCGCCATGGGTCTCGCCGCTCGCGTCGGCCTGGAGGATCGCGTGGATCACAAGCCCTTCGAGCTATCTGGCGGGCAGCAGCAGCGCGTCGCTATCGCGCGCGCCCTGGCGGTGGACCCGCTGATCATATTGGCGGACGAGCCTACGGGTAATCTCGATTCGAAATCTGGCGCGGAGATCCTCGACCTGTTCGATGAACTGCACGACCAGGGCAAGACTCTAATCATGGTGACACACTCCGACGAATTGGCAGAACGTTCGCAGCGTTGGGTGCGCCTGCGCGATGGTTTGGTAGAGAGCGATGACCGACACAGCGCTTAACTCAGAGAGCACAAAGCCTTCGTCCGTCGGTGGCGTGGGTCTCAACGCGGGCTTCAATCTCGTCCGCTTCAGGAAGATCACCGAGGTCGGCATCAAGAGTATCTACTCCCACGGCCTGCGTTCGCTGCTGACGGTGCTCGGCATCGTTATCGGAGTGGCGGCGGTAATCGCTATGCTGGCGGTGAGCGAGGGTGCGAGCTACGAGGCGCAGCAACAGTTTCGCGACCTCGGTGCCAGCAATATCCTGCTAAAGAGTGTGAAGCCGGCCGAGGTGGAGGAGAGCAGCCGCAGTGGATTCGGCCCGCCCCAAGCCATCGTCTACGGCATTACCAATGCCGATATCACGGCCGTGCGCAATTCGATACCGGGGATCAATAACGTTATCGCCTCGCGTATCGTGAAGAAGAATGTGTGGAACGGCGGGCGTAGCATGAACACCGATGTCGTAGGTACCTCAGTGGACTATCCAGTCTCACGCAACTACAACCTACGCGCCGGGCGCTTCTTTAGCGAGTCGGAGATGCGCGACCACGCCAACGTCGTCGTACTAAGCGACGAGGTGGCGAGCGCCTTGTTCCCTATCGACAATCCTCTGGGCAGGACGATCCGCATCGATAGCGACTACTACAACATCGTCGGCATCATGGAGTCGGAGGGCTTCTCGAACCTGGGCCAGAACCAGGCGGGTAGTTCGAACTCGGCGCCGAGTCGCATCTTTATACCTTTTACTTCGTCCAAGAGTCGCTTCGGCGAGACGACCACAAGACAGACTGCAGGTGGCATGGAATCCGAGACCGTCGAATTACACGAGGCGATCATCCAGGTTGAGGGGCAGGAGGCTGTCATCGAGATCGGCGAGATCATCGAGCAGATCCTGCAGCGTCGCCATAGGGATGTCGACTATGCCATCGAGATACCGCTGGCTCTACTGCGCCAGGCCGAGGAGAGTGCGCTGAGGGACCAGATCGTGGCCGGCGCCATCGCGGGTATCTCACTCTTGGTCGGCGGTATCGGCATCATGAACATCATGCTCGCCAGTGTTACCGAGAGGACACGGGAGATCGGTATTCGCCGCGCGCTGGGGGCGAAGCGTCGCGATATCATTCTGCAGTTCCTGATAGAGGCTGTGATTCTCTCGGGAGTCGGCGGCCTCATCGGCGTCATATTGGGTATCGCTATCCCGTTCATCATCTCCGCCTTCTGGGGCATGACCACCATCGTCACGCCCGTCGCGCCGCTGCTGGCGTTCTCGATATCCGCGCTGATCGGTGTGATCTTCGGCATCTATCCCTCGATGCGCGCGGCCGACATGGACCCGGTGGAAGCGCTGCGCCACGAGTAAAAAATCCTGCACTAATTTCTTCGGCGATAACTTTGCGGTTAACCCAGCGTCCACGTATTCTAGAGCATCCTAAGATTCTAGAGCAGCTAGCATGGAAGCCGACTATTCCTTCGGTATCTGGTCACTATTACCGCTTGCACTGGCCTTGCTGACAGCGTTTCGCACGCGTAGCGCGATCTTCGCGCTGTTCGTTGGTTGCCTGGTCGGAATCTTCATGATCGGCTTTGCGACTTCCGCGGGCGCATTTAATCCAGTCTATGGGCTTAGTGATCTCATACAGGAGTCCCTCGGCGGCGGCGAGTTCATCTGGATATCGCTGATCATCGTGTTCATCGGGATACTGTTCGAACTGTTCAAGCGCTCCGGCGTGATTGCGCTGTTCGCCGAGACCATGTCCAGCAAGTGCGAGACTCCGCGCCAGGTGAAGACCACGAGTTGGTTCATGGGCTTTCTTATCGTCGACGACTATTTCAGCCCCTTGATGACGGGTCCGATCATGCGCCCGCTCTCGGACAAGGCGACGATTCCCCGCGAGAAGCTCGCCTTCATACTGGATTCGACCACGGCGTCGGTCTGCGTGCTCGTGCCCTTCATGTCCTGGGGCGCCTACCTCGCAGGCCTGATCGCGAAAGAGGGCGGGCCGGTGGCGGACATGGAGACTGCGATCAGCGTATTCGCCAGTGCCATTCCCTATAACGTCTACCCGATTCTGCTATTGCTGTTCACCCTGCTGGTCTGTCTGGAGAAGATTCCCGACTTCGGCCCGATGAAGAAGGCCGAGCGCCGCGCGCGCGAGGAGGGCAAGCTGCTACGCGATGGTGCAGTGCCCATGGTGAGCGAGGAAGGCGATCAGCTATTCGAGACGCGCGATGTGCGCGCCTCGCTGATACTGGATCTGCTGCTGCCCGTGCTCATCATCTTCGCTACGGTATTCGTCAGCTACTTCGTGTTCGACAATATGAAGATAGCCGAGGCCTTCATGACCGCCGTCTTCTTCCTCGCGATCTCACTGTACTTTCGCAAGATCGTCGCCTCGGTCACGGAGCTAACGGATATCGCGCTGGCTGGTATCAAGAGTGTGATGCCGGCGATCGTATTGATGGCACTGGCCTACTGCATCAATACCGTCACCAAAGACCTGGGCGCGGCGCAGTATATTATGTCGGTTTCAGAAGGCCTCATGACGCCGGCGCTGTTTGTCGCCGTCGCGTTCTTTATCACGGCGGTGATCTCCTTCTCTACCGGCACATCCTGGGGCGCCTACGCCCTGATGATTCCCTTCGTGCTACCCATCGCCTATAGCTACTCGGCGGGGGTCGCCACAGACCCGATCGTCTACAAGGCGATTGCCGCTGTTGTCGGCGGCGGCATCTTCGGCGATCACTCCTCTCCGGTGTCGGATACCTCCGTGCTCTCATCGATCGGTGCAGGCAGTGACCACATGGATCACGTGATCACGCAGCTGCCCTATGCGCTGACCATAGGGGCCTTGACGGTGCTGGTCTATTTGGTGATCTAAGCTACCACTTGTTAGGAATTGTGATTCGCTGGCGCAGACTCTATGATCGGCTAATACGAAACTGAGAGACCGTTCCATGTTCAAGCACACAGTCAGATTCCTGCTAACTCTATTCCTCTTTATCGCGCTGCTCGCCAGCGCCGCCGAGTTCAGTGGCCCGGTTTGGCAGCGCTACGACGAGACGGCAGACCTGCAGGAACTGGCGCAGCACGAAAACGCCAGCATGCACTTCACGCTGCTGAACTCTAAAGTGCTGGATAAAAACTCTCTCTGGGCACCCTTTGTCGAGGAACTGTCGGCGTTTTCCGCTGCGCGCTACGCTGCATTGAAGCCGTTGATACTGGAGCAGGACATCGCGTCGATTCAACGCTCGGTAGCGGATGGGGCGTTAAGCTACGCGGAACTGACGACGTTCTATATCTACCGCATTCGAGAGATCGAGACCGACGACAGTCGTTTCATCAACGCCGTGATCTCGCTGAACCCAGAGGCCATTGTGCGCGCGCGGGAGCTGGACAGGCGACGAGCGCAGGGCGAGACGGCTGCGCCGGATTCACTGTTCGGCATCCCGGTCTTGCTCAAGGACAATATCGGTTTCGCTGGCCTGCCGACCACGGCCGGCGCGCTGGCCCTACAGAACAATAGCAGCGCCAATGCCTTCATCACCGAGCAACTGCTGGCGGCAGATGCCATCATCCTCGGCAAGGCGAATCTCAGCGAGTGGGCCTACTTCTTCTGCACCGGCTGCCCCTCGGGCTACAGCGCCTTAGGCGGCCAGACACTAAACCCCTACGGCAGGAAACAATTCGGTACTGGCGGTTCCAGTTCCGGCAGCGGCGCGGCCATGGCGGCGAATCTGGCGACCGTGGCCGTGGGTTCAGAAACTTCCGGCTCCATCCTGTCCCCCGCCAGTGCCAACTCCTCGGTTGGGCTAAAACCCACGACCGGCAGCCTGAGCCGAAGCGGCATCGTGCCAATCTCGGAGACGCTGGATACGGCGGGCCCTATCACGCGTAATGTGGCAGATGCCGTGGCCCTGTTCAATGCGATGGCAGGCTTCGATTCGGCAGACGCGGCAATGCCGCTGATCAGCGAAGGCATGCAACTGGTCTACCGTCTCAGTAGCCTGGACGGCAAGCGGCTCGGCATTCTGACTAGCTTCGAAGACGATGCCCTCTACCAGAGGGCGATCAGTCTGTTAAGCAGCAACGGGGCCGAGGCAGTCATAGTCGAACTGGAGGCGGGGCGAAACGCGCGTTTCACCGAACTATTGGGTGCGGAGATGGTGCGCGACTTGGCTAACTATCTGGCGACATTCGCGTCGGCTGACCTGCCCATCTCCGGTATAGCCGATCTGCAGGCCTATAATGATGAGGAATCAGAGCTGCGTGCCCCTTACGGCCAGGAACTGATCGATATGATGGCGGAGCTGGAGCTGACGACTCAGGAGTTAGAAGCGCTGCGCGCCGAGCTGCAGACGGCGGCACGAGAGCAACTGCAGCAGCTGTTCGAGACAGGCAGGCTCGACGTGCTCGTCTCGATAAACAACCGGAATGCGGGTCTGGCCGCGCTCGCCAACTACCCAGCGCTCACCATCCCCATGGGCTACGAAGCCGATGGCCGGCCCATCGGGCTCACCCTGATCGCGCCTTCGTTTCAGGAGCAAGAGTTAATCGACGTGGGCGCGCAATACGAGCGGCTGAGTCGGGCGAGGGTGCTGCCGCAACAGTATAGATAGGAGTGCTTCGAATAAATGGGGTCGAATAAATGGGGTCAGTGTAAAAATACAGTACTTTTAGTCTGTTCTACGCCGCTGCTGTGTGTCTTCACAGTGTTTTTACTGTATTTTTACTCTGACCCCATTTATGGCTAGGGAGATGATTGGTGGATATAAAAGCGACTGTAAGTATCGATGTAGCGGACATAGACAAGGCATTGGTCTTCTACACAGAAGCCCTTGGCTGCGAGTTTAAGAAGAAATACGCCGATGCCTGGCAGGTTGTGGCTATCGCTGGCATGGATATTCATCTGCAGCAGAAGGAAGAGGGCAGCGTGGCTGCGGGCGAGCATAGGCGCATCTACGAGCGGCACTGGACGCCGGTGCATCTCGATTTCATTGTCGAGGATATTCGGCTCACTTGTGAGGCCATCGAAGCCCATGGAGGCATCGTCGAGAAGCAGTCTTTCTCGGAGCCTGCCGACATCGCGAACTGTGTCGACCCATTCGGGAATGGCTTCTGTGTGATCCGAGAGTGAACTGAGTTCGCGTTTAGACTTGCCAGCTTCGCGCTTCGCAGCCCTAACTCGCGCCCAGTTCCTTCTCTATGAGGTAATCGACTACTTGTAGCAGTTCCTGCTGCGTCTTCACTGCGCTTCCCGTCATCACCCTGTATTTACCATTCACTATTATGCTGGGTGTGCCTCTTAGCTTGTAGTCTCCCATGCGCGACTGGGATTGCTGTAATCTGGTTCTAACGGAGAAGGAATTAAAAGCGGCCTTGAAATCTTCTCTGGCAACACCGTGGCTGGCAAACAGATCCGCGATCTGAGCTTCGGTCTGCAGGGGTCTGTTTTCAAGAACCAGAGCCTCGTAGACTGCATCATGAACGCGGCCCAGCACGCCCAGATTCTGCGCCGTGAAGAATATCTGGGCGTGGACCTGCATCAGGTTGTTGAAGCTCGCCGGGAATCTGACGAATTCAATCCGCCCCGCATTCCTCTCGGTCCAGCCCACCAGCAGCGGCTCGAAGCTGAAACAATGCGGGCAGCCGTACCAGAAGGCTTCGACTACCTCGATCTTGTCGCTATCGCCGGTTCGAACGGGGCTATCCAATACATCGTAGTGCGTGCCTGCTAGGTACTTCTCTGGCTGGGAGAAGGCAGAGCTGGCTGCGCTGACTACGAGAACAAGAAGTAGGATTTCGCTCAGTTTCTTTAACATGCCTGCTTCTCCTGTGCCTGTTGGCTGTCGATAAAATACTGTGCTACCTCGATCATCTCCCGCTGCCCAATTTCATTGTTCGGGCTGATGCGATAGCGGCAATCGACTACGAGGGTCGGCGTCGATTGTATGTCGAAATTTTCATTCTCCCGTTCTGCAGCCTCTACAAGGTTTAGGACTTCTTCCGAGTTATAGACAGATTGCAAGCGTTGCCTGGGAATCCCCAAGCCTTCGAAGAAGCGAGCCAGCACCCCTTGATCGTCGAGTGTCTGGCCTTCGCTATGTAGCGCATCGAACAGGAGTCCATGGGCTCGATCTTGCACACCCAGAACTTCCGCCGCATAGAATACCTGCGCGTAATACCGTGTTTCCTCGGACCAGGTAACTGGCACATAGGAAAGCTGTAATGCGCTCTCTCGATTCGCTCTCCAGTTGTCCAGCTCTCCCTCAAATTCGTAGCAGGGAAAGCAAGGGTAGGAGAAGAATAGCTTGATGTCGGTAAAGGTCTGAGTACCGGAGGAAACCGCCGAATTAATCTCCGTGTAGTGTGTGCCCGCAATATAGGTAGGGCTTGATGTGTCATCGCCGGCCGTGCTCGATACGAGGGGCGGAATCTCGCCAATCGAAGAATCTCCCCGCAGCGCAGGGATGATCTGCAGACTCAGTGTGCCGACGACTGCAATAGCGGCGATTAGGCCTGCGGCCAGGCTCCAGCCGAATCTCTGGCGTGGCTGGCCAGCCTGACTCAAGTGTCTTGCCAGATCGCCGTAGCCGGCGGAGGGCTGTACCAGGGATAGCTGGGCCAGTCGGCGTTCGAGCTCGTCTGTGGGTTCGGCGGATGGGTCATTATGCATGGAGTTCACTAAGCGCCTCCCTTAGTTGCTGTAAACCACGGCGATACCAGGACGCGACTGTGTTCGATGGGTTCATGGTGATCGCTGCAATTTCGTTGAAAGTAAGATCCGCGAATAGCTTCATGATGATGACCTGTCTGGGGTTCTCGTCCAATTCGCCCAGTAGCCGTGTGACCTGAGCCGCCAGTATCTTCTGCTCCTCAGTACAATGCTCAACATCCAGAAAATCACTCTGATTCGCCTTGTGCTCGAAACGGCGACCCTGCTTCACGCTATGCAGGGCCTTGTTTCTTACCGTGCGAAATAAATAGGCATCCAGTTGCTCCGGCCGTTCGCTAAGAGACGCGACGGCGAGCAGGGCATCCTGCACCGCGTCTTCGGCACTGCTGCGCTCACGGGTGACGGCCAGCGCCGCCACGTACAGCTGGCGCTGCTGCGATTCGAACAGTGCAGTCACTTCTTCAATCAGCCCTGGAGATAGCACGAAACATCCTCTATTACCCTATAGAGTGTTGAGACAACTGAATTTGTGCAAAGGTTCGAAAATATTGTCGATGAGGTCGAGTGTTACCCATATCTCCGGTCTATACACCGTGGGGCTCGGCGCCAGCATCCCTGCTGGCGACGGTCGCGTAAGTGCCTGACGAATTCCTGTCTTCAGCGTTCGCGGTACAGCACGCTCACTTCTTCATCTCGACTGTGACCGATTCGCCATAGTTCGGAAAAAGGGCTTGTCAGTCGTTACTGTGTGGTATACAGTATTAAAACTGTGCGGTACACAGTATCACGGAGAGTCCCTATGAGTGAGAAATTGGAGGCGATGCGCCTCGAGCTGCGCCGCGGTATTCTGATACTGGCGGTGCTCAATGCCCTGAAACAGGAGCAATACGGCTACTCGCTACGCAGGGCCTTGCAGGCCGTAGACATCGATATCGAGGAGGGGACTCTGTATCCGTTGATCCGTCGTCTGGAGTCCTACGGCCTGCTCGATAGTCGCTGGAGCAGTGACGAGGGCAGGAAGCGGCGTTACTACCAGACGTCGACGCAGGGTGAAGAGACGCTGAAAACACTCGAGGCCGACTGGCAGCAGCTCAATAAGGCGCTGGCCAAAATTTCGAAAGCCGGAATTAAGTAAGCAAAGCAGGAAGGAGAGTCAGATGAATTTCTTAGGCAAGAAGAGCCCGCTGGATAGATACATCGCCGATGTAAAAAGTTATCTGCCGCGCAAGAACCGCGACGATATCGCCGAAGAACTGCGTGCAAACCTCTCGGAGAAATTGGCCGAGCGTGCCGAGGCATCGGTAATCGAGATGACTACGGACGCCCAGATCAAAACACTTAGTGAGTTCGGCCATCCACTGCGGGTCGCTGCCGAGTATCAGGGTGAGAGGCGTTCGCTGATTGGGCCGACGCTCTATCCCTTCTATCGGATGTCGGTGCTGGTGTCTCTGACGGTATCGACCTGCATCATTTTGCTGCTGCTTCTTTCGGAGTTAATCTTCCGGGTCGATCTTGGAGATGTCTCGAGGGTGTGGTTGTTCGTGAATACCTATATCTATATCGTTGGCGTTATCACGGCAGGCTTCGTGCTGACCGAGCGCCTGATGGAGCGGCACAAGTATCTGGATAGCTGGCAACCAAACGCCTGGGACCATTCGAACAATGCCTTGGTCAGCGCATGGGGTGCCTTAATATCTTGTATAGCCGCAGTAACCTGGTTGGTGATACTGAATCTGGTCGAGATTGATCACGATCTGGATACGCTTATCGGACGGAACCCAAACCCAATCTATACACTTGTATTATGGTCCAAGATTCAGATGCTGGTGCTGATACCGCAATACTTCCACCAGATCTTCAATCAGGCCTGGTCGCGAAATCGATTATTGCTGCGCATGTTCTCTGAGTTAATACTGACCCAGGGCTGTGTGATTGTGCTGTTTAGCAATGCCCAAGATGTGTTACTGAACTATCCCGATGTGCCGCCGTCGATGGCAACGACCTTTACCTATGTGCTGTGGGGTATGATTGTCGTAACCTCGCTGTCTGCCTACAGCTATTGGCATAAGCTGACGCGGATCGCGTTGAGGCGGTAGCTACCAATAGTTCTCGACGGTGATCTGGCCGGGTGTGCGGCGGCGATTCTTCTTGAAGCCGCGATCCTTCAGTACTTGCACCGCGTCCTTCACCATGTCCGGGTTGCCGCATAGCATGATCTGAGAGTCTTCCGGCGAGAGCTGGGTAGCGCAGAGAGACTCCAGCGTGCCATCGGCTATGGCGGCGGGGATTCGGCCGAGGTGCGCATCGGGCACAATCTCGCGGGTGACGAAGGCCTTGAACTGGAAGTGTTCACCGCGACTACCCTGAAACTCCTCGATAAGTTCCTGATAGCGCAGGTCGGCTGCAGTACGCACCCCGTGTATCAATATCACCTTGTCGAAGCGCTGCCAGGGTTCTTCCGTCTTTAGTATGGAGAAGAAGGGCGCGATGCCGGTACCGGTGCCGAACATCCATAGATCGCGTGCATCGGGAACCTCAGAGAGGGTGAAGAAGCCATTGGCCTGCTTCTTTAGCCAGATCGAGTCGCCCGCCTCCAAGTCTAGCATCGCATTCGATAGAACACCGCCGGTCGCCGTATAGAAGAAGAATTCAAGTGGCTGTTGGCCGGGGGCGCTGAGGAAGGAGTAGGGCCGCGCGACGCGCTCGCCTTCTATGTCGAGAGCGAGGCTAGTGAACTGGCCGGCCGTGAACTTGCCAATATCCGCGTCGATCTTCAGGGAATAGAGGTTCTCCGTCCAGTGAATATTGTCAGTGACTGTTCCTTGGATCCATTCTGCCATCTGGCTTCTCTAGGGTGTGGGAGTTTAGGCTGGAACTATGGTATGAATTTCTATAGTCTCCTAGCAAGTGGTATTTAGATAGCCCCATGTTAGGGCGCTCTCCGTAGCGTTGAGAGTGCAGCTGACGACCCAAATAGAACAATAGAAAATAGAACAACAGAAAACGGACGGAAGAAGATGGTCGCGACCTGGTTTGAGATAGCTCTGTGGAAACGCATATTCGCAGCGTTGGTTTTGGGCGCAATCGTAGGTTTCATCTGGGGCGAGGGTTCCGAAAGCATCGTCTGGATCGGTGATCTCTTCGTCAGGCTCATTCGCATGGTAGTCGTGCCGCTAGTGTTCGTAACACTGGTTTCAGGGGTCGTATCCATGGGTGACCCCAGCAAGTTGGGTTCGCTAGGGGTCAAGACTCTCGCGATCTATATGGGTACCACACTCGCGGCTATTACAATCGGCCTGATTCTGGCGGTCATCCTGCAGCCCGGCGTGGGTGTCGACTTCTCGGCCGCTGTCCCGACTCAGGTGCAGGAGGCCATACCGCTCTCGGAAAGGCTCATGAGCATCGTGCCATCCAATCCCATCGCGGCCCTTGCCGAGGGGAATATCCTGGCAATCATCTTCTTCGCTCTGTTAGTCGGCGTGAGTCTGCTCACAATAGGCGACAAGGGCAAGCCCGTTGCCGATCTGATGGAGTCCAGCAGCGAGATGATGCTGCGCATTACCCACTGGGTTATGGAGGTGGCGCCATTCGGTGTATTCGCGCTGATCGCATGGGTCTCTGGCACACAGGGAGTTTCGGCGCTGCTGGACGTGATAACGCTGGCGCTCTCGGTGTTGATTGGTTCTATTGCACACCTCACCATCGTGCATGGGTTTGTGATTATAAAACTCACTTTGAAGCTATCACCCCTGCAATTTTTCCGCGGTGCCCGCGACGCCATGCTCGTCGCGTTCTCAACATCTTCCAGCTCGGCAACGCTGCCGGTATCGATGTCGGTTGCGGAGGAGAATCTCGGCATTCGACCGGTCATCGCCTCGACTGTATTGCCGCTGGGTGCCACCATTAATATGGATGGCACTGCACTCTACGTGGGCATCGTCTCCGTATTCGCCGCGCAGGCCTTCGGTATCGACCTGAGTCTCAGTGACTACGTGCTGATTGCTGGTACTACAACAATGGTTTCGATAGGCACTGCTGCCGTACCCGGCGCCTCGCTCTTCCTGATCGCAGCCGTCACACAGACAATCGGATTGACACCGGAACAAACGGCGGTCGTCATCGGCTTTATTCTTCCCTTCGATCGACCGCTGGATATGACGCGCACTGCAGTGAATATCGGCGGCGACTTGTCGGTCTCGACGGCGGTAGCGAACTGGGAAGACGAGTTCGATAGGGAAGTCTTCGATCGGAAGATTAAATTCTAGCGCGAGCGCGTTGTTAGAATGAGAAGGTAATGGTCGCCGAGACGCGAAGGTCTTCGTCGAATAAGATTAGCGGGGTTTCGTCGTTCGAGTTAATACTCATTATCTGGCTGCCGATCACCCAGTTGTCATTCAGCGTGTAGTCGACGCCGACCAGCGCCAGAAGCGAGTTGGCATCGAGACCGCCCTGCAGCGTCGACGAAAGCGTTAGATCGCTGTTCATGAAGGTGCTGCTATAGCGCACCAGCCAACTGCCAAAGACGCCCTCGTTGCTAAGCTCCTGCCCCGGCAACAGGCCTTCCTCTTCATCCAATAGTTTCTGCGCCTGAATACCCAGGCTCACGCTCTGCTCGTTGTCGATCGCGTATTCGAAGCCGAAGGAAGTGCCGATGCGGTCCTTCTTCAGGTTTACCGGATTGCTGAGCCCAGAAGAGCCCAGCAGGTTGAAACTGTCGGCGAGCACGTCGTGGCTGAATGCGAGATCGAAATTCAACAGCAGCCTTCCTATGGCGCGATTGGCGCTGAAGCCCAGCAGGAAGAAGTCATTCACCTGAGTCTGTGCATCGCCCACTCCATCGACAGGGTCGTCGTAGCGTAGCTGGTTCTCATAGAGGTAGGCGGCCATGAAAGAGATGTCGCTGCCCTCGAACGACTTGCGCCACTGTGTGCCGGCCTCGAACAGGAGTTTGCTGCCGCGGTCGTGATCCGACAGATTGAATGGCGGCTCGAAGAATAAGGGACTGCCGCGCACGGCGGGAGGATTGAACTCAGGATACAGATTGATGAAGCTGGAGAAGTTAGAATCTTCGCCGAAGTAGTCCCATACCAGCATCCACTGACTCAGGCGTGCATCTTCGATGTCGATGATATTGAAGTCGCGAAACTCGCTGTTGTTGATGACATCCAGCACCGAGTTGCCCACGGTCTCGCCCCACACCAAGGTCTGGCGGCCTAACTTGAAACTGTGCTCGTCGAAGCTGCGCTGCACAAAGAAGTCGTTGACGCGAAACTCGGTTGACTCCGAGCCTCCCTCTGCCTCGTACTCGTAATCGTCTTTCCAGTAGGCACGCGCCCAGCCGCTGGCCTGCACTAACCAGCCGGGGGCGAAGGCGTATTGATAGCGAATGATCGCGCTGAGCCTGTTGGTCTCCAGTTCAGCCTCTTTCGCTATGGCAAAGCCCGGGGCGAGTTCTATGCTGTGATTGTTCGCCTGACCCGAGAATTGCTGGCTGATTCGTACGGTAAATCCATCGAGCCAGGAACTCTCGAAGGCGGAATTGTCTTCGTCGAAGGCGCCGCTGAATAGATCGTCGTCCAGGCCGAAGTTCGCGTCGAAGCTGACGTCGTCATCCAGAACCAGCACATCATCTTGCGCGATAGCGGAATGGCTCGCTGCGAAAAACAGGCACGCGATCGCAGTGAAGCAGGTAGGGTTTGATTTCATGTCGAAGTGGTTAATTAGTCAATCTGCGCGCGCAGCTTCTCTAGCTCAGTCTCTCTAAATGCGGCATCCGTGAGTGTGCGCTGCGTGAGAAACTCGTCGGGTACGTCGATTCCTGTGTGCATCTCGAGAAAGGCCATATTGGAGAGTCGATTCGTGACGAGGTTCATGATGGTGGTGGAGCGCGCGATCCATATGCCATTCATCTGTTCGACGCGCGCGCCGATCATGCGCTTAACCTCCTTGCCATACTGGTCGTACATCTCAACCTTGAGCTCGATGAAGCGTTCCTTGTCGATATAGAGAACGGTGCGCGAGTAGCGAGACTTGCGTGCGCGCTCCTCGTTGGGAATCATTTCTATCTTCCAGACTTCGCGGCCGGCCTCTACTGTCTCTTCCAGTAAGTTAATTTCATACTCGTCCAACTTTCCGGTGTCCTGATCTTCGGTAGTGAACTCGGAGCCAAACAGCGAGCCCGGCTCGGTCTCGTCATCGGAACTGCCGCTGGCTATTCGCTTCACGCGGCCCAGAGCGGACAGATAGAGCCAGCTCTCGTTGTCGCGGGCGCCGTCGTCATAGTTATAGCTGAGCATGCCGATACCGCGCTCGGCGGCGGGCTCTAACAGAATCGCTACGGAGCGCGTGTCTTTAAGTTCCGGGCCGTAGCCCTTGCCGACAGACTCGAGAGACTTCACGCGCGGACGTTCTGCACAGGTGATCTTGCCATCGCGCACACCGAACTTGCAGGTCGAGAGTTGCATGCGCGAGAGGGCAGAGTTTGACGTTGCGCGGCGATTGTCCTCGACCCTCTCCATGATCTCCAGCGGGCTCAAGTCCTGGCCGAAGGCCTGCAGGGGAAGAAGAATCAGGGCGATAACTATACTAATGAAACTCTTGCCTGGTAGATTGAAGCTCATGTAACTCTCCTTTCGTATTTCTATGCCTGTCGTATTACTGCGCTCGCGCGACATTCGAGAAGTCGATCTCGGTATCCGCATTCTTCACGCCATAGGTCGGCTTAAAGGTGATGATCATTGCGGGGATAAGGAACAGATCGCAGAGTAGGGCGAAGAAGATAGCGATCGCTCCGAAGAATCCCATCTTGGCCATGCCTAGATGGCCGGAAAAACTTAGCAGCGCAAAACTGAGGGCGATTACCATGGTGGTGAACATCACCGCCTGACCAACGTCTCTAATAGTACTAACCAGAGCTTTGCTGATGCTACCGGTTCGCGCTAGATCGACCCGGTAGTGCGTCATAAAGTGAATCGTGTCGTCGACGGCGATGCCGATGATGATCGGCGCGATCAGCAGCGTGTCGGCATCCAGCGGCATGCCGAGCAGTCCCATCAAGCCAAAACTCAATACAGCGGGAATGAGGTTCGGGATCATGGCGAGCAGGCCGCCCTGAAGAGAGCCGAGGGTGACTATCATGATCACGCTGATTATGCCGAGGGCGAGCAGCAGGCTAGAGTACTGCGAGCGCGCAAGGTCGTCCGCCATGCGCATCATCATCGCCATGGTGCCTGTGACGGTAACCTCTAGGTCCGGAAACTCTTGCTCAAGCCCGGCGAAGGTCTCGTCGATTTCCTGCTCCATCTCCGTGAAGAAGGCCTGATACTGGTATGAGCCGGCGTTGTAGGCGCTAATCGTGATGTGGGACTTGCTGTAGTCATCGGACACCAGAGCGCGGCGGTCTTCCGGGTTCGAGCTATTAAATAGATACAGTAGCTGCGACACCATCAACTCGGAGTCGGGTATGCGGTCGTAGGCTGGATCGTCGTCGTTCATCACCTTGAAGGTTTCCTTGACGATATTGGCTAGCGAATTGGTGCGCGAGACCTCGTCCGGGTAGCGATTCTCGATCCGAGTCTGCAAGGCATCCACGGCCTGCAGCAGCCTTGGGTTCATCATGCCGTCTACGGCATTGGTGTTGATAACAATCTCCATGCTCTGTGCGCCAGCCATGTTCTCATCGACCACATCGTAGGCGCGCTGGATGCTGGAACCCTCCCGCGTAAGTTCTGCCATATTGCTGTCTATGCGAATCTGGCTCATGCCGTACAGGCAGGAGAAGAAGATGGCTGCGAATATCGCCATGATCTGAATGGGATAGCGCGCGGTGATGCCGGGCACTGTATCGAGTATGGGCTTCTGCCAGTTCACCACCACATAGGTGAGAATAGTGACCAGGGCAACGTAGCCGCCTATGGCGAGGCCTAACAGTGAGAACACGGTAACGAAGTAGACCACGGCGATGATGCGTTGGGTGTTGGTTGCCAGGCTATGCCAGCGCTTGCCAAGCTTATCGGCGAAGCTGGCGTCGGCATCCGGATCGCCCGGGTGCCACAGGTCGAGCAGGATCGGCAACAGCACGATGGTAAAGAAGAAGGCGAGGAAGACACCAATGGCCGAGGTCCAGCCGAATACCGTGATCATCTCGAGGTCGGAGGTAGTGAGTGCCATGACACCGCACATGGTGGTGATCGTGGTGATGAGTATGGCCAGGCCGGTCTTCTTGTAGGCGTGGGATAGGGCGACGTAGTGTTCCTCGCCGTTGCGCCGGAAGGAGAAATAGGCGCTCATCACGTGCACGCAGTCCGCGATGCCGACCGCGAAGATCAACATGATCGTCAGCGAGATCATGGTGGTTAGCACCACTCCCGACCAGGCCGGTATGCCCCAGGCCCAGGCGATGCTGAGCAATATAGTCACCAGTGGCCAGAGTACGGCGCTGAAAGAGCGGAATAGAATCCAAAGTAGCAGGGTGAAGATAAGCACGAGTATGATACCCAGCAGCTGCATCTCATCTAACATTTCCAGCATGAACTCCATCAGCGGCGGCGTGCCGACGGGGAAGAATTCAAACTGGTCTTCGTAGCGTTCATAGATCGCTTTGGTCATGATATGGAAATTGGTGTAGCCGAGCATGTCGATGGCTTCAAATTCCACCTCCTGCACCTCGACATCCTCGTCGAACTCCAGGTCGAAGCTCTCGACATCGTCGAAGTTCGCGAAGCTGGCATCCAGCGACACGTCGGCGGCATCGACCGCGGAGACGAAGCCCTCGACGGGTGTGGTGCCGAAATCGGTCTGAATAAGAATCGCGCCATACTCGGTGTCTTCGGAGTAGAACGCGAGCAGGTAGTCTTCCAGCGTTAGGGCCTTGTCGCGAATCTGAACCAGACCATCTTCTTGTGGCGGTAGCTCGTTCGGCACGATGCGGTTCGAGAGCAGGCTGTCGTCGACGCTTTCCTGATAGCGGATATTGGCGATCGATTGCACCCGGCGAATGTGGTTCAGCTCATCCCAATTTAGCTCGATGCCGCTAATTTCGTCGGGGAACTGGCTGCGATCCAGCGACTGCCAGTTGCGCAGATCGTCCGTGAGCTGCTGCGCCGCCGCCAGCGATTCGCGCGAGAACACATTGCCGTCCTTCGCGCGGTAGACCAGAAATACCGACTCATCGCTGCCAAACTGTTCGCGAAATTCATCCAGCGCCATTGCCGCGGGATCCGACTCGTCCAAAAAACTGTCGGTGGTCATGTCGAGCGAGGTTCTGGTGACAATGCCATAGATCATGACAGCGCTGATAACGATCAGGCCGGCGAGGACAAAGCTCTTAAACTTCAGCACCTTATAGGGTGCCTGAGCGAAGGCATCGCTGAGGGAGAGCAGGATTTTTTCCATGGCTAGATTCCGATAAGAAGGTCCGATTATGTGTGTTTCTGCAAAGCCCTATTTGACAGCAGGGACGGCTGCATCGAGGCTATATCAGAGGCATTGAAACTTGGCTGCCCAGAAGGTCGGTCGAAACGCGCAAGTGGTTCAATGGCGGGCTCGGAAATGCGAGCTTTATTATCGCCGTATCTGAGGCTATTCACTAGTTGACCTCTCATATCGCAGGTAATAGAAGAACGAATAGCCTACGGACAATAGCGCCCAGGCGAACCCGACTACGATCGTCAGGGCAAGTGAGCTACTAAAGAAGTTTGCGGCCAGAAGCAGGAGCCCGGAGACGACCATCAACTTGCCAGTGAAGCGATGCGTCGCTCTCCAATTGTTCGACGAGGCGATGGTCCAAGGCAGCCGGATGCCGGCGATGAAATTTCTCTCGGTCTTGCCGATTACGTTGCCTGTGACTATAAGGAATAAGGCGAGCCCAACTGCAAAATACCGCTGAAAAATCTGCGTGTCGCCTACGCTAAGTAGTAGGCCCAGGTGTGCTCCTACAAGCAACAAGCCAACGCCGGCTATGATGATGTCCATCGCGCGCTTGCTATTCGCCATCGAAAACTTCTCGGGCGAATAGTGAATCATCACAGTGGTTACAACGATTACCGCGGCGTAGGCCACAGGCAGCACTAATATGGCTGCGATTTTCGGCAGGTAGTTCTGAGCTGTGCCGTCAATGCCGTACTGCATAGCAACCGTGTCAGGCAGATTCGGGTACAGATAAATTCCCACTACAAACATCAAGACCAAGCAAATCAGGCTTAGGGCATTATTCAGTAAAAATTTCATTTTCTGGAATCCTCCTTGTCCTGGAAAAAACCGATAACGAACTGCGCTGCGTCGTCGAACACCGACGTATTGATCGAGTAGCGAATGCTCTGGCCGCGGCGCACCGCGATGACCAGGTCGGCTGCCTTCAGTTTGCTCAGGTGATGGGACATGGAGGGCCCGCTGATATCGAAGTGCTCGCCCAACTCGCCCGCAGACATGTCGCCCCGCTTCAAGAGGTCGAGGATCTTGCGGCGAGTAGGATCCGAGATGGCTTCGAGGACTAATTGCATGGACTCTCCTTAGATAATTAGAAAAGTATCTAAATATCTAAGGAGGTGCAAGCACTAATTTGAATTTCAGGAGTGATTTTTAGCTAGCAGAGCCGACCTGCGGCGGGGCAAATGGCTGCCTGCGCTAGCGCGAGCAGGTATAGACGCCGTAGCTTTGCTCGCCGTCGTTGATCAGCGATTCGGGCACGACGGTATTGCCGCCCATGCGCCCCGCCTCGTTGCGGGCCAGAGTCAGAAGCTCCGTTTGCAGCTTGCCGCCGCCCCGTTCAACCGTCACGATCTCGCCCAGAGTGCGGGCAGTGGCGCTGCCGATGCGTTGGCAGTTGGCCACTTGGGCTGCGCCGGCAAGTCGAACGCCTTCGCCTTCGGAGGTGAGTTGCACCCAGGTACAGGCAGTCAGGGTGAGAGATAGAAAGGATAGCGAGGTCAAAGCTGGAAGCAGACGGTTATTCATGAGGTTCTCCGTTCAGCGCTGCAGTTCGCGTAGTGGCGAATGGCTGAAAATGGTGGATAGCACACTGAGATTAGATGACATGGTCAGTAGAAGCAATGGGCCTAAGTCCTCGGGGCTGCCTAAATGCTACTGCCGTGGTGGTCTATGCTACTATTCCTACCCTTTCTCTCGAACCGAGAGTGGCTACACAGAGAGTGTCCGATGGCTGACAGCGCCAGCATAGAATTGATAGCGACCCTGAAGGCTATAGTCGGCTCAGCCGGCTATCGCGAGGGTGCAGATATCGAGTCTAAGAACTATCAGGATGCGATGGGCGCACGATCCATTGCCCCGGTCCTGCTGCTGCGCCCGGAATCTACCGAACAGGTAGCGGAGATTATGAAGGCCTGCCACGCGGCAAATCAGCCGATTGCGCCGCAGGGCGGCATGACCGGTCTGGTGTCGGCGGCGGCACCGCTGGAGGGCGAGCTGGCTCTCAGCTTCGAGCGCATGAAGAAGGTGGCGGAGGTAGATCCGTTTAGTAGTTCCATGACGGTGGAGGCCGGCGTCGAGCTGCAGACCATTCAGGAGCAGGCGGACGCACACGATCTCCTGTTCCCCTTGGACCTCGGCGCCCGAGGCAGTTGCACCATCGGCGGCAACCTCTCGACCAATGCCGGCGGCAATCGCGTCATTCGCTACGGCATGACGCGGGATCTGGTGGTAGGGCTGGAGGCGGTGCTGGCCGATGGCACCATCATCAACGGCCTGCATAAGCTGCGCAAGAACAACACCGGCTACGACCTCAAGCAGCTTTTCATTGGCAGCGAAGGCACGCTGGGCGTGATCACGCGAGCCGTGCTCAAGCTGTCGCCAAAGCCTAGCAGTCAGGTTGTGGCGATGTGCGCCGTGAGCGATTTCGAAAAGGTGGCTAAACTATTAGTGCATGCCCAGGCGGGATTGGGCGCGAATCTTAGCGCCTTTGAGGTTATCTGGAACAATACCTACAGGCTTATCGATCAGCATGTGCCCCACGCCACCGTGCCCATGGGCGACGGCTATGGTTTCTACGTGTTGGTCGAGAGCATGGGCTCGCACGCCGAGAAGGACAGCGATCTGTTTCTTGACGTGCTGTCCCAGACATCGGAGGCGGGCCTGATCAGCGAAGTCATCGTGGCGGACTCGGATACCAAGATCAAGAACCTGTGGGCCGTGCGCGATGCGGCGGCCGAGATCTATCCCGGCGTCGGTTATATGCACACCTACGACGTCAGCCTGAATGTAGACGACATGGGCTATTTCGGCGAAGAGGTGGAGCGCAGGCTGCGCGCCCAGTGGCCCGATGCCATACTAGGCCTGTTTGGTCACATCGGCGACGGCAATGTCCATATCATTATTCATGTGGGGCCGCAGACCCGCGATCTGCATCAGCCGATCGATGAGATCATCTACGGCCTGATTCAGGAACTGCGCGGCGCGGTCTCGGCAGAACACGGCATCGGCTTGATGAAGAAGCAGTTTCTGCCCTATAGCAAGAGCGAGCCCGAGATCGCACTGATGAAGGCGCTGAAGCAGACGCTGGACCCGAAGGGAATTCTCAACCCGGGCAGGGTGTTCTAGGCACTGTGCTCGACCTTTTAAAAAAATTCATCTAACAAACTAAATAGAAGACGCACCAAAGAGGAAAAGATATGACTAGCAATACACTAGCCGGCAAGAATGTAGTAATCATAGGCGGCACGGCGGGCATAGGACTCGCCGCTGCACAGGCCGCTGCCGCAGCGGGTGCCAAGGTATGGGCAGCTGGGCGTTCTGAGGCACATATCGAGACGGCGAAGAAAATTGCGAACGGCAGCTTCGAGGTTCGCCAGGCCGATACGCACGACGCCGCCAGCATGGAGGCGATCTTTAAGGAGGTCGGCACAATCGACCACTTGGTCTCCGCAGCCATCGGTGGTGAGCGTACGCTCAAGCCTTTCCTCGAGCAAACCGAGGACGAATTCAAGGCCGCCTACGGCAAGCTCTGGGGCTATGCCAAAGCGGTGAGAACTGGCGCCCCTTATCTGGCCGCCGACGGTTCCGTAACGCTGGTTAGTGGTTCCCCCGCACGCAAGATTCGACCGGCACAATCGCCGTTAAGCTGTGTGGGTGCCTCGGTGGAGAATCTGGTGCGCTGCCTCGCCGTAGAGATGGCGCCGGTTCGTGTAAACGTAGTCTCGCCAGGCACGGTCGATACGGCCATGTTCGATTTCATGGGCGATGAGAAGCAAGACAAGCTCAAGGCGATGACAGCGACACACCTGATCAAGCGCGCAGGAACGGCCGACGAGGTCGCCCAGGGCATCGTGTTCGTCATGCAGAATGCCTTCGTGACCGGTACCACCGTCGATGTAGATGGCGGGCGCATACTGAGCTAGGCTCGCAGTAGAATAGGAAAAGCAACTCTCCCACTGATAGCGGTAACAACGATATGAAGATTGGCAAGGCAGCAGCAAACTCCCCGGTAGCAGATCCAGATATGGGTCTGATCGATTCGATCTATGCACGGCACTCCGTGCGCGGCTATCTGGACAAGGAAGTGCCGCAGGACGTGATGAATCGCATCTTTGAGATCTCACAGCAGTCGCCTTCAAACTGCAATGTGCAGCCCTGGAAGGTGTATGTCGCCTCGGGAGAGTTGAAGAATAGGCTGCGCAAGCAGATGGTGGAGGCGACGGCATCAGGTGTCACACCTAACCCCGACTATCCTTACCGCGGCAACTTCGAGAACGAGTATCGCAAGCGGCAGGTCGACTGCGCCGTCGCCCTCTATACCAAGATGGGCATAGGCCGCGACGACAAGGAGGGTCGCATGCGCGCGGTGCTGCGCAACTTCGAGTTCTTCGATGCGCCGCACATTGCGTTTATCGGCATGCATCCCGATTTCGGCACTACTGTGGCCATCGACGTAGGCATGTTCGCACAGTCGCTGATGCTTTCCATGGTGGCATTCGGCCTTCATAGTTGTCCTATGGGCACCATGCGCAACTATCCCGACATGGTGCGCGAGGCCTTCGAAATCGAAGATGGAACAAAGATCCTATTCGGTATAAGCTTTGGCTATGAAGATCCTGACGTAGCTGCCAATGAGACGCGCACTACGCGGGATGACATCTCCGCCAATGTGGTGTTTCGCGCAGAGTAAGCACCAACAGGCATTTCAATGCGACTTTAGCCAAAAGAAAGCTCAATAAAAGAAGAATAAGAATAATAAGAAACCAATCATGAGCCTCAAGCCCGTCATTCTGCTGTACGACCTAAACAACACCCTCGTCGATGAGGCGGCCGCGTTGATCGGGCACACCGGCTTGTACACAACGATTAACACCTACAACGAGACCAATGCGAGCGAGGCGATACAGCAATACAATCGCCTATTCGGTCTGGTGACTAACAAGATCTCCTGTGTCGTGACGGGCTGGAATCCCTATAAGAAGCCACGCGATCAGTTTATCTTCAAGCTACGCAGCGAAGAACGGCGTAGCCCCTTTCGCAGCCCCACGCCGGTGATCATCATCACCGAAGATCATCGCAGCGATCTAAAGTCGCAGGCGCTAGACCCCACCGACGGCTATGCCTCGGCCTATATGCACGACGACGATTTTCAAGACTCGATCGCAGACACTCTGCACAAGATCGTGTTCGGTAATCGCGCTCATGAGCTAAATTCGGTAGCCTATGCAAAATTTTCCAGCCAGGAAGACTCGGACTAGGCTAAGCTAGGCAGAGCGAAGATAAGCGCGCTAGGAATAGTATCGATCAATCCCAAGCACTGAGTGTCTCGAGTAGCCGATGAACGCAGCTGCCCCTAAATTCTTCAAGCGATTAAGATTCGCTGTTCTGCTTTCCGTCGGTCTGCTGCTGCTCGGCTGTCAGACTGGCAGACCGCCGGAGTTTGGCATGGTCGACTGGTACGTGGCGAACGTCACGGGTAACGATATGTCGCTCACAATTTATGACAAGGTGTGTGGGCGCAGCCACCACCGCGTGCGGATAGCGCGCTCGTCGACGACAGCCATCTCGACCTGTGCGAATGCAGACGGCAGGGCAGAGATTCGATACAGCAGGACAGGCGGCTACAGCATCTCGGCAAACCCCATTCGCCATGACGTGATTGGCCGCAATCAATCCTTGCATGTAAATTAACGTTTCCTAGTTGTAGATTGAGCTTGATGCAGAGCGGTGGGGGCGGCGAGTTATCAAAAATCTCTGCTGCAGGCCTTGGCAATTGTCGCCACTTCTTGGCTTTGCCCGCAGCCCAGGCTCAGTCTCTGATTCTTAAGTAATTGATATCTAATGACAAATTCGATGGCCTGGAAATTGCACTATTAGATCGATGTGAATAAAAAAGGCTTCCTGCACAGTGGGAAAGCACGAAGATATTTCAGCGCAATGGGAGAAAACTCATGTATGCAGTATTAGAGCTGTTCGGGGTGATGATGGCGGTTATGGTTCCAGTCAGTCTGGTTGTGTTTATCACGCAATATTTTCAGTACAAGAAGAGTACCGAGGCGAAACTCAGCAAGCTGCGCAAGGAGGTGGATCTAAATTCCACTAAGGAACTGCAGGACGAAGTCGCTCTGCTGAAGGAGCGTATCGTAGTGCTGGAGCGCATCGTTACCGACAACTCCTATGATGTCGACCGCAAGATTCAGAGCCTCTAAAAAAATGGGCTGCAACATTACGCTGCAGCCCAACAAATAACTTATGCCCTGATACCGAGGCTAGGAGACCTCGGCTTTGTCGCTCTAGGCATTAAGTCATACAGAAGAAGTTGGCCTTGTTGCCATCTAGGTCGCGGAAATACCCCGCATAGAAATTATCGCTGCGTGCGCCGGGTGCGCCCTCGTCGGTACCGCCCAGTTCGATCGCCTTCGCGTACAGCGCATCGACCTTGTCGGTGCTATCGACCATGAATGCCACCATCACGCCGTTACCCACCGTGGCGGGGTTCTGATCGAAGGGCTTGGTGATAGAGAAGCCACAGGCCTGCGGGTTATTCGACCAGGCAATGAAGGTATCCATCTCCATGAAGCGCTTTGCGCCCATGCCCGCGAGTAGTTCGTCGTAATACTTCGCTGCCTTCTCTATATCGTTGGTGCCCACTGTTACGTATCCAAGCATGGTATTTCCTCTCTCAGTTTTAACTAACGTATTGTTTGAATTCTTTCGTAGCCTAGTTTTTCAATTCCCTGTAGCGGAAACAATTACCTGTGTGGTCATTGATTAACCCCGCGGCCTGCATGAAGGCGTAGCAGATGGTGCTGCCGATAAACTTGAAGCCGCGCTTCTTGAGGTCTTTGGACATGGCGTCGCTGATCGGGGTAGTCGCGGGCACGTCCTTCGCCGTCTTGCGCTTGCCATCCAGCACCTTGCCGCCGATGAAGGACCAGATATAGCTGTCGAATGTGCCGAATTCCTTCTGCACCTTTTTGAATGCGAGGGCGTTGCTGCGGATGGAGTAGAGCTTGAGGCGGTTGCGGATGAGGCCGGTGTCCAATAGCAGCTTCTCGATAGTCTTATCCTGCATGCGTGCCACCTTGTCGATCTCGAAATTTTTAAAGCACTTGCGGTAGTGCTCGCGTTTCTTCAGCACGGTGATCCAGCTCAGCCCAGCCTGTTGCCCCTCCAGGCAGAGAAATTCGAAGAGCAGGCGTTCGTCGTGCACCGGCACGCCCCATTCCTCGTCGTGATAGGCGATATAGGCCGGGTCTTTCCCTGGCCACCAGCAGCGCTCTTTCATGGTGTTGCTTCCTTCTAAGGTTAAATACTGTATATAAATACAGTAGTCCATGCAAGCGACTTTTGCCCCATTCGGGCAAAAAATAACCCCGATCGCGGCGGCGATCGAGGTCATTGGGAGTGTACTGCGAGCGCTGCGCGCGGTCTAGGCTAGGGCAGGGCCAGCGCGATCAGCTTGGCGCCGTTACGGAAGTCGCTCACGGTCATCAGGATAAACTGGCGGCCGTCCATCATATAGGTCATGGGCACGCCGGTAACCGAGGCGGGCAGCTCTATCTCCGCTACGGTCGCGCCCGTGGCCTTGTCCACCGCATGCAGCAGAGGCGAGCCTCCGGGGCCTTCGCCGAAGAACAGCAGCGACTTGGTTAGCACCATGCCCGAGCGGGTCGGCTTGCCGGTGGGTGGAATGTCTACGCCTTCTAAGAGCGGATGGTTCTTGATGGCCTCCGGCGTGTCGCCGTTGACGATCTGCCAGACGTGCTCGCCGGAAGTGAGGTCGATTGCCGTGATGCTGCCATAGGGTGGCTTGACCAGGGGAATACCATCCACCGAGGGCGTGCGTCCGCCGCCTTGTATATAACGCATGGTAGAGGCGTCCGGCTCGTTCACCAACGTCAGCACGCTGGTCGCGGTGCGCGAGGAGATGTAGATCAGTCCGGTCTCCGGATCGTAGGTCGATCCTTCCCAGTTCGAGCCGCCGGTCGAGGAGGGCAGGTGCAAGGTGCCGAGTGTCCCATCATCCGGGTGTTGATAGAGCGAAGGCGGAGTGTATAGCTCACTAAAGCGGTAGTCCGAGGCAATCTCGGCGGCGCGCGCCGAAATCTCTGGCGTAAAGTCCACTAAGTCGTCGGCCTGAAAGCCCTGGCGATCATAGGGCGCCGGCAACAGTGGATAGGGCTGAGTGGGGGAGACCACCTCGCCGGGTGTGTCTGAGGCCGGAACCGGGCGTTCCTCGACCGGGAACAACGGCTCGCCGGAATCTGGGTCGAACATAAAAAGATGCGACTGTTTCAGCGTCTGCACCACCGCAGGCGTGCCGTTAGGCAGCTCGATTACCAACGGTGCCGAGGGCGTATCCCAGTCCCATATATCGTGATGAGTAGTCTGGAAGTGCCACTTGCGCTCGCCGGTCTCGTAGTCGAGTGCGACGGTCGAACTGGAAAATAGGTTGTCGCCGGGGCGGTAGGCGCCATAGCGATCGCCGGTCGCCGCCTCTACTGGCAGGAATACCAGGCCACGCTCCGGATCGGCCGACATCATCGACCACACGCCCGCGTTGCCGGTGTACTCCGCCGAGCCATCCAGCCAGGTGTCGTAACCGAACTCGCCACGCTCGGGGATAGTCTTAAAGGTCCACAGCAGCTCACCCGTGCGGGCATCGAAGCCGCGAATATCGCCCTTCACATTGACCTCGGATAATGGACGCATACCCACCTCGTGCGCCGCGCCGGCGATCACTACATCGTCTACCACCAGCGGCGGGAAGGAGATGCCGATGTCCAGATCTTCACGGCCGGGGCCGAGGCGAAGTCCGCGCTGCAGGTCCAGAAAGCCACCCGCGCCGAAGCTTCGAACCGGGTCACCGGTGTTGGCATCGAGGGCGACCAGATAGTAGCCGGGGGTAATCGTGAAGATGACTTCCTGCCCGCCGCCGTTGTAATAGGACAGCCCCTTGCCCGAGCCCTTGCGCGGTGCCGCGGCGAAACGCTGGCCCTCGGTGGGGCGCCACATCCATAGCACCTGCCCAGTCAGGGCATCGAGCGCGACCACATTGCGGGTCGTGCCCATGGTGGCGAACACGCGGCCGCTGACCATTAGCGGCTGCGAGACGCTATAGGTCTCGGGGCTGGGGCCGTAGGGTGTCGAGTCGAAGGACCAGGCGATCTCGAGATCGGCGACGTTGCTCGCGTCGATCTGATCCAAGTCGGCATAGCGCAGGGACTGCACGTTGCCGTTGTACTGAGGCCACGGCACATAGCCCGCATTGTCTTCGGTTGCCGCGACCGCGCTGGGGTTGATGCTGAGGGCATCGAGCTCGGCGATGCTGATAGCGCCGCCCGGGATCTGCACGTTGCCCGACTGCAGGATAAAGGCGGTGAGGTCGTAGTATTCGCTATTGTCCAGCGAGCCCGGCGTCTCGGCCGGCATGGTGGAGCGAATCTGCTGCATCAGCTCTTCGCCGGAACGATCTATCCAGCGTGCGCGCAGGCGGCCTTCCATCTCGGCGGGTATATGACAGCGCGAACACTCGGCGGTGAACAGCACGCGGCCGCGTTCGACGCTGGCGTCCTGCGCGAGGGTCTGGCTCGACTGTATGAGTCCGACTGTGATGACGAAGAGAATAGATGAAAGGCGGATTCCGCTTGCTCTGCGCACGCTGTATCTCCTGAGGATTTCGATTTGGGGCGATGAATTTTGGGAACGCGATAGTACCGGATTTGCGCGTCTCTTGAAAGTGCCCTGGGCCGGGGGTGATTGGAATTAAGCTTTTGTTTTTACTGAAAAATATAGAGAAATAGGCCGTCTGGTAACAATTCGTTGCAGGCAGGAGTTGCGCTACGCTACGGTGGATTAAATAACCGCTCGTTCCCTTGCTCCGTCGTCGCCAGCCTTTTTTTTAGCGGGAGTAGCGCCTATACTGCGCCCTCACTTTAGGAGCGTCAGCATCTCTTCCCTCCCGACAGATTCAAAACCAGCAAAGTCCAGCGCCTTCGCCGTCTTCGCCATTGCGCAATTCCGCTGGCTGTTCTTCGGCAATGCCGCCTTCTTCTTCGCGATGCAGGGGCAGATGCTCACGCGCACGATCATCGTCTGGGATCTAACCGGCTCGGCAACCTCGCTGGCCTATATCAACCTCGTCGTCGCGATCCCCATGATCTTCGCCTCGCTAGTGGGCGGCGCGATCACCGACCGGGTGGAACGCAGGCAGTTGGTCATTCTCGGGCAGTGCCTGATCCTGGCCAACGAGATATTCATCCTGGCGATGCTGCTCACCGACAACCTGGAGTTCTGGCACCTGCTGTGCACGGCCTTCGTCGCCGGCTGCGCCTTCCCCTTTATTATGCCCGCGCGCATGGCGATCACGGCCACGGTAGTGGGTCCGGAAAAACTGCAGAGCGGCATGGCCTTCTCCGGCGGCGTGATGAACCTGAGCCGCGTGCTTGGGCCGGCCATCATGGGCGTAGTTGTGGGCATGTACACAGCGATCGCTGCCTATGTACTGGCGGTACTGCTCTACGGCGCGGCGATTCTCTGCATGTTTGGCGTGCAGCGCAGCCACTCCAACGCCATAGACACGCCTAAGGAAAAACTACTCGCCGACATCAAAGGCGGCTTCAGCTACGTGGCCAGTAACCGGTCGGTGCTGCTGTGCCTGGTATTCGGTCTCGTGCCCATGCTACTGGCCATGCCATTCCAGAGCATCCTGGTTATGCTGGCAGAACAGCAGTGGGGCGTGGGCGAGAGCGGCGTCGGCACGCTAATGGCGGTGGGCGGCGTAGGCGGCGTGCTCGGCTCGATCTGGATCCTGAAGCGCGGCGATCACGCAGGGAGGCTGCGTATGATGCTCGGCAGCACCGTCGCCTTCGGCGTGTTGCTAGCCATATTCGTAGAGACGCCCAGCTTCCTGCTGGCGCTGATTCCCTTGTTGCTGGCGAATATGTGCATGAGCGCCAGTCAGACAGTGAACAATGCTGCGGTACAGATACTGGTGGATGATAGCGTGCGGGGGCGCATGAGCAGCTTCATGATGCTGTCCTTCGCACTCACGCCGATCGGTGTCTTCCCGCTTGCGATAGCCGCCGACAGCATCGGGGCGGCCAACGCCCTGTTCGGCGCCTGTCTACTATTAATAGCCACGGTCGCCGTCTTCTACTTGCTAAGCCCGACGCTGCGCAATCTGGACAACAATATAAGCGAGTCGATGGCGAAGGCCATAGAGAAGAAAAAACAGGAAGAGAAGGCGCTGGAGCAGCAAGAACAAGCCGAGGCGGCCGCCTAGCTAGTCGCTGGATTTGTCCTCATCCAGAATGTCCGTAATCCCAGTGCCGATGCTGCGGGTAGATATACTCACCTCGACGAGGAAAAAGATCAGGCCCATGATCAGCAACAGCATGGCGCCGAGAAAGAACACCACGATCGCCGCCGACATATTGAACTCTGCCAGCTCACTAAAGAACAACGACACGATCACCAGACAAACCACCAACGCACCCGCCACAAACATCCGAATCGACCAGTTCGCCAGCCGTATCCGACTCCACAGCGCCGCGATCTCGGTCTGCAGCAATACCACGTGCTCGGAATGGGGCTCCCTGGTAAGCCGACCCTCGACGATGCGGACTCGATCCACCGCACGGCCCAATCGCACAGACAGCACGTTCAATAGACCCGCGATACCGGCCAGCAGGAAGACCGGTGCCACGGCCAGTTGAATCACGTTGGCGATGCTTTCTATTTCGGTGAGTTCTTGCATGGGGCTGACTAGTGTTGTGATCTGTAAGAGATGGGGAAAGCATATAGGGGGGAGGGGGTAAAAGCTAGTTTGGGGGCGTACCTGAGCGAGCGACTCGCCCTGACTAAGCGTATATGATCCCCGTTCCACGCGCCCATAGCTCAGCTGGATAGAGTAAAGGGTTTTCGAA